>Ga0310697_10005421_pt1 | contig 12325 bp, 11 predicted proteins | sample 172DNAGHGlowgp2_FD_203883 | JGI IMG/M metagenome (GOLD analysis project Ga0310697, IMG submission 203883) | Sheep rumen microbial communities from Palmerston North, Manawatu-Wanganui, New Zealand - 1728 DNA GHGlow gp2 (v2) (version 2) | ecosystem: Host-associated > Mammals > Digestive system >... | reverse complement strand
TGTCTTTTCTGACAGACTCTTGCCGCCGCCTCACAATCCCGGTGACAGTGGAACAACTGCCCTGGCTCTATAAAAAAAAAGAGGGTGCCTTTTGGGACACCCTCGAAGCATGGGATTTGGGGTATACAAGTCGTGGTAGCCCAACTTGTTGTTTACCATTCCAGCGGGTCGGAGAGGATGTTGCCGTCGGTCATGGGGCTGTCGGCTTCGGTGAAGGCGTTGGCCTTGTATTGGATGCAAAGCATGGTGAGGTTTTCGCTGCCGGTGTTTTTCAGGGCGCGGCGACCGTCGGGGCTGACGCGCACAATAGTGCCTTCGCTGACCGGGAACTGCTCACCATCCACTTGATAGGTGCCTTGTCCACGCAGGATGATGTAAAGCTCTTCATGGGTTTTGTGTGTGTGGAGGAACCCGCTGTCCTGTCCCGGCACGAGGGTCTGGAACGAGAGTTCGCTGCCGGTGGCTCCCACGGCTTGTCCTACGAAGACCTTGCCTTGGATTACGGTCGGTCCCATGGGCAGCTGGTGGTCAATAATCTGATTGATGGTTCCTACGCTTACTGCCTTGTAGTTGCAGCCGCTTCCGATTGTTTCAATTGTTCTCATTTTGTGTGTTTGTTGTTTGTTAATGATGTCATTGTTTTCGATTGCAAAAATACAATACTTTCTGAAACCCCGCAAGAGGATACCCATTAGTAATCTGCTTACCTTTTGGTAAGTATTGGCGCAGTTGCATGATGTATAAAAGTCGAGTTTAACTCCATTTTAACACAGTGTGCGGTGTTGGCCTCATGCCAAATATCCTGCGGACGTATGACATTTGTACAAAATTCATGGAGATTATTCGATGTTCCTGACAAACCGTGCGGGGACTCCGGCGACGATGGCGTTGGGTGGCACATCCTTGGTGACCACGCTGCCGGCGGCCACTATGGCGCCCTCGCCCACCGTGACCCCGGCCAGAATGGTGACACAGGCTCCGAGCCAGGCTTGGCGTCCGATGGTGATGGGCTTGGTGAGCAGGGTATGGCGGATGGCTGGCTGTTCGGGGTGGTACTCAGTGGCCAGCACACAGTGGGGGCCGATAAAGGCTCCGTCGCCTATGGTTATGCCGCCAAGGGCAAGCAGGGTGCACCCGAAATTGAGGAAGCAGTCGCTGCCGAAGGTGACGCCCGGGCCGTAGTTGAGGTGTAGCGGTGTGAAGACGCGCACATCGTCGGGCAGGTCGTGGCCTGTTATCTGCCTGAGGCAGTCGCGCACTTCGGCCTCTGTGTGGTAGCCGGTGTTCATCTCTGCGCACAGGCGCATGGTGCGCTGCACTTCGGCATAGAGGGCGTTGCTGCCCACGTATTGGTTCTCGTTTTCCATGTTGTGAGTATGAGGGGATGTGTTATTGTTTTGGTGTCTTGACTTGTGCAGGCACAAGGGGTGTGGTGTCTATGAGCCGCAGGCTGCGCACCATGGAGGCCGTACTTTCCTTGTAGTGCTTGAAGTGCGGGGTCTGTATGTGGCTCTGGTATGCTGCGCTGTCGGCATAAATTTCGAGGATGTATATCTTGGTGGGGGTTTGCTTGTCCTGCATGGAGAGGAGGGCAAGCACGCCCGGCTCGGTGGCCATGCTGGTGCGTCCCACTTCGGATGCCAGTTGCAGGTACTGGTCGAGCAGGGCCGGTTCGACCTCTATTTCGGCCAGGCGGGTGATGCGTGCCCCTTGCGGTGCGGGGGGCAGCTGCTCGCCAAAGAGGCGGCGGGCGTTGAGCGACATGACGTCCTCCGGGTCAATGCCGTGGAGGGGCAGCCGCGCGGCAAGCGACTGTTTGGCTTTTTCCAGTACCGGCTCGGCCACATAGGGGTAGTCCGACCCATAGAGCAGGTGGTCGGGGGTGGTGATGGTGAGCAGCATGTCAATCACTTCGTCGGTGGGGGCACCGGCCAGGTCGTAGTAGAGGTTGGCAAGCTGTGCATCCACGTCCACCGGTTGCATAATGCCCTGGGCCACCATGGCGTGCAGCAGCGAGCGGAAGCGGGGCAGGGCAGTGGGGAGGAAAGAGCCACAGTGGGGCACTACTATCTTGATGTGCGGGTAGCGGACCATGATGTTGTGGGCTATCATGTTGAGGAGCGCCCTCGATGTCTCGGCAAGGTATTCGTAGCTGGCTAACGGCACATCGGCTATGAGTTGGCTGTTGACAGCCGAAGGTTTGTGGGGGTGGATGATCACCACGGTGTGGCGCTCGTCGAGGAAAGCCATGAGGCTATCGAGTGCGGGGTCGCCAAGGTACTGCCCGTAGGCATTGGTGGCCAGTTTGACCCCGTCGGCTCCCAGCACGTCGAGGGCGTAGCGTGCCTCGCTGATGGCGGCTTGCACGTCGGGCAGGGGCAGTGCGGCACAGAAACGGAAGCGCCCCGGATGGCGTGCTTTGAGCATGGCGCAAGTCTCGTTTGCGGAGCGGCACACGGCTGCCGCCTCTTTGGTGTCGCCAAACCAGGGCTGGGGAGCGGGCAGGGTGAGCACCGACGTGGCGATGCCGGCACGGTCCATGAATGCCAGGTGGCGCTCGGAGTCCCAGTGGGGTATGGGAAAACCCTCGTCCATCAGGGCGTGGTGCCGTTCCAGTGTGGCCAGGTATTGCGGGGTTACGATGTGGCAGTGCATGTCGGTCTGTGCCACGAGGGAGGCGGTAGCAGTTATCATAATGGTTAAGAGTACGAGCCGTTTCATTTGTTCGGTTACTGTTTTTGCGTTTTTGGGTTTCTACAGGACGCGGTTGTGCTTAAATCCCCGATAAACGGCGGGGGAGAAACGGGTGGCAACGGCCTGCCGTTGCCACCCGGATGTTTTATTTCTGCTTGGCCAGCGCTGCACCGGCATTCCACGCACGGCCGACTTGCTCGCCGCTGACGTAATAGCCGTTCTGGAACTGGTCGAAGATGAGGGCGTTCAGTTTGAGGGGGTCCACTTTACCGTTCTCGGACAGCACGCGCTCGTCGGCTGCCACGTTGACTATGCGGCCCACAATGCAATGCATGTTTTCGGTGTTTACCTCTTCAGCCAGCTCGCACTCCATCACCAGGGGGAATTCCTCGACGACGGGGGCGTTGACGTGGCTGCTGCGCAGGGCGTGGTAGCCCGTGCGTTCAAACTTGTCGGGGGTTTTGTTGCCGGTGGCAATGCCGAAATAGTCGGCCACGTCCATGTGGTTGCGGTCGGCGATGCTCACGGTGAAGGCTTTCGTGGCCAGTATGTTCTTTGTGGTTTTGTGGTCTTTGCCTATAAAGAGGGCGATTTTGTCCATGTCGCTTATCATGCCCCAGGCGGCGTTCATGACGTTTACACGGCCGTTCTCGTCGTAGGCGGCCACCATTAGTACCGGCATCGGGTATACTGCCGGGATGATACCAAGATCTTTCTTCATTCTTTATTCTACATTTAGTTTGTTGATAATTTATTGTTTTTCTATCCTGTCTCGAATAACAGTCGAATAACTGCCGATGAAGTGTGGAGGAATTAGCGGCTTTGCATCGAGTTTGCTTGGTTGTAGGCCTCGTCGCTTACCGGTTCCAGCCATTCGGTGGTGTTGCCCGGGCGGGCGTTGGCGTGGTAGGTGAGGTGCTGCATCCAGCTGTCGGCGGCGGCGCCGTGCCAGTGTTTTACCCCTTCGGGTATGGCTACGACTACGCCCGGTTTCAGTTCGACGGGTTCTTTGCCCCACTCTTGGTACCAGCCGCGGCCGCTGACGCATATGAGCATCTGGACGGCTTGGTGGTGGATGTGCCAGTTGTTGCGGCAGCCGGGTTCAAAGCTGACGTTGCACAGGCCGCTTGCGGGGTCGATGGTGGCGAGGTAGCTCTGCCCGACGAAATATTGCGCGTAGGCGCTGTTGCTGTCGCCCAGGGGCCAGGCCGAGGGCGAGACTATCTGCTGCTGGCCGTCCACGCAGGCTATGGCGGCACGGCAGCGCAAGGCTTCGGCTTCGAGGCCGGCGGCTTTGAGGTTTTCGGCAATGGCCTGCAACTGCTCGGGGGTGACTCCCATGTTCAACGCGCCGCGCACGTGGGCAATGAGTTGCGGCATTACGCCTTCAAGTCCGCTCAGTGCGCTTACGGTCACCAGTTCCCGGTCGGCATGGGTGAGCAGGTCGCGGGCAAAGATGTCGCCAAAGAGGTGGGCTTTGAGGTAGTGGTCTTCGGCGGGGCAGAAGGTATAGTCGAAGGGCTGGCCGGAGAGTTTGGTTTGTACTTCGGTACCCTGTTTCAGGGCGTTGAATGACGACGGCAGTGGGGAGGATTCGGCGCCTTCCTCCATCGTCAGGCCGGCGGCCCGGCGTTGCTCCATTACTTTCTGCAGGGTGCCTAAGGCGTTGAGCGAACGGGGGAAACCGGTGTAGGCGTAGAGTTGCGACAGGGCCTCTTTCATTTGGTTGGCGGTGAGGCCCGACTCGAATCCGTGGTTGATGGCGACGGTTAGCGAGGACTGGTCGCCGCGCGCTTCGTGGCAGGCTATGGCGGTCATTGCGGCTGCCTGGCTCGGGTTGAAACTTAGTTGGTTCATGTTTTTGTGTGTTGAAGATGTTTTGCCACCGCATGCGGATAGCGCAAACATGGCTGCAAGGGTGGTGATTATAGCAATTCTTTTCATAATTGTGTTTTTTGAAATTGGCTGCAAAATTACGTTTTTTTTTCCATTCGGCAGATGTATGGATGGCGGTTCTTTTGTCACATATTTCCTTGGTCGCACGGGAGGCACACAATTTTTGCGGCAGTGTTGCGTTATAAAAAGAAAATTGAATGCTATGGCTCGTTATGTGAAGTTTTTGTGGGTTGCGCTGCTGGCGGCATGCGGTGGCGCGGCGGTGGCGCAAACCAATATTACCATCCACGGCGAGGTGGTGGACGGGGCAGGGAAGGAGGTATTCCTTTACCGCTATACCGACATGCTGACCCGCACGGAGGTGATGGTGGACCATGCCGTGATTAATGCCAACCGGACGTTCGAGTTGAAGGCTTATGCCAATTACCCCACGCTGATGATGATGCAGATAGAGAACTATAGCCAGTCGTTTTTTGTGGAGCCTGGGCGGGACTATGAGGTGTATATACCGCGTTTTGACTGGAATATCGACGAGCAGCGCAATGTGTTTCTGGAGCCGGAGGTGTTGCCGGTGGAGTTTGTGAATATGCCGGCCGGGGAGCTGAACGGCCTTATATCGGATTTTGAGGCGGTGGTTGCGGAGTATATCGACTCGCACCGGGTGTTTTTCGACGCCCGGTTCCGCCCGCAGAAGCGTTATTTCGACAGTTTGGAGGCGGTGGTGGCGAAGCGGTGTCCCGACACACGCAATGAGTTCTTTAACCGCTACAAGCGCTATCAGCTGGCCAGCATGAAGTATAGCCTGCATTTCGATACCCGCCGGGGCATGGTGAACCGCTATGTCAGGAACCAGCCCATACTGTATTATGACGATAACTATATGGCTTTTTTCACCACGCTGTTTGCCAACTCGGTGTCGAAGGGTACGACCAAGATTCCCGTGTGGCAGATGGCTTGGTGGGTGAATACGCTGAATGTGAATGTGTATCTCGATTCGATAGGCACCGATACGCTGTTGCGCAACGAGCAGGTGCGCGAGCTGGTGGCGCTGCAGGCGCTGCAGGAGGCCTACTACCAAAACCGCTACTATGAGAGCGACAAGGTGGTGCAGATGATTGACCTGATTGGCAGCCGCACCAAGTTTCCTGAGCACAAGGTGCTGGCACAGCGCCTTGTTGAATCGTTCCGCCAACAGGAGAAGGGGGCTGAAATGCCAGACTTTACGCTACCGGATGTGGACAAGCGGATGGTTTCGTTGGAGGGGATGAAGGGCAAGTGGGTTTACTTGGCTTTTGTACGCGTGGGCGACGCCAACTGCCTTGGCGAGCTTGAGACTATGGCACACTTTAAGGACAGTGTCTATGCCAAGAGCAAGAATGTGGAGTTTGTGACCGTTTGCTGCGACCGCGAGTTTCAGAAGATGTACCATTTCCTCAAGAACAGTCGGCGCGGGCAGAAGTATAACTGGACGTGGCTGCACTTTAACGGAAACTACAAGTTGCTGGAGCACTATGGGGTGGTGTCGTTTCCGTGGTTTATCCTTATAAATCCCGACGGGCAGCTGCAGTATACAGTCACCCCCTCGCCCGCCACGGGTTTTCTGCTTAACGGCCCTTGGCAGCCAAAGGCTAAGGAAGAGGAGCGCCCGTTCTTTTTGCGGTGAACAAGATACGGGAATGTGGAAATGTGCTAATGTGTGAATTTGTGAATGTGTAAATCGATTAACGAATTAACACATTCACGAATTCACGAATTCCCTTGCGGTTCTACCCAGTCGCCGTTTTGCTTGATGAGGTCTATCAGCTCGTCGACGGCGGAGGCTTGGGGGATGTCGCGTTTCACCACCTGGCGGCCTTTGTATAGGGTTATCTTGCCAGCCCCCTGGCCCACGTAGCCGTAGTGGGCGTCGGCCATCTCGCCGGGGCCATTGACGATGCACCCCATCACCCCTATCTTGACCCCTTTGAGGTGCTGTGTGCGGGCTTTGATTTGCTGCAGGGCCTGCTGGATGTCGTACTGGGTGCGTCCGCAGGAGGGGCAGGCTATATATTCGCATTGGCTTATGCGTGCCCCCACGGCCTGCAGGATGCCGTAGGCCACGGGGATTTCCTCCACGGGGTCTTCAGTGAGGGATACGCGGATGGTGTCGCCTATGCCGTCGATGAGTAGCGCTCCGATACCGGCGGCGCTCTTGTAGCGTGCCTGCATGGCATCGCCCGCCTCGGTGACTCCGAGGTGGATGGGGTAGTCCATGCCGAGGGCGTGCATTTTCTCGACAAAGAGACGGGTGCTCTGCACCATCACCTGCACGTTGCTGGCTTTCATGGAGAAGACCAGCTGGTGATAGTCCTGCTCGCGGCATACCTGCGCAAACTCTATGGCGCTCTGTGCCATGCCTTCGGGGGTGTTGCCATAGCGGCTCATGATGCGCTCGCTGAGCGAGCCGTGGTTGGTGCCGATGCGCATGGCAGTGTGGTGCTGTTTGCATATTTCGATGAGGCGCGACATCTTGTCGCCTATCCGTTTCAGTTCGTCGGTATATTCCTGCTCGGTGAAATGTGTCTTGCCCGTGTTGCGGTCGGTATAGTTGCCGGGGTTTACACGCACCTTTTCCACGATTGTGGCTGCCGTCTCGGCGGCAAGGGGGTTGAAGTGGATGTCCGCCACCAGCGGCACGGTGCATCCCCGCTGGGCCAGCCCGTTCTTGATGTTATATAGGTTTTCGGCCGCCTTGACATCGGGGGCGGTGATACGTACTATTTCACAGCCAGCCTCTACCAGTCTTAGAGTCTGTTCGATGGTAGCTTGGGTGTCCATGGTGTCGGTGTTGGTCATGGACTGGACCCTTATCGGTGCGCCTCCTCCCAGGGTGAGGTCGCCTATTCTGATTTGTTTGCTCATGGGTTGATGTTTTTTTCTGAGTAGTCAGCGCGAGCTGAGAATACAGATTACTTTTTCACTTTAAAGTAGACCTCGGTGGCTCCGGCCCCATAGAGCGACATGGGGGCGTCGACATACTGCACGTTCTCATACAGGTCGAGTTCGTCGTGTATCTCGGTCTTGAGCACACCGCGTCCCACGCCGTGGATAAACACCACTTTCTTGTATCCGTTGAGGAGGGCATGGTTGAGGCAGGTGCGGAAGAAACGTTTCTGCAACTCGTGCTTCTCTACGTCGCTAAGGCGTTCGGGATGGGGAGAGAGGGCTTCGATATGGAGGTCTACCTCTGCCTCGCCGGGACGCACAGTGTATTGCAGCAGCACGTTTTCATTCAATTTCTGTGCGCTCAGCGATTGGACCTGTGCCAACCGGGCATTCAGTTTTTTCAGCTGCTCCTGAAGGTTGGCCACTTGCGAGCGCAGCTTTACATTCTCTTTGCGGAGGCTGTCGATATCATCATCGTCAGGCGAGCCTGTGAATTTCTCTTTCAGCCTGCGGTTGAGCTCGGCCTCGCGGGCAGCGGCTTTCGATTCAGCCTCGGCCTCGCGTTTGGCCTCCTCGGCGGTGGACAATTTGCCAGGCACCTCTTGGTTGAACACTTTGGCCACGCCGCTCATGTCGGCCATGCGGATAAGCTCGTTGGCAGGCATGGGCATGTCGAAACCTGTGTCGTCGCGTACAAACACAAAGTCGGGCGTAATTTTGGTTACTACTCCGCCACCCACGCTGTTGAGGAACTTTACTTTGTCCCCTATCTGGAATTTAGTCATATTGCGTATTGTTTTTCTTTGTTTGTCAATTTGCTCAATATGTTTATTAAGTTATTGCAGTCGTCGTAGGTCCAACCCAAGTGGTCAATGCAAATCACCATCCGTCTCCCCTCGCGGGGTTTCAGGCGCAGGCGGTCGACCCCTCTGAGGCTGCGCCGCACATCCCACGTGAGGCCGTCGAGGGGCAGCAGGCTGTGGCACCGTGCCGCCGGAAGCCGGTAGTGCGACACTCGTACCATTTCCTCGTTGAGGTCTATCGTAAGCGACTCCACCAGGTTGCCCTTTCCGTTCCAGGCATAGCAAAAGGTTAAAAAGACGATAATTGGGAAGTCAACCTGCATATATCTACCCCAGTTCTCCCATCGGATTGCATCCCATCCCTGAACGATAAAGGGCATCAACACCACAAGCGCCATCCAGCAGCAAAAAACAAGCAGAACAAAGCGATAGTAGCAGAAGAGAATGCTGTGGCGGTTCTTGCTGCGGGTTATGTGTATGGGTACTTGGGCTGCCATATCGGTTAGTGTCATACTTTTATTAGCGTAAACCCTTACGGGGCTGCTCTATCCTATCAATTCGTCGGCCAACTGGGAAAAGTCTATTCCGTCAAAGTTGCCACTCGACATCATCAGCAGGTTGGCATCTGTCCACTGCATCTTCCGAAGTTCTTCCACCATAATCTGCGAGTCGGTGAACACTTGCACCTTGTCGTTGGCAAAAGAGGCTCTCACTTGTTCGGGGTCGAGGTTGGGTAGTTTTTTCAGCTGCAGGGCATGCTGGCTGTAGTAGACAAAGGGCACATCCGCCTTGTCCATCGTGCCGGCATACTGTTTGAGGAACTCAGCAGTGAGGCTACTGAAAGTGTGCAGCTCCATGCAGGCCACCAGTCTTCGGCCGGGGTACTGCTCCTTCATGGCGGCAATGGTGGCACGCAACTTGGAAGGGGCATGGGCAAAGTCTTTATACACGGCGCTGGTAGCCGTAGACTTGACTAATTCAAGACGCTTGCTTGCCCCGCCAAAGGTCTGTATCGCTTCATCAAACTGTGTATCGCTGATACCAAGGGCGTTGCAGGCATAACGAGCCGCTGTCATATTTAGCAGGTTGTGCCGTCCAAACACCCGCAATGGCACCCGTCCGTGGGATGTAAGGTATGTGATGCTCTTCACCACCTCGTGCGGTGGCACATCGTAGGGCTGCTTGGTGATGTCGGTGCGGCTGTTCTTCAACGCCACGTCGCGCACTTCGGGGTCGTCATTGCAATAGATGAGCCTGCCGCCTGGTTCTATGAGGTTTACGAACTGGGCGAACTGGTCTTTGTATATCTCAAAAGTGGGGAAGACATTTATGTGGTCCCACTCTATGCCGGTGATGATGGCCACATGGGGCTTGTACACATGGAACTTGGGTCGCGGGTCGATGGGTGAGGTGAGGTATTCGTCGCCCTCAATCACCATCACCCGTGCCGTCTCGCTTAGGCGCACCATCACCTCAAAACCCTCCAGCTGTGCCCCCACCATATAGTCGGCCTCAATGCCGCAGTGTTGCAGCACGTGCAGAATCATGGCGGTGGTGGTGGTCTTGCCATGGCTGCCACCAATCACCACGCGGGTCTTATCCCTAGACTGCTCATAGAGGTACTCAGGATAGCTGTATATCTTCAGCCCCAGTTCCTGCGCCCGTAGCAGCTCCGGGTTATCCTTGCGGGCATGCATGCCCAGCACAATGGCGTCCAAGTCCGTGGTGATGCGCTCCGGATGCCAGCCATAGCTTTCGGGCAGCAGTCCGTAGCGTGCCAGACGGCTCTTGGCAGGGTCGAAAATCTCATCGTCCGAGCCTGTCACATGGTATCCTTTCAGGTGCAGGGCGATGGCCAGATTGTGCATCGCGCTCCCTCCGATGGCAATAAAGTGTACATTCTTCATCTTTTCAATTCTTTGGGGAAATAGATATAATACTTGGTCACCTGCTTTTCAAGAAAATGGCGGTCCAGCTGGTCGCTTGCGTCGCCGATGTCGCGACACGACCCGTCCTTGAACAGCACACGGATTTCCTGGTCATTATAGTCATAGGCGTGGTTGTGCAGCGTGCCGGTGCCCACAAAATACTCGCTTTCGTACCTGTCAATACCGTAAAGCTGCATGGCCTGAGTGCGCAGATTGTCCACCATGTCAGGTTCGAACGGCGTGCCAGCCACGCGCACGGCACTCAGCCGACGGTTCACCAAATGGTCGGCCAGCGTTTGCAGCACCCTGTCGGTATGGGTAGTCCAGCGTTTCAGGGCTGCGTCGATGTCGCTGTCGTCGAGCTGAGCAAAGCGGTCGAGAAGTGAGTTGTCGTGTTCAAAATCCTGTCCCGTATAGCGGTGGGCAAGGAAATCGTACAGTGGCCACCCTTCGATCCCAATCTGTTCCCCTCGCTCTGCCAGCTCGCGCACCCGACGCAGTATATTAACCAGCAGATTGTCGGCGGCAATGACAGTCTTGTGCAGATACACCTGCCAGTACATCAGCCTACGCGATATGATAAACTTCTCCACCGAATAAATACCCTTCTCGTCCACCACCACGCGGTCGTCGTGCACATTGAGCATATTGATTATGCGGTCGGTACCCACGATGCCTTCGCTCACACCGGTAAAAAAGCTGTCCCTGCCCAGGTAGTCTAAGCGGTCCATGTCCAACTGGCTGCTCACCAGCTGGTGCAGGAAATGGCGGGGGTAAGTGTCGTCGAAGATACGAATGGCTGTGCGCAGCCTGCCGCCAAACTCTTGGTCGAGCCGTTCCATAAAAAGGCGGGAGCAAACCTCGTGAGGCATGTCGGCCAGCGTGTGCTCCGACGTGTGTGAGAACGGGCCGTGGCCTATGTCGTGCATCAGTATGGCCAGCCGTGCGCCCACCACCTCATCCTGAGTCAACTCAACTCCCTTCACCTTCAACACTTCCAATGCACGGTTCATCAAATTCAACGCACCCAGCATGTGGCCGAACCGCGTGTGGGTGGCACCGGGATACACCAGGCAGGTGAACCCCAGCTGTTTGATGCGCCGCTGCCGCTGAAAGAACGGATGCGACAGTACATCGTACACAATCTCGTCCTCAATGGTCAGGAACCCGTCGTACACCGGGTCGTTGATTATCTTGCGTTTATTGGTCATCATACATTTTTATTGATTGTTTGATTGTCTGATTACTTGATTGTTTGAGTATTTTCACTCAAGCATTAAAACATTCAGGCATTCATTCAAATGTATCAACATAATATAACGCAAGAACCCACCTTTTTATTGCAATCTATATTAAAATATCCCACAATAAAAAAAATTAGTATATTTGCAATAACGTTTGCCCGACCAAGCAACGCAACACCCACACACAACAACCTATACTACAACATCCTACAACCATTTCTCCAAACGCACAATCTGAGCAATCCGATACGGCTAATCAAAGTTTGGGCAAAATTACGGAACAGAAGAAAACAAAATAATCAAACAAAAACAATAATCACCAACAGCGACGCGCCGATGCTTAATAACCGGCACCACAAATCATGAAGAAAGCATTATTCCTTCTCGCTGCGCTATGTATTGCCAACATGGGCTTTGCGCAGCTGCCGTATGCCACCCTTAACCACAACGACACGATACAGGTGTTCACCGGGCAGAACGCTCTGCAGCAGGCACACGACGCAGCCGTGGGCGGGGACATAATCAACCTTTCGTCGGGCGTGTTCGACGCCGTCCACATCACAAAAGGGGTTACCATCCGTGGGGCCGCAGTGCTCAACGACACTGCACGTGGTTTGGTCAACACCATCATAAGTGGCGGCTTCACAGTCAATATTCCCGACTCCGTGAACCGCCTCACCCTAACAGGGCTGTACTTCAACTCCGACTTCTGGATTTACAAAGCCTTCAACCCACTGTTTAAGAAATGCAGATTCCAGACCGTAGCTGCCGGATGGCAAAACCTCTCAACACAGGAGACCGAACGCACCACAAATCCAACGTTTATCAATTGTTT
>Ga0310697_10005420_pt1 | contig 12325 bp, 9 predicted proteins | sample 172DNAGHGlowgp2_FD_203883 | JGI IMG/M metagenome (GOLD analysis project Ga0310697, IMG submission 203883) | Sheep rumen microbial communities from Palmerston North, Manawatu-Wanganui, New Zealand - 1728 DNA GHGlow gp2 (v2) (version 2) | ecosystem: Host-associated > Mammals > Digestive system >... | reverse complement strand
GGTATGTGCATATAGCGCTGCAGTACAAGTGTTTGGCAATTCTCGGGAGCAGGCAGCGCCGGGGCCGCGCCGCACCTGCACCGCCCGTTCGCCTGCAGCCCGAGGGCAGTTGCCCTGCAGTTGCTCTGCTGACGGGGACAAACTGTCGAAGAACTGACGGACATGTGTCGGCGGAAGGACGGCGAAAGGACGGCGGAGGGACGGTGGAGGGACGGTGGGATAAAAAACGAGCGGTGCCGCACAGGGGTGTGCGGCACCGCAGGGGGTATTTGTATATGTAATATATTATAATGTGTCGTACTGGTCGGCGAGGTCTTTGGCCATGCCGAAGAAGAAGGCGGCTACGTGGTTGAAGTCCATGTTGAGGTCGCGGCTGAGGCCGACACGGTCTTTGAAGATGGCCACGTTGTACCACTGCAGGCACTGGAAGGCGCGGTGGAAGTAGAGTCTGCGGAGTTCTTGGGAGGTGGGTTTGTGGCCGACATAGGCTTCGAGGAGTGAGAGCGCTTTGTCAAATCCGGCGTTGCCATAGCAGGCGATGTCGTAGAAGGGGTCGTTCATGCCTGCGAATTCCCAGTCGAGGACATAGAGTTTGTCGTCGCTGACGACGAGGTTAGTGGGCTGGTAGTCGCAATGGCACGGCACGTGTGGTATGTCGGCGTGTACTTGGCGCATGTGTTCGAGTTTGGCGCGGAGTTCGACGTACTCCTTGGGATGGGTGAAGCCCATTTCGCGACAGTAGCGTTCGTAGTCGGACAGACGGCCGAAGGCGTTGTAGTCCTTGAAGTGGAGGTCGCTGTTGTGGATTTGCTTGAGTGCTTTGACCGACAGTTCGTTGTAGCTCACTACGTCGGTTTCGGACAGGATGGTTCCCTCGACGTATTCGGCAAGTTTTTCGCCGGAGATGATTTCGACGTAGGAGGTGGCGTTGTTGAGTCCGAGCTTGTTTACTTCCTGGATGTTGTCCCATTCTTCGACTCGGTCGACGAATTTCTCGGCGTATTTGCCCGGGACCCGGTAGGTGTAGCGTTTGCCACGGGTTTCGACCACATAGGTGTAGTTGCTCATGCCGCCTTCAAGGCGTTTGACGATGGAGGCGTCGAAGGTGTGCATCAGTGCGTTGACTCGCGCAACAATGTATTCTTCAATGTTCATTTGTTTTGGTGTGTTTAAGGGTTATTTCATTCGGCTGAGGGCGGCGGCGGCAGGGTCGTAGCCTGCGGCAGCGGCCTGTTTGTACCATTGTTTGGCTTTCTTTTTGTCGGCGGGTACGCCATCGTCGCCGTTTTCGAGGATGGAGCCGCAGTAGTACATGGCGACGGGGTTGCCGCCTTCGGCAGCTTTGGTGAACCATTTGAGGGCTTCGGCTACGCTTTGGTCGACGTAGATGCCGTTGATGTAGCACATGGCTACGCTCATGCATCCGCGGGTGGACCCGTGTTCGGCGGCATAGAGGTAATGTTCGTAGGCTTTTTGGCTGTTGAGGACTACGCCTTGGCCTTGTTCGTAGCAGTAGCCGAGGTTGCAGTAGCCTTCGAGGCTGCCTTTGGCGACGGCTTTTTCGTAGTAGAGGACGGCGTTTTTGAAGTCGCCGCGGTCTTCGTAGATGTCGCCAAGGAGGTTGATGGACTCAATCTTTTCGTTGTCGGCGGCTTTCTCGAGCCAAGCGATGGCGGCGGTGGTGTCGGGCACGCAGCCAAAGCCGTGGAGGAGGCAGAGGCCGAGGTTGTGCATGGCCAAGACGTTACCCATGCCTGCGGCGGTGTCGAGATAGGCTTTGCCGAGGGCTTCGTCCTCGGGGCAACCGTTGCCTTGCAGGCAGGCGATGCCCAGCTGGCAGTAGGCGCGGCTGTCGCCGTGGTTGCGGGCGGTGTTTTCAAAGATGCGGTAGGCGGTGGCTGGGTCGGGCTGTTTGGTGCCGATGCCTTGCTGCAGCATGATGGCGAAGGTTATGATGCCGTCCACGTTGCCACGCTGGGCGGCGATAAAGAAGTACTCGAATGCCTGGTCGATTTTTTCTTCGTTGAGGAGGAGACGGCCAAGGAAGTAGCTGGCGTCGCCACTGCCGTTTTCGTGTCCGCTTACGTAGTAGGCCAGAGCGGTGTCGCCGTCGGGGGTGACGCCAGCGCGGCCGAAGTTGTAGATGTCGGCCACTTTATAAGCGGCGTTGCCCACACCTTGGGCGGCAGCGGCTTTGAGGTAGGGTATGGCAGCGATGGTGTCGATTTCGACACCGCAGCCTTCGAGGTAGGAGCGTCCCACGTAGTAGGTGCCCATTTCCTCGCCCGATTCGTGGGCTTGGGTGTAGAGCTGGAAGGCCTTCTGCTTGTCTAAGGGCAGGTATTGGCCTATGCGGTAGAAGTCGCCCAGGTAGCACATGGCTTCGCCATGGCCCTGGTCGGCAGCCTTGCGGTAGTATTCGATAGCCTTGGCGCTGTCGGCTTCAAGGCCGCCGTCGCCCAGCTCATAGTAGAGACCCATCTTGAATTGGCCAGCGGCGATATCGTTGTCGGCCAGTTGTTTGAAGTAGGATAGGGCCTTGTAGTGGTCAACGCTGTCCACGTTGCGGCCGGTTTCGTAGCAATAGCCCATGGTGTAGATGGCGTCGATGTAGCCCTGGTCTGCGGCCTGGGAGACGTATTCCATGCCTTTGGCAATGTCTTTTTCCTTGTGTTTGCCAATGTCGCCATTGAGGTACATGACACCGAGGCGGTAGAGGGCTTTGGGGGTGGCAGCTTTTTCGTAGTATTTGGCGGCCTTTTTGTTGTCCACCTTGTAGCCGTCCATGCCGTATTCGTAGATGGAGCCCAGGACTTCGGAGGCCAGGCGGCTGCCTTTTTTGTCGCCCTTGGCGAGGTATTCGTTGCATGTCTTGGCATCGCCGGCGGCATCGTAGAGCATGCCCATCCAGAAGTAGCCATCGGGCTGGCCATTGTCAATCATTTGCTGGAAGCATTCGGCGGCGCGGTCGTTGTTGCCGTTGTTGGCATAGAGTCGGCCGAGGTTGACCATGGCGTTGGTGTCGCCGTATTCGGAGGCTTTGCGGTAGTATTTTACAGCCTGGGGCATGTCTTTGTGCTCTTCGCTCTCGTAGATGGAGGCGAGAAACATGGCACACTGGGCGCTGCGGAAACGGTCGGCGCCGCGTTTGAGCCAGAAGATGGCCGTGTCGACGTTGACATCGCATCCGATGCCGTTGTAGTGCATTATGCCCAGGTAGTTGCAGGCGTCGTCCTGCATGGCATTAGCCTTTTCGGAGCATGCCTCTGTCCGGAAGCAGGACATGGCATCGGCATATTGGTCGATCTCATAGTAGTAGCGTCCGAGGCGCATGCGGCACTGGGGGCTGTCGAAAGCCACGCCTTGTTTCCAGATGCGGAGGGCCTTGGCGCTGTCGCGGAGGTCGCGATTGTTGGGATACATGTAATAAAGACCTGCCAGCGACTGGGTGTAGCGTAGTGAGTGGTGCTCGGTGATGAGCGAGTCGAGAATATGCTGGGCCTTGGCCTCGTCCTCTGGCACGCCAAAGCCTGACCAGTAGAACTCGGCAGCAAGAGTGGAGGCGTCCGGGTCGCCCCACTTGATGCCTTCGTTGGTGTATTTCCAGGCTTTTTTGGTGTTGTTTTTTGAGGCATAGTAGCGGGCAAGGCCTACAATGCCGTCGTAGTTCCCCAATTTGATGGACTTTTCGTAATATGCCACAGCCTTTTTTTCATCGACGGGGATGGAGCCGTAGCCAAACATGTAGACAGGGGCCATTTCCTCATAGCCCCATGAGGAGCCTTTTTTCACAGCCTCTTCGAGGAGTTGGAGATATTTGGCGGAGTCCACCTTGCAGCCCAAGCCCTGATCGTAGGCTATTGCCAAGGCAGCCAGCCCGTTTGGCAAACCCTTGTCGGCCCACTCTTTGCGGATGGCGAAATAGCGTGCAGTGTCGCGGGGGAGAAGGGTGCTACGGAGATAGTAGCGGGAAATGCGGAGCCAGGCGTCGCCGTCGCCGAGGTCGGCTGCCTTGCGGAACCACTGAAGAGCGAGTGTTGAATCGTGCTGGACACCGGCGCCGTTCTCGTAGCATTCGCCCAAACGCACCATGGCTGCCACATCGCCCTGGTGGGCTTTGTCGATAAGTTTCTTGTCGGCTTGAGCATGGCATACCATAGGTGCCAAAGCCGTGATAATGAGGATTAATCCGTATTTTTTCATCTTGTCAGGATATATTTTCACGGTGCAAAGATACTAAAAAAATTCATAATTCGTTATTTATTCATTATTTTAACACCTTTCGTAATGACTACCATTGAAATCGTTATAGTAAACACGCACGAGCGCCGGCAGGTGAGGCAGGGCATATCGTTGGCAGAGCTGTCGCAGGAATATTATACGGAACTGGGTCGTATGCCTTTGGCCAATCCGATATTGGGGGCATTGGTGAACAACGAAATAGAGACGATGCAGTACCGGATATTCAATCCCAAGACAATACGTTTTTTTGACATTCACGACCCCCACGGGTGGCGGATGTACCAGACTTCGCTGACCTTTATGCTGTACAAGGCGGTACGCGACACCTATCCCGAGGCAAGGCTTTGCGTGGAACACTCCATGCAGGGTGGTTTCTACTGCGTCATAGAGAACACCGGGGAGGAGGACCGGATACAGGTGGCCCGCACAGTGCGCGACCGCATGATAGAGTTGCAGCACTTAGACCTGCCCTTCGAGAACCGAACCATGCTCCTCACCGATGCCATTGAGCAGATGCGCGACAGCAAGGCGCCCCGCACAGTGGAGCTATTGGAGTCGCTTAACCAGTTGTACATAAGTATGCATATACTTGACGGCACCATGTTTAAGATGGCCAACAAGCTGGTACCATCGACGGGATGCCTGCAGTCGTGGGATTTCCGCACCTATGCCGATGAGGGATACCTGCTTCAGATGCCCGACCCCAAGCACCTGGACCGCCCGCCCCTACTGCCAGAGACTCCAAAGCTGTTCAACATCTTCAAGTTGCACCACCTGTGGGTTGACCGGCTGCATGTGTCCACCATCACCGACCTCAACCGCATAGTACGCGACAACAACCAGACACAGCTCATCCACGTGGCAGAGGCCTTACATGAGAAGTGCTATTCGGAAATTGCCAACATGATATTCCGCAAGCGCGACCATGTACGCATGGTGCTGCTGGCCGGTCCTTCCTCGTCGGGCAAGACCACGTCGTGCCGCCGGCTCAGTGTACAGCTCACAGTGATGGGATTTGATGTCAAGCAGCTGTCGTTGGACGACTATTTTGTGTGCCGCGAGCGTACACCCAAGCTGCCCAGTGGAGAATATGACTTTGAGTCGATTGACGCGTTGGACATTCCCTTGCTCAACGAGCATTTGCAACGCATGTTCCAAGGGGAACGGGTGGAGATACCCACATTTGACTTTATAAAAGGCGACCCCTATTACGACGGCAAAAGCATTCAGCTCGGTTCCAACAGCATCTTGGTGGTGGAAGGCATCCATGCCCTTAATCCCAAACTCACGGCACAGATACCTGACGACCTTAAATTCAAGGTTTACGTGTCCACGCTTACCCAGATTGCCATCGATGACGTAAACAGCATACGCAGCAGCGAGAACCGCATGCTGCGCCGCATAGTCCGCGACAACAACTTCCGCGGCTGGGATGCCTACAACACCCTGCACCGTTGGGCAGAGGTGCGCCGTGGCGAGGAGATCAACATATTCCCTTACCAAGAGATGGCAGACATCATGTTCAACTCTGCCTTGCTCTACGAGCTGGGGGTTTTGAGACTGTATGCCGAGCCTCAACTGAAGAGGGTGCCCGAGAATTGCGAGGAATATGCCGAAGCCCGGCGGCTACTTAGTTTCCTGGAACTGGTAGAACCCATCGACCCCAAGTACATACCACCCACAAGCATAATGCGTGAGTTTCTGGGAGGAAGCAGTTTCAGCTACTAAGGCACGGTGCCACTCCGCTATAAACACAATGCCTCCCCTTTCTTTTCAGCAAGGGGAGGCATTGGTGTTTGGTGCCGCTACTCAACAATCACCTCATCGCAAAAGAGCCAGCTGTCGTAGCCTTTGGCGAGATGCCACTCAGGCAGTGGCCCAGGATTTTTGGCCACCACACGCAGGTGACGGGTAGTGATTTTGGGGTTGCGGATAGTGAGTGTGCGAATCAGGTTTCCGCGTTCGCGGAAGTCGGGAGTGAAGTGTTCGGTATGTGAGAGCTGCCAGTCCTTCCCATCGCTTGATGTGTATACCTCTATAGTTTCGGGGGTAAGAATCCAGTCGTTGGCATTGTGGAAGAAACGCATGGTGATGTTTTTGACCGAGGTGTTGGTGCCCAGGTCGAGGCTTATGTCCACATCGTTGCCCCAGTAGCCCTGCCAATGGCCATCGGTGTAGGTTTCGTCGCTACCCAGCACCCCATCGGCCAAAGCATTGTCGCCCCCACCGCTGTACTTGGCTTGATAGTCGCTATAGCGTGTATTGAGCGTTTTTAGCTTGCCAATGGCTTTATGGAAGAGCAGGTATTGCTCACTGTAGACAGGTTCGTCCCACTTGTTATAGCTGACGGCTTTGACTATGCAGCTACGCCCAATGGTGAAAGGCCGCTTGTAGAGGTTGGCTCCTTTGGAGGGCTTGCGTCCGTCGACGGTGAAATAGATAGGCCTGTCCTTAAAAAGAGTACGAAGGGTTACATACATCTTATTGTCACGGTAGTCGTTGGTGATGAAAATCTTTTGGCGCAACTCCTGCACCTCGCTGCCCAGTCTGTCAAATCGGGCACATACGATGTCACGGCTGTAGTCGGTGTTTTCCTCGTCCCAAAGGCGCAGGTACTCCAGTTTCAGGCTATGGAGGTGCCGGAAATAGCGACGGCAGGCATCCTGAATGGCAGACACGTCGGGTGTTTGGTCGGAGTTGAGGGTACGGTAAAGCATAGCGCGCAGCCTACTCTTCTCGGCCACGGCCAGAACACGGTGGCAGGTATAGGCGGCATGGGGAGCGCGGCTGCTGTCCACAATGGCAAGTGCTCGGCCCACAATACGCTCCACGCTGTCGCAACGCACCAGCATCTGGTCACTCACATCCACCGGGTTGAACTCCAAGAGGGGTTGCATCAGTGCCGCAGTGTTGCACCAGTCGCCCACCCACTGGTTGCCATTGAGGTTACCCACTGCGTCCAGCATGCGGGTAACGGACTGTCCTGCCGGAGCCTCCGGGTCAATACGACGGTATTCAATATCGGTGAGCCTGTCATAGTTTTGGTTGAATAGCTTCTCGCGTATAGCCAGTTCGCGGCGAGCCTCTTGAGGATTGGTCGCGGTGATGGGATGCCATGCCATCTCGGCTGCCCAGGCCATGGCGTGCCAACTGTCGCCGAAAAGACCTTCGCCGCTGTCGTCCCAAGCCGTGTTCATCAGGCCATGGGCTCCGGCCTGGTAGCCATCGCGTGCCAAGAAGGCAATGTTTTCGATGTAGTTACGGACGGACGGGGCACCTGAAGCATGGCTGACACTGGGTGCCACCCAAAAGTCGTTGCCCTGTTCGCGGTGCAGCCGGGCAAAGGGTTCGATAAGGTCTGTATAGCTCTCGCGGGCACCATAGCTCCACACAATATACTGCATGTCGCGTGGCAGTTTGCGCAGCATGGCGGGATTTTTGGCCACAATGTCTCCCCACATCAACACTGCAATCTTCGAGTTGTCGTCATGCGATTCGCGCCATGCCTGCTGGATGATGTTGTAGACCCTGTTGATGTGTTGGCAGTATACCTCGTCGGCACCGATTTGTGCTACATATTGTTTGGCCCGGCCACTGCCAAGGCCTTCAGTCTCGTCGCAGTTTATGTTGAAAAAGCGGCTACGGTGATAAGCCTGTACGGCATTCTCAATCTGGTCGCGCAGAAAAGAGTAGGTCTCCTCCTTGGCGGGATTGAGATTGGCATAGCCATCCATAAGACTCTGGTAGTAGGGTATGCGTAACGTCTTCTCAAAGTGGGCGAAACACTGAAGGTTGGCCATCATAAAGGCATCGTTGGAATACTCGTAATTGTTCAGCCCGCTATTGCCCGAAATGTCGGGGTACAACTCATTGTATAGTGTGTGTTCGGTATAATAATTGCCATAGTTAAGCTTGTATTGTTCCGAGAAAGAGCGTGTCTCCCTACGGAACTGGCGGTTGGGTATCGGGCCGCGGCTTATGTCGTCAAGCCACCCCCGAAACTCGTAGGCTGGCCAGTCGGTAATAGTCATGCATGGCACACGGCTGCCATAAATCTTCCGGAGTTGCTCCAGGGTCTTGAGTGCATAGCCCCACCCCTCGTTGCCCACACACCAAACCGTCACCGACTCGGTAGTGATGGTTATGCGGTAGGCCTGTAACTGGTTCTGAGCCCCTTCTATCTCATCTACAAAGTTGCGGCGCGGAGGCTGCCTGCTTAATTCCACTGTACCGTGACCCATCTCCACACGCTGGGGAGTAGGGATAACACCTATATTGACCGGTTCGTTCTGTGCCACAGCCACTGCAGCCATAGCCAGCATAATGAGTAGTACGCATTGCTTCATGTGTGTTGCTGTTTAATATTTGCAAAATAATAGATGCAAAGTTACAACTTTTTTTTGAATTCTTGCATTTTTGAGACAGAAGGGTGAACCGTTTTTAGCATCAGCACATGAACAATCCCTATGGTACGTACCGGGTTTGCAACTTCATTATTCCCCGGTTACTTCTCGCTTTGAAGTGTGGAGATGGTACGTGTCCGGTTAGATTATTCCACAGCCACACGGGTGTATCAGCCTGTCTGTTCGTTGACAGTTATTGCTATTGCGTACCCTCTTTGTAGCGGATTATGCGTCTGTCGCAGTTTTCTAAATCCGTCAAGTTAAAGGTAAAACCATAGGTGAGGGATTCAAAACCCAGACGCTCACAGATGGGAGTCGGTCTGGGGTACAGAGCGAATGTTGCAGTGCCACCCATGTTGCTGGCAAACGTTAGCATCTGCCTTTGGGGATAGGGGAAGAAATGCTGCTGAAATTCTCTTGAATAGCAGATTATCATGCATGGTTTCAGCGGATATTCATTCAAAGCACTTCCCCAGTGTTTATTTATTCACGGCATTAGACAATGCAAAAATACAAATATTTTATGTACTTTTGCATTGTCTAAAACATAAAAAATGAAAAGGGTACTCTTTGTATGCCACGGAAATATATGCCGCAGTGTGACGGCAGAGTTTGTCTTCCGCCACATGGCGGAGGCACGTGGAGTAGCCCATATGCTCGAGGTGGACTCCGCTGCCACAAGCCGTGAAGAGATAGGCAACCCCATTTATCCCCAAGCACTGCACACCCTCGAGGCTCACGGCATCCACGATGCGCAACACACCGCCCGACAGGTAACCAAGCAGGACTACGACTACTACGACTTCATTGTGCTTATGGATCGTGAAAACCTCCACGGCATCAGGCAAATCATCCCACATGACCCCGAGAAGAAAATCAGCCTGCTACTGGACCACACCCCCGCCACCGACCACTCACACCACAACCGCGACGTTGCCGACCCCTGGTACACACGAAACTTCGACGCTGCATGGGAGGATATCACCATCGGCTGCCAGGCATTGTTGGACGAAATCCTGCACCACAAGTCATGATTTATGAGTTAGACCCCAAATATCCCGGATTCCCCAATCCCGAAGAATCTGAACCAGACGGCCTTATAGCCATTGGCGGTGACCTGTCGGCCGCACGTCTCATCAACGCCTATTGCTGCGGAATCTTCCCCTGGTATGACGAAGAGTCGCCACTGCTGTGGTGGTCACTGGACCCCCGCATGGTACTCTTCCCCGACGAGTTTCGCTGCAGCAAGAGCCTGCACCGTGTGGTTCAGTCGGGACGGTTCGAAGTACGCATAGACACCCGCTTTGAGGAAACCATGCGCAGCTGTGCAGCCGTCGACCGCACCGCCCAAGGGCAACACGGCACATGGATTACCGAAGAGATGGTGCAAGCCTACGTGTGCCTGCACCGCTTGGGTCTTGCCCACTCGTTCGAGACCTACTGCCAAGGTCGTCTTGTAGGGGGGCTATACGGGGTGAGTATCGGGCCGTTCTTCTTCGGCGAGTCCATGTTCCACACCATGACCGACGCCTCTAAGGTGGCAATGGTGCGGCTCGTCCAGTTTTGCCACGACCACCATTTCCGCCTCATCGACGCCCAACAAGAAACCGCCCATCTTGCCTCACTCGGTGCACGCCCCATCCCCCGCAGCGACTATCTCACAGAGCTGAACGCCATACGGGCGGACAACACACTGCAGGGCAACTGGGGCGAGATGTAAGCCTAAGGCAAGGAACCCAATACCCCTGAAAAACTACCACTGACCATAGTGTATGCGCGAGACATCCCACTTGTCCTTGGGCTGCTCTCCGCCAGCGGGATAGCCTACCGGCACCACGCTGTATGGCACCACAGTGGCAGGCAAGCCTAGCGCCCTCTTCACCGGCTCCATGCGGTCGGAATAGGGATAGCATGCCGTCCAGCAGGCACCCAGACCGTGCGCCTCTGCAGCCAACAACAAGTTCTCCGTGACGGCTCCCATGTCGTCGCGCCAAATGCCGTTGGGTTGCTGCACCGCCGGGGCATCGGGATTGTCGCGCGGCGGGCGCACCACAGTGGTGTCGGCACATACCACAACCACCACGGCAGCCTCCTTGTACATGCGCTTGTTGAAATTGTCGCCAAAAATCTCGTCATAACGACTTGTATCGTTCAGCACCACAAAACTCCATGGTCTGATATCCCGACCGGAAGGCGCGGCCATAGCAGCACGCAGCAAATTCTCCACAACTGCGGCCGGAACCGTGTCGGCGGCATAAGAGCGAACGCTCTTGCGGTTCAAAATGTTCTCCATCACGGTCTCGGACGGAGTGGGAGCCGTTTGTGGTTCTTCGCAATTACATCCTGCTGCCATCAAGGCAGCGATAGCCATCAAAAATGTCGTCTTTTTCATATCATATAATATTAACTAACTACTCTTTACGATTAGGATTGCGCGGAAACCAGCCTTTCTCCACACGCCGACGCTGCTTAAAAAGCTCTATAATCGACCACAGGCTGGAAAAACCCGCCACACCCAGCAACGACGTCCACACCACCCCGTCTACAAACAGCGAACACACAATGCAGCCCACACCAAACAGCATAAACAGCCACCAGCAGCGCACGCCCCAGTAGTACTCGGCTTTGATAACAATCGGATGGAACACCCCGATGCAGAGGAAAGCCGATATTCCGATAACAAGACCCGTAAAATTCATAGCGGTATCCAATATACGAAATGCCACACACAGAAGTACTGGAACATTACAACAATCTTACATTCATAAACCAAACTCCTTGCGGATCAGGTCAACATAATCCAGTTTCTCCCAGGCAAAGAAATCCACCCTTTTGCTGTACTCCTTGCCGCAGGCATCGTACATCGTCACCTCGGCCGAGTAGGGGTCTCTCCCCATATGGCCATAGGCCGCTGTGGGGGCATAAATCGGGTTCTTCAGGCCAAAGCGTTCAATAATGGCATAAGGGCGCATGTCGAACAAACCGCCAAGCCTGCGGGCCATCTCTCCGTCAGTCATTGGCACATGGGCTGTGCCGTAAGTATTCACATACAGCCCCACCGGCTCTGCCACCCCGATGGCATAAGCCACCTGCACCAGCACCTCGTCGCACAGTCCAGCCGCCACCATGTTCTTGGCCATGTGGCGCGTGGCATAGGCCGCCGAGCGATCCACCTTCGAAGGGTCCTTGCCGCTGAAGGCACCGCCCCCGTGGGCACCGCGCCCACCATAGGTGTCGACGATAATCTTACGGCCTGTCAGACCGGTGTCGCCGTGCGGCCCACCGATTACAAACTTGCCCGTAGGATTCACAAACAGCTTATAGTCGCCACCGGCAAACAGCGAGCGATTCTCCTCGCTCAGCCGTGCCAGCACACGGGGAATCAGAATCTGCTCCACATCGCTGCGGATACGGGAAAGCATCGTGGCCTCGTCGGCGAAATCGTCGTGCTGTGTGGAAATAACGATGGCCTCGATGCGCTGTGGCTTGCCCTCATCACTATACTCGACAGTAATCTGGCTCTTGGCATCCGGGCGCAGATACCGCATCTGCTCGCCCTCCTTGCGAATGCGCGTAAGCTCCTGCAGGAAGATATGTGCCAGCGTAATGGGAAGCGGCATCAGCTCGGGAGTCTCGTTGCAGGCATAGCCGAACATCATGCCCTGGTCGCCGGCACCTTG
>Ga0310697_10005419_pt1 | contig 12327 bp, 8 predicted proteins | sample 172DNAGHGlowgp2_FD_203883 | JGI IMG/M metagenome (GOLD analysis project Ga0310697, IMG submission 203883) | Sheep rumen microbial communities from Palmerston North, Manawatu-Wanganui, New Zealand - 1728 DNA GHGlow gp2 (v2) (version 2) | ecosystem: Host-associated > Mammals > Digestive system >... | reverse complement strand
CGGCGGAATATACAATCCTAAAGCCAATGGTCTGACTGCGGTACTTTGGCTCTTTCTTGTTACGTTCACCAGAAGCAAGTGCAGCTACCTTGTCGGACCAGCCTCCACCACGAACTCCCTTGTAAACGCCCTCCGCTGGGCCCGTATAGTTTTCTTGCGATACGGTCGGATACGCATCATACCAATCGTTCACCCATTCGGCAACATTACCCGCCATATCGTAAAGATTTAGCGCATTCGATGTATACGCACCCACTGCCACGGGACCCTTATCCTGTGCATAATAGGCATATTTCGAGGCGACATCGGTATCCCAGTAATAAGTCGTCGAGGTCCCCGCCCGCGCTGCAATTTCCCATTCCGTTTCTGTCGGAAGGCGCACGGCTGCAGCCTTGTAATTTACAGATAAATTTACCAATTCTCCGCTATTATTGACAGAATCGTAAACATACGCCGTATCAAGCCCCGCTCTTTTAGAAAGTGCATTGCAGAATCGCGCCGCATCGTACCAACTTACATTAAAAATCGGATAAAGAAGGCCCAAGACATCTTCTTTCGGAAGACCACCCATGATTTCAGTATAAAGGCCCTGCCTCACCTCATATTTGCCTATAGAAAACGCGTTTACCTTATACTCTACCGTTCCACGAGAAAAAATCAACGCAGGTATTTCCACCATTTCTACAAATTTCGACAAATCGGTACTGTCACCGGATTCGGACGCAGAACTAGAAGACCCATCCACATGGGCACCGGAGCTTGTATTTACAGCATGGCCGCCATTATTGATAGGGGTTCCCGTACCCATATCTTCGGCATCACCCGTCGCAGTACAAGCAACAAGGCTTGCAGCCAAAAAAGCGCCCACAAACAGCTTATACATACTCACCCTCCATCGAACAAGGACTATTACTTCACCACTCCAACGCGGTAAAGTTTCTGCTTGGTCTTGCCGCTTTCGAATTTGACCTTGAGTCGTGCGGTATAGACGTCGCTACCCAGATGTTTCAAATCAAGATTTTCGAACTGGTTGCGTCCACGCTTTGCATCACTCATCTTGGCCTTGAACACACAGAGGCCCGTAATATCGTAGAGTTCAAGTGTAGCATCCCTTGCCGCCGCACCAATTTCAAAGCGGGCTTTCGCGACCCCTCCGCGAACCGGATTCGGGAACATAAAGAATTCCGTAATTTCATCCTTGGCAGATGCCTTCTTTATCTCATCCAGTTTAGAGGCATCAAAGAAACCCGTACGTTCGTTACCACCCGCAGGGAGCGTCCATGCCGCCGCAGATTCCTCCGCACCGGCCGACGCCTTGTACAAGCGGAAAGCAGACAGACTGCTGCGATGCAGAGCATAGAGTTCCGGGCCCGCCGACTTTTTATCCGAGACTGCATTTGCCACAAAGATGCTCATTGGCTGCACCACATTCGTCGAATCCACGGACTCAAAGCTACCGGCCGCTATCGGGAACCCTTCCGTCACCTTTTTGCCCTTGCCCGTATAGGCATAGACAAGGCCATCATTACTCGGCACCAGAATTTCGGGAACCTTATCGCCTGTCACGTCGACAATCACCGGATCACTAAAGAATCCGTTAATCGGGTTTCCACGAGAAATCTTTATCGGGAAACCATTCACCGGGAGTCCCGAGCGGTCAAGCGCATACACCATGTTGTCACCTAGGAATACAACTTCGGGATAACCATCTCCGTTGATATCGCCGATGGCAATACCGGAGGTCTCGTCCTTAAGCCCACTAGTACCGCCAGCACCGCGCTTATACTGCTTGGTCCAACTAATTACATTCTTGCCTTCAGGAGCATTTGCAGCCGTTACCGTTCCACGGCTACCTACCGCAATCACGTCAATGACGCCATCGCGGTCCATATCGGTACAGGCCAAACGGAATGTTTCACCAGTCTTACCGTTCAACTTTATCTCTCGATCTTGCACATACACCATGCCAGACTTTGTCGCATAGGCAAAAAGATCCTTGCCGTCCGAAGCTCCGCAATAGACAATATCGTTGACACCTTCGCGTTCATCGATACGCTTGATTTTCTTGTCGCTTACACTGAACGAGGCTACACCCTTTACCGTCGCAAAGCGGACTTCTCCGCCAAATAGCACAGGCCCCGCCGTCGCAGAATCAATGGAATAGTCCTGCGACATCGGCACTCCGCCCGCAAAACTCGTCTGTACTAGCTTGTTCGCATGCAGGCTATAAACATCCTTGCCATCGCTCGCCATTCCCACCAGCGGACCATAACTAGCACCTACGCGGTACAGCGGAATTTCGGCCAACGAATCTTTCTGCAAAAGGCGCTTTTGCACCACAGCCGTATCTGCCGGGAACAACGTGTCGCCAAGCGCGTCGAACACCTGAAGCGTTCCATCCATGGCTCCCACGACCAACATTTTTTCATCATCTTTTTCCGGATGATTTACGAATAACGCTCCACGCACCGCAGATGCGAGCCCAATATTTCTCGGGAACTGCGAACCGTCAATGCTACCGTCATCAATGCTGACGGTCACGCTAATTTTGAGAGCGGCAAAATTCGCCACGCTATCGCCCATAAACGAATTGGCCGTTTTTTCAACACGGGCATCCTTTGGTACGTTCACCGTAATCTTGATTCCAGTGTAGCCGCCCTGCGTCGTCATGGTATTTGCATAGCCCGTAGGGTTAATCGACTTTACCGTATCGCGACCCTTTGACGGAATACGGATATGCGGCAGCAAATCTGCACCCGAGCCATAATCATAGGTATCTTCGCCAATAGCATTCTTGAACGTCTTGCCGATACTCAAAATGCTGTCAGCTTCGACGATTGCAAGGCCAAACTGATGGTCCCGAGTCGTATCGCCACCCCAAAAATTCGCAACCCCATACTTCAAGGTTTCACGCAGGTACCAATCGTTCACACGCCAAACGACTATGCCGCTCGCAGGGAGCCCCGCATCAAAGCTACTAACATCCAGAATAATCCCCTCTGCCTTATTGCCATTCTCGTCACACTTGCCCTTGACACAAACGGTGTCTTCAAAGATCTGTTCCAGACTATCGACAGAATACGTTTTTACGTAAGTTTTAGAACCATCATCGGGGTCGCCGAGAGTCACGTCCACCTTGCCGTCTTTGCTCCAGCTACGCTGACGGTTTTCTATCAGCAGGTATTCACTCGCGCTCAACGGGACCTTCACAATTTCAGTTCCCGTACCAGTTCCAGCCGCAGCAATTTCGACAGTCACGGGCTTTCCCGCCACAGGACGAACCTCTTTCACCTGCGACCACCCCATGTAGGCACGCTCCCAGGCTGCAGGCATCGAGGGCAAGAAGCCATTGCCCGCATTGTAACCAGCAAAATCCATCACGTCAAAATAACCCAGACGGCTAGTCCCCCGCACTACATCGTATGTATTCGGGAGGCCAAGTTCGCGCGCAATCTGGTTGACGATAATTCCGTTGACACCCCAGTTAAGGCCATCCTGCGACGCCGTTTCACTCGTCACCATGACAGAACGGAGCGTATCCACTTTCCCGTTCGGAATATAAAGTCCCGTCGTCACCGTATCTCCCGACTCGTTCACGCCAAGGACAGCCTTTGCAAAAGGCGTCTTTGCCGAATCAGGCAGCAAGTATTCCCACGAAGCCCCATTGATGTAGACATCCATAAAGTCACCCGGAGTATTCGCATTGCGGGTTCCCATGCTGCCACCATCGACCAATCGGCTTGCGCCCGCATGAATTATCATGTAGACACGTTTTACGTTCGGGTTTGTCGAAAGCGGAATGCGGAACGGCCCCGATTCCGAAGAATCCTTGGCAGCCGCCGAAATGGCATCGTAAATAAACTGCAAATAGTCACGACTGCGAGCCTCGTCAAATTCAGCCGTCTTTTCACCCTTCATCTTGCTAGTGCGGTTATAGCGGATAATCTGCTCATCCAACTTATAGGCACTTGACAGTTCCGGGAAAATACGAGACTTTATAACCAGGTTTCCATTACTCGCCTTGTTGAAATAGGCGTTTGCAAAGTCAAAGTGCTTTTTCCAATAAGGGACACCATTACGATAGCCCGAGGGGTCAAGCTTATAGTTGTCCTTTTTACCCTTGTCCTTATCAAAAAGGCCCGTTCCCGTAGTCAGGCTGTTATCTGGAGACTCTTCTGCAAACTGCACGCGAATGGCGAACACCTCCAGGGTATCCACCGCAAAGACAGCCGGCGCACAACAGAAAACGCCAAAAACAAATGCAAAGAAAAAAGCATTTAACTTCATGCTTACAATTTACAAAAAACAGCAAAAGAAAATGCCGCACTCCCGTGCGGCATTCCTTAAAGTATTACTTGGTAGACGTCGATTTGACGAACTTTAGCACATCCTTGCGCACACTGTCGTAGTAGGCGTCCCAAATATTGGAAACTTCATCCACCAAAGAAAGGTCATCCATGGCGTACTTGTCATCCACCTCGGGAGCGACACGAAATACGTTTTCTTTGCCAATGTTCGCACAGGCTTCGAAATAGCCGGAGTTACCCGTACGGGCCACCCATTCTTCCAGAATATACTTACCCCAGCCAACAATACTCTTGTCCTTGGGCGCATTATTCGGGCGCACCATGCCAGTATTAAACGAAAGAATCTTATAGTTGCCCTTGAATTCTTTTACTTTGTTCAAACCGGATTCCAGAACCATGATCGGGTCGTTTGCCCACATGCCACCATCGCAATAGATTTCTTTCTTGCCATCCTTGTTGCGGCTAACCGTATCAAAATAGGTCGGAGCAGAGCAGCTCGAAAGCACGGCAAACCACTGGTCCGACATGCCATCGCCACGGTCCCATACCTTTTCGACACTTTCACCGTTCATAAAGGTCGCCGGAATAAAGATTGGTTTCTTGAACTCGTACATCTTGTAACGGAAGTTCTTTTGCAGGAGTTTCTTGAGCTTGGAATTGTCATAGCGATAGTAGTTGTTCGTGACAATGCGGGCGGCGCTTACCTTGGTAAAGATATCAGCCAAGTTTTCTCTGTACAGGTCATACAATTCTGCGGCGCTCAAGCCAGTGCAAAGGCCTGCAGCCACAATAGAGCCCGTCGATGTTCCTGCGAATGCCGAGCCCCGTTCTGCAAGAGTTGCGCCTAAGTCTTCTTCAAGACGGCGCATAAACTGCAGAGGGCCGATACCGAGGGCTCCACCACCAGAAACAGAAATAGCAAGCTTCATAAGATTCTCCTTTTCTATATAAATTTATTTTGTTGCTATTAAAATCGACAAACAAAATAACTTGTTCAAATCCATTATGCACGACATTTTTAGTAAAATAATTTCTACAAAGTTTTATAAATTTGTACCGATGCATTTTTTGGGAGCGACATTTGAAAAATTGTCATACAGCGTACTACGTGCAGTAGGCTGGAAGCGTAAGACTGTTCACGCCAATCGAGCTTTGGTTTACAAAGAAAGACCTATCGACTCCCAAACATTTTACAGACAAATGCTCAAGCATCTGACACACCACGTAGCAGAAATCCTGTTTGACTTTAACAAGTTCAAAAAACTGCCGCACCATGTCGAATGTTACCCCTACAAAAAAGACGGATTCATTTACGAACTTGCGCCCGGCAGCGCTGACGTCCTTACTAAAATGCGACAGGGCGGTATCTTTTTAACCGCCCATTACGGCAACTATGAGGCCATTGGTCCCTGGCTCTGTAGCCTCAATATTCCTCTCAAGGCAAGCTATATTCCCCTAAAGCCCTCCTGGCTCAACCACCTGGTCGAAAGCAGACTACGCTCCGTCAACGGGCAAAGCTACGCCGTCAATGCCAAGAGTCCTCGCGACTTTTTACATTTCCTCGATCAAAAACAACTTTTTTGCCTATTGGCAGATCAAGACAGTCGCATTGCCAGCGCAAAAAAAGGGAAGCTTCTAGGCCAAGATGTACATGTGAATCCCCTCCCCGACTTTTTACTCAAGCACCGGCCACAGACACCCGTTTTTGTCTGCTGGCTCGAAGAATACAAGCAGCTCAAAATACTGCACGCCAAAGAAATCTTGCCCGAAAACGGATCTATAGTTATTCCCTATAACCGCTGGCTCGAAAACCGAATCAACGAAAATTCGACCCTGTGGTACAGCTGGACGCACCGCCGTTTTTACAGTTGTACGCCACAAACATATTCCAAATTGGAATAAAACAGCCTCTCTTTTTTCTAAAAAAAAATATATTTGAGAATTAGAAAAAAGAGGGATGTTTGAACAATCTTAAAGACACAAAAGTCATTCAACCGATAGAGCTCCGCAAGCTCGTCCTGGTAAACCTTATGGATCCGTCCGTAAGGGATTTGCGCCAACACCTTTCCGAATCACACCCACTCATGGACGTCGACAGCGACCAAGAAGCCATTAAGATTGTCGACAAGCACCACGACCATATTTCGGCGGTGCTGTTTAACGTAGAAGCCGCCCAAAAGAACCATTTTCAGCTTCTCCAAAAAATGAACGACGATAAGCGCTTTGTGGGGATCCCCATTATCGCCGTTTCCGGAACAACGAACTCCAAATACTGCCAAGACTGCCTACAGGCCGGCGCCAACGAATATTTTGAGCCTCCGTTCAAAAAGGAGTTGATAGAACTACGCATCAAGAATGCGGTAAGAAGCAAGGACTCCGCTACGTTTTCCGAAGTGGAACGCATTCTCAGGGAACTGCCGTCCAACATCTACCTAAAGGACGCCAAAGGCAAGTACGTATTCGCCACGCATTACTGGCACCATCTCCATACCGAAAACGACCCCAACTGGACCATTCGCGGCAAGACCGATATCGAAATCCGCGAAGACAAGGAAAACGCCAAGAAGGCCATGGAATCCGACATGGAGTTGATAAGGACCGGCAAGGGGACCAACTACATTATCGAAGAAAAAGGCGAAAACGGCAGCGAATACCTGGAACTCATCAAGCGCCCCACCTTTGACGAAAACGGAAAAGTCAACGGCATCGTCGCGATTATCAACAACATCACGGAGATGCAGAAACTGAGGCTCGAACTCGAAAAACGCTCAAAAACCGACCAACTTACGGGCCTCTTCAACAAGCAGGCCACCGAAGAACTAATCGCCCAGACGCTCGAAAAAAGCAAGGTACACAAGGGCACCGGTGCACTGCTCATGATTGACGTCGACAACTTCAAGTACATAAACGACAACTTCGGGCATATCGCCGGCGACCGCGTCCTTATGGCCATAGGAAACATTATCCACGACTCTTTCAAAGGTATGGACATCACGGGACGTATTGGCGGTGACGAATTTATGGTTTTCTTAAACGAAATCAAGCACGCCGACACGGCACTCCACCTGGCAGCGAACATCTCGGACAAGGCAAGACACCTTTTCCCGAACGAGCCCCTGGGAAAGCACGTTACACTTTCCATTGGCATAGCCCTTTTCCCAGAACACGGCAAGGATTTCGAGGAACTGTACCGCGCAGCCGACAAAGCGCTCTATTACGTCAAGGAACACGGCAGGGACTTCTACAGGCTCTACGCCCCTGAACTAAAAACTCTAGTTACAGAATAGCTCCCGTGAGCGGTGTCACAATCTCAACGGGATAATATTATTCGTTTCTTACAAGCTGGCCTTATCTCCCTCAACTTTATAGTTTAAGGGCATGAAGTCTACAGAAATGAACATCGTCAAGCAGATTGTACTGCTAACCGCTATCGTAGCCGTTCTAGGCTTTATCTACGGATAGCAGTTTCTGCTATTCCCCGACTTTTTTGAAGCTTTTGGGGATATTCAGACGCCAGGTCCCAGAACTAAAGGACTTGTTGCGTGCAATCTTTTTTATACGGATTTCGAGGAATTTTGCACCCTCGATTTCAAAAACAATTCTGGACGGGGTTTCTACCCCCTCAAATTCCTTAAAATCGTAGAAACGGATCGTTTCGTTCTTGCCGGTACTCCCCAAACGCGTCAAAGAGGCAATATGCGAATTTTCCTTGGTAAATAAGAAGACGCGACCCGACTTTTCGCGGGCATAGACTGCACCCGGCACCCGTAGCGAATCTACGGGGGGCTCGATTTCTTCATAACCTTCTGGCAAAAGGCGACCGTCAAAAATATCGGCCACCTGATGAATATGCACCAACGGAAGCGCCCTGTTGTTCAAAAGGCCCACCATGTAACCCACACCGTCCACATAAAGTTTTTCGGTCGGGAAAGTCATCAGCCAACCCTGTTCTTGCCACAGGAGCGATGCCACCCCAATGCCTAGAGGGCCCGTAAGTTCCATACGGTAGCGCTTGCCGGGCACCGAAAAAAGCACCGCATCCAGTTCCTGCGTAGAACTATCCTGCACAATCGTCAACTGAAATTTGGCACGCAGGCTATCGCGCGGAGCCTCTACAACAGCATCAGAAGATACGGGTTCTACAGCGGGCTTGTTGCCCGCACAGCCGACAAGGACACACAACGAAAACAGAACTAATAATTTCAAAAAAAACAAGCGCATTTATAGCCACACAAATTCGACTTTGCTAACGCAAAATCCGTTCTACTTTTTCTTAAAATACTTCTTTACGGCAGGGTGTTTGGGCTGCAGCTTTTTCAACTTTTTATACGATGCGTCGGCCTCATTCTTCATGCCCAGCGCTTCTTGAATTGCAGCCATGTGTTCCCAATAAACGTAGTCTTCATCAAAGTGGGGACTCTTGATAAGTTTCATCACCGTGAGAGCCTCGTTATAAAGTCCCTTGCGATAAAAGCCCCACGCCCTAGAATCCAAATAAGCTTCCGAGGGTTCACCTTTACCTTCCGTCATCAAAAGTGCCTTATCTACCAAGGCGATCCCCTTATCCAGTTCTTTGGGCGAACGGTTCAGGTCAATCAAGGTGTATCCGTAATAATTCAGGACTTCGGCTACGTCAATCGGCGGATTCACAACCCCAAGAACATGTTCAAATATCGCAAAGGCTTCGTCGTAGCGATCCATGCGCTCCAGGTTCATCGCCATCAACACACGAACGCCCAAATCCAAGGAATCCCTTACAGCAAGGTCCTTATAAAACTCATTCGCCCTTTCACGCAAGGCAATAGACTTCTTGATTCTCGCAGAATCGCCAATATCTTTCTGCCAAATTTCCTGAGCTTCCACACACAAAATGCGTGCATACACGCTGCGGAACTGACGACGGTTGCGTTCCACATCGGCCACCATACGCTTCATCGAGGCCGAATCGGCTATACCCTCCATCGGAGCCCACTTGTCCCACACGGCAATCAAGGAGTCCAGCATCTTGTATGCCTTGGAATACAGTTTTGCGGTCCCATAGGTCAGCGCAACGGAGTCCGCCTTTTCGGCATAGCGCACAGCCTCTTTCGGCTTGTTTTCTTTAAAGGCTATCGCAGACAAGGCATGGTAAGCGTTCGTCACATAAACTCGCTGGTCGACCATGTTTTCGGCTGCATATTTCAACAGCACCTTGGCGCTATCCAAATCGCCGTACATATTCGAATAATGCCCCAAGAAATTGGCAAGTATCGGTGTACGCACCTGGTCTACATAATACTTTTTCTTGAGCATCGCATAGGCAGAATCACGATTGATTTCAGCAAGCGTACTCATCAACAGGACAATCATCGATTCATCTTCTTGCGTCGATTCGGTCAACGTATCGACAACCGCCTGGACCTCTTTAAGGCGCTTTTGGAACACAAGCCCCTGCACCATCTGCAAAAGCATCTTCTTGTCGCCGGTCGCCTCGTGGCCCTTTTCAAAAAGTTCTACAACCGCCGAATCTTTCCCCTGATCCAGGAGCAGTTTAAGCTGACGCTGAAAAAGCGTCGGCATGTAGTTTACTTGAGGCAGCAGCAAATCATAGACACGCACCAATTCCTTGCTATCCTGGATTGCTTCCAAAAAGAGGCTGTAGTCATACAGGAGAGTCATGTCCTGATAACGGGAGGTGTCGAGCGCCGCATTAAAATACTTGCGGGCGGAATCAGCGCGGCCATCCTTCACATATAAATGAGCAAGAAGTCCCAACTGAGAAGCCGTCGCACGGCCCTTCAGCTTTTGGGCACGCTGAGCCTGAACTAGCGCCAAGGAATCGGCGCCCTGTGCCATCATGATTTCAGCAAGTTTAAAAGCCAGGAATCGGCTATTGGGATCCGATTCTGCAGCATGCTGCCAAAACACGTTCGCCAAGGGTTTTTCGCCGCGGAGTTCCATTTCTTGGGCACGGATAAACGATTCATGGGCTGCATCGATATTCTGAGAAAGAGCGGGCTCTTCGGCTGCGGTCGCCTTCATAGAATCAAGCTTGGCATTTACCGCCATTGCAATCGCGGCAGAATCAGCTGCGGTCAGGGCCTCACCTTTCTTTGCCGACGAGGCACATGCCGACAGCGAAAGCGACATCGTAAAAAACGAAGCCGCTGCAGCAAACGAAAGTACAAAAGCCCTGATGCGCATTCTTAGTCAGCAATCACAAAATCAATCTTGGTGTCTGGCGGCAAGTAGTCGCCGTGTTTTGGCATCGTTTCGATAACGGTTCCCGGCTGACGGCCTTCTTCATCTTTCTTACGCTTAATCTTGCCAACCTTAAAGCCCAACTTTTCCATTTTAGCGTAAACATTATCGATAAGTTCTCCGCTAAAATCGGGGAGCAACGTATTGCCCGACGTTACGCCAGCCGAAATCACAACCTTAACCGTGTCACCAACACGTACCTTTTGACCAGCCATCGGGATTGTACGAATCACGACACCGCGAGGAATGCTCTGGTGAGCGCCCTTGACAATTGCACCCTGCACAAGGCCTGCTCGACTAAGAGAAATCGAAGCCTGCTTTTGGCTCTTGCCACGAAGATCCGGAATTTCGACTTCGCGAAGGCCCATACTCTTAGTAAGCTTGACCGTACGTCCAAGTTTAGCGGTGCGCCCGGCAGCAGGCATCTGCACCAACACAAGGCCTTCTGGAATCTGCGCACTGTAGCGGCCCTCTTCAAGCCATTCGTACTTAAAGCCCGCCGAATCCAGAGCCTTTTCGGCAGCCTCTTGCGTCATGCCTTCAAGGTTCGGGACTTCTCCCGTCGAGGCAAAATGACCCGAGAAAATCGGCATCACCAATTTATCAACGGCAAAAGCAAGTACAATCAAAAGAACAATCCAAATGCCAATAGCCTTGGCGACAGGAGCCGTCTTGACCCATGTCAAAACTTTGTTCAAAATACGTTTTACTTTATCCATAACTAATTCTGAATTCCGAGCTCCGAATTCATCTATCCCTTAGTAGCCTTTTCCTGCAAGGCTTCCTCATCAAAGATTACGATATCCTTGCCGGTCATGGCGATAGCATTTGCCTTCACAAGCATCGAGCAAATGCGGCTCACCGTTTCGCGGGTGGTACCCGACATGTCTGCCAGCTGCTGCTGGGTCGGGCGGTTGTGGATTACCGTCACCATCTGACCGTTATCGGTGTGGATTCGCATGCCGCGCTCTTCCATCAGGTTCAAGAGAGTACCGGCTACGCGCCCGCTCACCGACATTGTAGACAAAGAACCAATCTGCTTGTTCGCCTTGCGGAGTCTCTTGCTCATTTCAGACAAGAGCGACATCGCGATTTCAGGGGTCTGGCGAATCAGCGTCAAGAACGGTTCACGGTGAATAATCATCAGCTGCGCATCGGTGACGGTGCGAACCGAGGCAGACCTCGGTTCGCCGTCGATGAGCGACATTTCACCAAAGAAGTCTCCGCGTTCCAAGAAACTGAGGATCGTCTCGCGCCCATCGATGCCGGTCATGTAGACCTGCACCGTCCCCGAAGCAATCAGGTACAGCGCTTTCATCGAGCAGTCGCCCTCGAGTACCACAGTCTCGTCGCGGTTGAAGTCTTGGACAACAACCAAATTGGCTAGCAGGCCAAGTTGTTCTTCCGTCAATTCAGAGAAAAGGTCAACCCCTTTCAAGAGTCCACATACGTTGCTGTCCATTTTCTTCTCCTTCTTTAGATTCTTAGTCCAAATCTACGATGATGCTCTGGTCACGCTTTGCACCGATCGAGATCATGCCAATCTTCACACCCACGAGTTCGGCCATACGGTTCAGGTACTTGCGAGCATTTTCCGGCAATTCTTCGAGCTTGCGGCACTTGGTGGTATCGCACTTCCAGCCCGGCATTTCTTCGTAGACCGGCACGCAGCGGCCGACCTTAGAAAGCTGGTTCGGGAAGTTTTCAATCTTTTCGCCATCACATTCGTAATGAGTGCAAATCTTGATGGTATCGAAAGTGTCAAGCACATCGAGCTTGG
>Ga0310697_10005418_pt1 | contig 12327 bp, 8 predicted proteins | sample 172DNAGHGlowgp2_FD_203883 | JGI IMG/M metagenome (GOLD analysis project Ga0310697, IMG submission 203883) | Sheep rumen microbial communities from Palmerston North, Manawatu-Wanganui, New Zealand - 1728 DNA GHGlow gp2 (v2) (version 2) | ecosystem: Host-associated > Mammals > Digestive system >... | reverse complement strand
TTCATGATTTCGCCAAGTCGCGTTATGGCTTTTAATGCTTGCGTGATGAGGTTGCAAGTGATTGGAGAGCACGTGGGTAAACTGATGAAAGAAGATAGCAAACCTTTAGACAAATACACCGAAATACCTTGGCATGCAATTTATGGGATGAGAAATATCATTTCCCACGAATATGCAAATATTGATGAAGCAATTGTTATCTCGGTCATCAATGACGAGTTACCGAAACTTAAAAAGGTGATTGAGGAACTTCTTAAGCAGTACTCCTAATCAATTTCTTATATCAGAGCGCCATAACAAAACTATAGAAGGTTATGGCAACAACTCAAAATTATTTCCCACGGAAGTCGGAGTCGGCTCCGATGATTTATGCGTATGAGGACAAGTATGACCCACAGCTGCGGGGACTGCTGAAAGTGGGCTATACTACGATTGGTGTGCAGGAACGAGTACGCCAGCAATATAACATTGTGCGTCCGGGCGAACCGCCGTACCGCATACTGGTGGCCGAGAGTGCCATGCGGCAGGATGGTACGGCGTTTATGGATCATGATGTGCACCGCCAGCTGGTCAGAATGGGATGCCAGCACGTGGAGGGCGAGTGGTATCGCTGTACGCCTCAGCAGGTCAGGGCAGCTATTGTGGCTGTCAGGGAACGGATGGAGGTGGCATGGAACCGAGACAAAACGTTTGGCATGCGCCCTGAACAAAAACGGGCTGTGGATAAGACGGTTGCCTATTTCGACAGTTATAAGTCGGAGGCTGGACGTGTGCCTCACTTCCTGTGGAACTGCAAGATGCGCTTCGGCAAGACCTTTACCACTTATCAGTTGGCCCGACGCATGGGATGGCGGCGTGTGCTGGTGCTGACGTTCAAACCCGCCGTAGCTCATGCCTGGGAAGAAGACTTGATGACGCATGTGGACTTTGACGGATGGCAGTTTATCGCCCGTAGTCCGGATGCCACTATCGACTATCAGTTTGAACACGCCGACCCAAGGAAGCCGATGGTAGTCTTCGGCTCATTCCAGGATTTTCTGGGGAAGAATACGTCTAACGGCGGCATGAAACTGAAACATGAATGGGCTCGCGGATTCAACTGGGACTGCATCGTGCTGGATGAATACCATTACGGAGCCTGGCGTGAGAATGCCAAGGAACTGATTGGAGTGAGCGAGGACCTGGGTAACGAAATAGAGAATCCTGATTACTTTGACGAAGACCTGATTCCCATCACGTCGAACCACTACCTTTATCTATCAGGAACGCCTTTCCGTGCCATCGCTTCGGGTGAGTTTATTGAGGAGCAGATCTACAATTGGACCTATAGTGACGAGCAACGGGCCAAGGAGGAATGGGGTGATAAACCAGGCAATCCCTACGCCTCACTACCCAAGATGGTGCTGCTGACCTATCAGCTACCTGCGGAAATTTCGAGAGTGGCTGAGGAGGGCGAGTTTGACGAGTTCGACCTCAACTCTTTCTTCGAAGCAGAGGGTAGGGGCGAAGATGCTGTGTTCAAACATCATGATGAAGTGCAAAAGTGGCTCGACATGCTGCGTGGACAATATCTGCCCACATCCATCAACGACCTGAAGGCAGGCAACCGTAAACCACCCCTGCCTTTCCTCAATGGTGACCTCTATTCGAACATGAACCACACGCTATGGTTTTTGCCTAACGTGGCCTCCTGCTTTGCCATGCGTAATCTGCTGACCGAACTGCAGAACACCTTCTATCATGACTACCGCATCATCGTCTGTGCCGGCACCCGGGCGGGCATCGGACAACAGGCCTTGCCGCCTGTTGAGAAAGCCATGTCGCACCCAGACCCGCTACATTGCAAGACCATCACGCTGACCTGCGGTAAGCTGACAACGGGAGTAACTGTTCGGCCGTGGACGGGCATCTTCATGCTGCGTGACACGTCTTCGCCTGAAACCTACTTCCAGTCGGCATTCCGCGTGCAGTCACCTTGGACCATCACCAATAGTGACGGGCTGCATCCGAACCAGGTGGAGATACTGAAGAAGGTCTGCTATGTCTTCGACTTTGCTCCCAACCGGGCATTAAGGAAGGTGGCTGACTACTCCTGTCAATTGAATGTAGAAGAGGGCAACCCAGAAAAATGTGTCGATGACTTCATTAAGTTCCTGCCTGTGCTTTGTTACGAGAATGGTGTGATGAAAGCACTTTCGGCCAGCGACGTGCTGGATATGGCCATGAACAACACTTCGGCCACCTTGCTGGCCCGTAGATGGGAAAGTGCCTTGTTGGTCAACGTGGATAACTTCACGCTTCAACGGCTGATGAACAACAAGGAAGCGATGGCTGCGCTGATGAAAATAGAAGGCTTCCGCTCGTTGAACCAGGACATAGAAACCATCATCAACAAAACTGACAACATCAAGAAGAAGCGGAAGGAGCATGAAGACGGACTGACGCCCAAGGAAAAGAAAGAACTGAGCGAGGCGGAAAAGGAAATTAAGAGCAAGCGCCGACAGATACAGGAAAAGCTGATGAAGTTTGCCACGCGCATACCAATCTTCATGTACCTGACAGACTTCCGTGAGTATTCTCTGAAAGACGTTATCCTGCAACTGGAACCTAAGTTGTTCGAACGTGTCACGGGCCTTACCAAGCAGGACTTCGCCCTGTTGGTCAGCCTCAATGTGTTCAACGAGGCGCTGATGAACGATGCTGTCTATAAATTCAAACGTTATGAAGACAGCAGCCTGACGTATGCCGGCATTAACCGACACGAAAACGAAGAACAGGTCGGTGGCTACAGCACGGTCATCACGATGGAAGAATACCTGTCCTCATAACAATAACAAGTTTTCGGTAGGTTCTATTTGACTTGCGGTTGAATTTTGTCGCGACTCAACAAAGGAAATGCAGGCATTTCTTCGTATTCGCTGGTCCAAAATTTGGTGGTTTGACGGGAAATACCTACATTTGCATCTGAAATGATTAACAGAGCAGAATGCATTCATAAACTGGAGACCTGTAAGAACGTGGTAGCTGATAAGTTCGGCGTTCGTTCTATGAGGTTGTTTGGGTCGGTTGCCCGTAATGAGCAAAACGAATCAAGCGACGTTGATATATGCGTTGAGATGGAACCAAGTCTTCTAAGGCGTTCAGGCTTGAAAATCTATCTTGAAGAACTGCTGAATTGTAAGGTGGATGTATTGCGCATTCATAAGAATATGGATAGTTACTTAGCCCAACAGATAGAAAGAGATGGAATCCTTATCTTCAGCTGACAGACAGACCGCTCTCCATATTCTGGACAGGATAGAAGAGGCAATCAATACTGTACAAATACGCAATTCGGTTATTCGTAATTTTCTATCATCAATAATGATTTTGACTCTTTGAAAGATGCTGTACGCTTCTTTAAGGAAGTCTTAGCTAACAAATAATCTAAAAACTTGTTGTTCAGCGCCATAACAAAACAAAGTGCACACGGGGTCGGTTCCGGTGTGCACTTGAAAAAAATTGATTCAGGCCAAACACTTCTTGTTACTTCAGCGTCAGCACCACCAGGCTCTTGGCCGGCATGTTGACGGTCAGCACACCCTTCTTCAGCTTGGCATCCTTGAAGTCGGCAGGTGCCACGACGGAGGGATGCTGGAAGTCGTTGTAGTCGTCAACACGCTTGGAGGTGAGGATGCGGCCGCTGACGGTCTTTGCCGTGTAACCGTCGATGTTGAAACTGATGGTCTGTGCCTTGTCGAGCGACACGTTGGTGATGGCGAGCACGATGCTGCCGTCCTGCGTCTTGGCTGCCGATGCGGAGAGCATGGGGCAGGGGCGGTAGCCCTCGTCCATAGCCTTCTTCTTCACCTTGTAGTAGCCCCTGCTGACGGCCATCACCTCGCTCTCGAGGTCAAGTGGGAGATAGGTGGCCTCCTGGAACGGGGTGTACATCTCGAACACGTGGTAGGTCGGGGTGAGCACCATGTGGCCCGTGCCTTCCTGGTCGGTCAGTATCATGGACTGCAGCACGTTGACCACCTGTGCGATGTTGGCCATCTTCACGCGGTCGGTGTATTTGTGGAACACGTTGAGCGAGAGGGCTGCCACGAAGGCGTCGCGCAGCGCGTTCTGCTGGTAGAGGTGTCCGGCTATGGTGCCCGGCTCCTCGTCCCACCAGGTGCCCCACTCATCGACGAGCAGTCCTATCTTGCCCTCGGGGTCTTTCTCGTCCATGATGGCCTTGTGTTTCTTGATGACCTCCTCAATCTCCAAGCACTTGCCCAGGGCCCAGTAGTACTGGTCATTGTCGAACTGGGTGGCAGAGCCCTTCGGGCCGTCCCAGCCGGAGCAGGTGTAGTAGTGCAGGGAGATGCCCTGCATGCGGTCGCCTATCTTGTCCATCAGCACCTTGGTCCAGTCGTAGTCGTAGTCGCTGGCTCCAGAGGCTATGCGGTAGAGCTTGTTGCCCGTGTAGTCGCGCAGGTAGGTGTTGAACTTGCGGAACTCGTCGCTGTAGTACTCGGGTGTCATGTTGCCGCCGCAGCCCCAGGCCTCGTTGCCTATGCCGAAGTACTTGACGTGCCAGGCCTTGTCGCGACCGTTCTGGCGGCGCAGGCGTGCCATGGGCGTGTCGCCGTCGGAGGTCATGTACTCCACCCATTGTGCCATTTCCTTGACCGTTCCGGAGCCTACGTTACCGCTGATGTAGGGTTCGCAGCCCAGCATCTCGCAGAGGTTCAGGAACTCGTGGGTGCCGAAGGAGTTATCCTCGATGGTGCCGCCCCAGTTGTTGTTGCGCAGCGACGGGCGCTGGTCCTTGGGGCCGATGCCGTCCATCCAGTGGTAGTCGTCGGCGAAGCAGCCGCCCGGCCATCGCAGCACGGGGACCTTGAGGGCCTTGAGGGCCTCGAAGACGTCCTTGCGGTAGCCGTTGATGTTGGGGATGGGTGAGTTCTCGCCGACCCACAGTCCGCCGTAGATGCAGGTGCCGAGGTGTTCGGAGAACTGTCCGTAGATTTCCCTGTTGATTTTGTACTTGCCCTGGTCGGCATGAATGGTTGCCGTGACGGTCTGTGCCGAAGCTGCTGCCGCCGTTGCCATAGCCACAACGGTTGTCAATAGTAGTTTTTTCATTGTTGATATTGTTTTTAGTTATTTACTGGTTGCGCTTGCTGTCAGAAGCGGTAGCCCAGCGCGGCGTTCACGTACCAGTCGGTCAGACGGAGGGTGTTGCCCTCGATGCTGTTGTGGTAGTGGTTCACCTGTCCGTAGGCGTTCACGAAGAAGCGTCCCATGTTGTAGGTTGCCGACACGCGAGCGTCGATGTTGAGCGACACCTTGCCGTACTTGACTGCCGTGCCGGTTTCCTCGATGGTGATGTCGTCCAGCCATTTCAAGTCGTCGTCCACATGCTTCTTTCCCGTGGGCGACACCTCGTCGGGTTTCAGGAAGAGGTCGTAGTTGGAGTCGTAGCGGTAGATCTTCGTGCGGTTGTAGAGTGCCACCATGGGCATGGCCGTCACGTTGATGAGCAGGTTGCGCACGGGCACCCAGTTGAAGGCGTAGCCCACGCCGATGCTCCCCTCGTGTATCTTGATGCGCCCGATGTCGCCCATGCTCTGGATGAAGAGTGCGTTCTGGCGGGCTGAGTAGTCCAGCGACGTCTGGAACCACATGAGTCCCAGCATGAACGAACCGGCAGAACGCACCTGGATGGTTGACTGGTCGTAGGCGGCAGCATAGGAGAACCGCTTGCTGTTGAACATGTAGAAGCCGTCGAGTATGGCGGTCTTGACCTTGATGTCCTCCCACGTCTGGGCAGGCAGGTTGTTGAACTCGAAGGCGCCGTTCTCGTCGTGTCCCCAGATGTTGACGTCTATCTGGTTGGTCATGAACCGGCGCGTACGGAGGTTCAGGCCGTAGTTGGCGCCCGTCATGCCGATGGAGAAGTTGCGCCCCTGGCTGCGGCGGAACGAGTAGCTGTAGCCCAGGCCGTAGCCGCGGTAGCCTATCCATGCGCCGATGGACGACTCGTAACGCGGCTGGAAGACCGTCTCCCAGTTGAAGTCGCCCGTCTCTCCCCGTTCGGCCATGTGTTCCTCGCTCATGCTCGACAGGGACCGCATGTCCATGTCGTTGACATGATACTTCACCATGACGGCCCACGGTTTCTCAGGCACCTGGATGTAGCGCTGGTCAATGCCCCTGACGGCCGAGGAGTCGATGTAGTCGGCTACCGAACGCAGGACACGCAGCACCCAAGGCTTCCGCTCCTGGGCACACAACGGTATGCTCAGGAGCAGGAAGAGGGAGAGGATGACGGGACGGTGGTTCATTTCTTGTTGTCAACGGCACATTGCTCTACGGGCAGGCATTGCTTGTAGTTGGCAATGTACTTCTCGAAACCGGCAACGTCCTCCGGCGTCGGGGCGATGCTGACGCCCGTGTTGCCTGCGAAGACCACGTCCTCCAGATAGTCGGCCAGCGACTTGCCGTTCTTGTTGATCAGGTAGCCGGCCAGCAGGGCGATGCCCCATGCGCCGCCTTCACCTGCCGTCTCCATGACGGAGATGGGGCTGTTGAGGGCTGCTGCCAGCATGCGCTGCCCGACGCCAGCCGTCTTGAAGTAACCGCCGTGACCGGTAATGCGGTCCACCTTGATCTGCTCTTCCTTGAACAGTATGTCGTTGCCTATCTTCAGCACGCCGATGGCTCCATAGAGGTGGCTGCGCATGAAGTTGGCGAGGTTGAAGCGGTCGTTGGCAGAGCGGATGAACATGGGACGGCCTTCAGCCAGTCCGGTCACAGGCTCGCCGCTCACGTAGTTGTAGGCCATCAGGCCGCCGCAGTCGGCGTCGCCCTCCAGAGCCTTGTTGAACAGCTTTCCGTAGAGTTCGTTCATATCGACGGGGACGCCCAGCAGCTGCTGGTACTCCTTGAACAGACCGACCCAGGCGTTGATGTCGCTGGTGCAGTTGTTGCAATGTACCATAGCCACGAGACTGCCGTCGGGCGTGGTCACCATGTCAATCATCTCGTAGGGCTTCGACAGCGGCTTCTCCAGCACAATCATCGAGAAGCTGCTGGTGCCGGCCGACACGTTACCCGTGCGCTGCTTGACGGCGTTGGTGGCTACCATGCCCGTACCGGCGTCGCCCTCGGGAGGACAGACGGGGATGCCTGCCTTCAGGTGGCCTGAGACGTCGAGGCGCTTGGCACCATCGGGAGTCAGGAAACCGGCATTTTCGCCTGCGTTGAGCGACTTGGGCAGTATGTCGAGCAACTTCCACGAGAAACCCCTGGGGGCAATGAGCTCGTCGAACTTACGCACCATTTCGGCATCGTAGGTCTTCGTGGCGGGGTCAACGGGAATCATGCCCGAGGCATCGCCCACGCCCAGCACGAACTGGCCTGTCACCTGCCAATGGACATAGCCGGCAAGGGTGGTCAGGTACTTGATGTCGCCGACGTGTTCCTCGTTGTCGAGAATGGCCTCGTAGAGGTGGCTGATGCTCCAGCGCAGGGGAATGTTGTAGTTGAAGAGCTTGGAGAGCTCGGCAGCTGCCTTGCCCGTATTGGTGTTGCGCCAGGTGCGGAAGGGCACCAGAATCTGCTGCTGCTCGTTGAAGGCCATGTAGCCGTGCATCATGGCCGAGAAACCGATGGCGGCCAGGCTCTCAATCTCGCAGTCGTATTGCTTCTGCACGTCCTTGCGCAGTTCGGCGTAGCAGTCCTGCAGACCGTACCAGATGGCCTCGGTGCTGTAGGTCCACAGACCGTCAACTAACTGATTCTCCCATTCGTGGGAACCTTGTGCTATAGGCTTGTTCTCCTCGTCGATGAGGACGGCCTTGATGCGGGTGGAACCGAACTCAATACCAAGGATGGCCTTGCCAGCCTCAATAGTGGCTTTAGCCTCACCCCCGGCCCCTCTCCTAAAGGAGAGGGGAGTGGTTACCGCTGCTGTTTGATTATTATTCATCATAGTTTTCAATTTTGATTAGTTCTTTTTTGATTCTTTGTATTACTTCCTTCACGTCAAGATTCACTTCTTCGTTCTTGAAACGGAGGACCTCGAACCCCATGCGTCGGAATACTTCCGTACGTATTTGGTCATCTGCCTGTTGTTCCGGCGTGTCGTGATACCCTCCGTCAACTTCTATGACCAGTTTCTTTGAGAGACAGACAAAGTCGGCAATATAGTCGCCTATTACATGCTGCCTGCGGAATCTGAACCCTTTTAATTCTTTGCGCAAGGATTCCCATAGAATCGTTTCGCTTAAGGTCATCTCCCGTCGGTTATTCTTTGCAAATTCCTTTAGCAAATCATATCTGTCAGGCGAGGCGGTTTCATGTCTGTAACCCATCTTTGACTAATAACTCCCCTCTCCTTTGGGAGAGGGGTTGGGGGTGAGGCTTATCTCAATGCTTTGTTCAACATAAAGTACATCTCATTGTTCTGCAGCTGCTGCTTGAACTCGTAGGTTTTCGTGTCCTTGTTAATCTTGACATACTCGATGCCCAGCATCTCGGCGAAGTCCTCCCAATACTCCTCGGTGATGTCATAGGAGAAGGCAGAGTGGTGCGTGCCGCCAGCCAGAATCCAGGCTCCGGCGCCAATCTCGAACGTAGGCTGCGGAACCCACAGGGCGCTGGCAACAGGCAGGTTGGGCATGGGCTTCGGCTCGATGCACTCCACTTCCTGAGAGATGAGACGGAAGCGGTTGCCCAGGTCAACGACGGTAGCCTTGATGCCGCGGCCGACCTTTGACGTGAACACCAGGCGGGCGGTTTGCTGCTTGCGGATGCCGATGCCAAGGAAGTGCACCTCCAGCTTGGGCTTGTCAACAGCAATGAGCGGACATACCTCGAGCATGTGGCTCTGCAGGCAGCTCGAACGGTCGCCGGCAAAGTTGAGCGTGTAGTCTTCCAGGAACGAGCAGCCGGTAGGCAGGCCCTGCTGGATGACCCATAGCGTGCGGTAGAGACAGGCGGTCTTCCAGTCGCCCTCGGCTCCAAAGCCGATGCCCTCGGCCATCAGGCGCTGCGAGGCAAGACCGGGAATCTGGTCGAAGCCGCAGAAGTTCGGGTCGTTGATGTCGGCATCGCCCAAGTCGTCGAAGTTGGTGGTGAAGGCTGTGGCACCCTCGTCCTTCAGTACGCGGCGCAGGGCTATCTCGGCTTTGGCGGCGTTCTTCACCTTCTCCCAATAGACGGCCTCGCCGCTCTCGTCAATCTTGATGGTGTAAGCCTGCTTGTACTCCTCGACGAGCGCATCGGCCTCGGCGTCGGTTACCTTCTTGAAGTACTCCATCAGGGAGCTGACGGGATAGTAGTCCACATGGTAGCCCAGACGCTGCTCGAACTCCACGCGGTCGCCGTCGGTCACGGCAACGTTGTTCATGTTCATGCCGAACATCAGGCAGCGTACCTGACGGGCATCGGCAACACCGGCTGCCACACGTGCCCAGACAGCAATCTTCTGCTGAACGGCCTCGTCCTTCCAGTAGCCGCAGACCACCTTGCGAGCTATGCGCATGCGGGTGCAGATGTGGCCGAACTCTATGTCACCGTGGGCACTCTGGTTCAGGTTCATGAAGTCCATGTCGATGCTGTCCCAGGGTATCTCGGCGTTGTACTGCGTGTGGAAGTGGAGCAGCGGCTTCTGAAGCGCTTGCAGACCCTTGATCCACATCTTGGCGGGTGAGAAGGTGTGCATCCAGGTGATGATGCCCACGCACTTCGCGTCGTTGTTGGCAGCCTTCATTACGTCCTCGACTTCCTTCGAGCTGTTAGCCGTTCCTTTATATACTACCTTGATGGGGATGATGCCCGAGTTGTTCAGGCCTTCTACCATTTCCTTGGAGTGACCGTCAACGGCAACGACGGCGTCGCCTCCGTAGAGAAGCTGTGCTCCGGTTACCCACCATACTTCTAAGTTCTCAAATGTCTTTGTCATGTTAGTGTTGTTTTAAATTAATTGTAATTAATAGTTTGTACGTTTGTCTCTCACACACTTCCGGATTAGTGCTTCTGACCCTTCTGGCCGTAGTAGGCATTCGGGCCGTGCTTGCGCATGTAGTGCTTCTCGATGAGCAGCGGATTCATGGTGAGCTCTGGATTGACCGAGAAGGCTACGAAGGCCATCTTGGCACATTGCTCCATGACCTTGGCGTTATAGACGGCATTGTCGGGCGACGTTCCCCATGAGAACGGACCGTGGTTCTTCACCAGGACGGCCGGTGTGTGGTCGGGGTTAATTTTGCGGATGTTCAGGATTTCATCGACGATGACGTTACCCGTCTCCAGTTCATACTGTCCTTTGACCTCTGCCTCTGTCATGTCGCGGGTGCAGGGAATGTCCTTGTAGAAGTAGTCGGCATGGGTGGTGCCGATGTTGGGGATGTCACGGCCGGCCTGGGCAAAGGCTGTGGCATAGGTGCTGTGGGTGTGGACAACACCCTGGATGTTGGGGAATGCCTTGTAGAGCACAAGGTGCGTGGGGGTGTCACTCGAGGGGTTCAGGTCGCCCTCAACAACTTTTCCTGTTTTCAGGTCCACGACAACCATGTCGCTGGCCTTCATCTCGTCGTAGCTGACGCCGCTGGGCTTGATGACCACCAGTCCTTTTTCGCGGTCGATACCGCTGACATTACCCCAGGTAAAAATAACCAGGCCCTGCTTCACCAGGTCGAGGTTAGCCTTGAATACTTTCTGTTTGAGTTCTTCTAACATAATTATATTTATCTATTATCAATTACTTTACAGCTTGAAGGTCGGGTCTTCGTTGTACGCGTTCTTGTTGAAACGGTAGAGGTAGGCACCCCGTTTCGACCCGGTCTTGTCAATCAGTTCGGTTTTCTCAATAAACTCCATGTCCTTGATGCGCTTGCGGAAGTTGCGCTTATCGACCTGCTCGCCGTTGACAGCCTCATAGAGACGCTGCAGCTGGGTGAGCGTGAAGAGGTTCGGGAGCAGACGGAAACTGATGGGTTCCGTCTTGATTTTCTCCTGCATCATGCGACGGGCCTTGCGTATCATCTCACGGTGGTCGGAGTACATGGCGGGCAGCTGGTTGTAGTTGACCCATTCCACGCCGTGCTCCTCGCGAAGACGGTCGTCGTAGTCCTTAACGTTGATGAGCGCACAATAGGCAATGGAGATAACACGTTCGCCCGGGTCGCGGTCGATGCTTCCGAAGGCACCCACTTGGCGCATGTAGAGGTTGCGCAGGCCGGTCAGCTCGAAGAGCGTGCGGCTGGCAGCATCGTCAACACTCTCGTCGGGACCGACGAATCCGCCGTAGAGCGACCACTCACCCCGACCGGGGTCCATCTGGCGCTTGCCTATCAGCACGCGCAGATGGCCCTCGTCGAAGCCGAAAATGATACAGTCAACGGATACGAAGACCCTTGAGTATTGACTATAGTAAGATGTCATAGCCTAAAAATATATTCTTAAACCATATTAATGATGATTACCACAGCAGAATGTAGAGCAGCATGGTAATCAAACAGATTCCGAGAGCACCCAGGTTGTATGCGCGTGACGTGTGGAACAAATCCAGACGGACGGGCAGGGCCTTCGGGTCCTTGATGCCGTCGCGGTAGTTACTTCTCAGCCATACGGCATTCACGCCTACCAGCACACCGAAGAAGATGAAGGCACCCACGCCGATGTCGCCCATGTAGTCGGCAAAGCTTTCGTTGGGGTTGTCAACGGCGTTGGTGGAGTCGATAATCATCAGCACTCCTGCCATGAAGATGAAGAACAGACCGACAACGCCCAGCGTACGTGCCCACCAGTACATCTGTAACTTGTCCTTTTTGCTGATTTCCTCGGCCTTTACGAAGTTCTTGTCGTAGTAGCTCATGTAGATGAAGAACGTAACGAGGATGATGAAGATGTTACCGGCGCGGAACTGGAACGGAATCTCGGGGAAGAACACCTTGAACAGCACGCCCAAGGGGATGGTGAGAATGGCTGTCCAGACGGCGGCTCTTGACGATGCACGCTTCCACAGCAGACCCAAACCGAATACGGTGATGATACCCGGATAGATGAAACCGGAGTACTCCTGGATATACTGGAATGCCTGGTCAAGACCACCCAGCAGCGGCTTCACGGCAATGAGGGCGATAATCAGGGCGCAGACAGAGGTGATACGGCCGACGTTCACCAGCTGCTTGTCCTTGGCATCCTTGTTGATGTACTTCTTGTAGATGTCCATCGTGAAGAGGGTGGAGGTGGAGTTGAACATGGAAGCCAGCGAGCTGATGATTGCTGCCGTCAGGGCGGCGAAGCTCAGACCCTTGATGCCTGTCGGCGTGAAGTTACGGATGAGCC
>Ga0310697_10005417_pt1 | contig 12329 bp, 11 predicted proteins | sample 172DNAGHGlowgp2_FD_203883 | JGI IMG/M metagenome (GOLD analysis project Ga0310697, IMG submission 203883) | Sheep rumen microbial communities from Palmerston North, Manawatu-Wanganui, New Zealand - 1728 DNA GHGlow gp2 (v2) (version 2) | ecosystem: Host-associated > Mammals > Digestive system >... | reverse complement strand
CGTCGATAGCATAGGTCATGTTATCGATCTTGTTGGTGTAGAAGTTGTAAGCGATAAGGGCGAGGGCAGCGGTTGCGATACCGAGAGCGGTGTTCACAAGTGCCTCCGAAATACCGGTTGACAGCTCGGTCGAGTCAGGAGCACCCGAAGCAGACAGTGCCTGGAACGACTTGATCATACCCAACACAGTACCGAACAGACCGATCAGGGTACCCAGAGTGGTCAGGGTTGCCAGAACGGGCAGGTTCTGCTGCAGGGCGGGCATCTCCAGAGCGGTAGCCTCCTCGAGGGTAGCCTGGATTGAAGCGAGCTTCTGCTCCTTGGTCAGGATGGTGTCCTTCTCCATCTCTTTGTACTTCTGCAGGGTAGCATAAACAACGGCGCCAACAGTACCTTTCTGCTTGCGGCAGAGGTCCTCAGCCTTAGCAATGTCATGGTTGCGCAGGGCAGCCTTTACATTCTCGACAAACTTGGTGGTGTTACCACTGCCTTTAGCCTTTGCAAGAGCGATCCAGCGCTCGATGGTCAGCACAACTACAACGAGGAAGCAGGTGATCAGCACGGGCACAACAATACCGCCCTTGTACACGGTACCCATGAGGTTGATGGGCACATCCTTGGTAGCGTCCTTGAAGTTACCTACGTAACCCAGACCAAACATGTAAAATAACACTGCAAAGATAAAGCAGAAGAGAACGACGAGCGAAGCGCTCTTGATACCACCAACCTTGCTGCTCACCTCTTTCTTGGGAGCGGCCTGTGGCTTCTGAATGTTTGTTTGTTCAGCCATAATTAAATTAAGTTTTTAAAAAAATGATTAATAAAATTAGTTATTTAGTTATTAAAGTTCTTGTTAACACATCATGGTTTTGAAGCATCCCGAGGGCTTCGGTTAATCACCGCAAGCAATTGAGACACAACAAATTTCACGACATATGGCGGCTCGAGGAGCCCTTGAAAAGTGCCATTTTGCCTAAAAAATTAACGCAAATTTATCACAATTATTTGAAAAGGCCACACATTGCAGCACTTTTTTTTCACGTTTTTTATTAACAATGGCTATTTGCCAAGTGACACAATGCCTCGGAGGGCACAGTCACACATGGGACAACAGCCTGATATTCCCTTCTATTTTCATGACAACGGCAGCTATGGGAAACCGTCATTGGGCTGGATCGTATCGACTCATGACTAGCACAGTAACGGCAAGATATTCTCATGGTATGTCAAACAAAACAAATATTTTTTTGGCATTCAGCCCGACTTTCACTACCTTTGTGCCCACATTATTAAATATAATATATACTATTAAATATATCATGGCAATTGTAAGACTTAAGAAGGGATTCGACATCCAGCTGCTGGGTGCCATTGACAATAATGGCATCACCGCTGCCTCAAAGCCTCAGAGCGTGGCTGTCATTCCCGATGATTTCCACGGGATCATCCCCCGCATGGAAAAGAAAGAGGGCGATCATGTCGCTGCTGGCGAGCCCCTCTATCACGACAAGAACTATGAAGCCATCAAGGTTGTATCGCCCGTGAGCGGCACGGTCAAGGAAGTGCGCCGCGGCGAGCGTCGCCACATCGACGCGATCGTCATTGCTCCAGACGGTGCCAACGAATGTGTCACGCTCGACACCAAGCGTCCCGCAATAGATGTGCTGTTGCAGTCGGGGCTGTGGGCAATGATGCGCCAGCGCCCCTATGATGTGGTACCGGTGCCCGGGATGAAGCCCAGGGACGTGTTTGTTACCGCATTTGACTCCGCCCCACTGGCCCCCGACCTGGATGTAGTGCTCGGTGATAAGCGCCAGTACATCAAGAAGGGTGTCGAGGTGCTTGCCAGTGTAACCGACGGTAAGGTTTACATCGGTGTGCGCGAGGGCCAGAACCTTGAAGCTCCTGGAGCCGAGGTGAACACTTTTGTTGGTCCCCACCCTGCCGGCAATGCTGGTGTTCAGGCCGCCAACGTCAAGCCCGTGAACAAGGGCGAGGTGGTGTGGACCATGGACATCATCACCCTGGCCCGCATCGGTGAGCTATTCACCACCGGCAAGGTGAGTCACGACACAGTGACCGCCATCTGTGGTGAGATGGTTCAGCATCCATGCTACATCAGCACTGTGATGGGTGCCGACCTCGAGTCGGTGCTCAAGAACGAGACGACCAACCTGGCCAAGAGCCGCATCATCAGTGGCAACGTGCTCACGGGAGTTAAGGTCGAGGCCAGCCAATGGTTGCGAGCTCCCTACCGTCACGTCACTGTCATCCCCGAGGTCAACCGTCCCGATGAATTCATGGGCTGGGCGTCGATACGTCCTAGCCGGTACTCGATTTACCACACCTTCACCACCTGGTTGGGTGGCCTGAAGAAGCCTGCGAGCATGGACAGCCGCATCAAGGGTGGTGAGCGTGCGATTGTGCGCACTGGCGAGTATGACGCGATGCTACCCATGGACATTTATGCCGAATTCCTCATCAAGGCCATCATCAGCGGTGACATCGACAAGATGGAACAGCTGGGCATCTACGAGGTAGCGCCCGAGGACTTTGCGCTGGCCGAGTTTGCCGACACCAGCAAGCTGGAGCTGCAACACATCGTGCGCGAGGGTCTTGACAAGCTGCGTGCCGAGATGTCTTGAGCGCCCTTCCCCAATATTTATTAGTCAATAACAACGCTATTCAACAATATCATTGATATGAAAGCATTACGGAATTTCATGAACAAGATCGAGCCCACATTCCGTCCTGGCGGCAGGCTAGCCAAGCTGGAGTCGGTCTATGACGGCATGGAGACGTTCTTGTTCACGCCCAACACCACATCGCGGTCGGGCGTACACATCCACGACGGCAATGACCTAAAGCGCACCATGATCACCGTGGTAGCGGCTCTGATTCCCGCATTGCTGTTCGGCATGTACAACATCGGCTACCAGCACTACCTGGCCATCGGTCAGTCCCATGTAGGCTGGTTCACGATGTTCCTCTACGGCCTGCTGGCCCTGCTTCCCGTCATCGTGGTGAGCTATGGTGTGGGACTGGGCATTGAGTTTATCAGCGCTCAGATTCACCACAAGGAGATACAGGAAGGATTCCTCGTTACCGGTATCCTCATCCCCTTGATTGTTCCCATCAACACACCGCTGTGGATGACGGCTGTGGCCACGGCGTTTGCCGTGATTTTTGCCAAGGAAGTATTTGGCGGCACGGGAATGAACATTTTCAATGTTGCCTTGATCACCCGTGCATTCCTCTTCTTTGCCTATCCGTCACGCATGAGCGGTGACGAGGCATTTGTCAAGGTGGACAGCGCCTTGGGCATGGGTCAGGGCACTGTGGTTGACGGCTTCACCGGCGCCACTCCTCTGGGACAGGTTGCCACCAACGTGGGCGACAGCCTGCACATGACCAATATCCTGGGTGAGCCGATGTCGGCGATGGACGCCTTCATGGGTCTGATTCCCGGTTCGCCCGGCGAGACTTCGATGATAGCCATCCTGATTGGCGCCGCCTTATTGCTTTTCACGGGAGTTGCCTCGTGGCGCATCATGTGCTCGGTATTTGTTGGCGGCCTGGCAATGGGAGCCTTGGCTCATGCGTTGCCCAGCGCGACCTATCCCGCCTCGATGCTCGATCCCGTGACCCAATTGTGTCTGGGCGGCTTCGCCTTTGGTGCCGTGTTCATGGCCACCGACCCGGTAACGGGAGCCCGCACCAAGGTGGGCCAGTACATCTATGGCCTGCTGGTTGGCGTGTTTGCCATCCTGATTCGTGTTTACAACAGTGGTTACCCCGAGGGCATGATGCTGGCTATCCTGCTGATGAACGCCTTTGCGCCGTTGATCGACCACTGTGTGGTATCGTCTAACATCAAGCGTCGCGCCCGCCGTGCCGCTGTTAAAGAATAAGGAGGATAAGTCATGAACAAGAACAGTAACACTTATCAGATCCTGTATGCAGCCGTGATGGTGCTGCTCGTTGGCACTGTGCTGGCGTTCATCTACATGGCACTCAAGCCCAAGCAGAACGAGAACATAGCCAACGACACGCGCAAGCAGATCCTGAGCGCGTTGCACATCGCGTCTCCAGCAGATGCCCAAGTGAAGGAAGTGTATGAGAAATACATCATCCAGGACCTGCTGGTCGATGCCCAAGGCAATATCGTTGACAGCGCAGCCAATGTGGCCTTTGACGTCGATATGAAAAAGAACGTGAAACTGGCCGAGCGTCAGTTGCCCGTGATGAAGTGCAAACTCGATGATGGCAGCATCAAGTATGTGCTGCCCGTCTATGGCGCTGGCCTGTGGGGACCCATCTGGGGCTACATTGCCGTGAACGATGACGGCAACACCATCTACGGCGCCAACTTCTCGCATGAGGGAGAGACTCCTGGCTTGGGTGCCCGCATCACCGAGCAGCCGTTCCAGGACGAGTTCAAGGACAAGCACCTGTTTGTTGACGGTGAGTTCAAGAGTGTCGCCGTGCTCAAGCGTGGCCAGAAGGCCACCAACGGCGCTGAACAGATTGACGCCCTGACGGGCGCCACCATCACCAGCCGCGGTGTGAGCGACATGATGGCCGACTGCCTGGCCCCCTATGAGGCCTTCTTGAAGAAGATGCAGACCGCTGCCGAGCCTGTTTCCGACAAGCCGGCCGCCATCGAGAGTGAAACTAACGACAATCAACCCGAATAACCCCCCCTTCACGATTATGTTATCCAAGAAAAACAAAGAAGCATTATTCAACCCGCTGTCCAAGGACAATCCCGTTCTGGTGCAGATTCTGGGTATCTGCTCCTCGCTTGCCGTAACCGCCAGTCTGGAGCCCGCCATCGTGATGGGCATCTCGGTGATTGCCGTGCTGGCGTTCAGCAATGTGATTATCTCCTTCCTGCGCAAGACCGTTCCCACCAACATCCGCATCATCGTGCAGCTGGTGGTTGTCGCCGCGCTGGTAATTATTGTACAACAGATCCTCATCGCCTACAACTATGACGTGAGCAAGAAGCTGTCGGTGTTCATCGGCCTGATTATCACCAACTGTATCTTGATGGGTCGCCTGGAGGCATTTGCGATGCACAACAGCCCCTGGCCCTCGTTCCTCGACGGAATTGGCAACGGTCTGGGCTACACCATCATCCTGGTGATTGTGGCGTTCTTCCGCGAATTGCTGGGATCGGGCACGCTGTTTGGTTTCCACGTGATACCGCAGTGGTGCTACGACCACGGCTACATGGACAACGGACTGATGATTCTGCCTCCCATGGCACTGATCACGCTGGGCTGCATCATCTGGGTTCACCGTGCACGCAACAAGGAGTTGCAGGAGAACTAATGAGCATGTTTAACCATTAAATCCACAAGAAACAATGGAAGAACTCAATCTGTTTATCAAGTCGATATTTATCGACAACATGATATTTGCCTACTTCCTGGGCATGTGTTCGTTCCTGGCCGTGTCCAAGAACGTGAAGACGGCTCTGGGACTAGGCGTCGCCGTCACCTTCATGCTGGTGGTGACCGTACCCATCAATTACCTGCTCAACAAGTATGTCCTGCAAGAAGGCGCCCTAGCATGGCTTGACCCCTCGCTGGCAGGTGTTGACCTGAGCTTTCTGGCGCTGATCCTGTTCATCGCCGTTATCGCATCGGCCACCCAGCTGGTAGAGATGGCAGTAGAGAAATTCTCGCCCTCGCTGTATGCCTCGCTGGGTATCTTCCTGCCCCTGATCGCGGTGAACTGCGCCATCCTGGGTGCAGCCCTGTTCATGCAGCAGCGCGACTTCCCCTCGGCATGGACAGCGACCGTCTATGGCGCGGGATCAGGTATCGGTTGGCTGATTGCCATCGTGGGCATCGCCGCCATACGTGAGAAGCTGGCTTACAGTGACATTCCCAAGCCCCTGCGTGGTGTGGGTATCGCTTTCATCATTACTGGTCTCATGGGCATCGCTTTCATGAGTTTCCTGGGCATTAGATTAGGATAAGGAGGACTTGCAACTATGATACTATTGTTAACTAACTCATCCATCACCGTTCTGGCTAGCGCACTGGTGTTCCTGGTGCTCACCTTGTTGCTCGTCATTCTGCTGCTCGTCGCCAAGCATTACCTTGTGCCGTCGGGCAAGGTGAAAATCAACATCAATAACGGAACCAAGGAACTGGAAGTGAGCAGCGGCAACACCCTGCTGAACACCCTGCACGAGAACGGCGTGATGCTGTCGAGCGCATGTGGCGGTAAGGGCAGCTGCGGCCAATGCAAGGTGCAGGTCACCGAGGGCGGTGGCCAGATCCTCCCCACCGAGACCGGCCATTTCTCCCGCAAGGAGCAGCAGGACCACTGGCGCCTGGGTTGCCAGGTCAAGGTGAAGGACAACCTGTCGATACAAGTGCCTGACAGCGTGCTGTCGGTCAAGGAATATGAGTGCACCGTGGTGAGCAACAAGCTCGTCTCGTCGTTCATCAAGGAGTTTATCGTCGCTCTGCCTCCGGGCGAGCACATGGATTTCATTCCCGGCAGCTATGCCCAGATCAGGATTCCCGAGTACGAGATGGACTATGACAAGGACATTGACAAGGAGTCGCTGGGCGAGTACCTGCCCACGTGGGAGAAATTTGGACTGTTCGGCCTCAAGTGCCGCAACGACGAGGCCACCGTGCGCGCCTACTCGATGGCCAACTATCCTGCCGAGGGCGACCGCTTCATGCTCACCGTGCGCATCGCCACCCCACCCTTCAAGCCCAAGCCCCAAGTGGGCTTCCAGGACGTGATGCCCGGCATTGCCTCGAGCTACATCTTCACCTTGAAGCCTGGCGACAAGGTCATCATGAGTGGCCCCTACGGCGACTTCCATCCCATCTTTGACAGCAAGAAGGAGATGATCTGGATTGGTGGTGGTGCCGGCATGGCTCCGCTGCGTGCCCAGATCCTGCACATGACGCGCTCTCTCAACACGCGCGACCGCGAGATGCACTACTTCTATGGCGCCCGCTCGTTGAGCGAGGTATTCTATCTGGAGGACTTCCTGCAACTCGAGAAAGACTTCCCCAACTTCCACTTCCACCTGGCACTGGACCGTCCCGATCCTGCTGCCGACGAGGCTGGCGTGAAATACACCGCAGGCTTTGTCGCTCCCGTGTTGCGTGACACCTATCTGGGCCAGCACGAGGCTCCCGAGGATTGCGAGTACTACATGTGCGGTCCCGCCATGATGAGCCAGACCGTCAATGAGGTGCTCGACTCGCTGGGCGTCGATCCATCATCGATCCACTACGACAACTTCGGGTAACCGTTACAGCAAGTTACCCTACCGCAACAATGATGCGGGTGGCCCCCAATGGAGCCACCCGCATTGCTTAATGTCTCATCACGTCTTGCCGATCGTGTCTTGTCGGCCACGTCTTGTCACGTGGGCCGGGACGTTGCCTCGGTAATCAAGATCACATTATTTCAGGCTCTCAATCCACACCTTGAGGCTATCAACGGAAGGATTGCCGTTAAGGACCTTACCGGGAAGTATCCAATTGGCATTGGGGGCACTGGCCTTCTTCAGGTCCTCACCGCTCTTGCCCATGTCACTGCCGCCACTGGTAGCAAACGGGATAATCGTCTTGCCCGTGAGGTCATACTGCTCCAGGAAGGTGTTGATGATGCGTGGGGCGGTGTACCACCAGATGGGGAAACCCACATAGATGGTGTCGTACTGCTCCATATGCTCGACCTTGCTGATCACTTCGGGACGGGCGGTAGAATCCTTCATCTCGACGGTTGAGCGGCTCTGCTCGTCCTTCCAGTCCAGATCCTCGGTGGTGTATGCCATAGCAGGAACGATCTCAAACAGGTCGGCACCGGTAGCCTTGGCCAGATTGGTGGCGACACGCTCGGTAGCACGCACTTCACTAGCCGAGAAATAGGCTACGAGAGTGGTGGTGTTTTGGTTGTCTTGGTTGTCTTGGTTGTTTTGGTTGTTTTGACAAGCGCCCATCAAGAGCACAAGTGCGAGGGCAAAAAATCCTATAAATTTCTTCATAACTGTATAAAATTTAAAAAACGATTGGGTTGCTATTCAATAAACTGCCTGCTACGTCATGTTAACATGCAAGCAGACAGTTTAAATTGCGATGTTCTGTTAGGATCAAATATCAATCCTTCTTCTTGAGGTCCACTTGACCAGGTATGGCAGGCTTCTCGGCAGTCACCTTGGGGGCAGTGGATGTCGAAGTCTTGGCAGCCGACTCGGAAACCTTAGCAGGTGCGGGAGCGGCACTCGAGCCACCCACCTTGTTGTAGCGCTTGTTCAGACCCTCGACCACTTCCTTGGTCACGTCAAACTTCTCGTCGATGTAGAGCGTGGCGCTCTTGCGCAACACCATGTCAAAGCCTTTCTTCTTGGCATAATCCTTCATGAAGTTGTCAATCGAGTCCAGCAACTGGATTTGGCTCTGGTTCAACTCGTTCTGGATGCTCTGCTGGAGGCTGGCCAGATAGTTCTCGGCATCGGCCTGCATCTTCTGCAACTTGGCCTGGTCAGCGTTGAAGGCCTCCTCAGTCAGGTATTGATTGTTATGGTACTTCTGCTGCATGGCGTTACCAAACTTGCTGATCTCGCCAGCGCGCTGCTTCTGGGCGGCGTCAAACTGGTTCTGACGGCGCAACATGGCCTCATTGATGTCCTTTGCCAGGTTGTAGTTAGCCATGATGGAATCCTCGTCGATGTAGCGGATCTTGAGATTTTCAAGGGCTGTGCCGGCAGCCTTGGGAGCCTCGGCTGCGGGCTTGTCGTTACATGAAGTAGCGGCCAGCATCATGACAGCGGCCAGCAGAGCAAGCTTGGTGTAGTTCTTAATGAAGTTCATTTCGTTTTTTTTGACTTTTTCTTATTGATCTGTTAGTTGTAAAATTCCTTGTCACGGGCACAGGTGATGCCACGCTTGCGCATTTCGGCATTGTCATGGATGTGGGTGTTAGGGAAGCGTCCCCCCTTAACGAAGAATATCTTCACGCCCAGCAGCATCACCGCCAGTCCCACAATAGCCAATGTCAATAGTAATGTCATCATTGTGCAAAAGACCCGCAAATTTAGTGATACTTTGCGAGTTGAGGTACGGTTTTTTGCAATTATTTTATCCATAATGATTGAATCGCCCCTCGTTTTAACAAAAATTCAAAGCACTAAAGATTAGCTAACACTTCCACCCCACTCTTCTATTATCAAAACCCATCAACCATTCCAATTCATTTTGTACATTTGCCATTGAATTCAAGCAGCAATCACCATCCTTCAATCAAAAAAATTATCACCGTCATGCAGTCATTCCATCCAATATGGCATCATAACAATAAAGGACAACTTTATTGGATGGACATGGAGCGTGTCATCGGGGCAGCTCTGGCTGGTGACCAACGGGCCATTGCCAGGCTCTATAACGCATATTCCCACAAGGTGCTGGGGATATGCTATAACGTCGTGGGAAACCGCGCCGTGGCCGAGGAACTGGCCCATGATGCCTTTGTGCTTGCATTCTCCAAACTAGATCACCTGCGCGCCCCCAATCGTTTTGACGCTTGGCTGTCGAGTATTGCGTCCAATGTGGCATTGCGCTACAAGCAACGCCATCATGCGCTCGCCACGGTTCCTGTTGATGACATGCCAGATGAAGCTTGGATTACCGATGAGGCAGCATCCATGCCGTCGATGGCCGAAATCATGGCAGCTGTGAACGCCCTGCCCAACGGTTACGGCAAGGTGTTCAAGATGGCCGTCATGCAGGACATGTCCCATAAGGAAATTGGCGAGATTCTGGGCATTGCTGCCCACTCCTCATCATCGCAACTGGCGCGGGCCAAGAAGATGTTGCAGCATTCGCTGGCCAAGTATTGGGCCGTCATTCTTGTTGCACTGCTCACGCCACTGGCCATGCTGTTCCTGCGCCAGCCAGAGACCATCGACGAGCGCCAGCCCAAGACGGCCGAGGCCGATAAACCCACAGGCACAACAGGTGACCGTCAGCAAGTGACTGAGCCCGTCAGACCTCAGCGCACGGGAAGCCGCAATCTGGCCATCACCGCCCTCGAGGAATATGAGCAACCCAGTACCAGTATGGCAGACACAACCAGTGTAGAAAAATCTTCTACACAGCCCATCGACACGACAACAGTCATTCCCGATCGTGAGTTGCCTCACCTCAAACTGAATGGTGACATCCACTTTGCAAACGTTGGTCATGGCACCACTATGCGGCCTAAGAAAGACAGCTTCAAGCGCTGGTCTGCCGATTTGGCTTACACCGGACAACCCTCGCCAGAGGCAGATCGGATGTCACCTCACAACTTTGTGGTAACCGATTTTCTTGCGTCAACAGTTCCTGGAGAGTCTGATCCGACACTGATTATTGATAACTGGAGGGATTATGTTGCTTATCTCGAAGAATTTGGCGATATCTTAAGCGAAAAGACCGAGACGGTTCACGTCATGAAACAGATAGCCATGAGTAATGAACCGTTTAATGACGGCCAAATCGTACGCAAGACACACCACCGTCTGCCACTCACCTATTCGTTGTCACTGCGGTATCAAGCCACTCATAGAATTGGGCTAGAGAGCGGACTCCAATACACAAGACTCAACTCGTTGTTCCAGACAGGAGAGGGTGCCAACAGGATTGATGAGAAACAGCGTATCGACTACCTAGGCGTGCCGTTGAAAGTATCTTATAGGATTTGGACAGGCCAGCATGTAGGGATCTACACCTCGGCTGGTGTGACACTGGAGATTCCGGTCAAGTCAACAGTCACGACAGATTATATCTTGAACAACAAGAGCCAGCTGCGTGACAGTCATCACCTGGATGTGCCGTTGCAGTGGTCAACCGGTGTTGGCATTGGCGTGCAGTACAATATCACGCCGACAATCAGCATCTTTGCAGAGCCGGGCGTGCAGTACTACATCCCCGATGGCAGCGGCTTCGAGACCTACCGCACACAGCATCCATTCACCATCTCAATTCCCGCCGGCCTGCGATTCACCTGGTAGTTAAAATCGGCAAAATGATGCAGTCTTTTATCTGCTTGTGGCATCTTCACTATAGAAGATTAACAACATTAATAACCTAAAAAACGACTACTATGATGAAAAGAAACATTTTATTATTTATCCTTGCCCTGATGGCGGTGACACAGGCACAGGCAAATGAGTATGTTTACACGCCTTTTGTACGCGAAGGCGTCAAGTGGGTTTACTATTATGTCAACGAGGATGGTTTCTATCCGGCTGACCCGGCATTGGGGAAAGGCAAAGTCTATTTGAACCTTGAATTCAAGGGCGATACCGTTATCAACGGGCTAACCTACAAAGCCATGCATAAGTATCATGGCGATGCCATTAACGCTCAAAATGACACCGTGCCCATCTACATGCGTGAGAAGGACAAGATTGTGTATGCTATTGTGCCTGACGGCAAATTATATCCTGACTGCCCCATCGGCAACTCCTTTTCGCCCGATATGTATGACAAGATCAGTGCTGGCAAGGAGTTCATCTTATATGACTTTAATGACCCCGCGGCTTACTGGGATCATCTTGTCAATCAATCAGGTGATGATGGTCAGTATCAGCATTTATATACCGATACGATCTCAATTGGCACTCATCTGGCCAAGCAATATGTTGGAAACCTAAGTGGAGGGGATTTCCGCATCATTGAGGGTGTGGGCATCGATGCATTTTCAAGTTACACACTTTATTTCTTCATGGTGTTGCCAACAGGCAGCGGAACCTATTTTAACCTAAGCCATGTTGTCGAAGACGGTGAAATTGTTTATAAGGGAATGCAGTTTGACGAGAGCATTTTGGAAAACAAGCGTGGTGATGTCAATGGAGATGGGGAGCTCAACATATCGGACGTCACAACCCTGATAGACATATTGCTGAATCGTTAGTCCTGCCATAACACATAATCACTGATTTATCACAGTTCCCAATGCAGTCCATGATGGTCTGGCGGTATCTACACTTGTAGAAAACCAAAACATCATGGATTTTTTATGTACAAACTGACTGACTATCTCTACAACGGACTGTTGTATATCAACAATATGTCCCGACCACGACACAAGCGGCTGAGCCAACTGATGCTCTATGCCACCACGGCCTGCCAGTCACGTTGCAAGCATTGCAACATCTGGCAAAAAAAGCACGAGCACCTGACTCTTGATGACATCAAGCGTGTCATGCACAGCCGTTGCATCACGAGCAAGACGACCATCGGGCTCGAAGGCGGTGAATTCATCCTGCATCCTCAAGCTGATGAAATCATGGCATGGTTCCA
>Ga0310697_10005416_pt1 | contig 12331 bp, 7 predicted proteins | sample 172DNAGHGlowgp2_FD_203883 | JGI IMG/M metagenome (GOLD analysis project Ga0310697, IMG submission 203883) | Sheep rumen microbial communities from Palmerston North, Manawatu-Wanganui, New Zealand - 1728 DNA GHGlow gp2 (v2) (version 2) | ecosystem: Host-associated > Mammals > Digestive system >... | reverse complement strand
TATAGCGGTGAAGCCTATCTGATGTTTTTGGCCAACGAGCAGCCTTCGCTGGTGATTGACGACTTGTCATTCCCCTTGGTTTCGATGTATAACACCCTAACCGTTGAAGGTGAACCCACCTTGCAGCTGACAGATTTGCAGCAGTTTGCAGTCTATACCGTAGGCGTGCAGGCCCATTGCGGCGAAGACGACGACAGCCAAATGGCAATGCCGGTTTCGTTCGTCCCTGCCTTGTGTGAGAGCGAAGACCAATGCAAGATCTCATACGAATGGAATACCGTTGATGATGCATGGAATGATGTTTATTTGAAAGTCATCCATCATGAAAGCGGCCTCAGGGTGGCTCAGTGCCAGATGGAGGTTGGCACTTCTGGTATGGGTTACTTCAGCCTGTGTGACGACGAGGTCTATGATTTGTATTATGATGCTGGTGGGAAGGGTTATGTCGACTTCACCGTCTATGATCCTGCAGGTGAGGTAATCGCCAGCTATGCAATGTTCCAGAGTTTAACCGAGGATGATGATCCGTATATCCAATTTACCATGGACTGCGATGTGTGCCAGTGGCCTACTCACCTGATGGCATCGAACCTCACGACCGAATCCGCCCAATTGGATTGGGAGCAAGGCGGTGATGTGACGAGCTGGCTGGTGAGCTATAGAGAAGTCTTCTCCGACTCTCTGACCATGGCTCTCAATGAGTCGAACTGGACAGCCCTGCCTCAAGACTGGCTACCGTTGACATTTGACAACGATGGGTATCTGCAAGCTTCGGAAGACTGGACCCCTGTCGACGGTGCTTTGGTCTCCGAAGCCGCGAGCTTCCTCTTCATCCCCGTGACTTTAGGCGAACAAGCCGTGATTACGGTACGTGGAAATGAGAACGAAGCCCTTCGCATTGGCGTTTATCAAGATGGCAGCCCTGTTGGGGTATCTTCGAGCAATATTCCTTACCCGCCAGAGTATAGCCTTACAGAGACCGCACAATCGTATACTATTGACCTAAGCGAGTATCAAGGCAATGGCTACCTGTTCCTCTATCACGACTGTGGCGATGAACCTGCCAACCTTTATCTCGACGCGCTCGTGGTATACGAGCCTTTTGAAGACGAGTGGTCGGAAGGCGTTATCGTCAATACCACGCCGAGCTATACGCTCACGGGTCTCACGGCAGGCACTGCCTATCAAGCAAAGGTGCAACCTGTTTGCGGAGCCAATGAATATGGCAATCCCAGAATGGTCTCGTTTGCCACACCGTTCTGCGCCCCGGAGAGCCAGTGCCCCATCTACTATGAATTGCACGACTCCTATGGCGATGGCTGGAACAACGCTTACATCGCCGTTGTAAGTGGTGGCACAGAAGTGGCCAGATTGACGTTGGAAGATGGAGAATCGCTTACCGGCGAGTTGCCGCTCTGCCCAGGTTCGTATCAATTCGTATGGCATGTCGGAAGCTATGACGACGAATGTTCCTTTACCCTCTATGACCAGAATGAGGAAGTGATTGCCTATAAAGAAAGTCCATCGGCTGGTGATTTGCTTGACGAGCGTTACGAGCATTCCTGCGCAGCAGGAGTGGTTTACGAGCTCTCCGAAGGCTGGAACTGGTGGGCTCCCACCTCAGAGGTCAGCGTTGAAGCTCTCGACATGGCCATCGGCGACTATATAGAGGGCGTTATGACGGAGGACGGCGAGCCTGTCAGCACCTTCGTCCCGGGCGAGATGTACCGCATCCTCGTCAATGCCGACTGCGAGTTCACTCTCACGGGCACTCCTGCCACCTCGGTTGAAATCGAAATCGGGCATGGTGCCAATTGGTTTGGCTTCATCGGCGCCGAGACCTCGGTGACGGTGGCCTTCGCCGACTTCGGACCCGTCGATGGTGACAAGGTCATCTCGCAAGACGGTGGCTTCGCCATCTACACCGCCAGCGATGGCTGGGTCGGCACTCTCACGAACCTCGTGCCCGGCAAGGGCTACGTCTACGTCTCCAATGCTACGGAGACCAAGACACTCTACCTCGGCCAACAGCAACAACCTGTACCCTATGATGATTGAGCCCACCGAGGTGAAAAAATTGAGCCGCGATTTTGAAATCGCGGCTCTTTTTTTGTCGTTTTTTCTACTCTAAACTCTCAACACTAAACTCTTAACAAAAAAATCCCTATCTTTGCACTGTCATAAAACAAGATAGTCACAAAATAGGATAATATGATCATTGAAAAACAAGTTGGCGTTTACGTCAACATCCTGAATTGCAAGCTGAAGAAGTATTTGGCCGAGGTGTTCAAGAAAAACGGCGTCAACCTGACGGCGGAACAGTACCTCGTCATGGACACGCTGTGGAACGAAGGCACGCTCACCCAACAGGCCATCGCCTTCATCATCCAAAAGGACAAGAACTCGGTGACGCAGTTCATCGACAACCTGGAGAAGAAAGGCCTCGTCACCCGCTCGGTGGCCAAGGACGACCGCCGCGTCAACAACATCGTGGTGACCAAGGAAGGCATGGCGCTCAAGGACTCCACCAAACAGCTGGCCATCGACACGATGAACACTGCGCTTAAGGACATCCCGGAAAATGATGTTCAAACCTTCGTCACGGTGCTGAAAAAGATTTGCGACAACATCAGCGATTTAGGTTGATGGCATAATTATTGGAGATAATATTTGGACGTTTTTTGCGTTGAATAGCTGTTTTTGAAGACTTTAATTTTGATGAATATGAAGAATACTATCCGTTTATTATTGGCACTCGTCGCCGTGATGTGGCTGCTGCCCTCGTGCAACAAAGGTCCAGGCGAAGGCGGCACGGGAACAGTGCAAGGCTCGGTGATGCTCGTCCATCATCCCGACGACGACTATACCTTGACGCCCGACACCATGGTGGCGGCCAAGACCGACGTCTTCATCGTCTACGGCGATGAGGCTTACTTCGGCGACGACGTGGAGACCAACGCCAACGGCATGTACCAGTTTGAGTATCTGCGCCCTGGCGACTACACGGTGTTTGCCTATTCCACTTTGCCCTCGGGCGAGAAGGTGGCCGTGAGCGAGAAGGTCACCTTGCAGCGCGGCACGGTCTGTCAAGTGCCTACGCTCTACATCCACGACGGCAAGGCCTACGGCACCTCCGTGGTGAAAGGTCGCGTGTATGCCGCCTACTACCATAACGGCAGCTATCGTGGCGAGGGCTGGGCCTGCGAACATCGCGTCTACATCCGCCGCGTGGGCGACGACATCCCCTTCGACGACACCCGCGTGGGTCCCGATGGCTATTTCGCCTTCCAGAAGCTGCAACCAGGTGAATACGAAGTGTTTACGGCGACACAAGATCTGAATGAAGTGCCCGATTTCGTGTTTCAGAACATTTCGGTGGAAGAGGCGGGGCAGGTCTATGAGCTTGAGGAACAGTTTGAGGTGATCATTAGTGTGTAATAGCTGGGCCTTCGACAGGCTCAGGCACCCTTAACGCTTGTAATAGCAAGGTCCCTGAGCTTGTCGAAGGGCTGGTTTAACAAGAATAAGGAACTAAATAATCTACTGAATATGAAGAAACTATTGTTTTTATTGGCATTTTGCTCCATTGCCTATGGTGCGGTGTCTCAGTCGGTCTCGGAGAGCACCATACAGAAGCGTGAGAACCGCAAGGGCATGGTGCTGAAGGAGTGGAACACGGCGGCAGGCGACAAGCGCGCCTTCCTCGACCGTGTGACGACCTACGACGAGATGGGCCGCAAGATCGAGGAAATCGAATATGCCAGCTACGGACAGAAGTGGCGCATCGTTTTCGAATACCCGAAAGACAGCGACATCACCGCCAAGGTGGTGCGCGAAATCGAGTACAACGACCGCGACAAGGTGTCGCGTATCCGCAAGTTCGAATACGATGAGGACGGCTCAAAGGTGCGCCAGCTCAACTATTACCCGAACGGCAAACTGGAGTCGGTGAAGACCTACGAATACGTCCCGAAATAAAGGCCGTGGAAGAGATTCTCGACATAGTGCAAGGCATGAAGTCCATCACGCTCGATGAGATGAGCGCCGTGAAACTGATGAACCGCATCGACACGAAATATGTGGTGACGGAACGTCAGCTTTGTGCTATTTTGATGGGAATCAAGGACAACTACTATGCCCAGGAGGTGGAGGGCCACCGCCTGTCGCCTTACAACACGGTGTATTACGACACCCCCGACTTGACGATGTATCTCATCCACCACGACCGCCATCTGGTGCGCGATAAGGTGCGGGTGCGTACCTATGTCGACTCCCACCTGACCTTCTGCGAGGTGAAACACAAGAACAACAAAGGGCGCACGAAGAAGAAACGCATCACCGTGGAACCCATCCCCAACATCCTCGACAACCCCGAGGCAGTGGCGTTCTTGGAAGAGAAACAACCCTATCCCGTGGAGACACTGAGTCCGCACCTTGTGACCATTTTCGACCGTATCACTTTGGTCAACTTCGAGAAGACCGAGCGTCTCACCATCGACTGCAACCTGCATTTCGAGAACCTGCGCAACGGCATGACGGCCTCGGTGGCGCCTCTCGCCGTGATGGAACTGAAACAGGACGGTCGCGCCCACTCGCTGCTGAAGGATGTGCTCTTCGAATTGAGAATCAGGCCGTTCAAGGTGAGCAAATACTGCATCGGCACCTGCCTGACCCGACCCGAGGTGAAGCAGAACCGGTTTAAGAAGAAATTACGTAGAATTGAGAAATTAAAACAATTGAAATATGTTACCACTACAAATCAACCTCCAGGACTTCGATCCTGACATCGCGCGAGAATTTGGCGGCGGCGCCTCTGGAATGGATTTCCTTGGCGTGTCGCTCATTGATACCCAAAGCCTTTGGACGACCTTGATCCGCTTCGTGTTCAACTTGCTGGTCTGTTGGGTCATCATTCACTTTTTCTACTACAAGAAGGCCAACCGCAAGGACTATTATTTCACCTTTATCATGTTCGCGGCGGTCATCTTCCTCATCATCTCGCTGATGGAGAACATGAAGATGAACATCGCCTACGCCTTGGGCCTCTTTGCCATCTTCGGCATGATACGTTACCGGACGGAGACCATCAAAATCCGTGAGATGACCTACCTCTTCGTGGTGATGGGCTTGAGCATCGTCAACGGCATGGCGCTCTCGACGAGTTATGCGGAGCTACTCATGGTGAATCTGCTTATCGTGCTGATTGTCTGGTTGCTTGACGGAACGAAAATACTCAAACACACTGCTACCAAAATCATCCTTTACGACCGCATCGAAAACACCAAACACGGCAAGGAAGAAGAGTTGAAGGCCGACCTCATTGAGCGCACTGGCCTCGACATCTCGAAAGTGGAGGTGGGGCACATCGACTATCTGCGCGATGTGGCTTTCGTGAAGGTGTACTATAAACCCATTGACGGCGAGGTGAATACGATTGACATGGTTACCAAGTTGAAGGACTTTGATGTTTAAAGTCACAAAACCAGCAAAACCTTCAAAACTCCTTTGGTTGAGGATAGCGGCGCGCAACTGCGTCGCCGCTGGAAAGCGTGCCAGTTGGCCGCTTTCCAACTGAGCATTGAAAGTTTTGTGAGTTTTGTAGGTTTTGTGAGAAAAAAGAATATGAAGAAGCTTTTGTTCATAGTATTGCTTTTGGTCTCGGTTAGAGCTTTCGCGCAGAGCGAGCGCTCGACCGACTTCGGCGGCATCGTCTCGGCTGAGGCTGAGGCGGCCCTGGGCGGTCCTTGGGGCATGTCGGTGGAGGAGGAGCTGCGCTTCGACCATAGCTTCACCCAGTTCGACCGTTGGCTCAACTCGGTGGGGGTGGACTACACCTGCTTGCACAACCGCATGAACATCGGCCTCACCGCCGACTACATCCGCCGCCATAACGACAAGGGATATTATGAAAACCGTGGCCGACTGGGCCTTCAGGTGACCTACACCGAAGAGTGGCACCGATTCAAGTTCCAGGTGCGGAGCAAGGCCATGGCTACCTTCCTCGACGAGCGCACGGGCGAGCATCGCGTCAATCCGAGGCTGTATTGGCGCAACCGCGTGAAGGTGACCTACCAGCCGATGAACAGCCGCTTCAAATATGCCCTTTCGACAGAACTGTTTTGGCTCACCAACGACCCCAAGAAAGGCGGTCTCGACAACCTGCGCACCGTGCTTTCTGTGGACTACCGCCTTTCGAGACGGTATTACCTCTCGGCCTTTGCCCGCATGGATAACGACCTCCGCGTTAAGGAACCTGTCGACCTCTTCTATCTCGGCTTGACCTTCAAGGCAAAATATTGACCTGCTGGTGCGCCAATCGACTTTTTCACACAAAAGCTGTTTTTCTTTGAAAAAATGGCTTTTTTGTTTCAATAAGGTTTTCTATTTTTGTAGTCTGGAAACTAATTAAAACCTAAGCAATATGAGAACAAGACAAAGAATTGGAAAAATCTGTGGCATCAGCCTGATTGTAGGTGCGTTGCTGCTTGCCTTCATGCCTTCGTGCGGCAAGAAGGGGAGTGGCACCGACCGCTTCGTGGAGCGTATCACACCCTTGAATGAGGTATTGTTGCCTCTGCTCGACAGCTACACCTCGGGCGTCATCGCCGCCGGCGAACCCGTTGTGGTGCGTTTCAGCAACCCCGAAGACCTCAAGGTGAAGTTTGGCGAGTCCATCCCCGCCAAGGCCTTCGAGTTCACACCCGCCCTGAAGGGTAAAGCCGTATGGATCGACGAGAACACCGTCGGCTTCCAGTACGACGACATCGACAAGGACCAGAACTACGTCTGTCGGTTCAAGATGGCCGACTTCGTGGATGTGGCCGCCGACCAGGTGCTGGAGTTCGGCTTCGGCGTGCGCCGCCAAAACTTCAGCCTCGTCACCATGCAGCCCATCTGCACCTCCAACGAGGCGATGGACTACAACGTCCGTTTGGCTTTTGCCACGCCTATCGACCAGGACGAGGCCGTCAAGGTGTTCGACGAGTCGTTCCGCAAAGACCACCCCGTTGAGGTGAGTTATGTCGGCAACAATGTCTTCGACTTCCTCGTGCAAGGCCTGAAACGCGAGGCTGCCGACTATCAGCTGCCCGTGACGCTCGACGGCAAACCCATCGACTGTAAGGCTAAGATGCAGCGCGAGCTGACGGTCTATGCCAAGGACAACTTCATGCCGCTGCTGTTTGATGTCGACAAGGCCGCCAACAAAGCCTCCTTGTTCTTCTCGCAACCGCTGAAAGAAGACCAGAACCTCGACGGCTTCGTCACGTTTAACAAGCCGTTGGGCTACAAAGCCGACATCAAAGGCAACCAGATTGACTTCTATTTCGACAAGAGCTCGCTCAACAACTATGAGCTGTCGGAGCTCATCATGACCGTCGGAAGCGGCGTCCGTGCCGACAACGGCATGCTGCTGCAGACCGACTATCCTTTCGACTTCGACCTCACCGACAACCTGCCCAAGGTGCGTTGGACCGACGAAGGCGTCATCATCCCCAATGCGGATGAGACCACGGTGTATTTCGATGCCATCTGCCTCAACTCGGTGACGCTGAGGATTGTACGCGTCTTCGACGACAACATCCTCTCCTTCATGCAAGACAACGAGTTGGGCGAGACCTACGGCGTGCGTAAGGCAGGTCGCCTCGAAAAGAAGGTGCGTCTGGCCATTGACAATCCTTACGCCAACCAATGGAAGACCTTCCCCATCGTGCTCTCCGACTACGTCAAGGTGGAGCCGGGTGCCATGTACCAGCTGAGCCTCAACTTCGGTCCTGCCGACTATACCTTCGCCTCCGACGAGATGAAACAGGCGGTGGTCGAAGATGAAGCGCGCGAGGCCGACTATTGGGACGGCAACCGCTACGACTACAAGGAATACCGCTACGACGGCGAATGGAACGACCCCAACGGCTACTATTATTACAATTATGTGGAGCAGAAGAAGAACATCGTCGTCAGCGACCTCGCCGTGACGGCTAAGATGGGCCGCAACGACCTCGTCGACGTCTACGTCTACCGCATCTCCGATGCCAAACCGGCTGCGGGCGCTCAAGTGACGGCCTACAACTACCAGAAGCAGGAGCTGGCCAAAGGCAACGCCGACGGCATGGGCCACGTGCAGCTGCAATGTGCCAACCGTCCCGCTTTCGTGGTGGCCTACGATAAAAAAAGCGGCAAGTCGGTCATCAAGCTGACCGATGGCAATGCACTGTCGTACAGCCGATTCGACATCGCTGGTGAGCCTGTCGAGAAAGGCGTCTCTGCCTTTGCCTACAGCAACCGTGGTGTGTGGCGCCCGGGCGACGAGTTGCAACTCAACCTCATGCTCAACGACCTGGATGCGGCCATCCCCGCCGACTACCCCGTCGTCCTTGAGGTGATGGACGCCACGGGCCGACTCTATGCCAAGCAGGTGAACAACAAGCCCGTGAACGACATCTACTGCTTCCGCGTGCCGACCAATGTGGCCGACGAGACCGGTGTATGGCAAGCCCGTTTCAAGGTGGGCACAAGCACCATCACGCAATATCTGCGCGTGGAGACGGTGAAACCCAACCGCTTGGAAATCAAGATTGACCTGCCCGAAGTGGTCAGCTTGAACCACAACGGCGGCGTCAACCTGACGTCGCGTTGGCTCAACGGCATGAAAGCCAACGGCTTGAAGACCGAAGTGGATGTGAAGCTCCGTGGCGGTGAGACCACTTTCAAGGCATATCCCAACTACACCTTCGTGAACGAGACCCAGAGCTTTGTCCCGCAAGAGTTGGCCCTCTATAGCGGCAACCTTAATGCGGAAGGCGTGGCCAATGTGGGCTTCGGTCCGCTGAAGGATATCTATGCCGCCCAGATGATGAACGGCACCTTCACGGTGAAGGTCTTCGAACAGGGTGGCGACTTCAGCATTGCCTCCTTCAAGTCGAAGCTATCGCCCTACGAACGCTATGTGGGTGTGAGGTTGCCCGAGACGGTCTCGAAATATGGCAGCTACTACGACACCGAGAAAGATTGGAAGTTCGACATCGCCATGGTCAACGAGAATGGTACGGCGTGCCAGACTGCCGTTGCCTTGGACTATGCTCTCTATAAGCTGGATTCCTACTGGTGGTGGTCGAGCGAAGACACCTACGCTTTGCAACGTTACGCCTCGGGTACCTATAAGTCGCCCGTGCAACACGGCACCTTGACCTGCAACGCCACCACGTCGGTGACCTTCAACGTCCCGAACGACAAGTGGGGTTGCTATCTGTTTGTCGTCAACGACAAGCAGGGCGGCAACACCTTCGCCAAGGTCATCAGCTTCGACTGGGGTTATGGCCACTCGTCAAGCGCATCAGGCGCTCCTGCACAGCTGTCCATGAAGACCACGGCCGAAAGCTATCAGGTGGGCGAGAAGATCGTCGTCACCTTCCCAGCCAACGAAAAAGCCAAGGCACTGGTGACCGTTGAAGCCAACGACAAGGTGCTGCAAAACATGCTGGTGGAGAACCTCGGTCCGGAGGGCAAGGTGGAGATTACTGCAACAGAGGAGATGACCCCGAATGTCTACGTCTATGTGGCCTTGATACAGCCGCATGACGCCGCCAACGATATGCCCATCCGCCTCTATGGCGTGGCGCCCGTGAAGGTGGAAGACAAGAAGCTGCAGCTGCAGCCAGCCATCCAAGTGCCTGAGACCAGTAACACGAACAAAAAGGTGGAGGTGAAGGTGAGTGAAGCCAACAAGCAAGGCATGACCTACACCTTGGCCGTCGTCGACGAAGGCATCCTCGGCCTGACCAACTACAAGACCCCCAATCCTTACGGCTACTTCAACAGCAAGCAGGCGTTGAGCGTGCGCACTTGGGACAACTACGCCAGCATCGTCGACGCCTTTAGCGGCGAGTTGGGCTCCGTCTACGCCATCGGCGGCGACGGCATCCTCAACCAGGAGATCACCCTCGACAAGCGCTTCAAGGCCTTCGCAGTGACCTATGGTCCCTTCGAGTTGAAACCCGGTGCTTCCAACACCCACAGCATCGAAGTGCCGCAATGCTCTGGTGCCCTCCGCTTCATGGTGGTGGCCAAAGGCAACGGCAAGGCCTTTGGCTCGGCCGAGAAGCAGATGAAGGTGTTCGACCCCATCAACCTTTATGCCTCGGCACCGCGAGTGGTGGCACCCGGCGATGAGCTCAACCTCAAGGTGCAGGTGCAGGCGCCCACGATGAAGAACAAGACCTTGGAGGTGAAGTTCGACAACAAGAACCTGGATGTGGTCGGTACCTTGCCCACCTCGGTGCAGATCGACGGCAACGGCGAGGGAATGATCGTCGTCAAGACCAACATCCCCAAGACCTTGGGCAACGCTGAGATGAACGTCAAGGTGACGGGCGAGGGCTATACCGCCGCGTCGTCGACGGTGATGCCCATCCGTATGCCGTACGCCGAGCGTCGCAACACCATCACCAAGGAGGTCGAGGCTGGACAAACCGTGAGCGTGCCGTTTGAACTGGCAGGTATGACGGGCACACAACAGGGCAACATCACCATCTCGAACCTGCTGCCTGTCGACCTCTTCGGCCGTATCGACTACCTGACCGACTACCCGCACGGCTGTCTCGAACAGGTGACCTCGAAGGCTTTCCCGCAGCTCTATCTCAACTACTTCGTCCAACTCGACGACGAGGCCAAGGAAGCGATGAAGGGCAACGTCGACGTGGCCATCAACGACCTGAAGGCCTACCGCAAGTCCGACAACTCGATGACCAACTGGATCGGTGGCCGTTACACCGACCCGTGGACCGAGATCTACGCCCTGCATTTCCTGGTTGAAGCCCGCAAGCAAGGCTACAACGTGCCGCAGTACTTCATCGACGGCCTGCTGAAATACCAGGGCGACCGTGCCAAGCAATGGCGCAACAACCCCGACTACAATCAGGGTGAGACCATCCAGGCTTACCGTCTCTTCGTGTTGGCTTTGGCCGACAAGGCCGAGATGGGCGCCATGAACCGCTTCAAGGAGATCGAGATGAAATATGACCTCACCAAAGCCTTGGCCGCTGCTGCCTTTGCCCAGACCGGTAAGACCAGCATCGCCCAAAGCCTGTTGCCCAATGTGGAAGAAGGCAAGATGATGTCAGACTACTACACCTCGTTTGGCTCCCGCACCCGCGACTTGGCCTTCTACACCTACGTCCAGATGCTCTGCGACGTGGACAAGCAGACGGTGCAAAACAACATCAACACCGTGTGCGGCATGATCAGTGGCGACCAGTGGATGGACACCCAGTCGACGGCTTTCGCCCTCTTCGTCTTGGGCAAGTATGCCGAGAAGATGGGCCTCAACAACAGCAACCTCTCGGCCACCGTCAAGGTGAACGGCGAGGAGCGCACCTTGAACACCAACATGGCCTCGGTCGGCTTCGGCTTCACGCCAAAGCTCGGCAGCAACACGGTTGAGATCAAGAACAACACCAACCAGAAGATGGTCGCCAATGTCTTCACCAAGGCTGCTGTCGCCGAATACGACATGAACGAGAGCGGCAACTTCATCACGATGACGGTGAACTACACTGACAAGAATGGCAACCCGGTCAACCTGAGCAACCTCACTGCAGGCACCGACCTCAACGTACAGATGACGGTGACCAACCCGAGCGAGTATCAAGTCACGGAGCTGGCCTTGTCGTACTACCTGCCATCAGGCTGGGAGCTCGTCAACGAGCGCCTGAACGGCGGTATGGCCGAGAACGAAGGCGCCAAGCACATCGACTTGCGCGATGACCGTGCCTACTTCTACTTCGACCTGATGCCGAAGACGAAGAAGACCTTCACGCTGAAGGCCAACGCCACCTACGAAGGTAACTACATGATCCCTGCCGTACGCTGCGAGGACATGTACAACAACGAGATTTTCTATCAGGTGCCGGCACGTGGGTGTGTGGTGAAGTAAGTTATTGAATACAATGAAAGAGCCCGTAAGACATAGAAAAGCAATAATTGCCCTCCTTGTCCTTGCGGGCCTTTTCATTGCCTTTTTGTGCATCCCCGTACCAAGGTTCGACAAGCCCTATTCCACGGTGTTGACAGCCGAGAATGGCGAGTTGCTTGGCGCTAAGATTGCCGACGACGGACAGTGGCGTTTCCCGGCCACGAACGACTATTCGCCGAAGTATGTCGCCTGCCTCTTGGAATACGAAGACCGTTGGTTTTTCTTCCATCCAGGCTTCAACCCTGTGGCTTTCGTGAAGTCGTTCATCGACAACATGAAGGCAGGCGAGGTGGTGCGTGGCGGCAGCACGCTCTCGATGCAGGTGGTGCGCCTCTCGCGCGACAACCCTCCACGCACTTATGC
>Ga0310697_10005414_pt1 | contig 12334 bp, 8 predicted proteins | sample 172DNAGHGlowgp2_FD_203883 | JGI IMG/M metagenome (GOLD analysis project Ga0310697, IMG submission 203883) | Sheep rumen microbial communities from Palmerston North, Manawatu-Wanganui, New Zealand - 1728 DNA GHGlow gp2 (v2) (version 2) | ecosystem: Host-associated > Mammals > Digestive system >... | reverse complement strand
GGCGAGCGCCGGATCACCGACCTCACCGAAGCTGCTGGCCACAGCTACCGGAGCCAGGTCATCCCGGCCACCTGCACGACGGGTGGCATGACGCTCCACGTCTGCCAGCGCTGCGGCGAATCCTATACGGACAGCCCCACCGAGGCGACAGGCCACCGCTGGAACAGCGGAGAGATCCTCATCGCGCCCAGCTGCGTCAGCGCGGGTGTGAAGGAGTATGTCTGCGAAGCCTGCGGCGTCTCCCGCAATGAGGCCATCCCCGCCAAGGCGCACAAGCCCGGCCCGGCGGCCACCTGCACCGAAGCCCAGCTCTGCGCGGACTGCGGCGCGGTGCTGGCGCAGCCCACAGGCCACGTCTACACGAGCAGCGTGACGCCGCCCTACTGCGGACGCATGGGTTACACGACCTACACCTGCGCCCATTGCGGCGAGACCCACAAGGGCGATTACACGGACGCGCTCGGTCACGATTACAAGGCCGTCGTCACCGCGCCCAGCTGCACCGACAAGGGCTGCACCACCTACACCTGCACCCGCTGCGGGGACAGCTATGTGGACAACTACACGGACGCGCTCGGCCACGATTGGGACAACGGCACCAAAATCACCGACGCCACCTGCAACGGTGCCGGTGTGATCGAGCACCACTGCAAGCGCTGCGCGGCCAGCTATCTGGAGGCCATCGACGCCACCGGCCACAAGCCCGGCCCGGCGGCCACCTGCACGGAGGCCCAGGTTTGCACGGTCTGCGGCGTGATTCTGGCTCCGGCCAGGGGGCACAGCTTTACCGCCTCCGTCACGGAACCCGGCTGCAAGACCATGGGCTTCACCACTTACGTCTGCGACGACTGCGGCGAAAGCTACCGCTCTGACTACTTGCTGCCGCTGAGCCACGAGTACCATACTGCTGTCACAGCGCCCACCTGCACCGAGGCCGGTTACACCACTTACACCTGCACCCGCTGCGGCGACAGCTATGTGTCGGACCGCGCCCCCGCTGCCGGGCATTCCTATGACGGCGGGACGATCCTGATTCGCCCCGGCTGCACCACCGAGGGCATCCGGCTCTATACCTGTGAGGCCTGCGGCTGGGAGCACAGTGAGAGCATCCCCGCCACGGGGCACAAGCCCGGCGCGGCCGCCAGCTGCACGGAGCCGCAGGTCTGCACCGATTGCGGCGTAATCCTCTGTGCCGCCCACGGCCATATCTTCCACACGGAACACACCGAAGCCAGCTGCGAGACGATGGGGTACACGAGCTGCACCTGTGAGAGCTGCGGGCTGCATTACCGAGCCAATTACACCGACGCGCTGGGCCACAGCTATGCCACCGTCGTCACCGCGCCCACCTGCACGGAGCCCGGCTATACCACCCATGTCTGCACGCGCTGTGGGGACAGTTATGTGACGGACTACACGGAAGCCACCGGACACCGCTGGGACAGGGGGACGCTGCTGATTGCCACCTCCTGCAACGGTGAGGGGCTGGTGGATCACCGTTGCGTGATCTGCGACTATCACCATCTGGAGCCCCTGTCCTCCACGGGCCACAGGCCCGGCGCGGCTGCCAGCTGCACGGAGCCGCAGGTCTGCACCGATTGCGGCGCAGTGCTCGTCCAGGCGCTGGGGCACGACTTCTCCGCGTCAGTGACGGCCCCCACCTGCACGGAGATGGGCTACACCACTTACGCCTGTGTCCATTGCGACACGCAGTACCGGGACCAGTACACCGCGCCCGCCGGACACAGCATTGGCGAGTGGATTGTAGACCGGGAAGCCGACACCGAGGCCGAGGGTCTGCGCCACAGGGAGTGCGCGGTTTGCGGCCTGGTGCTGACAACGGAGGTGCTGGAGAAGCTCTATGTCATGGCGACCACGGACTCCAGGGGTGTGGCCGTCGTGGGCGTCTACCTCGTCACGGTCACGGACACGGACACGGGCAACCCGGTGGCGAATGCCACCGTGGTGCTGGGCAAAGACGGGGCGATCTCCGTCCGCCTGCCCGACGGACGGCTCCTGGACTATGCAGCGCGGACGACCGTGACGGTGCTGCTGGCGGTGGACCGTACCCCGGTGCAGGAGCTGCCGGTGCTCGTGACCGACGGCAACGGCAACTACGCGGCGGCGCAGACGGATGAAGCAGGCCAGCTCACCGTGCCGGGCGACGCCGGTGTGACCGGCCCGGACGGCCGGATCACCGTCGGCTGGATCGACGCGGACGGCAATCGCTATACGCTCACGCTGGAGATCACGGACGATGAGAACGGCCGTCCCATCCGCGGCGTCAGCGTCACCGTCGGCAAAACCGGAAACATCCTGGTTCTCCTGCCGGACGGCATCGACATGAATGAGGCCAACCGGATCCTTCTCCTGCTGACCGACAAGCGCAAGACGCTGTTGCCTGGCTGGGTCATTCTCGTCAAGGGAGACCGGAACCAGGGCACGGGTACGACCGACCGGAACGGCAGACTGGTACTGCCGGAGCGCGCGGGGACGGAGACCCACGGCGCGTATATCGTGGGCTACCCGGACGGAAGTTTCGGCCCGGAGCGCAGCATGACCCGCGCCGAGGCCACGGCGATTTTTGCCCGCCTGCTGGCGGAGAAGCAGGGAGACGTGCTGATCCCGGTGGAAGTCACCGGGTTTGCGGACATCCCCGCCAACGCCTGGTATTCCGGCTATGTGCGCTATCTCAGCGGTCGCGGTGTGGTCTACGGCAAGGCGGACGGACGTTTCTGCCCCGACGACGCCATCACCCGCGCCGAGTTTGTGGCGCTGGCCGTCCGCTTCTTCGCCGTCTACGGCGACGGCAACCCGGCGATCATGGAGCAGTACGCGGCCTTTCCGGACGTGTCCGAGGGCCATTGGGCAGCGGAGTACATCCGGGACGCCGCTGTCTACGGCTGGATTCGCGGCTACGGCGACGGCAGCTTCCGGGCCGAGCAGCGGATCACCCGCGCCGAGGTGGTCACCATCGTAAACCGCCTCCTGGACCGCACGGCGGATACGGAGTATGTCACGCGGAACCTTTTCCGCCTCACCACCTTCACAGACATGTCTGAGGCGCACTGGGCCTACTACGCCGTGATGGAGGCGGCCAATGCCCACACCGCCGTGTACGACGGCAAGGAAATCTGGAACAGGTAAACACAGTTGAGCAGACAAAAGGCCCGGACGCTCCGGGCCTTTTGTCTTTGGAGGTGATATGAAAAGCTGAAAAAACTGATTTCATTCGTTTTATCTCTGGTCTCTTTTCTCTCTCTGCTTTCGTTCTCCGCCTTGGCCGATGCCACGGCGATGAGCGAGGAACGGTATCGGAACGGAACATACGACGCGACTCTGGGCGAGATGGCAGGGCGGCGGCTCTATGTCTACGGAATCATGGACAGCTTTGGCCCGTCAGAGGTAGATACGACGGACGCGGAACTGGAACTCCGCGCCGAAGAACCCGCCGGGCGACTGGACGTGGCGCTGTATCTCTACCGCCTTTTCGGAACGAAACCGCTGGGCGGCTGTCCCTTTTCGGATGTGCCGGAAGTCTGCCTGGAAGCCGTGTCCTGGCTCTATGAGGCGGGCGTCACAAAGGGCATCGGAGGCAATTTGTACGGCAGCGGAAGCATCACCGAGCATCAGCTCCTGGTGATGCTTTCGCGCTATTTCCACTGGGGAAGTGAGGACCCTGACGTTGTGCTTCATCTGGCAGACAGTATGAAACTTCTGCCAAACGATCCGGTAGACAGGGACTTTTCCAACGGCGATCTCTACCGCATTCTCTCCGCCGTTCTGGACCGACTCTGCCCGGAACGCTGCGTCCCCGTGCGCCCGGAGATGAGCGCGCCCCACGGGGTACTGCTCCATGCGGAAACCGCTGAGGACGCGCTGGCAGAGATCGCGGCGGCCCTCGACTATGTGCCGGAGAGCGTCATCGTACAATTCCCGGAGCATTGCTCGGCACAGGAGGTGGAAGTCTTCATCCAGCGCTTTGCGCCCGACGGGGCGGCGCTCCCCGCAAGGCTCGTGGCGTGCATCGACTGGAGCTTCCTCGTTCCCTTCACCCTGACCCGGTATCCCGGAAACCGATTCAAACTCCGCGTGAATCAGTACACCCCGGCCACGGAAGCGACGGCGGACGCGCTGGACTGGCTGCGGGTCTATCGGGACACGGAATACACGGCGGCGCTGGCGGGCTTCGCAGCGGAGTACCTGGACCCGTTGAAACGCCTGCCCGGCGACTATGACCGGGCCAGAAACGCCCACGACCTGCTGTGCCGCCTGGCGTCCTACGACCACCTGGAGGAAAGCAGCGGCAGCCGCCCCCAGGCGCATTCTCTGCTGGGTTTCTTCCGGCGCCGCCGCCTGGTCTGCGACGGCTACGCCAAGACCTATCAGTGGATGCTGCGATACTTGGGCGTCGAGAGCTATGTGGTATGCGGCAGCACCAGCATGGGAGAACACGGCTGGAACAAAGTGCTGCTGGACGGCGCGTGGTTCAATGTGGACGCCTGCTGGGATGAGGATTCCGGTGATTCCTTCTTTCTGCGGAGTGATTTCTTCTTTGCGTCCTCTGACCACCGCTTCACCGACGCCTTCTCCTGCGCCGCTTTCTCCAGCCCGCAGAATTACCGGAGGTGAGCGCCCTTGCAGGAGGAAATCGAAAACAAGCTCGTCGTGCTGATTGAGAACTGTACCAAACTCACCGCGAGAGAACTGCGCCAGGCGCTGGAGAAGGTGCTGGCCAGAGTCAAAAACAGAACGCCAATTCAAACGCAAAAGGCCGCCGAGCCCCACGGCAGGATGACCGTAAAGGAGCTGGCGGCCAAGGAAAAAGGGATGCAGAGCATTGAGGTCAGAGACGACAGCATCGGAGCGTTCCAGCGCGTAGCCAGGAAGTACGGCATCGACTTCGCTCCCTTCAAGGTCAAGGGCGAAAACCGCTATCTGGTCTTCTTCAAGGCCCCGGACGCCGACGCCATGACCGCGGCCTTGACCGAGTACACGCAAAAGCAGGTCAAAAAGGCGTCCCGCCCCTCCATCCTGCAAAGGCTGGAGCATTTCAAAAGCCTCATCCAGCAGCCCAGGAAGGAAAAGACCCGTCACAAGGAGCCGGAGAGATGAAGCAGATCCAGTTCAAGAAGCTCCTGTTTCTACATGCGCCCTATCTGCTCTTCGCCCTGCTGGGCACAAAGCTGGGACAGGCGGCACGGCTCGCCCCCGGCGCGGACTTCTCCGCCAAAGTCCTGCACATCCTGGATGGCCTGACGGCGGCGTTTCAAAGCATCCTGCCCAGTCTGCACCCCCTGGACCTCTGCGTGGGTCTCGCGGCGGCGGCGCTGATCCGGCTGGCGGTCTACCTCAAGGGGAAGAACGCCCGAAAGTTCCGCAAGAACGTGGAATACGGCTCAGCCCGCTGGGGCACGGCGGAGGACATCGCGCCCTACGTCGATCCCGTCTTTGCCAACAACATCATCCTGACCCAGACGGAGAGCCTTACCATGTGCAGCTGCCCGAAGGACCCCAAGACGGCGCGGAACAAAAACGTGCTGATCATCGGCGGCTCCGGCAGCGGCAAGACGCGCTTCTGGCTGAAGCCCAACCTGATGCAATGCACGTCGGAAACCTACCCCTGCTCCTTTGTGGTCACGGACCCGAAAGGCAGCATCGCCGTGGAGTGCGGAACGCTGCTGCAAAAACATGGCTACCGGCTCAGGATTCTCAACACCATCAACTTTCAGAAGTCCATGCACTACAACCCCTTTGCCTACATCCACAGCGAAAAGGACATTTTGAAGCTGGTGACAACGCTGATTGCCAACACCACAGGCAACGCCAAGTCCGGGGACGACTTCTGGGTCAAAGCGGAAACTCTGCTCTACACGGCGTTGATTGGCTACATCTATTATGAGGGGCATGAGGAGGAAAAGTGCTTCTCCACCCTGATCGAGATGATAAACGCCATGGAGGTCCACGAGGACGACGAGGAATTCCAGAACAACGTGGACCTGATGTTTGCCGAGCTGGAACGGAAGAAGCCGGAGCACTTCGCTGTGCGGCAGTATAAGAAGTACAAACTCGCCGCTGGCAAGACCGCGAAATCCATCCTGATTTCCTGCGGCGCACGGCTAGCCCCCTTCGACATCCAGGAGCTGCGGGACCTGACGGCTTACGACGAGCTGGAGCTGGACACTCTGGGCGACAGGAAAACGGCGCTGTTCCTTATCATGTCAGATACGGACGACACCTTCAACTTCCTGATCGCCATGTGCTACAGCCAGCTTTTCAACCTGCTCTGCGAGAAAGCCGACGACGTGTACGGCGGGCGTCTGCCCGTCCATGTGCGCTGCCTTATCGACGAGGCGGCCAACATCGGCCAGATTCCCAAGCTGGAGAAGCTGGTGGCAACGATCCGCAGCCGGGAGATTTCCTGCTGCCTGGTCCTGCAGGCCCAATCCCAGCTCAAAGCCCTGTACAAAGACAACGCCGACACCATCATCGGCAACATGGACGCCACGATCTTCCTGGGCGGAAAAGAGCCGACCACACTGAAAGAGCTCTCCGCCGCCCTGGGGAAAGAGACGGTGGACACCTACAACACCGGCGAGAGCCGGGGCCGTGAGGTGTCCCATTCCTTGAACTATCAAAAGCTGGGCAAGGAACTGATGAGCATCGACGAGCTGGCGGTCCTGGACGGCGGCAAGTGCATTTTGCAGCTCCGGGGCGTCAGGCCCTTCCTGTCCCAAAAGTACGACATCACCAGACACCCACTGTATCGCTGGACTTCCGATTACGACAAACGAAACGCCTTTGACATCTCGCGCTTTCTGTCCTGCCGCATAAAACTGAAGTCGGACGAGGCGTATCAGGTGTACGAGGTAGATTTGTCCAATCAAGCACCCGTCTGACTGACGGGGCGTCAGTCCCATCGTGGGAACAGCGTACCTTCGGAATCTATTTTGGAGGTACTGTTATTTATGGCATTTTTCAATTCCGCGGTAGACGTGCTCCAGACGCTGGTCATCGCACTCGGTGCTGGCCTCGGCATTTGGGGTGCGATCAATCTTTTGGAGGGATACGGGAATGACAACCCCGGCGCAAATGCTTGTGACGGATAAAGAATCAACAAGCTTTTTTGCAGAGACAGCCATCCCCGCTATTCCGTGAAAGCCTTTTCTGAAAGATAGCACTATGCGTATCATACCGGCAAATCATCAAAGCGGGCGGTCACGTCCGCTTTTTCTTTTTCTGTATCACCGGCTTACCCCGGTGCCTGATGGAGCTTTTCAGCAGGGCGGATTTCTTCAAAATGCCAATCAGCGTAACAAATTCCTCCTGCGTCAGCTTGTCGTAGTCAATGCCAAGCTGGGACAGAAAGACGCGGGCCTGTTTTTCTTCCGGGCTGCCCTCATAGGTCAGCGCCTCTTGCAGCTTTGCTGCAGCATCGGCGGCGGGAGAATCGGTGTCGGCGGTGGTTGTGTCCCTTTGGTGCCGGTCACGGATGTCCCGTGCGATTACGTCCAGATCGCCGTGCATGACGTGAGCGAAATAATCGTCCTCGCTGACCTGGGCCAGCTCCAGCGTGCGGACGTACAGATCATCCCCGTCCGCGCCTTGCTTCTCTAGGATGGTCCGGCGGGTGGCCTCTAACACTGTATTCATGTCATGGATACGCATATCGGCAATGCGGTCAACGTAGATTTCCATATCCACCAGGAAGCGCCGGAAGCCCTCATGTGTCGCCAGCTCACACAGCAGCCGATTGTTGATTCTGCCGCTTTTCAGCAATTCGATCATTTCATCACGCAAACCCAGCTCATGCAGCTCGGTGTTTGGGTGATTTTTTGTTTCCGTCAGGCCCAACAGATAGTCCGTCGAGACGCCGTAGAACTTTGCCAGCGTTGAGACGCTGTACGGGCTGATCTCCTTGTCCTCGTCCGTCTCATAGCTACCGAGGACCGACGCGGACAGGCCCGTCTGCTTGGACAGTTCCTTTAACGTCAGGCCTTGCGTTACACGCAAATCCTTCAGCCGCTCCCCGTTGGTCAGTTTGATATACACGCTTCACACCCCCTTTTCCCGCATTATAGCACAACAATTCCGCGAGCGCGGATTTTTTTGTTTTTGAGGCTGATTTCCTATCTCTCGGATATACGGGAGAGCGCCCCAATCTTCGCTATGATGGTCATGCACAGCGCAATGTACCTTGAAAACCGCATGACCGTCCGAAGGAGATATGCTTTCCGGAAAAGCTGGCGACGATACGAGCCCGCCAAAGGAAGCGATACGCCGCTGAACCAGCAGGGGCAGGAACGGAGTCGGGGAGAACGGCGAAAAGCAGGGGTAAAACTTGGGCTTTCTGTACGGCGCTCCTGTTCCAAGCATAGTTTTCAAATCATAACGCCCGCCAGCGCAGCGGACCCGCGATACCGGGAACGCAAAACGCCGACGGGCGAACATCGAAAGGAGTCTTTATCAAATGAACACCAGAAACGTAATCAAGTCGATTCTGATCCGCGAGGGTATGACGATGGCCGAGATCGTCGAGAAGATGGCCGATCAGTACGGATGGAGCGCCAGCGTCCCGAATTTTTCGGGCAAGCTGCGACGCGGTTCTCTCCGTTACCAGGAGGCCGTTGAGTTGGCCGACGCGCTGGGCTATGATATAATCTGGAAAAGGCGAAAGGAGCGCCGATGAGGGATACGCCCCGGCAAACCAAAAGCGCAGACCGTGTTCCGGCCTGTGTGACGGAAATCCGCAAGGGAAACACGTTACTCACCGTCTCAGGCTATTTCAAGCAGGACGCCACCGAAACCGCGTCAGACAAAATGGAAAAGGTCATTGCGGCGGAGCACGCCATAGAAGCGTATCACAGGAAGGGCGCGGGTTGAGCGCACAACGGTATCGGGCGCGGCAAAATCGAATCAACATATTACGTTGACGAGAAACCGGAAATCCCCTATAATAACAAAGCATTCATATTCACAGAGGGGGTGCATGAATGACGCCGTTTCATGCCTATTTTCTGGCGCGGGAACTGGACGCGCTGGCGGAGCGGGAAAAGCTCCTGCCGGTGTTTGCCGCGTCGGACATTGTGGCTTACCCGTTCCAGATTGCGGCGGCGCATTTTGCCCTGCGCTCCCCGTGGCAGAAGGGCGTCATACTCTGCGACGAGGCCGGTTTGGGCAAGAGCCATGAGGCGCTTTTGATTCTGGCCCAGCGGTATCTGGAGGGCGCGGCGCACCTGCTGCTCTGCATTCCCAATATGGATTTGTTGCCCCAATGGATCGCGCTTCTGGACCGACACTATACTCTGCCCTATACGGTGCTGCGCGAGCGAAGGGACCTGGAGTGTACGGACGGCAACGCATTTGACCGCAGCGGCCTTGTGATTACGACCTATGACTTCGCCGCCGCGCATGAAGCGGACGCGGCCGCGATCGCGTGGGATCTTGTGGCATTCGAGGAAGCCAACGCGCTGTCCGGCGTGTATCGGGAGGACAGCAAGCTGCCGCGGGCCTTATATCGCGTTGCGGGGACCGCTTTCAAGCTGCTGCTGACCGGCACACCGATTGAGAAGAATATTTTTGACCTCTACGGTCTGATCTGGTTCATCGACAACAGCGTCTTGCCGGACGAGCGGGAATACCAGGCCCGCTATCTGCGCAAGCCGGAAAACTACCCGGAGCTGGCGGCGCGGGTGAGCAAATACTGCTTTCGCACGCTGCGCTCCCAGGCGAGGGGCTATGCCAAGCTGCCGGAGCGGGTTCTGCTGACCCTGGAATACAGTCCCACCCCGGAGGAATCGGCGCTGTATCGGCTGCTCTACGCCTATGTCAACCGCCCAGAGAAGCTCGCATTCCCGGAGATGGACGCCTATGACCTGGCCCTGCGCCTGCTGGGGCTGCAAAGCTCCTCCACCGCCGCAATCCGCCAGACGGTCAGCGGCGTGGTGCAGCGTCTGGAGAAGCTGCCGGGGGCAGCGGAAGAAATCGAAGCGCTCAGGGCGATTCTCGCAGCCTGTGACGCGATTGGCGTCGATACCAAAGCACGTCTCCTGATGGAGACGCTGAAACGGGGCTTTGCGCTGATGAAGCAGCGCGGCGCGGCGCGAAAGGCGGTCATCTTCACGGAGAGTACGGCGACCCAGAACATGCTTTCGTCCGTTGTCAGCACGAAATACAAGACCGTGTGCTACCACGGCGGGGCGGACGCTTCCGCCATACAACAATTCATCGCTGAGGCCGAGGTTCTGATCTCCACCGACCACGGGGCGCGGGGCTTCCATCTGGCGGCGGCTTCGTTCGTCATCCACTATGATCTGCTGTACAACACGCTGAAAATGGAGCAGCGCATTGACCGCTGCCACCGGTTGGGGCAGCAAAATGACGTGCTTTCCGTCGCGTTTATCAACAAGGAGAATTTCGCCGATGTGCGCAAGCTGGAGCTGGTCAGCAAGCGAAGGCTGGTATCGGACGGCGTCTTCGGCGTCAGCGACGCGGTCATCGGCGGCTTTGCGGATGCGCTTGACGCCGGCTTTGCCGCTGCCGCGAAACGGCTCCGCCCGGCCCGACAGGTGGAAGCGGACCATCAAGGCATTCTCACAGCCCGTGCGCCGGAAAACAGGCAGGCCGTCGCCACGGCGGAGGAACTGCTGTTCACCACGTTCACCGGGGAGCTGGCCGACAAGGTGCGCCTGTCTCCACAGTATGTGCAGCAACGGGCGGCGGAGCTGAACGCGACACTGTGGGAGCTGGTGAAATACTTCTTCCAGCGTTGGAACGAAGCACACGGTGACAGCCGCTTTGTGATCGACGAGGCGGAGAAGACGGTCACCGCCGCGGATGCGGAGAAGCGCCCCGTGCTCTTCTACTACTGGGACGGCAGCCGCAACAGGCCATACCGCAGCCAGAAGCAGTACGGCATGGCGAGGGACTTTCAACCGGGCACGGGCCGCGTCACGCTCACCAGCATCATCGGGCGCGGGATTCTCCATGAACTGGCCTGTGCGGAATCGGGGACGCTCCAGGTACAGGGTGACATCGAAGCTTGCAGAATCGGCTTGTATCATGTTATAATCCTGTCTGAAAAGCGGCGGATTACGGAGCGGTCCGTGCTGGTGGGGCAGACGGATGCCGGGCGGCCCCTGTCGGAAGAACAGTGCCGGGAGCTGCTGCGCCTGCCGGTCGTGTCCTATGCGGAGGAAGGAGCAAACCATCCGCAATGGCTGAAATGCGCAGGCCGCCACGACCCGCTGGACGATTTGGTTCCGATTCAGGCGCTGCTGGCAGAGCAGGCGCAAACCCTGTCTCCGGCGCTCGCCGAGGAGGCTGCGCGTCTGCGTCAGGCGGCGCAGCAGAAAAAGAGCGAACAGGCAAAGGGCCTGACCGCTCTGGAAATGCAGCTTGCCTCTCTGGAGAAGGAGCGGAAGACCGTCACCGGCGACAGACTGCAACGGCTGGCGCTGGACAAGCGGATCAACCAGCTCCGCCGGGAGGTCTTGCAGCGGCAGGAAAAGCAGTTTTTCGATGCGCTGCGGGTGGATGTGGAGTTGGAGGAACAGCTCCAGACGTTGGCGGCGCGGGAAAAGCTGACGGCGAAGGTGATGAGGGAGTTTATTATTAGTGTTGAAAGGAATACATAATGGGTTTTCCAAAAGAAGTTTCCGATGAGGCGTTGGTAAGATGTGGTCGTTGTTGCTGCATTTGTCACCATTTTTGTGGAACAAAGATAGAATTGCATCACATAAAACAAAAAGTTTATGGTGGTGAGGACACCTTAGACAACTGTATTCCCCTGTGCTTAAACTGTCATGCTGACATGGGAAAAGCTGACCCAAAGCACCCCAAAGGAAAACACTATACAGAAGAAGAATTGCGAGGGCATCGTGATCAATGGTATAAAATTGTTGCATCAGGGATTGTTCTTCAACGCCGTTACGAAGAAAAACCTGTAGTAATAAGCATTTCAGAACTTGATATTCGATTAGATATACCAGAGGTAAGCGATGGATATGGTGGCTTTTTACATGGGTCTTATTGTTCCTTTTCTATGGAAATAATAAATCGCAGCAGTTCGGATCTAGTTTTAGAAAACTTACATTGTACAGCATATAGCAAAGGAAAAATTATTTCTGATAAAATACCTTGTCTTAACAAAGATGATTACGAAATAGTTGCATTGAGTAGAAATTATAAGAGAATTGGTACAGTTTCTATACGGGCAAATGATGTGAAACCGTTTGATATTAAACTCCAACTTAGCGGAGATTTTTCAACTTGTGACAGGATTAATTTAGAGTATAATCTATCGGATGTAATTTGCACTGAAACCATATTTTTA
>Ga0310697_10005413_pt1 | contig 12335 bp, 4 predicted proteins | sample 172DNAGHGlowgp2_FD_203883 | JGI IMG/M metagenome (GOLD analysis project Ga0310697, IMG submission 203883) | Sheep rumen microbial communities from Palmerston North, Manawatu-Wanganui, New Zealand - 1728 DNA GHGlow gp2 (v2) (version 2) | ecosystem: Host-associated > Mammals > Digestive system >... | reverse complement strand
GTGTTCTCGAAGATTATCTGCCAAGGCTCGGAAATCAAGGACTTGCAGGCATTGGGAAGCCAGCACGTGGTATGGAAGAGCTTGGACGGAACGTTGCCGGAGGATTTCCACGGCCCGAAATACAAATTCCAACCGGGACAGGTTCTTGATACGGGAACATACCGTTTCGAAATCTACGACTTGAACATCTACAGCCTCGACGAGGAGGATGAGACGAACTCTCTCGGCTGTATGAGTATAGTTGACACCGTTTCGTTGGTGGTAGCACCTGGCGCACACACGAAGCTGTTTGGCCGCGACTCGGTATGTATGGGTGCGACGGGCGAGACCTACTACACGCAATATTCTGAGAACAGCCAGTACTTCTGGACAGTGACGGGCAACAACCTGAACTACTCGAAGGATGCAATGTCAACTTCGGTACGCTACATCGACTGGCTGGAACCAGGCGTTGACACCCTGACGGTGTATGAACAGACATGGGCCGGCTGCGAGGGCTTCGACACGTTGATAGTAAAAATCGCGCCTGCTCCGATAGCCCACTACAATTGGACAATGCCAGGTTCATCGAACGTGATAGAGTTGAAGGACAGCACGGTACAGGACAGCCTGTGGACGACCGATGACAACGGTGAACCGCTTGCGATGCCAATAGAATACACAATGGCATGGAACTTCGGCCACCAAGGCACCGACCCGTCGGAAATCGACACGGTTATTCCGTTCAACCAGAGAAACTTCCCAATCCACGAGGGAGGCTACCTCTACGGCTACAACTGTCCGATATTGACGGTTACGAACAACTTTGGTTGTACCGACAGCTACACGGAATGTGTGTTCGTGAACTTGTCATCGTCGCTGTACGTTCCAACGGCATTCTCACCGACGAACCCGGCACATGCGGTACGTACATTCCAACCGAAAGGCTTCAATTTGCAGACTTGCGAGATTTCAGTATATGACAAGTGGGGCAACCTGCTGTGGTTCTCGAACGAAGTGAAGGACGGCATGTTTGTAGGCTATTGGGATGGATGCTACGACGGCAAGCCAATGCAGTCCGACGTATATATCTGGAAGATGGAGGCCACATTCCTCGACGGACAGGTATGGCAAGGCTTCGATGCTGGAAACGGCAAGAAAGTTAAATACGGAAGCGTATCGTTGGTACGATAAACAGAACATAATATAGGAACAAAAAATGGCAAGAAAAATCTTGCCATTTTTTGTTCCTATAATTGTGCATTATGCATTGAGAATTGTACATTTATTTTCGTCTTCCAAACCAAAAAAAGTGCTTGCTTTTTGTAAAAAATACACTATCTTTGTAATCCATATTTGATAAGGGTTTTATGAGGAAATTTTATCTGCTTTGCGTTATGTTTTTTTATACGGTAATCGCTCTTTCGCAGGAACATTTCGAAGGAGAGGTGAGTTACGTGAAAACATCATTTTCCGATACCTTATATTATGTTTATACGATAAAAGATGATTGTGTGCGCATTGATGAATATGATAAGTATAAGCGCGCAATGAAAGCCTATATTGTAAATTTGGAGGACAAATCAGTTATGGTTATAAATCCAAATAAGCAAGTTTATACACGTTTGGAATCATTCCCTGTTACCGACAAATACACGCAAAATATGCAAGTTGTGCATACGGGTAATTACAAATACATAAAAGGATACAAATGTAGTCAGTGGCGAGTTAAGAATATTGAGGAAAACACAGAAATAACCTATTGGGTGACTGGCGACAACTTCAATTTCTATACACCTATGTCGCAAGTAGCGATGACGCTCGAAGAACACTTTTTGTTTTTTAAGGCGTTACCTCAGTCAAAAATGCGTGGTGTGCTGCCTATGCTCATTGAAAACAAAACATTACTTCGTGCGCCAAAGTCAACATTTAGCGTTACAGAAATAAAATCCCATCCCGTTGACTCTTCTGTTTTCAATATTTCACAATACCAGAAATTTGAAAATCTTCGATAAGGGGAATTTTTCCCTACAAGTTCAATAACTTTTCCAGCATTTTGAATAGTTATTGAATTCGATTTCAAACCAAAGTAAAAAGATACAATTTAGAAGAAACTATATTTTTCTCTTCACTTACAGTTGTTTACCATAAAAAACATTTAATTTTTCTCAAGTTTGCGTAATTGAACGTCCTAAAAATATTAATGCACAACGGGTTTCTTTAATATTTGCATAGTTATTGAATGTTAAATTAACCAATTCAATTGTACAATTACATCTTCCGTACGCACTATGTACGGTGTTGTTGCTTTTTCTTCCATAATGCGGCAAAGTAAAAAAATAATGCATAATTCACAATTGTGCATTATGCATTGTGAATTGAGCATTGTTAATATCTACGGTATCGGTCAAGAAAATTTTTTAATTTTTTCTGATCCAGCTTTTTTCTCGTTTGTTGTTGATAATGTGAAAGATACAAAGGTCTTAGTGTATTCTAAACACTTATGACACAGCGTTTTATATTTTGATTTTCGTTTTTTTTGATATACTTTTGGATACTCGAAAAATGTGAAAATAAAAAAATATGGATATGAAACTCAAAAGATTTACGCTTTTACTTATTTCATTAGTGTTTGCAGTGTGGCAGTCGTTTGCTCAATCAGTGCCTTCAGGGTATTCGGTTGGTACATGGTCGGGTTTCCGCACAGCGGCGGCTACGTTCACGTTCGATGACGATGCGCCAAGTCACATTACCGTGGTTGCTCCTGCATTTGAAGAACGGGGATATAGAGCAACATTCAATGTCGTTGTGAATTGGATGAATCAAGCTAATCAATGGTCATCATTCCAGAAATTGGCTAACAAAGGTCACGAAATTGCAAGCCATACGGTAACGCACTCGCAAAACACTCCGTCTGATGAATTGAGTAGTTCAAAGACTACAATCAATCAAAAAATAACAGGACAGGACTGCAACACGATAGCATATCCGTATTGCAATGTCCCAAGCGATAGAAATGCATTGTCTCAAAACTATATCGGTGGTCGTATATGCGATGGTCAAGTGATGGGAAAAACGCCAAGCGATTATTTCCAAATTTCTGCCATCACTACAGGTAGTGAGGCGAATTTCACCAGCACATCGAGCTTCACCAGTTCAATGCAATCTGCTATAAGCAAAGGTGGTTGGGTCGTGTTTTTAACTCACGGTATTCAAGGGGAATCGAACGGTAATGCAACGTATTCTCCAACAGCTATTTCTGCGATTACGGGTGCGCTTGATTGGGCGAAACAGAACGATTCTAAAATATGGGTGGCAACATTCCGTGATGCGATTCTATATGCAAAGGAACGTGACGCATTGCGTTTGACCGAAACTACCGAGTCTTCCAAACTGAAGCTGTCGGCGAGTGTAAGCATTACCAGCTCTGTTGTTGATTACACGTATCCTATTACGGTTCGGAGAGAGTTGCCAAGCGGCTGGACGAATTTCGCGGCGGCAACTGATGGCGAAGATATTGAAGTTACTGTGCTGACCTCTGGTTCAAAAAAATACGCTCAATTCAATGTGATTCCAGGTAAAACATATTATTTGGAAGATAGAGAAAGTGAATATACAAATAATAGTGGCGGAGGAGGCGGTGGTGGCGAAACCACTGTAACTGACTTAATTTCTAATGGTGAATTTGATGATGGCACAAGTGGTTGGCAAACGCAAACTGGTGGTGATGCGAAATGTACAATGACGGCTACAACCTCGGCTGGCTTGTCGGGCGCAAATGCGGTTCAGTTCTGTCCTGATGGTAATTATGGTACAGAAAACTGGCATATCCAGATGTTTCAAAATGTTATGCTTGAACCAAATGTTGACTATACATTGAAATTTACTGCAAAGGGTGGCTCGTCACGTATCTTGTATGTGATGGTGCAGAAAATTGCGGCTGACTATGATACATATTTTTATAAAGAATATAATCTAACGACAAGTGCTCAGGAATTTGAGGAGATTGTAACAACTCCTGCTGATGTTGCGGCTGATTCAAAAGTGACATTCTGTATTGGTGGCGCTGATGGCTGCTTATATCTTGATAAAGTATCCTTTACCTATGAAGAAACTGGTGGAGGAGGAGGCGGTGGCGGCGGCGATAATCCGCATTACGATGTAGATATTACAGGTGATATTTCAAAATATTTTATTGACAAGGCATATGTTGGTCCGAGTTGCGATGCGCTTGAAGGCGAAGAAGTTACTAACGGTGCATATTTTACTGGCGTATATCCCAACTTGTTCGTGAAATATTTGGGCAAGACGCAAGCCCAAGTTGACCAAAAAATGCAAAGTTTATGGAATCATTTCTTCACGGTAAATGGTCAAAATACCGTCTATTATGAGGTCGGAAACGATATGGCATATATATACGATACTGGTAATCAGGATGTTCGTACCGAAGGTATGTCGTATGGCTTGATGATATGTCTGCAAATGGGCGACCGTGAGAAGTTCGACAAAATTTGGCGTTGGGCAAAAAAATATATGCAATATAAAAAAGGCGACCAACGTGAGGGATTGTTTGCTTGGCAGTGCGAAACAAATGGAAATATAAAAGGAGCTTCGTGTGCTCCCGATGGTGAAATGTATTTCCTAACAGCGTTGTGGTTTGCTTCACATCGTTGGGGTAATGATGGAGCAATCAATTATGAGGAAGAGGCTCAGTATTTGGCAAAAATGATTTTGGAAAAACCTAACAGACAAGCGGGAGCTGTTAGTCCAATTTTCAATTATACAAATCACATTGTGACCTTTGGTGAAACATCATATGGTTTTTCCGACCCGTCGTACAACTTGCCGGGATTCTTGGAATTGTGGGCTCGTTGGTCTGATACTCATCGGGACTTTTGGGTGCAGACTCCAGCCGCTGCACGTGGGTTGTTGCAGAATTCCTGCCATTCACGAACGGGCTTGTTCCCTGATTATTGTCAATTTGATGGAACTCCGTATAGACCTGATTGGGCAGGATATAATACTGCGCGTTACCAATACGATGCCAGCCGTTCTGCTATGAATGTGGGTATGGACTACAACTGGTTCGCTTCGGATGCTCAACAGCCAGCAATGATGGAACGTTTGTTGAAATTCTTCCAAAGTGATAATTTCCAACATGGATATTTTGACTGGGACGGTAGCAACGCATCTGATGGATACAACCAGGCAATGCACGGCTCAAATGGTGTGGCAGTGTTTGCATTGCAAAACAACGATAATTTGGCAAAAACATACGTACAGCGTTTGTGGGATGCCCAAGTTCCTACAGGACAGTGGCGTTATTATAATGGTATGGTGTATTTCTTGTCGATGCTCCACGCTTCGGGTTATTTCAAGATTTACAAACCATGTCCTGAAGTCATAGAGGAAAATCTTTCTGGACCTGCTCCGATAGAATTTAACGGCGAGGAATATTCAAAAGATACCACGTTCAAAACGTTGATTGATTGTAAAATTTACGATGTGACAATTACAATCGAAGCAAGTTCAAATTACACGGTGACATTTGTTGATTACAACGACGAAGTTCTTAAAACAGAAGAAGTTGCGGCAGGCGATTCGGCAACAGCACCAACCGAACCAACTCGCGAAGGATACGATTTCGCTGGCTGGGACACCGATTTCAGCAATGTGACCTCGAATTTGACAGTGAAAGCTACCTATACCGAAAAAGAGAAAGCAGACTACACGGCGTTGAATGCCGCAATAGCACAGGCAGAGGCTTTGACCGAAGACAATTATACAGCGGCAACGTGGTCGGCATTGCAAACGGCTTTGACGGCAGCAAATGCAGTTGACAAAAATTTGTATGCCGATGACCAAGCAACGGTCAATGCGGCAACAGAAGCATTGACTGCGGCTATCGAGGCGTTGGCAGAAGTGACATTTACTGTGACCTTCGTCGATTGGGACGATACTCCTATCGGCGACGCTCAAATAATTAAGAAAGGTGGTGCAGCTCAAGCTCCTGCAAATCCAACACGTGAAGGATACACTTTTGTGGGCTGGGATACGGAATTTACAAACGTAGATTCGGATTTGACGGTAAAGGCAACGTATAATAAGAAAGATGCAGGTTCAAAATACGAAGCTGAAAACGCACAAGGAAACGGAACGCAGACTGTTTCAAACAATACAGCTTCGGGTGGCAAATATGTAAGAATGAACGAGGGCTCACTTACGTTTACGGTAAATGTTGAGTCTGCCGGTATGTACACCGCTAAATTTGCCTACTCGTTGACCGAAGATTACAAAGCACAATTCCTGTCGGTTAACGGTTCGCAAGTCGGATCGGTCGGATTTAACAAATCTGGTTCGGCAAATCCAACGTTTGCAACTGTCGAGGCGTGCGTAATGTTGAACGCAGGTTCCAATACAATTGCCCTTACAAAGTCGTGGGGCTATGTCGATATTGACTATCTTGAAATTTCTGAATATGAAAGAACGCAGTTCAACATTGACGAAGCACTTGTTACGCCGAATCCACAGCCCGCAACGGTTGAGGTATATGAGTTCTTGAAAGATAACTTCGGCAAAAAAACTATCAGTGGTGTTATGACACTTGATTTGCTTAAAAACAACAATATATTGCCATTAGCAAGTCAGACTGAAGTTTCGTATATCAATTCAAAAACGGGTAAAACTCCTGCACTTGTCGGATTTGACTTTATGCACAGCACTGGTAAAAATTCTACCAACGACTGGCAACAATTATATACACAAGCGGCTATTGCAATGGCGGAAGAGTTGTGGAACGCTGGTGGTATTCCAACATTCTCTTGGCACTGGAGAGACCCGAACCAAAACGGCGACAGTTTCAACACAAGCGAAACGTCATTTGACCTTACAAAAGCATTCTCAAATTCTTCATATACACAGTGGAACACCAATTCTACCGAGTATAAGAATATGATAAAGGATATTGACATCATTGCAGGATACTTGGAAGAATTGCAATGTGCCGGTGTCACAATTTTGTGGCGTCCAATTCACGAAGCAAGCGGAAAATGGTTTTGGTGGGGTGCCAAGGGTGCTGAGCCATACAAACAATTGTATAAATTGTTGTTCGACCGTTTGGTTAACTACCATCAAATACACAACTTGATTTGGGTTTGGAACTCCGACGGAACCGATGCCGATTGGTATCCGGGAGATGAATATGTAGATGTGGTAGGCCGTGATTTTTATTATGGCGATGGTTCTACGTATAACCATTCTTCGTTAGTTACTGACTTTGAGGCTCTTGCAAAACAAACGAATGGCAAGAAATTGATTACTTTGGCTGAAAATGGCGCTGTTCCATATCCAGAAAATATGGATAATGACGATGCTATGTGGTCGTGGTTTATGCCGTGGTATGGCGATTATGTAACGTCAAGCAGTCATAATACAGCATCAGACTGGAATACAATAATGAACGATTCCCGCGTAATTACTCTGAGCGATATGGGTGGATGGGATAATCGCACAAAAGTTTACGACACGACAACGGTCGGAACACTATACGCAAAGAATGGCTTCTCGGTAACTCCGTCTAAGGAAGGCGATTCCGAACATGAGATAACTGTTACTTCGTCGCATAACTGCGATAGCGTAGTGGTATTGTTCTTACACGCTGACGCGGCTGTAATTGTAAATTACACAGTATCGTTCGTTGATTATGATGATTCTCCAATAACATCGGTTGAGGTGGTTGAAGGAGAATCGGCTACTGCACCTGAAGACCCTACGCGCGAAGGCTACGACTTTGCTGGTTGGGACACAGACTTCAGCAACGTAACGGCTGATTTGACGGTGAAGGCGACATATACAATTAAGACATTCACTGTTTCATTCGTTGATTGGGACAATAGTCCAATTGGCGAGGCGCAGACTGTCGATTATGGTACGGCGGCTGTCGCTCCAACGGCACCAACGAGAGAACATTTCACATTCAAGCAATGGGATACAGATTTCTCAAATGTGAAGGCAAATTTGACAGTGAAAGCAGTATATGAAGAAAATGCGAAAGCCGACTACACGGCATTAAACAATGCAATTGCACAGGCAGGAGCATTGAACGAAGATGAATATACTGCTGAATCATGGTCGGCACTGCAAACGGCGTTGACAAGTGCGAAAGCTGTTGACAAGAGCTTGTATGCCGAAGACCAAGCGACGGTAGATGCTGCAACATCAGCATTGACATCTGCAATCAATGCATTGGCAGAACAGACATACACGGTGACGTTCGTCGGCAAGGACGGTCAGGAATTGAAAAAAGAGACTGTTAAGAAAGGCGAATCGGCAACGGCACCAGAGGCACCAGTTGTTGACGGCTTCACATTCTCTGGCTGGAGCGGTTCATTTGAAAAAGTGACGGCAGATGTGACGATTACGGCACAATACACCGAACACGGCAAGGCAGACTACACGGCATTAAACAATGCAATAGCACAGGCAGAAGCATTGACCGAAGATGATTACACGGCACAATCGTGGTCGGCATTGCAAACGGCATTGACAAATGCAAAAGCAGTTGACAAGAACTTGTACGCCGAAGACCAAGCAACAGTTGATGCAGCAACATCAGCGTTGACATCAGCTATCAATGCCCTTGCAGAACAAACTTATACGGTTACATTCCTCGGCAAGGACGGTCAGGAATTGAAAAAAGAGACTGTTAAGAAAGGCGAATCGGCAACGGCACCAGAGGCACCAGTTGTTGACGGCTTTACATTCTCTGGCTGGAGCGGTTCATTTGAAAATGTGACGGCAGATGTGACGATTACGGCACAATACACCGAACACGGCATGGCAGACTACACGGCATTAAACAATGCAATTGCACAGGCAGAAGCATTGAACGAAGATGAATTTACTGCTGAATCGTGGTCGGCATTGCAAACTGCATTGACCAATGCGAAGGCGGTAGATAAAGATTTGTATGCTGAAAGCCAGTCCGTCATTGATGCGGCAACAGAAGCGTTGATATCTGCAATCAGCGCGTTGGCAGAACAGACATATACTGTAACATTCAAAGATTGGGACGGTACAGTATTGAAACAGCAGACGGTGAAGAGAGGAGAGTCGGCTACTGCTCCAAGTCAACCAACACGAGATGGATTCCAGTTCTCAGGTTGGGATGGCTCATTCTCAAATGTGACTGCCGATGTTGATATCGTTGCCACATATACTGAAAATATGGCTGATTATAGTGGTTTGTTGGACGCAATCAGTCAGGCTGAGGCTTTGCAGTCTGCGAAATTCACCGATGAAACTTGGGCAGAGGTGGAAAACGCATTGGCGGCTGCTAAAAATATAGAAAAGAATATGCCTGTTTCATATCAACTTACGATTGACAATGCAAAACAATCATTATTATTGGCAATAGAATCGTTGTCGGTTAAAACATTCACTGTACAATTTATAGTTGATGGACAAGTGATTGCAACTCAGATAGTTAAATATGGAGAATCAGCAAATGCTCCGAGTGTTCAGAATAAAGAAGGTTATGATTTTGTAAAATGGAATGGCGTATATACTCAAGTTGTTGCTGATGTGGATGTTATAGCTGAATTTACAATCAAAACCTTTGTGGTACAATTCGTTGATTTTGATGGGTCAGAATTGGATAAACAAACGGTTGAATATGGAAAATCAGCGGTTAAACCTGCAGATCCTGTTCGCGAAGGATTTGAATTTACTGGCTGGGTAGGAGACTTTACGTCAGTCACAGTTGACGTTGTGGTTCGTGCAAGTTATACAGAAATAGGCATGGCGGTATATACACAGCTTGATAATGCAATATCAAAAGCAGAAACTCTGTTGCAAACAAAATATTCTCCAGAAACGTGGAACGCAATGCAGTCGGCATTGGCTGATGCAAAAGCGGTTGAACGCAATTTGGAGGAAGAGCAACAGTCCATAGTTGACAATGCTGCAATAGCATTGAACAACGCTATCAATGCATTGAAATTGAATTCATTCAAGGTCCGTTTCGTCGCAGATGGAAGGGTAATTGACGAACAAATTGTGGAATATGGTGGTTCTGCGAAAATGCCAACTGTAATTCCAGAAAAAGATGGCTACGATTTTGTTCAGTGGCAAGGCAGTTTAATTAATGTGACGGAGGAGGTTACTATTACTGCTGAATTTGCTTTGAAGGCGATGGCGGATTATTCTTCGTTGGATGCTGCAATTTCCCGTGCAAATGCTGTTGATAACAAGAAGTACAACCAAGAGTCGTTGGCTAATTTACAAACGGCGTTGTACAATGCAAGTTTGCTCGACAGAAATTTGTATGCGGAACAACAATCAATTGTAAATGCTACTACGAGAGCAATTCTTGATGCAATTGACGGACTTACATTGAAAACATTCAAGGTTACGTTTATTGTTGACGACGAGCCAATTTGGACACAAACAATCAGCTATGGCGGTGCAGCGGTTGCTCCTGCGGCTCCTACAAAGGCTGGATATACGTTTGTCCGTTGGAATGGTAGTTTTTCGTATGTGACTGAAGATGTGGATGTTGTGGCTGTATTTGCTGTAAGTCAGGCAAACAATGTTGATAAAACAGTGTTGAATTATACTATCTCTGAAGCAAATGCTGCGATTTCAAAAGCAGAAGGCAATATTGGTGCAAATCCAGGTCAATATCCTGCATCGGCAGTGATTGCTTTGCAAGATGCAATAGATGCCGCATCAGATGTTTATGAAACAGCTCAACGTCAAGTTGTTATAGATAATGAGGTGACTATTCTCTCAAATGCAATTGAAGTGTTCTTGGAATCTATCAACCCGGAAAAGCCTGATATGAGTGAATTGACGGTGTTGATTAAACATGCAACTCAGTTGTTGGAAACTACAAGCGTGGGCGACAAACCTGGACAATATCCAAGATTGCAGAACTGGGAATTGTCAAATGCAGTACAAGATGGCAACGCTTTGTATGATAAAAAACGTCTTGACCAAGCTACTGTTGATGCGCAGGTTGAAGTACTCCGCGAAAAGATTGAAGCATACCTGAATGCTGAAATTAAAGAAAAAACCGCTGTTGATGATGTTGCTGATAATACTGTGCGTATTTACTCAAAAGGTCACTATATAGTGGTTGAAAATGCGGAAATCCAAGATGTTCAGGTATTTGACATAAGTGGACGTTGTATTAGTAAAAATGGACAAAATGCTGTATCCGAAACAGAAATTTTTATTGAAAGAATAGGTATGTATATTGTAAAAGTTGGTATTATTGCACAACGTGTTGTAATAAAATAACTATGAATATAACGTACGCTGTTGTAGGTACTGGCGGAATTGGAGGATATTATGGAGGCTGTTTGGCTAAGGCTGGACAGCCTGTCCATTTTTTACTGCATTCTGATTATGAAATTGTAAGGGCAAATGGTTTGCAAATTGACTCGGTAAATGGAGATTTTCATTTGGATAATCCACTTGTGTATCGCGATTCGCACGATATGCCACAGTGCGATGTAGTATTAGTCTGTCTGAAAACCACGCAAAATCATTTGTTGCCTGAAATTTTGCGTCCGATTCTCCACGAGAAATCTGTGGTTGTGCTGATTCAAAATGGGATGGGAATGGAGCAGGAGTTGGCAAAACAATTTCCAAATACGGCGATTGTTGGTGCAACTGCATTCATTTGCACAACGAAAATTGCACCTGGACATATTCATCATGCGGAATATGGAGCGCTCACATTGGCGAAATACTGTGGACAGTGTGATGACTGCATTCAGCAAATTGCAGATGATTTTACTGCCGCTGGAGTTGGCGTTTCTGTATTTGATGATTTATGGTCGGTACGATGGAAAAAATTGGTGTGGAACATTCCATATAATGGTTTGACAGTCGTTTTGAATGCGGCAACCGATGAATTAACCAATGACAAAAGTTCACGTGAATTGGTGATAGATTTGATGAACGAAGTTGTACAGGCTGGTCGTGTGTGTGGCGCAAAAATCTCTGATTCATTTATCTCCAAAATGATTACAATGACCGAAAATATGACACCGTATTCTCCAAGTATGAAATTGGATTATGATGCCCATCGATTGTTGGAAATCCAAACAATGTTTACCAATCCTATTCGTATAGCGGCGGAACACGGCTTTACAATGGCAAAAACGAAAGTCGTTGAAAATCAGCTACGTTTTTTAACAAAGCAGCAGTAATTGTAGGTCACTCTGGTGTAGTTTGTCTAGTCCTAAATAAGCGTTACAGTTTTATTAGACAAAAATAGTTATTTTTTTAATCACCGTTGTTTAATTACAGCGGTGATTTGTTTTTTATAATTTTTAATTGTTATCGCT
>Ga0310697_10005411_pt1 | contig 12339 bp, 14 predicted proteins | sample 172DNAGHGlowgp2_FD_203883 | JGI IMG/M metagenome (GOLD analysis project Ga0310697, IMG submission 203883) | Sheep rumen microbial communities from Palmerston North, Manawatu-Wanganui, New Zealand - 1728 DNA GHGlow gp2 (v2) (version 2) | ecosystem: Host-associated > Mammals > Digestive system >... | reverse complement strand
CTGTATTTTGTTTTCACTCATTGTACATTGTCTTCCCTTTTCGGACACTCATGGAAATCGTTGTGTTTTTTGTTTCTATGGTTCCATTTTTAGAGGAAAGATACAAAAAAAAATAGAACATACCAAGAATTGTGGCATCTCATTGCCCAGTGATGACAAAAAAAAGGGATACAACAGCGTATCCCTCTGCATGTGGAGTAGATGGGACTCGAACCCACTACCTTTTGATTGCGAACCAAATGCTCTACCAGATGAGCTACTACCCCTCTGTTATGAAAAAAGGGTCGTTCTCAGCGACCCTACTTTGTGGAGTATATCGAAATTAAATCGGATACACATTCTTATTTGCATAGAGTCGTTTACGCTGTATTATTTGTTTTACATGATAATAATACACCATTTCAGACAAAAACCCTTTCTCAAAGTTCTCTTGCATAATTGCAATGCAAAAATACGCAAATTATTCGAATTGCATACATTTTATTTCCAAACCTTAGGCAATGCTTTTTGTGGTTACAGTTATAAGTCAACCATTTACACTTTCAACATACGCTCATAAAAATCTTTGAAAAGCAGTATTCTATTACCTGAATTACCTGTAAAAAGCAGATGCTGGAAGTCTTTTTGCTTGTCGCGGAGATTGGTTTCAGCCATCTTCTCATCAAGGGCTACCTTCAATTCTTTTTGCGTGCTGATTCCGCACCTCTTTACAAGAAAATCGTAGTCGGGTTCTGCCTGTTGCCACAAAAAAATGGTGTCGTAGAAGTCTCGCCCCTTGGCACGTGCCAACAGGGCAGAGAGTTTCATCGAAAGCATCACACTTTTGGAGGGGACACTGATGGGAAACAAGAAACCGTTACGGTTGACTATGGTTGTTTCCGGCACGTAGGATACCCCCTGGTCCTGGGCTTCAATCTTACCCCAATCTTAACCATTGTTCCCTAAATTGCAAATAATTCATTCTGTTTTATTCAAAAGAAAGTGCAAAAATACAAATTATCTTGAATATAATTATTTATTTTCGATATAACAGCGTCCAAAACCGTCAAAACGCAGTCCAAACGCCCCCAAAACCTAACTAATGGAATAAATAAACTACTAAATACAAACAAATTACGACACGAACTATTAAAACACCACCCGACAGTAAAAAACGCCGTCCAAAAACCGCCGGGGGTATTAATAAGGAGCCAGAGAAGGACGGTATAGTAAAAAAAGTATACGGTATTATCACAAAAGAAAATAAAAACCATGAAAAAAATGCTTATAACTATTTTGAACCGACTCTTTGGCAGTGAAATGAGTGTCCAAAGAGCAGAAGAAAATGATTTGAAATTGGCTGGCGAAGTAGATGAATGTGTCGAAAAGCAGCCGGAGAAGAAACTTTATGATGACCCCGACCTACAAGCATTATATGACCGCTATGGAGAATTGCATACAGGTAAGGTCATAACAATCGAGCTTAACGAATGCGCCCAGCTACTCAATAGGAAGCGTGTGAGACTGGATGTGTTCAAGACATTACAAAACAGATTAAGAAACGATTATGGCGTTGAACTTAAAATCTATTCAAGGAGGACAAAAGTATGAGTTATTACAATGATTATCTACCCCGTACTGATTCTTATGGGAACAGACTATTTTTTGAGAGAGGTATTTATGTGTCGAAGAGTGGCCAGTATATTACCAAGCCAAAGCCTGGTACGAGCTATGACTATTATTACAAACCGAAAACGGATAAACAAACAGGAAGAGAATATATTGTCAACAATGGAGAAAGGCTTTATGTGGACGAACTTGTTGCTGCATGTTTTCTCCCCAAACCGCCCAACAAGGGACGTTACAAGCTACGACACAAAGATGGAGACCCTAAGAACAGCAACCTAACCAATCTTGAGTGGGTGCAGGCAATCCCAACCCCAGCCGCTGGCCAGTTTGTGTCAGGGTATTACATTATTGACGAAAATGGTAATATCTTCGACGAGGGAGACCAAATGTATGTGACGGATCTTCAGTATGACTCCGATATGGACCTTCATGTAACGGTACGGCCATATTTTGAGGACAACGACAGGAGAAGAGTTCATGTCGATGAAGTGGTTGAGGGTGCGAAAGGGTATATTGCTGGAGATAAGAGTGCTCTCAAGAATCCTGCCATATTACATAAAAACCACGACCGACTCGACTATAGCAAGGACAATCTCCAGTGGGTTGAACAGGATAGTCAAGAATATCAAGATTATAAAGATGACGAAAAACAGTATGTGCGAAATAAAAACAACACAATGAATCCCACAAAACAATTCCCTAGTTATATGCAACCATAGTAATGGCGGAAGGGCAGCATCCAATCACCGGTGCTGCTCTTTTATTTTGCTCACTGCCACAACTCTTCTATTGGGTGTAGGTAGTCGCATGGCAGAATAATAATTGTTGACAATCCATTTGGTACCGCATTTAGGGCATACAAATTCGTGGTTGCTTTTGGGTGCTGTTGCGGGGTCAGAGAAAACAAATAGTTCGAGGATGTTTTTAGTGATTTTACCCATGAGGCTTGTTTTCTCGGCATCACACCAGGTGCCGCATTTCGGGCACTGTCGTTTTGCTTTCTTTGTCATAATAAATTATTCAGCACACGACAGGGGTTGCAAGTAGCTGCCTTGAATGTTGAAGAGATTGTAGTAGGCTCGCATGTTGTCCAGTTCATACCAATTGGTGGTCAGCATCGGGGTGCCGTCGAAATACCTCAGCAATTACCTGACATGGAACAACACGGTTGAACAAAAGCTGGGCAGTCTGGCGGAGAAAGCGCGAGTGTTGCTGGATAAGGTGGCGTCAGTCCTGTTCGAGGAGACCTGCTTGGAGGTACCGATGAGGTCTCCGTTGCCACAACTGAAGAAAATTCAGCCTTAAATCAAACTATAGCGAAAAACATATAAAAGGCAAATAATGAATCTGTATATTGTTATTTCTTTGCATTTTATTGGTTTATAGTATGCTCATTTTTATGTAAATACCTGGCAGGGAATGGGTCTCCTTATTCAATCGGTTGTTATTTTTTTGTGAAGCCTGTCTTTTCTCAGATGTTTTGGTCTGTATTTTGTTGGGACAGGGTTAAGAATTCGTAATTACTATGTAAAATTTACAACATATTGTAATAAAAGTTCATTTTTTACGTTATATAGGTGAGAAATTGGTTAATAATTTATATTTTTATATTGGAGCTATTTCTTGTTTTGAGTATAGATAAAGAAAAGCAAGTGTTTTTTGTGAGTAAAATTGTGTAATAATTACATAAAAAAATACAATTTGATATGCTAAAAAAAGTTTTTTAGATTTAGCATTAAGGTTATTGAAGAAAAATTTTTGTTTTATAAGTGACTTGTATATAAATTGTTGTAAAAATATTTTTAGATTTAACTATAACAAATCTTGCAGATTAAAAAATAGTGTGTATTTTTGCCGCCGATTTCAAAACTAAGTACATGGAAGATTTCGAAATAAAAATTGAAGGGTATATGTACGGGTATCCCCGCCCAGCAGTGGCTACAGATTGTGTGGTGTTTGGGTTTGATGGTAAAAATTTGAAAGTGTTGCTTATAGAGCGCGGAAGAGAGCCTTATATTGGCAAGTGGGCGTTACCGGGTGGATTTATGCGCATGGAAGAGACTGCGGATGCGTGCACTTTACGTGAATTAAAGGAAGAAACTTCCTTAGAGCTGAAGGAGAGAGAAGTGGAACAGGTGGGCGCGTTTACAGCCGTTAGACGTCACCCGGGCAAACGCGTGATATCTATTGCCTATTATGCGGCACTCGCACGTGAGAAATACAACATGATCAAGGATGGTGTGCACGGGGGAGACGATGCCGTCAGGGCTGATTGGTTCAACGTCAAAGAGGTGGGAGAACTTGCATTTGACCACAACGAAATTCTGCTTTGTGCTATGGAGCGCTTGAAAGAAAACCTGCATACGAAACCCGATAGTTTCTCGTTGCTCGGCGACAGCTTTACTATGAGCGAGCTGCATTCTTTATACGAGGCCATTGTAGGAAAGGAATTGGACAAGAGAAATTTCAGCAAGAAGATGCTTTCGGCGCATCTCCTTGAGGAGGTTGAGATGAATGAAGTGGTTGAGCGTACGGTGGCGGCGAAACGCGGCCCGAAAGGAAAGATGTACAAATTCAGCAAAGAGAGCGAAGAAAGCAGGGAAAATTGGTAATATTATTTATTGAATAGCATGAAAATATTGTCGGCAATGAAGACCCTGGTGCAGGCCAGCGAGGGAAAACACATGGATATGGAGGTCATCCGTAAGGAATGTGAGGCTCCACGTCGGGTGGGAGGCAATATGGGGGGTGGCCGTGACAGCATCCGTCTTGTAGTAGCCCGTCGCCATCCAGTCAAGCAACTTTTCCTCAACGCCGAGGAGCGTAGGAGTTTCGATGATTTGGTCGATCTGCTCAGCAGAAAGAATTTGCACCAGGTGAACAGACATCTGAAGGCGGTGGGGATGAGCAGTGGCTTTACCTGCCTTTTCTATGGTGCTCTCGGCACGGGCAAGACGGAGGCGGCCTGGCTGTCCGAAGAGTTTGTGACTTTTGCCGGCGGTCAGATAGCCAATGTGGCTCGCAAGGTGACAGTGGACGAGGTGCTGCATGGTGAGCGCACACCGTTAGACCGCATTGCCGCCTACTGCCGACAGGAATACATCACCAGTGCGCGTAATCCTATTGGGTTTGTGGCATAAAGTATTGAATTATTAACAATTAAATAGTGTTTATTATGAAGATTAATAATCAGAAAGAAAGCATCAAGCAACTTGTAAATGAATATCTTTGTAACAGTGACAAGATGTATTACTACAACATTGAGGGATTCCTCGAAGGGAAAGAGGACAACGGCTATTTCGGTTTGGCGTTGCCCTTTACCGACGAAGAGGCTCAGTATGTCAAGCAGACCTTCCTGCGGCTCTGGAAGGAGCGCAACGATGGGGCCGAGGACATCTCTTTTGAGGAGGCCTGCCAGAGGACCAATCTGTTTGACTGTGTGGGAGCGGACGAGCGGCTCGACAGTTTGCTGTTTGACCGAGTGATGCAAGCCATGGGGTGCAACGAGGTCACCTATATCGATTTCGACGCGCCGGTGCGGCTTTACAGGATGTCGGCCGTGCTGTACGACAAGGAGGAATGCGATTGGAGTGCCCCACACGAGTTCAAAGCCCAACTTTGCGACGATGAGGCGAGTTATCTGCTTGAGAATTGCTTTGAGTATTATTGCTTCAACTTCAATAACCTGATTTACTGCAACCAAACACTTGCAGTCAAGCTCAACGAACAGGTCGTCTTCGACGTCGATCTGGGAGACAAACCCTTTGTAATCCTGTTCGACGAAGTGAACGAGATTGTTTGCACCCTCAAATCAAAAAATGCGGGAAATCAACGAAATTCCCCTTCATGGAATTCCGAGGAGTGGATCAAGGAATTCCAGGAGGCCTGCCATCATCACGAGACCCACGATGTCAGAAAGAAAGTCTTCGTGTCGACGCTCGATTTCGTCCAGAAAGGCTCGTATGTGAGCGAGAGTGGCAAAGTGGTAGATCTACGAGCCGCGCTCACCCCCAACCCGGTCAGCTCCTTCTACAGCACCGAGCAGCCTGTGCTTATGAAAGAGAAAGATTGCCAGACGTACGTACATGTGGTAAACAAGGACTGCCTCGACTGCACCCACTCTATGCTCGAAGCCGACTCGACGGACGATGTGTGCGTACTCAATATGGCCAGCCGGCGTACTCCCGGTGGGGGAGTTATCTCTGGTGCCGGTGCACAGGAAGAGTACCTCTTCCGGTGTTCCGACTACTTCCGCTTCCTCTACCCCTATGCCAACAATTTTGACCCTCGCATGTATTCCATCCAGCCCGACCCCGCCCACAGATACCCGCTTGACCGCGATTTTGGCGGTGTGTACTCTAATGGGGTGACCGTGTTCCGTGAGAACGAGAAGTGCGGCTACGCACTGATTGATAGCCCATGGAAGGTCAACATGGTGGCGGTACCCGCCATCAACATCAATATGGGGATGCCTTCACCCAAAGTGTACCATGCCGCCAACCTCAACAAAATCCGCACCATTCTCCGTGCCGCCTACGCTGGTGGCAACCGTCGCCTGGTGCTGGGTGCCTTCGGCTGCGGTGCCTTCGGCAACGACCCGAGGGTCATAGCCAGTTTCTTCAAGGAAGTGCTGGATTCGGCAGAATTCAAGAACGCTTTCCGTGAGGTTGTCTTCGCCATTATCGAGGATCACAACTCCAATGGTCGCAATTTTAAGGAGTTCCAAAGTGTATTTGAAAACAACAAATAATTATTAACCAAGAATATATAGTGTTATTATGAATATTCTGGATATAATTGATTTCAGCAGCGCATTCCGCGAGATGCCTCCGGAACAACAGCACAATCAATTGATGGCCTATTTGGCCAAGAAACCGCGCCCAAAATGGTACAGAGTCGTCTTCGATGACGGCTTGGAATCCAGCATCGCCATAGCGTTGACCGATGAGGAGGCCAACTATGTAAGAATGCGCCTCGCAGAGCTCTGTGAAGAGTGCGGTATGGTTGCAGAAAACAATGTCTTTGACCACCTGTTCGAGTACCGCGGGATGGACCGCCGCCTTGATGAGCTAGTGATCGACAAGTGCTATGAGAACCTTCCTATCGGAACGGAAGACGAAGTCGAGCTCGATACGATTTACCTCGACACCGCCCACTACATCTATGATTTCACCGTCATACCTATTTTTCCCGATGGCGACCCCAAAAACTTCATGAAGCCTTACAAATATGGAATCAGCCTGACCGACGAGGAGTATGCCACTCTCCTCCAAGCGCGGATACTTGACTCCAGATTCTGCTACAATTGGCTGATCTTGACCCACCCTGAGCTGGCAATGAAGATTACGCGCGCTGTCTGTTTCCCGGGAATGGCGGAGCCCGACAAAATTGACTATCGCAGCGCTAGGTGCCACACCTTGTTCACCGTCCTCTTCGACGAAATTGAGTCTGACTTCATAAACATGGTAAAATTAACACACGATTGATATGAAAAAAATCAAAAACTTCTATGCCAATAAAAAACTCGACAAAGCGCAAGGGAGAAGATTGGGCGACCGATACGACTTTGTTGAAGACAAGATTATCAAGGAAGAACTGCTGCCGCTCATCATGAAAAAGCTGAAGCCAATCCTCACTGAAGTCGGTAGTCCACTCATTCTCACCATCCAGCACACCCCACACGATAAGATTACCATCAGCACCCGTGGGCTCTCACTCTCATCTTTGATTGACAACACACCAACGCCTCAGCCCGTAAAGTCCTCTCAACCGCATGAGCCGGCAAAGAAACGTACTCGCAGTGTGCAGCCAGGCTTCTCCGTCACCTTCCCCGACGGAGTCACCTTTCATGGCGAAACAGCCCTCGATACCTATGTCGACACCCTTCGCAAGATAGGGCTGCAAAAAATCTATGAGCATCCTCTCGTACCCATCATCGCCAAGGAATTCAAACTAGTCGACATCCATGAGCGACAGAAACCCGGCATCAAGTATCCTCAGCAAGAGGTTGACGGGTACTTTATCTACAAGAACCTCGGCACTGACGACAAGATACGGAAACTTAAGAAACTGTCGGAAATATTTGAGTTGAACCGGAAAATAGAACGGGACGAGGAGAAGGGGGCGGATTTTGACAAATTGCTATAAATAGGTATATAGCAGGTGGTGGAAAAGGTTTATCTTTGCTCTTTGGTAAAGTGATTATTTCTTTTCAATTGACAACACAAAAGTAGTCATTTTACCTGAGAGCACAATATTTTTGTATTCTTTTTTTCTACTTAGTGTTGCACTTGTAACTGGAGTTTAAGAAAAAAATTTTGTTCGATTGTAATAAAATTGACTTTTTTTCGTGATAGTGGTATGAAAAAAAACACAGCTTGCCCCAAAAAACTTTCAAACTTGGGTAAAAAAACAAACAACACAACAGAAAATGTATAGAACAAGTATTAACGTCTGCGGCACGAAGCCAGCAATGACAGAACAGAAAGGAGGAAACGGACAATGACCCGCACAAAGATTCTCATCGGACTCGGAATACTGGTACTGGTGTGCCTCGTCCTGCGCAAGGTGCTTTACTGGCTAGAAGACAAACTAACCTTGAGTCAAGACAATATAGGGGAAGTACGTATCATTAAGGACGCAAGCGGAATCGAAAGACACGTGAAAGTTATAAGCGTTGAGGAATTACGTCGGCATAAACGCAAGGAAGAACTGATATACTGGCTATACAGCATATTTCTGGCCCTCACATTGGGAGGCCTGTCCGCCACCGCATACTGGTGGATATGGATTGTGCTTGGCTGGTTCATTCAATCCCCCTGGTAGGGGAGGCTCCTCATTGGGGGGCTCCGATTGTAATAAGAAAGTTTTTTTCGGTGTTCAAATCTTTAACAAGCACGGTTTCTTGGCGAAACAGCATGGCGATGTACACGGCAAATATGACAAGAAACCTGGAGCTCAATCCGCTCACCTCAACGGACAAAATTAAAATCAGATAATATTATTTGGCTATTTGTAATAAAAGATTAAACCATCCGTTATATGAGCGAACGAAGTTGAGCGATTTTATAGCGACCCTATCTGAATTATTAACATTTAAAATACTAATTATGAGAGAGAATCTTCAGAACAAATTCTTTGAACCAGCAGAAGGCGAGGATGACCATCCTATTTATGAAAAATATGAGGTTGATAGTAAGGATATTGAAAATTCAGTGGTTGACGAGTATGGTGTGCGCTACAGCATTGACGGTACTAAACTGATTGGCTTCGAGGAGAAACTTCCACGTCGCTATGCTGTAAAGGAGGAATGTCAAATAATTTGCTGCAAGGAGGTTTCTGATATCTTCCTATCAGATGGGAGTTGTTTTGATGACCTTGAAGAACTCATCCTTCCTGAAGGACTTGAGGTGATTGGTGACAAAGTGTTCCATGGTCTAAAAAAGGTGAAGACCCTCACCATTCCTTCCACGGTGCGCTACATCGGTCCGCATGCGTTTGAAGGAGTATCAATCTATTCCGACACTTACTCCTGGACTTCTGAGGAAGGCGATAAGGTGTTAGTTGACAACGGAAACTGTTTGGACAGCGTATTAGAAGAAGTTGTAGTGAAATCCAGCAATATTCTAATTGACTATACAGCATTCTATGGTAATAAGAAATTAAAAAAAGTACTATTTGCATCTCCGACCAACGAGGAAGACGAGGTAAGAATCTGCCATAGTACTTTGGGTGAATGCACCTCGTTGAAACAATTATCGTTGCCAACAAGCTGCATAATAGAATCCAACCCATTTATTCAATGCCCAATAGAAAGTATTGATATAGACTCCCGCCAGGGTTACCTTTTCGCTGACGGATTTCTGACTAGTAATGGAGAAGACGGTGAATGCGAATTGATAGGCTACTATGGCAAGGAGAAACATGTAAAAGATCCCAAAGAAGTTACGGATATTTGCCCGTATGCCTTCTATAAAAACTCGACCATGGAGACTATCGTGTTGCCAGAAAAACTAAAGTGCATAGGAAGAATGGCATTCCTTGAGTGCATCGGACTAAAATCAATTGCGATACCCTCCGAAGTCAGCATGATTGGAGAATCCGGATTTGGTTTGTGCGAAAACCTGTCACAGGTTATTATCGAAGGTCCTATCAAGACGCTGGAATGGGGAATCTTCCATAGTTGCAAATCTCTGGAAAGCGTGGTGCTGCCTGGCAGTTTAAGGTATATTGAAGATAGTGCCTTTTCAGATTGTTGCAGCATGAAAACGATTATGCTACCCCCGTATCTCGAACGAATTGACGGGAACCCCTTTGCTGGTAGCGGTTTGGAGACTATTGAAAGCCAAAGCGTCAACTTCAAAGTTATTGAAGGTGGCTTTCTTGTGGACTGCTGCACCGACACACTCTTGGCCTACATCGGCAATGCCGACGATGTGGTAGTCCCTAAAGAAATAATGCAAATAGGAGCAGACGCCTTTTTTTACAGTAGCCTACGGCATATCTCTCTACCGTCATCTCTTTGTGCTATTGGCAAGTGTGCTTTTAAGCAGTGCAACAATCTCGAAGAGGTTATTATACCAGAGTGTGTGAGGACAATAAATGTGTCGACCTTTGCTGATTGTAATTCTTTAAAGAATGTGGTTCTTAACGAGGGCTTAAAGGTAATTGATAATTATGCCTTTCAAGGCTGTGCTTCGCTTGAAGATTTGGTGATTCCTCAAAGTGTGGAATTTATAGGTCTTTGTGCATTCTTCAGTTTAAGAGAAGTAACGTTCACTGCGGTTCCAAAAGTAATGAAAGCAAACCCATCAATCTCAATAAAGGTACCTAAAGGCAAAATTGATGCATTTAAGGAAATAATTGAAGGATTAGGTTCGAATCAAATTATTGAATATTATGAATGTGTTTAGAACAATTAAAAGAATACTGGAAGGTGTCGAAGACAGTCATCTTGACATGGAGGAAATACGTTCCCAATGCGGCAGGGAGATAGACAGTCTTTGTTCAATGCTTGGGATAAGTGAGCTGCAGTGTGTGTTATTGGCAGTTATTGTTGAGTTCGATGCCTATTGTGGTGCCAGTGTGGTCAACCTGGCAGCGGTTTTTGGTTGCAAGACGATAGACATTCACATTACGTCGGACGAAATAGAGGATTTAATTGGCAACGGATATGTGTACCACACGACTGTTGAAGGCGAGGATCGGTATCGTATAAGCCCAACAGCCATGAAGGCATTCCGTGAAAACAGGGCATTGGAACCAAATGAAAGAAAAGAACAGTCAAAGGGACAACCTCAAGAGAATCGACGCACTCGTAGTAGTTTTGAACCTCTGGAGCATGAGGTTGATATGCTGCTACCTGGCCGCAAACATCCGATAAAGAAGTTGCTGCTCAATGTTGACGAACAGACCCAATATGACGAATTGGTCGAACTGTTGCAAAGCGAGAGGCTGAAAGAGGTGAATCGCAATCTAAAAGAGGCAGGGCTTAAGGGAGGTTTCACCTGTCTGTTTTATGGCCCTCCGGGAACGGGCAAAACAGAGGCGGCCTATCAGATTGCCAATGCCACAGGCCGCGACATCTATCAGGCCGACATGAGCCAGTTGCATGACAAGTGGGTGGGCGGTAGCGAAAAAAATGCACGGCAAATATTTGACCAATACTTAGCCAAGATTCTGAAATCGAAGAGTACTCCGATACTTTTGCTTAACGAGGCCGACGCCATTATCTCCCGGCGAATTGAGAGTGCTGATACTTCAGTGGGAATAATGTACAACCGTGTACAGAACATCCTCCTACAGGCTTTAGAAGACTTCCAAGGCATACTGATAGCCACTACCAATTTGGAGACCAATTTTGACTCTGCCTTTGAACGCCGTTTTCTCTACAAAATGCGTTTTCAACGTCCTGAGGCGGCTGTAAGAGCACGATTGTGGAAGTCGGTCGTCGATAGTCTCTCCGACGACGATTGTCGCATCTTGGCCGAAGAGTTTCCCGATTTTGCTGGAGGGCAGATAGTGAATATAGGCCGAAAGGTCATCATTGACCGGGCTCTCCACAGTTGCAGCATTGACCTTCAGCGTATGCAAGAGTTTTGCGTACGGGAGACGATTGCACCAAAACACAATCAGGTAGGATTCCGTATTAATGTTTGAAAAAACCATCACTATCTTAACAACGCACCATTATTGTAGTTTGTAGAGTAACAATCATTAATTTGATAATCAATTTATAACAATAACAAAACAGATAAGAAATATGAGTTACAGTGAAGTAATAACACAGTCATGGGATGCCGCTTTTAATGACTACTATTCAGAACGTTTGTCAGATTCTGACTACTATTATGAGGAAGAGGATGCACAAGCAGAATTTGAAAAATGGTCAGCGTCGCATATATGTCGTTATAGCTATTTTGTCAACGTTGATGACTGACAATTTGACAGGAGAATTCAGAATAAATAAAATAATTTCTGCCGAGATTATCAATGGTAAAAGAAAGTACAATGGGACATATGTCCGCAGGACTTCATTATGAGGCTGAGTAGGCATGTAATTGTCCTGAAGATATCTCATTGTAATATGGTGTAGAAAAGATATGGGAAACAGAGAATTATAGGTTACAATAATAAAAATCAATTTCTAACGATGTATAAATAGGAATAAGAGATATTATAAAGGGAACTATATACCAGTTGACCTAAAATAACAGATATTAATAAAGAAAT
>Ga0310697_10005409_pt1 | contig 12341 bp, 13 predicted proteins | sample 172DNAGHGlowgp2_FD_203883 | JGI IMG/M metagenome (GOLD analysis project Ga0310697, IMG submission 203883) | Sheep rumen microbial communities from Palmerston North, Manawatu-Wanganui, New Zealand - 1728 DNA GHGlow gp2 (v2) (version 2) | ecosystem: Host-associated > Mammals > Digestive system >... | reverse complement strand
TTTTGTAGGGTGACACGACAATAGGGGGCAGTCTTTTCGTGCATCGTTGCAAGGACATGATTGCTCCCTTTCTTATAGACTCGGTTGGTCATGACAAACTGCGCTCCTGCTTCTGCGGTAAGGGTGAAATGAGAAGGAAATTTGTGCTCATACCCGGGACCAACGTTGATGTTGCTGCGTGTGTAGCGTACGTGACTGGGCAGTCCTTCCGATTCGGGACGGATGTAGTAGTGGTCTGTGTCTATCGAAGCTCCGAAGGAGAAGGTGTCGGACTTGGTGAGTGTGTATTCCAGTTGGAATTTGGGTAGCACAAGGTTGAGTGTCCACTGAGGGCTGAACATGTGACGGTAGGTGAGCATGGGAAAGACGGGTATCTTAGAGAATGTGTTCACCAATCCAACCACCCCCACACCAAATTGTGTCTCGCGTGTTTGTTTCAGCATCAGCATTGCTGTGCCCATTAGTGTCCAGCGTTCGTAGCCGTACTGACTGAAATCGGCACTGACGATACCTGCCAGAATGAGTGGCTTGCCCCATAGCTGCAGCCGTGACATGCCCGTTATGGTGCCCGCAAATTGGTGGTGGGCGGAATGGATGAATCCGTAGTTGATGGTGCGCATGTCGGGAGTGAAACGCTGGTGGATATGGGAGTATCGAGCTGATGCCATAAGTATTGTTGTTCCTTTTGCGTAGAACGGAACAGAAACCTGGAAACCTGCCTTGGTGAATGCTTCGGTGTGTCCTTCTTCCAGCGCCGTCCCATCTTTCGTGATGTGGTAGTCAGTTCCTGTTCGCAGAGCCATGTCTGCTTTGATGTTCAGTTTGTTCTGGGGCATTGCCAGTTGTGCATACCCACTTGCTATGCCCATGCTTGCCATCATACAGACAGCGAAAAATCTCTTCATATATCGATTGTTATTTATCAAGGTACAAATGTACAAAAAATCTCCCATATTTCATGGATATGAGAGATGAATATGATATTCATTGATGAAAATGTCTTCTTTTATAGTTTCATGACACGCTTCATCTCCAAATTTTCGTAACCTTCAGGACAATGGGTGGAGAGATAGACAGTGGGGTGATTCTTGACAAACTCACGCACTCGGTCAAGAGTCTCACGGGCAGCCTTGATGTCTTCATAGACAATGCTCAACTTGTTGGCTTTCAGCGCAGCGTCACAATAGGTCACGTCTCCGTGGAACAGATAGAAGAGTCCGTCACTCTCGGCAATGACGATGCTGTTGCCATTGGTGTGTCCCTTTGCCTTGATGAAATGGATGCCTTCAGCCACTTTCACTGTTTCTTGGAAGTTGTAGTAGGCTCCGTCCTCGTAGGTGGCGCGGACGATGTTGTCACCCTCCAGCTTCATGGCATCAGCATCTTCTGGCGCAATGTAGATCTTGGCATTGGGGAAGTACCCTATCGCTGCCGTGTGGTCTAGGTGTTTGTGGGTGACGAGAATCTTGGTCACTTGCTCGGGCTTGTAGCCGAGGGTTGTGAATGCGTCCATGTAGTCAGCCACTTTCTCACCCATGTAGAGAGGGGCACCAAGTTTCTTGGCGGGGGCAGAGAAATCTGCCTTAAAACCTGTGTCCACGAGAATCACTTCGTCACCGGTGTTGATGAGGAAATTTTGCAAACTGCTGCGATAGATGATTTGTTCGTCAAACTTTTCTTTACCTTCTTCACCGCCAAAGGCAAAAGACTGGGTCATGAACCCACCGTCGAACATTCGGATAGCTTTGATTGTCATAATGATTAGAGTATTAGATGGTTGATTGTATGAAATTACGGAAATTACTGAGGTCTTCCTGATTAGGATGCCCCATATGGATGGGACCCATCGAACCTTTGCACGTGAACTCTTTTTGAGAGACAGTGATGCCTTGAGCTTGGAGCAGTTCACGCAGCTGAGGAACTGGTGAGGGGATGATGGCACAAGAACCGAAACAGATGACCTCTTTGACCTGTTCAGGTTTGAGCGTTTTGATGAAATCTGCCACGGCACCGTTCACTTTGCCCAAAAGCACGCCTGAACCCAAGTATAGAGTGTCGACAGGTTCCTTCAAAGGCACGGCAACCGTTTCAGGGGTCACTCCCGTCAGTTCTTGGATGATGCCGACCATTTTCTTTGTGTGGCCGAACTTGCTGAAATAACGAATGGTTATACTCATATATAAATAATGTGTTTTGTGGTTATACGACCATTTTTTCTATTTCCTCCCGATGTTCAAAGAGGGTACAGCCGCCAGTGTGCTCCCATCCGAGTGCCTTGGCTGCACGAATTTTACGGAACAAGGGCGACTGGAGTGCCTTGCGCACACCCATTGTGGCGACGTTGCTGTCGCTGAAGGTTGAGAATGGACAAGGTTCTGCCGATCCGTCGGGACCAATGTGGAAGAAGCCGCGTCCTGATGCAAGGCAACCGCCAAGTGCCTTCTCATCGCCAGGGAAGGAGAGGAAAATGATGTCAGCATGGGCATTGCGACGCGCTGCCATCAGGGACTCCATCTCTGTTACATGCTCGTCGCTGAAAGCCAAGTGCTCCGTACCTGCTTCCGTGGGAACATACTCCACATAGAAGACAATCTTGCAACCATAGGAACGGAGCTTGTCGATGAACTCATGCGAGGTCACATAGTGGTAGTTTTCGGTGGTCACAGTAATACTGGTGCCGAAAAAGAGGCCTTCCTCCTTCAACATCTCCATTGATTGCATGGCGCGCTTGAAGACACCCTGCCCACATCGTTCATCGGTGCCCAAAGCTGTTCCTTCAATGCTAATCACGGGAACCATATTCAGATGTTTCTTGAAGAACTCCATATAGGATGGACTGATGAGCGTTCCATTGGTGAAGACAGGGAAGACCATGTCCTTCACCTCGGCAATGTGTTCCAGAATGTCTTTTCGCATGAGAGGCTCGCCACCGGCAATGAGTGAGAAGTTGATGCCCATGTTGGAAGCTTCGGTGAAGATGTTCTTCCACTGCTCTCCAGAGAGCGTGTTCTTGCGTTTTGTATTATTGTCCTCTGCGATGCCGTTATTGCGTGCATAACATCCTTTGCAGTGCAGGTTGCAGGTGGTTGAGATGCTACTGATGAGGAATGGTGGTACTTCTAACCCTTCTATCTCCAGCATCTTCTTGCGTCTTTTCTCTGACTTCAGGAAAAGCATCTGCATACGGTAAACAAACTTCGCCTCACGTGGGTTTGAAAGTATATTCTTGTATGCCTTCGCCATGATGTTGCGGATGCTTTGGTTCATGTAGGCACCCAGATCTATCTGTGTTTGTCCTTCAATCATTCTTGTTTTCTAATTGGGTTAATAGTAATTACTTCTGTTCTTACAGATGTTCCTCTATTTTATTGGGCTTTTTTCCGTTCCACCCAGCACTTCAGTTGATTGTATCCCTCCACACCCAAAATCGTAAGACCGCTATATTGGCATGTCTTGGCCAAACCAAAAAGGGCAGCCCAAAGCACACCCTTGGTGGTAGTGCTGATGGGAAGTAACATCTGGGTAAATGACAGGATGTAAAATGGGATACAGCACGTCAGTACAATGACGCCAGTCCTGAAGGAAAGGGATTGTAGCCATTTTTTCACTTTCTTGATGGCATGTGCCACTCTGTCCTTTACAGGGTTGAACATCTTCTTCATTTTCATTGTCCCATCTTGCAGATATGTTTCATTTCAGTTCTTTGTTGATGTCAGTTTCGATGTCGCTTATTTTGTCAGTGGGTTCGTAACGCTTCACCACCTTGCCATCGCGGGTGACGAGGAACTTGGTGAAGTTCCACTTAATGTCAGTGCTTTTGTCATAATCGGCATCCTCCCTGCGCAGCATTCCATCAATCATCTTGCCCCTTTGGTCGTTGAGGTCGAAACCGGCAAAGTCTTTCTGGCTCTTCAGGTAGGTGTAGAGAGGAGACTCGTTCGCTCCATTCACCTCAATCTTATCAAACTGTGGAAATTTGATGTTGAAATTGGCAGTACAAAACTGATGAATCTCCTGAATTGTTCCAGGAGCTTGTGCACCAAACTGATTGCATGGAAAGTCGAGAATCTCCAGGCCCTCTCCATGATATTTCTCATAGAGTGCTTCCAGTTCTGTGTATTGCGGTGTGAATCCACAACGGGTGGCAGTGTTTACAATAAGCAGCACTTTGCCCTTGTAGTCTGCAAGAGACACGTCCTTGCCAGAGTCGTCCTTCACCTTGATATCATAAATGCCTTGTGCAGATGTACACAATACACTTGCGATTGCCAAAAGGCAAGCTGTCATTTTTCTCTTCATGTCTTAATTGTGTGTTTTTTATTTAAGTGAGCTGATAATTGAGTCGAGTTCTTGTGCCAAATGCTGATAGTCTTCAAGTTGCATTGGACAGGCAGATAACTGTTTCCCCATACCGGTCGGAATCAGAGCATAGGCCTTCTCTTCCATCTCCCTGCCTTTTTTTGTTAGACGTACGATATGCTGACGTTTGTCCAACTTACCTTTTTGGCGTTTGACAAGTTCTATTTTCTCCATGCGTTGGAGTAGGGGAGTTACTGTGTTGGTTTCCAAAAGTAACCGGTGGGCGATGTCATTAACAGGTTGGTTGTCTTTTTCCCAAAGTACCATTAGCACGAGGTATTGTGGGTAAGTGATGCCCAATTCCGACAGTATAGGAGTGTAGGCCTGTGTAATCAGCCTTGAAGCTGTGTATAGCCGGAAACAGATTTGATTGTCGAGTTGCAATTCTGCATGCATGATGATTCAATTCCTGTTTATACACTTTTATTGATGAAATCTTCAACGTCCTTTTCGAAATCTTCCGGGTTTGTGGTCGGAGCATAACGCTTGATGGTTTTGCCATCTTTCGAAATGAGGAACTTGGTGAAGTTCCACTTGATGTCGCTGTCTTTCTCCACGCTCTTGCTCAGCGTCTTGAACAGTGTCTTCATGGTCTTTGCCTTCAAACCATGATATTCCTCTGTGGGGGCTTGTGTCTTGAGATATTCAAAGATCGGTTCTGCAGCAGAGCCATTCACGTCCGTCTTTTTCATGATTTGAAAAGTCACGCCATAGTTCAGCTGGCAAAACTCTTCAATTTGGCCATCAGTTCCAGGATCTTGCTCCTTGAACTGGTTGCATGGGAAACCAATCACTACCAGTCCCTTGTCCTTATACTTCTGGTTTAAGGTCTCCAATCCTGCAAATTGAGGAGTGAATCCGCACTTACTTGCAGTATTCACAATAAGCAGTACTTTGCCTTCGAACTGTGCAAAATCCAGTTCTTTACCTTTGCTTGTCAAAGCTTTGAAATCATAAATCTTTTCCATACTTAGTATTATTATATTGTTGTTTCTGTCGTTTGCGATGCAAAGGTAGGGATTATTATTTATATCGCGAGCGATTTGTTTAAAACTTTAAGATTGTTTAACGATATATCGTTCACGATAAATCCGAACTGTTTTCATTTATCTGGCATGACCTCAGATGTCTTTCGTATGCATTGGTGTCTTTACGAGGGACCTACGCATGTCTTTACGGAAGTCTCACTATGGTGGCTACGGAAGAGCTGTTATCTGGTTATCAGGTTATTTGAATAGATACTGCGCGAATTCGTGGAGCGACTTACGCCATACTTGCCACTCATGGTCACCCAGATAGGAACTGAAACGTACGTTAACACCGCTATCACGCATCTTTTTAACGATACTGCGTGTGTACTCAATGCGGGGATCCTGCTCGCCACAACTTATGAAGAACACGTCAAATTGATTGTTGAATGTCTTCGTGTCAGTCAGCATGCCAGGAACCTCAGCTTCTAAATCAAAGTTTGATGCACCAGATATTCCTCCGAACATGCCTGTTGAAAATACGCCCACGTTGGCAAACACATCGGGATCTCGCAAACCGATGTAAAATGATTGACCACCACCCATTGAAAGTCCACACATGGCGCGATTCTTGCGGTCTTTCTTTACACGAAAGTTCTTCTCAACAAAGGGTATCACGTTGTCAATCAGTTCGCTGCGAAAGGTCTGCATGCCTTGCCAACTGTACCCCCCTCCCATTCCACCATTGCGTGAACGGACATTGCTATTGGCACTCACTACAATCATTGGAACAGCCTTGCCTGCTGCGATGAGGTTGTCCATAATTTGGGCGGTGCGACCCTGTTCCATCCATCCGCGATGATCCTCTCCACCTCCATGCTGGATGTAAACAACAGGATATGACTGTTTTCCTTCATCGTAACCTGCGGGGGTATAGATGAGCAGGGGGCGCCATGTCTCCTCAACCTTGGAGTAATAGTGAACAGTATGCACCTCTCCATGTGGCACTTGCTGTATTTCGAAATCGGCCATGCCAGTTTCCTTCACTTCGATGGCACTTGACCATCGGCTACACCCGTAGAACGTTTGGCTGGCAGGGTCGGATACGGACACTCCGTCAATGATTAGCGAATAGTAGTGAAATCCAGGTACTTGCGGTTTGGTGGTGAGAGTCCACGCGCCGGACGCTGACTTCTTCATGTCGTACTTGGTGCCACCAAGATCTATTTGTACGTTTTGTGCCTGAGGTGCGTTTACATGGAACATCACGCTATTGTCGGCCAGCACGCGAGGGTAGGAGGTACGGTTGATGTTGGTCACTGGTGAATAGGAGTCTTCGGGAAAGTTCTCACGATAATTTTGGGCTGCAACTTGTGTGCAGGCAATTGCTGATAGCAGGAAGCCAAGCAGACTTTGGGTGGTTTTCTTCATATCTATGGCTGTTAGTTGTTTGATTGTCTCCATTGGGGTATTTCGAGGACAAAGATAGCAAATAGTTTGCGATTAACTGGACAAATTGTACAAGTATTTTCATTATACATGAGGGAATGGACAAAACTTGTGGTGTTTGATAAAAAAAGGAATATATTTGAAAAAATCTTTGCTAACATCATGTTCGGATGAGAATTTTTTCGTAATTTTGCATGATTTTGCGATTTTGTGGGGTGAAAGCCTTACGGAAACGTAGATGACTAGCGTAACAAACAATAAAAAAATAATAAAAAATGGCAGCATTACAAAAAATCAGAAGCAAGGGCGTGCTCCTTGTGACCATCATTGCGGTGGCGTTGTTCCTTTTCGTCGCCGGAGACTTATTCAGAGGCCTTGAGAGCCTCTTCCAGAAATCAAGCCAGCAAGTCGGAGAAGTGGACGGAAAGTCCATTTCCATTCAAGACTATCAGAAATTAGTTGACGACATGCAGACTTACTACGAAATTGCTCAGCAGAAGAGCTCTTTCAGTGAAGATGAGTTGAATCGCATCAAGGATGAGGCTTGGCAGACGTACGTGCAGCAACAACTCATCCAGACTCAGTGTGAGAAACTTGGTCTCGCAGTGAGTGACGCTGAAATTTCTGACATCGTGAAGACTGGTTTCAGCCAGATGCTTCAGGTGCCAGTGTTCATGAACCAACAGACAGGACGCTATGACTTCGCCATGGTGAACCAGTTCCTCTCTGAGTACAAGAAACTGAAGGAGTCTGGCACTCAGATTCCTGAGACTTATGAGAAGATTTACAAGTACTATTTGTTTGCACAGCGTCAGATTCGTGACCAGTTGCTCACCCAAAAGTATCAGGTGTTGCTTTCTCAGTGTTTCCTTTCTAACCCTGTGGAAGCAAAGCTGGTTTATGAAGGTCGCGCTGAAGAATCAGACCTCTTGCTTGCTGCCATCCCTGCAGCATCGGTAAAAGATGACGATGTGAAGGTGACAGATGAAGAACTTACAGCTAAGTACAACGAAGATAAAGAACAGTATCAGCAGTTTATTGAAACCCGTGACGTGAAGATAATCGATGTGGCTGTCGTAGCAAGCGATGCGGACAAAAAGGTGACTGAAAAAGAGATGGCTGATGCTGCTTCTAAACTGGCTGCTGCTACCAGCAACGCCGCTGCAGGTAACGTGACTCGTCAGGCAGCATCTCTGCTTCCTTATTCAGACGTTTACAAGTCAAAGGATGCTTTCCCAAGCATGATTTCATCTACCCTCGATTCTACAGCTGTGGGAGTGGTGAAGACTCCTTCGTTCGACCCAATGACCAATACATACTATACATATAAAGTATTGGGTAAGACAACTCAGCCAGACTCTGTGTTGTTCCGCCAACTGGGTGTGATTGGCAAGGACGAAGCAGACATTGCCAAGAAGGCTGACAGCATCATGACTGCCCTCAGCGCTGGTGCTAACTTCAAGGACATTGCCAAGAAGTACAACCAGGAGGGTGACTCTTCATGGGTTGCCACTGCTCAGTATCAGGGTGCTGCATTGGATGCAGACAACTCTCTTTACATCAACACAATTTTCGGTATGAATGGTGGCGAGACCAAGAAACTGAAGCTGGAGAATGGTTCAACCATCATCCTGCAGGTTCTTAAGACCGCCAATCCAGTGATGAAGTACAATGTTGCAGCTGTGGTGAAGGAACTGAAGTTCTCTGACGACACTTACAGTAAGGAATACAATAAGTTCTCTTCGTTTGTAGCTGAGAACAACACGCTGGAAAAGATTGAGGCAAACGCAGCCAAGAGCGGCTACACGGTTCGTCCACTTAACGACTTGGCAGCATCAGCTCATGGCATTGCAGGCATCCGTGCCACTCGCGATGCATTGAAGTGGGTGTTTGATGAGGCTAAGGAAGGCGATGTGTCTCCTCTCTACGAATGTGGCAGCAATGACCACTTGTTGTTAGTCGCTTTGACTGGTGTCAACAAGGAAGGCTATCGCTCACAGGAGAAGTTGAAGGATGAACTGACCGAGATGGTAAAGACTGAGAAGAAGATTGCCAAGATATACGAGTCTGCTAAGAACGTGAAGAGCATGGCTGATGCACGGAAATTGAAGGATGTTGTGGTTGACACTATCAAACATGTTTCGTTTAGTGCTCCTGCATTCATTGCTTCGACGGGTGCTTCTGAACCACTTGTGAGCGCATTGGCAGCCAAGACAGCCAAGGGTGCTTTCGCAGGTCCTGTGAAGGGCAACAATGGTGTGTATATGATTCAGGTAATTAACAAGACCAAGACGGACGAAAAGTTTGATGCGAAGGCGGAGGAATCCACCATTGCTATGGGTCATTTCCGCAATGCGTCGAGCACCATCATCAACTCGCTCTATATGAAAGCGAAGGTGAAGGACAACCGTTATAAGTTCTTCTAAAGAACACTTCACACATTATTATATATATAAGCAATGGCTGGCATCGTGTCAGCCATTGTTTGTATTTATTGTGTAAAAGTGAGTTTTTTTTAAAAAAAATTTGGTGATAAATGAAAAAAGCTCTATATTTGCATCATAAAACGTATTGTATATGGTAAAATCTATACATAAAATATCAAAAGCCTTCCTGTTGGTTATGTGTCTGTCGGCACTTCCTGTTACGATGATGGCAGAAGTGGAAGAAGCGCAGAATAGCCAAATAGAGATGGGACAGAATCAGGTGAGCATATCGGTCAGTGGTTCTACCATCCGCGTGAAGAATGCAGAGGGACAGGCTTTGGAAGTGTACGGTATTACAGGTGAAAGGGTGTATACACAAACTATTGACAGTGCATCCAAATCCTTTGAACTCAGCCATTTGCAACGTGGATACTACATCGTTAAGATTGGCAAGTTCACTCGTAAGATTTACCTACACTAAAAACATCAACTCCTCCTTTTAGAGAAAGGGTTAATGATTTATCATAAACACAAAAAGTGAAAGTTTGTCTTGTCCAAACGGATTGAAGGCCTTTCACTTTTTTTATGTAAAATACTCACCTCTCAAGACGGTTAAGTAGCACATCCCGAGATGGCAAAGATAGACGAACAAGACATATTGAAAAGGATTCAAGACCCGCAGAGCAGGCGCAAGGTCTTCGAAGAGATTGTCAATGTCTATTCACGCCAGCTATATTGGAAAATCCATTATGTTGTGCAGAACCATGATGACACGGACGATGTGCTCCAAAACACGTTTATCAAGGCATGGAGGGGACTGGAGAACTTCAAGGGAGATTCAGCCATCTTCACATGGCTCTATAGGATAGCATACAACGAATCCATCACTTTCATCAAGCAGAAAAAACAGATGAGCTCCATAGACGATGAGGACTTTGTTGAGCAAGCAAGTTTTGTGGCTGATGAATATTTCGATGGTGACAATACTCAAGAGTTGCTCATGCAGGCTGTTTCTACTCTTCCAGCTAAGCAGAGACAAGTGTTTTGTATGAAGTATTTCGAGGACAAGAAGTACGAGGAGATTTCTGACCTTGTAGGTACAAGCGTGGGAGCGTTGAAAGCTTCTTATCACATTGCGGTGGAGAAAATTACAGCCTTCATCCGTTCAAAGGAATAAAATGAATAAAAAACGCAAATACAATTAAACCTTTTAGAAATTATATAGTCACAAAAGTAACCAAATAAAAAAAGTATGATTATGAGTACAAAGAACAACCGAATATTAGCCTCAGGTGGCAGCAGATACCCATTTAAGGTGTCTGATGAATATTTCGACAATCTGACTGCTCGTATCATGGAGCAGATAGATTCCGTTGAGCAAGATGTACCTGAAAATGTTGAAACGGTTACTCCGCATAGTGCGAAACTGTTCAGCATTCATAAGAACCGTCGTCGCAACCTCTGGATTAGTACTATTTCAGTTGCTGCATCGCTCGTTCTCATTGCAACTGTTGCATTGAAGTTTATACCTATGCCTTCTTCCACTCCGGTTGAACAGCAGAAGGCAGTAACTACTGTGCAGTACAGTCCTGACAACTACAACGAAGATCTGATGAACTACACAATGGTGGACAATGTGGATGTTTACTATTATTTGTCATCAGAAGAGGATTTCGGCGAATAACTCAAACCTTGCTGTAGCAACTCATTCAATAAGTAACATCATCCATGAAGAGATTTGTTTTAGTCATCACAATCCTGTTGGTCTGCTTTTGTGTGAATGCACAAAACCAAGGCTTTGGACGAATTCAAAACCCACGTGCTGAATTCAATCCTGAATTGTACACGAAACGTATGAACGAGTTCGTGGCACGTGAGTCCCACTTGACCGAAGCCGAATCTGCTAAATTTTTTCCTCTCCTCAATGAGATGCAGAATAAGCAGCGTCAGCTTGGAAAACAGCAGAGGGATATCATGATGAAGGCGTTCCGCAACACGAACATCAGTGAGAGTGACTATGAACAGATGGTGATGCGGGTGACAAGTCTCGAAATTGAGAGCCGTAAGGTGGAGCAGACTTATTACAAGAAATTTCACACAGTCTTGTCGTGGAAAAAAATTTATGCGGTGAGAGTGGCGTTGGCACGTTTCCAAGTAGAAGCTCTCAACCAGTTCCAACCAGGTAGGAGTAATACCAATAGGTGGTCACCGCCACGTTGGAACAATAACACCAACAGGAAATAATCAATTCTTGTATGACTACGAGATAATTAGAGTGAAACATTTTCGTGAGGAGACGTCTGACGGCGCCTCCTTTCTGTTTCCTTTCTGTGTTCTTCTTTGCTTTATCTGGCCATTTTAGATTATTTTGAAATAAATATTTGACTAAAAGATGTAAAAGCATTAACTTTGCAAGCGATTATGAATCTCTGTGAACGCGCAGTCGTTTCCTTACTATCAGAGATTGAAGACAATAACATAAAAAGGCATATTCAAATGAAGAAGATTATCGTCGCCCTCATTGTAGTAGCATTCCCCCTGATGATGCAAGCTCAGAGAGAAGGACTCATCGCCAGAAAAGCCCCTAAAGGAAAGGCTGATATGGCGGCTTATACGGAAAAAGGAGCTGTTCCCGAAGTAGATGGCAAGGTTGTGTTCAGAGAAGTCATCGCAGTACCTGGCAAGACCAAGGAGGACATCTTCAACAAAGTGGCACAATGGGCAAGTTTACGTTATGAGCCTAACAGTATGATGGGTGACGACTACAGGGACGCAAACTTTTTCAAAAACATCGAATTCTCGAAGGTTAAAGAGGCGAATCGCCAGAGTGGCAAAATTGAATGTCAAGGCGCTGAAGAGTTGATTTTCTCCTTGAAGACACTTGCCAAGAACTACACACAGGCATTCTATCAACTCGATTTGAGTGTCAGTGATGGCAAGGTGGACTTTATGCTCCACACACTCTCTTTCAATGTCGATCAAGGCGAGGGAGAGTTTCTCCGTATGGCAGCAGAAGAGTGGATTACGGATGCAGAATGCTTGAATAAGAAGGGAGAGCTGAAGCGCACGAACGGAAAGTTCCGTATCAAGACCATTGACCTTGTGAACGAATTGAAGAAAGAAATTTCTGAAGCCATTA
>Ga0310697_10005406_pt1 | contig 12346 bp, 5 predicted proteins | sample 172DNAGHGlowgp2_FD_203883 | JGI IMG/M metagenome (GOLD analysis project Ga0310697, IMG submission 203883) | Sheep rumen microbial communities from Palmerston North, Manawatu-Wanganui, New Zealand - 1728 DNA GHGlow gp2 (v2) (version 2) | ecosystem: Host-associated > Mammals > Digestive system >... | reverse complement strand
CGCCATTAGCAGCCTCAGGCGAGATATGGCCGATGGAGAGACCAGAGGTGCCACCAGAGAAACGCCCATCGGTGATCAAAGCACACTCCTTGCCAAGGTGCATCGACTTGATATACGACGTGGGATAGAGCATCTCCTGCATACCAGGTCCGCCCTTAGGCCCCTCGTGGGTAATCACCACACAGTCGCCACTCGTCACTTTACCACCCAAGATACCCTCGCAGGCATCCTCCTGAGAGTCGAACACGACAGCTGGGCCTTCGAAATGCCACAGTGCCTCATCGACACCAGCGGTCTTCACCACACAGCCGTCCTGAGCGATATTACCGAATAGCACAGCGAGTCCGCCATCTTTCGTATAGGCATGTTGCAGGTCGCGGATACAACCCTCAGCACGATCGGTATCGAGGCTCTCCCACTCTTCCGACTGCGAGCCCATCTTCGTAGAGAAGCGGTTGCCAGGAGCAGAGTAGTATATACTTAGTGGAGAGTGGACAGTGGAGAGTGGACAGTTTTGATTACCTTGAACGCCCTGAGAGTCATCATAACTGTCCACTGTACACTGTTCACTGTCAGTTATATCATACCGTTTCATGGCTTCGGCGAGCGTCATGCCATCGACGCGGATGGCAGAGCCGTCAATAAGACCACCTTTATTCAGTTCGTTGAGGATACCGAGAATACCACCAGCACGTCCGCATTCCTGCACACTATACTTCTGCGTATTGGGCGCCAGCTTACAGAGACAAGGTACCTTGCGGCTCAGTGCATCGATATCCTTCATAGTGAAGTCGGTACCTGCCTCCTGGGCCACAGCCAGCAGGTGAAGCACGGTATTCGTTGAACCACCCATTGCAATATCCAGCGCCATCGCATTCATAAAGGCCTTGCGGGTAGCGATGCTGCGAGGCAAGACACTCTCATCGCCGTCCTCATAATAGGCAAAGGCATTCTTCACCACCTGACGGGCAGCGGCCTTGAAGAGTTCGATGCGGTTGGTATGCGTCGCCAGGATGGTGCCATTGCCAGGCAGGCTCAGGCCGATGGCTTCCGTGAGTGAGTTCATCGAGTTGGCCGTAAACATACCAGAGCAACTGCCACAGCCAGGACAGGCACAGCCCTCAATCTCCTTGATTTCCTCATCCGTCACTGAAGGGTCAGCCCCCTTCACCATCGCCGTAATCAGGTCGGCATTCTCACCACGCCAGCGCCCAGCCTCCATCGGACCGCCCGAACAGAATACCGTCGGAATGTTCAGTCGCATCGAGGCCATCAGCATACCAGGTGTCACCTTGTCGCAGTTGGAGATGCATATCATCGCATCGGCCTTGTGGGCATTCACCATATACTCCACGCTGTCGGCGATAATGTCGCGCGAAGGCAACGAATAGAGCATACCGTCGTGGCCCATCGCGATACCGTCATCGATGGCGATGGTATTAAACTCGGCAGCAAAGCAGCCCATCTTCTCAATCTCAGCCTTTACAATCTGTCCTATCTCATGCAGATGGGTATGTCCAGGTACAAACTGCGTAAATGAATTGACGACTGCAATGATAGGCTTACCAAACTGCTCGTGCTTCATGCCAGTGGCCACCCACAATGCACGGGCGCCAGCCATACGACGACCTTCCGTGCAGACAGCACTTCTCAACTGATGTTTCATCTTTCTATCCTTTATTTTCAAAATTATTGCGCAAAATTACACTAAATCTGCCAAACAGCCAACATTTTAGCGAAAAAAACGCGAAAATGCCGGCTTATTTGGCATAATTAGGGCTCGATACTTCACAGTGTCGAGCCCCTCGCAAACTTCAAACAACCAAAAAAGGTTATCGAATGAACAGCAATTCTCTGTATTTCGGCAGTGGCCAAAGCGCATCGTCGACGATGAGTTCCAACTTGTCGATCTCATAACGGATCTCATCAAGTTTCGGCTCCACCTCATCGTGGTAGGCAATGGCCTTGTCGTGCTCGTCGTCAATCTTGTTAGCCAGTTTGCGGGCATTGACCAATTCCTCAACACCTTTCTCGATGGCAGAGGTGCGCTCGGCTATCTCCTCGATAATCTTGATGTTACGGGCAGAGAGTTTCTCGGCCTTGTCAGCGGGGAAGATGGCAGCCATGTTCTCCACATTTTTCAGCAACTGACTCTGATAACGTGTGGCGACGGGAATGATATGGTTCATCGACAGATCGCCCAGCACGCGGGCCTCAATCTGAATCTTCTTCGTATAGGTCTCCCACTTCACCTCATTGCGGGCCTCGAGTTCCTTCTTGGTCATGACGCCCAGACTCTCGAACATCTGTATGCTCTCAGGATCGAGATAGCGCTCGAAGATTTTCGGACAAGACTTCTCGACATCGAGTCCGCGCTTGGCAGCCTCCTTGACCCACTCGTCGGAGTAGCCGTTACCATCGAAGCGGATGGGCTTACAGGTCTTGATATCCTCGCGCAGCACGTCGATGATGGCGTGGAACTTGGCAGAGTGACCAGTTCCCTCCAACTTCTTCTCGAACTCAGGAATACGGGCATCGACACGCTTCTTGAAATCGACCAGAGCCTCAGCGACGGCACTATTCAGCGCGATCATCGCACTGGCGCAGTTGGCCTCAGAACCTACGGCACGGAATTCGAAGCGATTGCCCGTGAAAGCGAAGGGAGAGGTGCGGTTGCGGTCGGTATTGTCGATGAGCAATTCCGGAATTTCAGGGATGTCCATCTTCAGTCCCTGCTTGCCGGCCATAGCAAGGATATCGTCCTTGTCGGCCTTCTCAATATGGTCGAGCAGTTCGCTGACCTGTTTGCCGAGGAACGACGACACGATGGCAGGAGGCGCCTCGTTGGCACCTAGACGGTGGGCGTTGGTGGCACTCATAATCGAGGCCTTCAACAAACCATTGTGCCTGTAGACACCCATCAGTGTCTCGACGATGAAGGTGGCAAAGCGCAGGTTCTGCTCAGGCGTCTTGCCTGGCGCATGCAGCAGGATGCCGTTATCTGTGGAGAGCGACCAGTTGTTATGCTTACCACTTCCGTTGATACCTGCAAAAGGCTTCTCGTGAAGCAGCACGCGGAAACCATGCTTACGAGCGACCTTCTTCATGACCGACATCAGCAGCATGTTGTGATCAACCGCCAGGTTGGTCTCCTCGAAAATCGGTGCCAACTCAAACTGGTTGGGAGCCACCTCGTTGTGACGTGTTTTACAAGGAATACCCAACTCCAGTGCCTCGATCTCCAACTCGCGCATAAAGGCTGCGACGCGCTCAGGGATGGCACCAAAATAATGGTCGTCCATCTGCTGGTTCTTAGCAGAGTCGTGGCCCATCAGCGTGCGACCAGTCAACAACAGGTCAGGACGGGCAGCGTAGAGGCCCTCATCCACGAGGAAATACTCCTGTTCCCAGCCAAGGTTCGATGTCACCTTCTTCACTGTCGGGTCGAAGTAGTGGCACACATCGACAGCGGCTACATTCACAGCGTGCAGGGCGCGCAGCAGCGGTGCCTTATAATCGAGGGCCTCACCGCTATAAGAGATGAAGACGGTGGGGATACAGAGCGTATCATCGATGATGAACACAGGCGATGTGGGATCCCAGGCAGAATAGCCACGAGCCTCGAAGGTAGAGCGGATACCACCAGAGGGGAACGAACTCGCATCAGGCTCCTGCTGTACCAACAGCTTGCCTGTAAACTCCTCGACCATACCGCCCTTGCCATCGTGCTCGATAAACGAGTCATGTTTCTCGGCAGTGCCCTCTGTCAGCGGCTGGAACCAGTGTGTGTAGTGTGTCACGCCTTCCTCGGTAGCCCACTGTTTCATGCCTTCTGCCACAGCGTCGGCGATGGTACGATCCAGGCGGGCGCCGTTGTCCATCACGTCTATCATCTTCTCGTACACAGCCTTTGGCAGGTACTTGTACATTTTCTCACGATTAAAGACCTTCTTGCCAAAATAATGTGCGGGTCTGTCACTTGGTGTTTTTACGTCGAGCGGCTTCTTCTTGAAAGCCTCACCGACAACCTGAAATCTTAATGCTTCCATAATTGTGTTGCGTTTAGTGTTGTTTTGTCCAGTTTTCTATTCTCGTTAATGCTTCTTCTGTTTTCTCGTGACTACCGAAGGCGGTGAAACGCACGTAGCCCTCGCCGCTGGGACCGAAGCCTACACCTGGCGTGCAGACCACGTTGGCACCATAGAGCAGAGCCTCAAAAAACTGCCAGGAACCCATGCTGTCAGGGGTGCGCATCCAGATGTACGGTGCATTCTCACCACCATAGACCTCGAAGCCCAGTTCACGCAGCTTGGAGAGCATACGATGGGCGTTGTCCATATAATAATCTATCGTCTGCTGAATCTGCTGTTTACCCTCAGGCGTGTAGATGGCTTCGGCAGCGCGCTGAGAGATATAGCTCGTGCCATTGAACTTCGTGCACTGACGGCGCAGCCACAACTGGTTCAGCGGGATACGCTCGCCCTCGAAAGTCGATACACTCACATCCTTCGGCACTACCGTATAGCCGCAGCGGACACCCGTGAAGCCTGCCGTTTTCGAGAAAGAATGGAACTCGACAGCGCACTTGCGGGCACCGCGGATCTCATAGATGGAATGGGGTATCTCCGGATCGCGGATATAGGCCTGATAGGCTGCATCGTAAAGGATGAGGGCATCGTTCTTCAGTGCATAGTTCACCCACTTTCGCAACTCCTGTTTGGTAATCACCGTTCCTGTGGGGTTATTAGGATAACACAGGTAGATGACATCCACAGGACGTCCTGAAGGCAGTGGTGGTACGAAGCCGTTCTCAGCCGTACAAGGCATATAGCGCACATTGGTCCAGCGTCCATCAAGATAGGTACCGCAACGGCCTATCATCACGTTCGAGTCGATGTAGACGGGATAGATAGGGTCGGTCACGCCGATGAAGTTGTCCCAATGCAGCAACTCCTGAAAATTACCCGTATCCGACTTCGCACCGTCGTTGATGAATATCTCGTCGATGCCGAGGTGAACGCCACGCGGCAGGAAATCGTTCTTGAGGATGGCCTCACGCAGGAAGTCGTAGCCCTGCTCCGGACCGTAGCCTCTGAATCCTTCTGCCGTTGCCATCTCGTCGGCAGCCTTATGCATCGCCTCTACGACGGCAGGTGCCAACGGCTGTGTCACGTCGCCAATGCCGAGCGAGATGACGTCGGCCTTGGGGTGCATCACCTTGAAGGCATTCACCTTCTTAGCAATGTCGGCGAACAGATAGTTGTTCTGAAGGTTCAGGAAATGAATGTTTACTAATGCCATAGTCTCTTATTGTGTTTGAAGTTTGCTTAATTCTATTTCTCCGTCGAAGACGAATGCTGCCGGGCCTGTCATATAGACGTGGTTGTCTGATTCCCGCCATTCGATGCTGAGCGAGCCGCCATCCATCACAATGGTGCTTTTGCGGTCTGCCCTGCCAGTCAATGCAGCAGCAACGGCCGTAGCACAAGCACCAGTGCCACAGGCCTGCGTGATTCCACTGCCCCGTTCCCATACTCGGGTGCGGATGCTTCCATCAGACTGCACACTGGCAAACTCGATGTTGCAGCGTTGCGGGAAGGCCGGATATAGCTCCAAGATACGCCCAGTCTCACCCACCTGATCCACATCGTCCGTAAAGATCACATAGTGCGGATTGCCCATCGATACAAATGTGCCCCTAGCCACATCCTGACTACCCACGAATTGTGACTTATCCACGAATACCGGTTCGAGCATATCCACAGTGACGTTCTCCACGATGCCGTTCTCAATATGTAGCTGCAGTGTCTTTACACCCGACAGCGTCGACAGTCTGATTTCAGTCTTATGGGTCAGGCCACGCTCATAGAGGTACTTACCAATACAACGGCTCGCATTGCCACACATCATCGCCTCCGATCCATCCGCATTAAAGATGCGCATAGAAAAATCAGCCTCAGAAACAGAAGAGCGACCAATCAGCACCAGTCCGTCGGAACCGATGCCTTTGTGGCGATCGCTCCACGCAATGGCGGCTGCCTGCAAATCAGCAATCACGTACTCCATCGTATTAATATAGATGTAGTCGTTGCCGCAACCATGCATCTTCGTAAATCTGATTTTTCGTGTCATATTGTCACCTTTTCTTGAAGTTCGCTATCCTTTTGCAATATTTTCGAGTGCAAAGGTATACAAAAAGTTAGAATTCAAAAAGAAATATCTTCGTTTTGTTTGCAGAAAAATGGAAAAACTATCATTTTGCAAAGTATTCACCCCGATAAAGCATCATTTTATTTACATCATGTCACCATACTCAGCTGTTTTCCTGCAAAATGTCATTCATCATAAGTGCTGGAGATAGGCTGCAACTTTCTGGGCCGTCTGACGACCACTGGCCATCGCACGGACGACGAGGCTGGCACCATTGGCAGCATCGCCACAGACGAAGACATTGTCTGGATATTGCGGATGCTCCGGCTTCAGGAAACCCATCGCCAAGAGTACGAGCTCGGCCTTGATGATTTCCGGTTCGCCTTTTTCCACCATAATGGGACGACCGCCCTCCGGATTGGGTTTCCAGTCGATTTCCTGCACCTTCACACCAGTCAGTTGGCCGTTCTCGCCTAAGAACTCAAGTGTATTGATGTTCCAGCGACGCGTACAGCCTTCCTCATGCGATGAGGTGGTCTTGAGGGTGCGCGGCCAATTAGGCCAGGGGTTCTGCGGGTCTTCGGGACCTTCTACGGGTTTAGGCATGATCTCGATCTGAGTGACGCTCTTGCACCCCTGACGATGGGCCGTACCGATACAGTCGGAGCCTGTGTCGCCGCCGCCGATGACAAGAACATCCTTACCCTTGGCAGTGATGCGCTCGTCTTTCGAGAACTCCACACCAGCGAGCACGCGGTTCTGCTGGGAGAGCAGTTCGAGGGCAAAGTGTACGCCCTTCAGTTGGCGGCCTGGTGCCTTCAGATCACGGGCGGTGGGGGTGCCGGTGGCGATGACATAGGCATCATAGGGCATCTTGGGATCGCCTAGATTTCCCAGATTCTCTGTATTTCCCAGATCCGCTAGGGCAATGGCTGTGCCATAGCGGAACTCGATGCCTTCGGCCTCGAGGAGACGGATACGGCGGTCGATAATAGCCTTGTTGAGTTTGAAATTAGGGATGCCAAAGCGCAGCAGCCCGCCTGCAGACTCATTTTTCTCAAAGACTGTGACACTGTAGCCCATCAGGTTAAGGTCGTTGGCAACAGCGAGTCCGGCAGGGCCTGCGCCGATGACGGCAACCCTCTTACCATTGCGCACGATATCTGTGCAAGGTTGGATATAACCCTCGCGGAAGGCGGCCTCGATGATGGCACACTCATCTTCGCGGTTAGTGGTGGGCTCGTGGTTGAAACGATTGAGCACACAGGCTTTCTCGCACAGTGCAGGACAGATGCGACCTGTAAACTCAGGGAAGGGATTGGTCGACGTGATCAGTCGATATGCCTGTTCCCAGTCGCCTTTATACAAGGCATCGTTCCACTCAGGTGCCTTGTTGCCCAACGGACAGGCCCAATGGCAGAAGGGTACGCCGCAGTCCATGCAGCGCGAAGCCTGCAACTTACGCTCGCGGGTGCTGAGTGTCTGCTCCACCTCGCCAAAATCATGAATTCTATCATGTATCGGACGGTAGCCCGCCTCTTGGCGGTGCAACTCCAGAAATGCTTTCGGATTTCCCATTTTTCTCTAAACTATAATCACTAAACTCTAAACTTTAATAATCACGCTGGATGTCGGCAATCTTCTCGTGCAGACGTGCCATCTTCTCCTCTTCGAGCACACGCTTATACTCGATGGGAACGACTTGGATGAAGTCCTCGATACATCGATGCCAATCGTCGAGCATACGCCCTGCGAGCGCAGAACCCGTATGGAGGTAGTGCTGACGGATGAGTTCGAGCAGTTCCTTGCGGGAGACGCTATCCTCGACCAACGAGAGTTCCACCATATCCATATTACAGAAATAGTCGAAGGTATGGTCAGGATCGTAGACGTAGGCCACGCCACCACTCATACCAGCGGCAAAATTACGGCCTGTCTTGCCGAGTACCACCACGCGGCCACCCGTCATATATTCACAGCAGTGGTCGCCGGCGCCCTCAATGACAGCGATGGCACCAGAGTTACGCACGCCAAAGCGCTCACCCACCTTACCATTGATATAGAGCTCGCCCGAAGTAGCACCATAAAGGCCCGTGTTTCCTGCGATGATGTTTTCCTCAGCCTTGAAGGTTTCACTGTGACGGGCTGGTGGCAGAATCGAGATGCGGCCGCCAGAGAGCCCCTTGCCGAAATAGTCGTTGGCCTCACCTTCCAGACGGATGTCAAGACCCTTCACTGCGAAAGCGCCGAACGACTGACCTGCAGAGCCCTTGAACTTAATCTTGATGGTACCCTCTGGCAGACCTGCCTCACCGTATTTCTTGGCGATGACACCCGAGAGCATCGTACCCACAGCTCGGTCGGTATTCCTGATGCCATAGTCGAGCGTCACCTCCTCGCCATCATTGATGGCCTTCTGCGCAGCCTTGATGATTTCCACGTCAGCGACATCAGTCACCTTCGTAAACTCACCGCGATCCCAATAGAGGGGCTTGTCACTTTCCGGTTTATGCAACAGTCGACCAAAATCGATGGTCTTCTGCTTGTCTGTGGCATTCTGGGTATTCACCTCGATGAGCTCCGTATGGCCGATGATCTCCTTCAGACTATGCACACCGATTTCAGACAGATATTCCCTTACCTGCTGTGCGAGGAAGGTGAAGAAGTTCACTACATATTCGGCGCGGCCCTCGAAGTGCTTGCGCAATTCTGGGTTCTGCGTTGCCACCCCCATCGGACAGGTGTTCGTGTTGCACTTGCGCATCATCACGCAGCCCAGCACAATCAACGGCAGCGTACCAAATGAGAACTCATCGGCACCCAGCATCGCCATGATGATCACGTCCTTAGCCGTTTTCAACTGTCCGTCAGTCTGTAGACGCACCTGATTGCGCAGACCATTACGGACGAGCGTCTGCTGTGTCTCGGCCAGTCCGATCTCAGGTGAGATGCCTGCAAAGCGCATGCTCGAAGCAGGGCTTGCACCTGTACCGCCCTCAGCACCGCTGATCACGATGAGGTCGGCTTTCGCCTTTGCCACACCTGCAGCGATGGTCCCTACTCCACTCTCAGCCACGAGTTTCACGCTGACAGCAGCCGTGGGGTTGATATTCTTCAGGTCGAAGATGAGCTGTGCCAGATCCTCGATCGAGTAGATGTCGTGATGTGGTGGCGGCGAGATGAGAGAGATGCCAGGAATGGCGTTACGCGTCTTGGCGATGATGTCGTTCACCTTGAAACCAGGCAACTGTCCACCCTCGCCAGGCTTCGCACCCTGAGCCACCTTGATCTGAATCTCCTCAGCATTCACCAGATATTCGGCCGTCACGCCAAAACGTCCTGATGCGATCTGCTTGGTCTTGCTCGAGAGCGATACGCCATCCACCTCTGTATGGTAGCGGGCGTTATCCTCACCACCCTCACCCGTATTGCTTCGGGTGCCCAGTCTGTTCATCGCCAGCGCCAGTGCCTCATGGGCCTCGATGCTCAATGCACCGAACGACATAGCACCTGTGACGAAATGCTTCACGATAGACTCTACCGACTCTACCTCATCGACAGGCGTAGGCTTGGCAGCTTTCTTCCAGCCGAAGAAATCGCGGATAAAGATGGGACTCTCCTTCTCGTCCACCTGCGATGACCACTCCTTGAACTTCTTATAGCTGCCCAATCGGGTGGCTAACTGCAGATTGGCAATCGTCTCGGGGTTCCAGGCGTGCTTGATGCCGTCCTTACGCCACGAGAACTGTCCCTGGTTCTGCAGCATCGTCTGCTTTTTGGCAGCCTCGTGCATACGGATGGCATCGCGTGCAATCTCCTTCAGTCCGATGCCGCCGATGGTACTTGACTCTGTACCGAAATAACGGCGAAGCAAGTCCTCACTCAGGCCGATGCTCTCGAAGATCTTCGCACCACGATACGAGCGGATGGTCGAGATACCCATCTTCGACATAATCTTCTTCAGACCTTTATCAACGGCCTTGATATAGTTCTTCTCAGCCGTCGCATATTCTTCCTGAATCTTTCCGCGCTTCACCAAATCGTCGAGAATGGCGAACGTCATATATGGACACAGCGCCGAGGCGCCATAGCCCAGCAGCAGGGCCGCATGCATCGTCTCACGGATTTCGCCGCTCTCCACAATCAGCGCCGTCTGCACACGTTTGCCGACACTGATCAGATAATGGTGGACAGTCGAAACAGCCAGCAATGACGGAATAGCCACATGCGTTTCATCGATGTCGCGGTCCGAGAGAATAATATAGTTCACTCCTTCGTCCACACTGGCCTCAGCCGCTTTGCAGAGTCCATCGAGGGCCTGACGCAAACCCTCTTCACCCTTTTCGATGTCAAAGAGAATAGGGAGTTTTCTGGTGTTAAAGCCCTTATACCTTATGTTACATAATATATCGAGTTGTGTGTTGGTCAAAACGGGTTGCGGCAGGCGCACCATCTTGCAGTTGGAGGCGTCAGGCGTCAGGATGTTCGTACCCACAGCGCCGATATACTCCGTCAACGACATCACCAGTTCCTCGCGGATGGGGTCGATGGCAGGGTTCGTCACCTGTGCGAACTGCTGACGGAAATAATTGAAGAACACCTGAGGACGGTCGCTGACGACGGCCAGCGGCGTGTCGTTACCCATCGCAGCCACTGGTTCCTGTCCGGCAGTGGCCATAGGGATGATGGTCTTATCAATATCCTCCTGACCGAAGCCGAAGTTCACGAGCTTGCGTTCCAGATCGCTCACACCATTTTCCACATGACGACCGCTCTTCAGCTTCTCCAGCTGTACGCGGTTCTCGCTGAGCCACTCACGATAAGGATGTGCTTTGGCCAACTGTTCCTTGATCTCGCCATCGTAATAGATCTTACCCTCCTGCGTGTCGATAAGCAGGATTTTTCCAGGCTGCAGGCGTCCCTTACTCACAACATCACCAGGTTCGAAGTCCATCACGCCCACCTCTGAGGCCACCACCATCATACCCTGCTTGGTAATGGTATAGCGGCTGGGGCGCAGTCCGTTTCTGTCGAGCATACCGCCCGCATAGCGGCCGTCGCTGAACAACAGGGCAGCAGGACCGTCCCACGGTTCCATCAGGATAGAGTGATACTCGTAGAATGCCTTCAGATCCTCGCTGATGGGGTTCTTGTCGTTGAAACTCTCTGGCACCAGTATCGCCATCGCCTGCGGCAAAGAGAGACCGCTCATCATCAGGAACTCAAACACGTTGTCCAAGCTGGCACTATCACTCATCCCCTCCTGCACAATCGGCCTCAGGTCCTTGATATCGCCCAATGCCTCACTGTTCAGCACACTCTCGCGCGCCTTCATCCATCCGCGATTGCCGCGAATGGTATTGATCTCGCCGTTGTGAGCCAGCAAACGAAAGGGCTGGGCCAACGACCATGTGGGGAATGTGTTGGTACTGAAACGGGAGTGCACCACTGCCAGTCCGCTCGTAAAATAGGGGTTCGACAGGTCAGGGAAATACCTGCGCAACTGTCCGCTGGTCAGCATGCCTTTATAGATAAGGTTCTTGCTCGATAGCGAACAGATGTAGAAGTCCTTGTCGTCAATGCGGTTCTCTATCCTTTTACGCACCTTATATAATATACGGTCGAGCGTTTCAGCCTTTGCTTCGTCCACGCCCGTCACAAAGATCTGCACGATCTCGGGCTCCACGTCTCTGGCGCCCACGCCCAGAACTTCCGGACATGTCGGCACCGTGCGGACATGCATCAGCTGCAGATCCTCACGTTCTATCTCCTCGATCATCACGCTCAGAATCTGTTCACGCGCCTGATTGTCCTTAGGCAGGAACACCAGACCAGTACCATATTTTCCTTTCTCTGGTACAGGGATACCTTGCAACAGAATAAACTCATGGGGAATCTGTACCATGATACCAGCACCGTCGCCCGTCTTGTCACGCGTCTCAGCACCGCGATGCTCCATGTTCTCCAACACCTTCAGGGCATTGTCCACCAACTCGTGGCTCTTTCCGCCGTGAATATTCACCACCATTCCCACACCACAAGCGTCGTGCTCATAACTTGATTGATAGAGTCCTTCCTGATGCTCTTGTTTTTGTGTTTGAAGTTTGCAATGTGTCATATTATCCTTACTTTTACTTACACTTTGTCTGTTTTCGGCTGCAAAGGTAATTCAAAGTGTCGGCATAGACAAGCAATA
>Ga0310697_10005405_pt1 | contig 12349 bp, 8 predicted proteins | sample 172DNAGHGlowgp2_FD_203883 | JGI IMG/M metagenome (GOLD analysis project Ga0310697, IMG submission 203883) | Sheep rumen microbial communities from Palmerston North, Manawatu-Wanganui, New Zealand - 1728 DNA GHGlow gp2 (v2) (version 2) | ecosystem: Host-associated > Mammals > Digestive system >... | reverse complement strand
TGAAGATGCCCTCATAGCCGGCAGCATCGGTCTTGCCGCCCTCAACATCGGCATCGGGCTTGAAACCTAAGCAGAGCTCTGCATCTTCCTCGTTACCGATGCATACATCAACATACTGCATCAGGGGGCGCATGATGCTGATAGCTTTCTCTGAAGTCCAGAGCTTCTTGCGAAAATTCAGGTCGACACTCACGCATACTCCGTGACGCTTGGCAGCTTCGCAAGCCAGCTTGGTCAGCTCGGCAGCCTTGTCGCTGATAGCGGGAGTGATGCCACTCCAGTGGAACCAAGCTGCACCCTCCATAATTTTATCGAAGTCGAAGTCAGAGGGATCGGCCTCGGCAATGGAGCTGTGGGCACGGTCGTAAATTACCTTTGAGGGGCGCATCGAAGCTCCTGTCTCAGCATAGTAGAGACCAACGCGGTCACCGCCACGGGCAATAAACTCGGTGTTGACACCATAACGCCGCAAAGCGTTCACGGCAATCTGTCCGATCTCATGTTTGGGCAGCTTGCTCACGAAGTAGGCCTCATGACCATAGTTGGCCACACTGATGGCCACATTAGCCTCTCCTCCGCCGGGGATGATGCGGAATGATTCACTCTGAATGAAACGGTCATTGCCTTGGGGCGACAGGCGAAGCATAATCTCGCCAAGTGTTACAATCTTTGCCATTCTTACTTGAAGTTGTTTTTATAGATTAAACTTGTTTTCGTTTGCATTTGCAAAGATAGCACATTTTTTTTAATCTACAAATTTTTCAACCGATTTTTACTAATTCCACGACAAATGACACTGTGTTTTGGCAGATGATATCAAATTATGCTGCAATTCAATATTAACTTCGAAATGGTTAATATTGAATTGCAGGCTAATTAATATCAAATTATAACCTACTGAAATTCAAGCAATTGCAAATGTTTTACAACTGTATAAATATTCAAGTTTTTTAGGGATGGCCGGGATTGGATAATGGCAGCGTGAGCACCAGCCGGGCTCCGCCAGTATAAGAAGTGTCGACCACAATGTCGCCGCCTAGACGGCGCACCAGGTTGCGGCTGACGGAGAGACCGATGCCTACACCCTCTTGGAAATCGTTGAGCTGCACGAAGGGTTCGAACACGCGCTCCGACTCACTGGCGGGGATTCCGCAGCCAGTGTCCTCAACGGCGATGACCAGCCACTCCCCCTCGCGCCGACAGGCAAGGCTCACTGAGCCGTCCTTCGGCGTGAACTTCTGCCCGTTGTGAAGCAGACGCGACAAGGACTGAACAACATACTCGTTATGCGTTGTAATCATCTCTTCATCAGACAATTGCGAATTGAATGAGAAGTGATGGTTCGGGTCAGATTCCAATCCGCTCCGCTCGATGGCCATACGGCAGAGAGTATTGCAGGAGACCGTGTCCTTACGCTCGATGACGGTGAGGCTGTCGGACTCGGAGAGAGCAAGCAGCTGATTAATGAGCGTAGTGATGCGGTTGGTGTTCTCCATGATTTTCTCGCTCGCCTCATGCTTGATGCCTGCTGAAAGTTCTATGTCCTCCTGCGCCATAATCTGCGCGAATCCACTAAGGATATTGAGCGGCGTGCGTATCTCGTGAGAGATGTTCTGAATGAACTTCGTCTTCATCCTCGAAGATTCCTGTGCCTGCTCGTGGGCAACGACCAGCTCCTCATTCTTGCGGCTCAGCCGGCGCGACATGGTGTACCAATAAAGCATGAAGAGCAGCAGGAAAAAGCCTGCGACAATGGCGGCAATGCTCACGAAGCGGGTGCGCTCCAGGCGTTTAGCATCGGCAATGCGGGCCTCGGTCATCTCCTGTTCGCGAGCCAGCTCCTCGACCTTGAAAAGCGTCTTCAGCTCGTTGGCCTGATCGCGCATGGAACGACTGTCGAACGAATCCTTCATCAGGTACATCTGCAAGTACATGTCCGCAGCCTCGCGATACTTGCCCAAGCCCTTCAGGATTTCTGCCCGCTGACGGCGTATCATGATAGGCGACGACACGTCGTTGATGTCCACACTCATCTGCAGCCGCTCGCTGTTCAGTCGCAAGGCATCGGCCAGACGGCCCTGCTGCAGATAGAGCTGCGCCCGGTAATAGAGTTCGCTCATATAGAGGAACTGCCCGTCGATGTTGGTACGCGCCTTCACCTTGTCCAGGTCGGCACCTGCCTCGCTGAGCATGCCCAGCCCCAGATGAGCCTGCGCCATGGCCAGGAAATAGTAGGCATACCAGATATTGCAGCTGTTCTGGTCCTCATCCTTGCAATACGCTTCGAGTTTCGCCTTCCACTGGTCAAGCGTGGCGAGCATCTCATTGTACTTGCGCTTCTCGTTGAGCACGTCGCAATAGTAGGAGAAGAGGTCGAGAATCATGGTGCGCTCCCTTAGTTGCTCACACTCCACAAGAAGCTTCAGGCTCTGCTCATAGGCCTCCTCCGCCTCGTCGTAGTGCTCCATGCTGATATAAGCATTGCCCATGCCGTAGTAAGCCAGTCCAAGACCGTACTTGCTGCCACGGTAGAGCGCGTCGGCATGCATGATACGCAGTTCGCGCAAGCCAGTGTTCACCTTCCCGCTGAAGGTGTAGTCGTTGGCCAGATGCTCCCACGTCTCATAATAGTTGTCCCAAAGTTCATGCTCTTTGTCAAACTCCATATCGAGAGGAGCCTGACAATAAAGCGAGTCGTTGAGGTCATAGTTGTAGAAGAAACAGATGCGGTCGAGCCGGTGCTTGCTTTCCAGGGAGTCATTGCCGGCGCGTGCCGCTTCGCTGATAAGACGGTTGAGACTGTCGAGGGCGAGCGTGTCGTAAACGGCAGTTGCCTGCAGGGGGAAGGTCAATATAGCAATGGCACCTACAAGGAGGATAAGTTTCTTATGCATGATTAATCAGTTTGGGTGCAAAATTACACATTATTTTTCTTATTTCGAAAAGAAACTTCAACAAAGAGTCAGAAAGAGTTGAATTTTAGATAACTGGAGACGATTTTAGGCTCAAATAGGAAAAAAAATTTGGCAGATTCAAAAATAAACATTATCTTTGCATGGAATAAAGTTACTTCAATCAAAACACACATGGCATCAGACAAAATCCGCATCAAAGACATCGCCGAGCGTGCCGGAGTAAGTGTAGGTACAGTGGATCGCGTTCTGCATGAGCGTCCGAACGTATCGCAGGCAGCTCGCGAGAAGGTGGAGAAAGCCTTGGCGGAAATGGACTATCAGCCGAACATGTATGCCTCGGCGCTGGCATACAACAAGAACTATGATTTCTTCCTGATTATTCCAAGCCACGAGAACGAAGCCTACTGGGACGAAATTGAGGAAGGAGCTCAGGCAGCAACCGAACGCCGAAGAGACTTCGGAGTGTCGCTCCACATGATGTACTACGAGCGGTTCAACCCCTCTTCGTTTGCGCGCACCGCCCGCGAGTGCCTGAAGGAGCTGCCCGACGGAGTGGTGGTCATCCCCTCTACGCTGGAAGCCACTCGCCAGTTTACCGACAAGCTGCATGAGCAGAAGATTCCCTTCATCCTGCTCGACTCCTACATGCCCGACCTGAAGCCACTTGCTTTCTACGGCCAGGACTCGTTCCAAAGCGGATACTACGCAGCCCGCATGCTGATGCTCATCGCCCACAAAGAGAAGGAAATTATGCTGATGAAACTGCTGAAAAACGGGCAGGTGGGCTCAAAGCAGCAGATGAACCGCGAAACGGGGTTCCGACACTACATGACGGATCACTTTCCAAAGGTAAAGATTGTCGATGTAGAACTGCCCTGGGACAACCCCGACTCGTATGAGCAGACGCTGGAAGACTTCTTTGAGAAGCACCCCGATGTGCATCACTGCATCACGTTCAACTCGAAAGCCCACATCGTGGGCGAGTTCCTGCTGAAAAGCAACCGTCGCGACGTGCAGATTATGGGCTACGATGTGGTGCCGAAGAATGCGGAGTGCGTCAGGCAGGGCAGCATATCGTTCATAGTGGCACAACATGCCTATATGCAAGGCTATGCCTGCATTTGGACGCTCTTCGATGCCATCGTGATGAAGAAAGAAGTGACTCCCGTGAACTACATGCCTATCGAACTGTTGTCGAAGGAGAACATCGACTTCTACCGCAGGGAGAACATCGGCTAAAGAGAAATCCAAAAACAAAATACTTAAAACAAATGCAAGCTACATTCTTGAAAATCAATCCAGCAGACACCGTGGTGGTCTGCTTAGCTGAAAAAAAGAAAGGTGAAATCATCGAAGTGGGCGACACCAGAGTGACGCTCGCCGAAGACGTGCCAGCCGGCCATAAAGTGCTTCTGCGCGATGTGAAGGAGGGCGAGAACATCATCAAGTACGGTTATCCCATCGGTCACGCCCGCAAGGACCTGAAAGCAGGAGAATGGGTGAACGAGAACAACCTGAAGACCAACCTCAGCGGTACGCTTGAATATACATACAATCCTGTGAACGAACCTCTTAACATCAAAAAAGAGAACCGTACGTTTAAAGGCTATGTGCGCAAGAGCGGTGACGTAGGCGTGCGCAACGAGATTTGGATTGTGCCTACGGTAGGATGCGTCAACGGCATCGCAGAACGGCTGGCGAAGAAGCTGCGCGAAGAAACGGGCTGCAAGGGCATTGACAGCATCTACTCCTGGCATCACAACTTCGGCTGCTCGCAGTTGTCAGGCGACCATGAGAACACTCGCAAGGTGCTACGCGACATCGTGCTCCACCCGAACGCAGGCGGCGTACTGGTGCTCGGACTGGGCTGTGAGAACAATCAGCCCGATGCCTTCATGGAGATGCTGGGTGACTATGACAAGGATCGCGTGCGCCTGCTCGTCACACAAAAGGTTGAGGGCGACGAGATAGAGGCTGGTATGCAGCTGCCTCGAAGGACAAGCGCGAGGAGGTTCCCGTCAGCAAACTGCGCGTAGGACTGAAATGCGGCGGCAGCGACGGTTTCAGCGGTATCACCGCCAATCCACTCGTGGGCGAGTTCAGCGACTGGCTGGTGGCCCAGGGCGGTACCAGCGTGCTCACGGAAGTGCCGGAGATGTTCGGTGCAGAAACCATTCTGATGAACCGCTGTGAGACCCCGGAGCTGTTCAACCAGACAGTGTCGCTCATCAATAACTTCAAGGAATACTTCCTCTCCCACGGCGAGCCCGTAGGCGAGAATCCCTCTCCTGGCAACAAGGCCGGAGGCATCTCAACATTGGAAGACAAAGCATTAGGCTGCACTCAGAAGTGCGGACGTGCTCCTGTGAGCGGAGTGATGGAATATGGCGACCGCCTGCAGCATGCAGGGCTGAACCTGCTCTCCGCTCCCGGCAACGACCTCGTGGCAGCTACAGCCCTGGCTGCATGCGGATGTCATCTGGTGCTCTTCACCACAGGACGCGGTACGCCTTTCGGCACGTTTGTCCCCACGATGAAGATAGCTACCAACCCCACTCTCGCCCATAGGAAGCCAAACTGGGTGGACTTCTCAGCCGGACAGCTGATTGAAGGCCGTACCATGGAGGAACTGGTGCCTGAGTTCATCGATAAGGTGCTGGCGGTGGCCTCCGGAGAGAAAGCCCGCAACGAGGAGAACGACTACCGCGAGATATCCATTTTCAAGAACGGTGTGACCCTGTAACAGGAATAAATGAAGAAACGTGTCTGTTTCCTGGTAGACTCAATCTTCACTATCGGTGGGGTGCAAAGGGTGACGGCCGTCATAGCCAAAGAACTGTCCAAGGAGAGCGAGGTGACCATCCTGACCTTCGACTCCCCTATCCTGCACGACACGACCTTATACCACCTGAACGAAACCACTGTCAGTTATCGTTTCTTCAAATATCCTCAAGCAGGACGAATAAAGAATCTGCTATGCAAAGCGTATAGCGGATTCTTTGTTAAATGTAAGCCCAAGGGGAGCTGGGCTTCGCGTATCTATGCCCACAGCTCGTTTCCATCCGAACTGCGACAGCCCCTCACCGATGAACTGTTGTCAGGCCATTACGATACCATCATAGGTGTACATGCTCCGCTCGCTGCCCGGCTGGCAACGATGAAACCACGACTGAAAGGGGCGAGGTGCGTAGGATGGATTCACAACTCGTTTGAAGCCTTGTTCGGCCAAAATTCCATGTATATCGGCCCTGATCGTCAGCGGCATTATATTCATCAGTTCCGCCAGCTCGACGAAGTGGTGGTACTCTGCGAACACGATGCTGCCGTCTACAGAGCATACGACACGCAACTGAATCCGACTGTGATTTATAACCCCCTGACGCTGAAGCCAGGCAAGCCCTCAGAGGGAAACACGAAACGATTTCTGGCAGTAGGCCGGTTCTCCCATCAGCACAAAGGATTCGACCTGCTGATTGATGCTTTCCGTCTCTTTGCTCAGCACAACGGCGACTGGATGCTCGACATCGTGGGCGAAGGACCTGAGGAGGACATGTACAGAGAGAGGATTGCGGAATATGGGCTGGAGCAGCGCATCACTATACACCCTTTTACCCAGCACATCCAAGACTATTATTCCTCAGCGCAAATCTTCGTTCTTTCCTCCCGCTGGGAAGGGTTCGGGCTCGTGCTGGTAGAGGCAATGGCCCACGGACTTCCCGTCGTTTCGAGCAACTTGCCTACCAGCCTTGAAATCATGGGGCCGTTCGGACTTTATTTCCGCAACGGAAACGTGGAGGAACTGGCCGACAAATTGGCAGAAGCCACCAAAATTGACTGGAACGAGAAATCACAGGAGGCTATGCTCGTTGCCAAGCGATTCAGCATGGAGCGCATCATTCCGCAATGGAGGAAAACACTTCGTCTATCACCCGCTGCATCTGAATCTTCCAAGAAAGATGCTCCACGGTAAGACGGATGTCGGCAGGCTTCATGCTGAACGAATCAACAAAGCGAATAATCTCTTCAATATTAATTGGTGACTCGTCGGCTGGAGCCTTCAACACGTAGGGCTGGGCATCGAAGTCTTCGTCCTGTTCACTGTAGATAAACGGGAGACCTCGTGTAGCATACTCACGGTTTTTCAAAGTCTTTATCACCGTGATACCACTGCGATGGCGAGCCAGTGAGCCGATAGCAAACTGAGACATGTCGAACACCTGATTGAGGGCCTCACCAAACAGCTGACCGTGGAAAACCACATGCTCCTGAATGTCATATCTGCTGATAATCTCGGAGAATCCCGGAGCATGCTGCGAGTCATACATCTCGCTGGGACCCACCCCTCCGACAATATGGAACACCACTTGGCGCGTGCCGCCCTGCCGATAGTATTCGCCCAGTCCGGCCAGCAAACGGTCATATCCGTGCCAATAATGTACCTCCGCCACACCAATCAGATGGAGCACGGACGAGGGTTTGACGGTGGACAGTGGAATAGCATCGAAGTCTACCCCGTTGCTGATGCGGATGGTGCGCTGGCCGAATATCCGCTCTGCATCACTGAAGGTGACAATGGCCTCCATCTGCTGATAAAGCCTGTGACGAAACAACTGGTCGACCTTCAATCCAAGACGTGTCAGGAGCGGGAAGCCCACAAATTCCTGATCGTATGGATAGGTGGGAACTTCCGTCACGGCCCGGATGCCCGCTTCACGCAAACGGCGGAAGAAACGGGTGAGCCAGGGATTAGCATTCTGAAAGCAACGAGCGTAGACAAACTCTATGCAGTTGAGCTGGCAATAGTCGAAAAGGGTGTCGAACTCCGTACGCTGACGCCACCCGGCCTTCCATCCGCTGCCATAGTCAGCCAGCACCTCATCGTCGATAAACCGGCAACGATGACCGTCGGAAGAATAATCGTACGAACAGAGATGGACTTCATGACCGTTCTCGCGCAAACCCTTCACCTGAGCAAATATTTTCTTTGAAATGCCGCTCACCTCGCTGAAACCATGGTAAACCAGAAAGAGAATCTTCATGTTTTTGCAGTATTTTATGCAAAGGTACGAAATAATTCATAATTCAAAATTCATAATTCATTATTTTTTTTTACCTTTGCGCCCTGTAAACTGTCACCCCGTTCGTTGAGGGGTATTCCAAACAACCAAACTAACATAGAAATGAAAGTAATGAAATTCGGCGGAACGTCCGTAGGTTCCGTAGAAAGTATTCTGAGCCTGAAGAAAATCGTCGAGGCAGAGAAAGAACAAGTGGTTGTCGTTGTGAGTGCGCTGGGAGGCATCACCGACAAATTGATTGCCACCTCCCAGCTTGCACTTCAAGGAGATGAAGCATGGAAAAACGAGTTTGACTCCATGCAGGTGCGCCATCACGAAATGGTGAATGCAATCATCATCGACCCCAATAGACGTAACACACTGCTGGCAGTGCTCGATGAACTGTTTGAGCAACTTCGGTCTATATACTATGGTGTGTTCCTCATCCATGACTTGAGCCCAAAGACCCAAGCAACGATAATGAGTTATGGCGAGCGACTGAGTTCACACATCGTGGGTACGCTGATACAAGGAGGAAAACGCTTCAACAGCCGCGATTTCATAAAAACCGTGCGAAAACAGGGCAAACATGTGCTCGATGCCGAACTGACCAATGAGCTGGTAAGAAAAGCCTTCAAAGGAATTGCATCACCCTCCTCTGAGGGCGCAGCGGGCCACACGACTGCCACCATCCCTGTAGTACCAGGTTTCATCAGCCGTGACCGCGATACCGGTGAGACCACCAATCTGGGACGTGGCGGTTCCGACTATACTGCCGCAATCATTGCTGCAGCTCTCAATGTCTCCGTGCTGGAGATATGGACTGACGTAGATGGCTTTATGACCGCTGACCCGAGAGTCATCAAGTCGGCCTACACCATCAACGAGCTATCCTACGTTGAGGCAATGGAGCTTTGCAACTTCGGTGCAAAGGTGGTGTATCCCCCGACCATCTACCCCGTCTGCGTGAAGAATATACCTATCAAGGTGAAGAACACCTTCAACCCTGAGCATCCCGGAACACTCATCAAACAGAAGATAGAGAATGACCATCGGATGATCAAGGGAATATCAAGCATCAACGGCACGACGCTCATCACGGTCACGGGTCTCTCTATGGTGGGCGTCATTGGCGTGAACCGCCGCATCTTCTCCACATTGGCAGAGAACGGCATATCGGTCTTCATGGTATCTCAAGCCTCCTCGGAGAACTCCACCTCCATAGGCGTTCGCGACGAGGATGCTCAGCGAGCTGTAGAGGTGTTGAACCTGGAGTTTTCTAAGGAGATTGTCACAGGAGCCATGTTCCCCATGCATGCCGAAAGCGGATTGGCAACGATTGCCATTGTGGGTGAGAACATGAAGCATACGCCCGGCATAGCCGGAAAACTGTTCGGTACATTAGGACGAAGTGGCATTTCGGTGATAGCTTGCGCACAGGGTGCTTCGGAAACGAATATATCCTTTGTAGTGGACTCGAAGTATCTGCGGAAGTCACTCAACGTGCTCCACGACTCTTTCTTCCTGTCGGAATACAAGGTGCTCAATCTCTTCATCTGCGGCATAGGCACCGTGGGAGGTAATCTGATAGAGCAGATCAACTCGCAATACAAGATGCTTAAGGAAACGAGACAATTGAAACTGAAAGTGGTGGGCATTGCCTCGTCGAAGAAAGCTATCTTCAACCGCGATGGCATAGACCTGCGGAACTACAAGGAAATGATGGAAAAAGCTGAGCCCAGCGACATCGGCAGGCTGAAGGATGAGATTATCTCAATGAATATCTTCAACTCTGTCTTCGTTGACTGCACCGCATCATCTGAGGTGTCGGCCCTCTATCAGAACTTCCTCGACCACAACATCTCGGTGGTCACTGCCAACAAGATAGCTGCTTCAGGCCCCTACGCCGATTATCATCGGCTGAAAACAACTGCATTGCAGCGAGGTATAAAGTTTCTCTTCGAGACGAATGTAGGAGCCGGTCTGCCCATCATCGGAACCATTAATGACCTGCTGAACTCGGGTGATAAGATTTTGCGTATCGAGGCAGTGCTTTCGGGCACACTCAACTTTATTTTCAACACCATCTCTGCTGATGTACCCTTCTCGGAGACCGTACGCCTTGCAAAAGAAAAGGGCTACGCTGAGCCGGACCCGCGCATTGACCTTTGCGGTAAAGACGTGATTCGAAAACTGGTCATCCTAACCCGGGAGGCCGGCTATCAGGTGGAACAGGACGATGTGGAAAAACATCTGTTCATGCCCGATTCATTCTTCGAAGGGTCGCTCGATGATTTTTGGAACAATCTGCCTTCACTCGATGCCGATTTTGAAAAACGCAGGAAGGTGCTCGAAAGCGAGGGAAAAAGATGGCGTTTTGTAGCGAAGATGGAAGGCGGGAAGACCTCTGTCTCGCTGGAGGCTGTAGGTCAGCACCACCCATTCTATGGGTTGGAAGGATCGAACAACATCGTACTGCTCACCACTGAACGATACAAGGAATACCCGATGCTCATCCAGGGCTACGGTGCCGGTGCCGGCGTTACAGCTGCCGGTGTGTTTGCCAACATTATGAGCATCGCAAATATTTAGATTATGAAACATATCATTATCCTTGGCGACGGCATGGCCGACCACGCCGTAGAGCGACTGGGAGGGAAAACACTCCTGCAATATGCCGACAAGCCCATGATGGACTTCTTGGCCAGAAACGGACGTACAGGGCGACTCGTCACGGTTCCCGAAGGCTTCCCTCCTGGATCTGAGGTGGCAAACACTGCCATCTTAGGCTACGACTTGAACAAAGTGTTTGAGGGGCGCGGACCACTGGAAGCGGCTTCTATCGGCTACGATATGCAGCCGGATGACATGGCTATCCGCTGCAACCTGATTACTCTCGATGACGGGAGAATCATCACGCACAACGGAGGAAACCTGCAGACAGAGGATGCCCGCGTGCTTATCGACTACCTGAATGAGCATTTAGGGAGCAGCCGAGTAAAATTTATCTGTGGTATTCAGTACCGGCACCTGCTGGTAATCAAAGGTGGCTCGAAACATATTGTATGCAACCCACCCCATGACTACCCGAACAAGGAATGGAAGCCTCTGCTGGTGAAGGCGGAAGAGGGATATGAAAATGAAGCACAGGAAACAGCCGACTTGATAAATGACCTGATACTTAAATCGCAGACGCTCCTGGCCAAACATCCCTACAACATCGGAAAAGCAGAGAGAGGGGAGCGGCAGGCCAATAGTATCTGGCCATGGAGCGGTGGCTACCGCCCCAATATGCAAACGCTTATGGAGCTCTATCCGCAAATAAAGACAGGAGCAGTAATCTCTGCCGTGGACCTCATTCAAGGTATAGGTCGCTATGCAGGCTTGCGCATCATCAAGGTGCCTGGTGCTACTGGCCTTGCTGATACCAACTATGAAGGAAAGGCCCAAGCGGCCATTGAAGCACTGAAGAGGGACGATTTCGTTTTCGTGCATGTAGAGGCTACCGATGAAGCTGGTCACGACGGTGATCTTGACTTGAAGTTGCGGGCCATCAACTACCTTGACCAGCGCCTCATCAAGCCTGTCTACGAGGCCACAGAACAGATGCAGGAGGACGTGTGCATTGCAGTACTGCCCGATCACCCTACTCCCGTAGAACTGCGCATACACGTGAACGAGCCCGTACCTTTCATCATCTATCACAAAGGAATGGAGCCTGATTCAGTGCAGCAATACGATGAAGTATCCTGTGTTTCGGGAGCCTATGGTCTACTTCGTCTGAATGAGTTCATGCAGACCTTCATGGACATATAGATTTGACAAAAACTCTACAACAAAAAACCTCCCCCTCTAAAACGGCTGAGACATTGGTTATTCCAACACTCGCACCGCATTAGAGGGGGAGGATTTTTATATACTGATTTCCTTTATATCAAAGCAGAAGCAATCCACTCATAGACGCATGAGCAGATGCCAAAGAGGCAGATACCTGCAGTGCAAATGGCGAGCGAGAGTTTCGTGGAACCATCGGTAGCAAAGGCGGGCAACGGATGCTCTTCCTTCGTAATATACATGGCTTTCACTATCAGCAGATAGTAGTACAAGCTGACTACGGTGTTGATGAGTGCAATAAACACTACGAAGTAAGGCCAGAAGGGAGCAATCTCATGACCACGCACTCCGGCAAGAAACACAAAGAACTTTGAGAACATTCCGGCAAATGGAGGTATACCTGCCAGTGAGAACAAAGCAATGGTCATAAGGAACGCCAGCTTGGGGTTGGTCTGATAAAGTCCGTTGTAGGCACTCATCTTCGTGCTGCCGCCATTATGCTCCACTGCACTGATAACGGTGAAGACCGACATATTGGCTACT
>Ga0310697_10005404_pt1 | contig 12349 bp, 11 predicted proteins | sample 172DNAGHGlowgp2_FD_203883 | JGI IMG/M metagenome (GOLD analysis project Ga0310697, IMG submission 203883) | Sheep rumen microbial communities from Palmerston North, Manawatu-Wanganui, New Zealand - 1728 DNA GHGlow gp2 (v2) (version 2) | ecosystem: Host-associated > Mammals > Digestive system >... | reverse complement strand
TATACTGGCGGTAACAAACTTCCGGATGAAACTCGTGTAAATGAACTGATTTCATCTGCTATTGGCGGAGTCAGTGGCTTGAATGTGATTCTGCTAAACGAGCTTCCGCAGGTTGGCAGCGCCAATACAATATATTTTGTTTTGACCAAGCAAGATAATACAGGCGACTATTATGACGAATATATGTGGATTAATAGCGCCTGGGAATTGATCGGAACAACTCAGATTGATCTTTCAAGCAAAGCCGATAAAGCAGATACAGTTCTTGATACCACGCTGAGTCGAGGACGTAAAGCGAGCACAACAGTCGGCGAAGCAAGTTTTGCGTTTGGTGCAAATGTTGAAGCAAGCGGAAGCTATGCACATGCAGAAGGCGAGGGTTCAACGGCTAGCATGGGCTGGTCCCATGCCGAAGGTTCCCATACAACCGCTTCTGGAGAAAAGTCTCATGCTGAAGGCTCCGCTACAACGGCGAGTGGTACAGCTTCTCACAGCGAAGGAAATGTTACGCTTGCGTATGAGTTGTATTCTCATTCCGAAGGTGATCACACCGAAGCGCGTGGTCAGGCTTCTCACGCAGAAGGCGCGACTACAGAAGCGACTGGAAATCATTCTCACGCGGAAGGTTATAACACAAACGCTTATGGTGAGAGATCGCATGCTGAAGGGATTAATACAAATGCTAATGGTGATAATTCTCATGCAGAAGGTTATCAAACAACAGCGAGTGGTGCGCAATCTCATGCTGAAGGCGGAAGTACAACAGCAAGTGCAAGTAATTCTCATGCTGAAGGCGGAAGTACAACAGCAAGTGCAAGTAATTCTCATGCCGAAGGCGGCGGAACAACAGCGAGTGGTGCGCAATCTCATGCTGAAGGCGGCGGAACAACAGCGAGTGGTGCGCAATCTCATGCTGAAGGTGGTGGAGCTACGGCAAGTGGAGTTAACGCTCATGCTGAAGGCGGCGGGACAATAGCGAGCGGAGCTGATTCTCATGCCGAAGGTACCGCGACTATTGCTGTTGGTAGCAATTCACATGCCGGCGGTTCTTATAATGTTTCGGACAGTTATAACGATTGGCCTCTTTGGACTGCTGGGACAAATTATGCTGTTGGCGATAAAGTTAAAAGAAACGTATGGTCAAGTGATGGCTACTACATCGATGGCTTTATTTGCAAAACAGCAAATTCTGATTCTGTATTTGACGGAACAAAATGGATTGTTCAAAATGGAAGAATGAATTACGCTGAAATTATTGGTAATGGCACAGACATCAATGCTCGCTCTAATGCTCGCGCTCTTGACTGGGACGGAAATGAGTATCTTGCTGGCGATGTATATGTCAATTGCGGTTCTGATTCTACTGGCGGTTCTAAACTTCCAAATGAATCTAGAGTCAATCAGCTGATTGCTTCCGCCATTGGCGGAATTAGCAGTCTGAATATCGTTATTCTTCAGGCGCTTCCTCAGGTTGGAAGCAGTGATACGATTTACTTTATTCTGAAAACGGGCAGTACAAATGATCTGTATGACGAATACATGTATATCAATAACTCTTGGGAGCTGATTGGAACAAGAGAAATTGATATTTCCGGAAAAGCCGATAAAGCTGATACCGTTCTTGATACCACATTGAGCCGTGGACGGGCAGCAAATACGGCTGTTGGAGACGGCAGTTTTGCGTTTGGCGATGGCGTGGAAGCGAGCGGAATTCTTTCCCATGCCGAAGGCGGCAGCACAATTGCCAGCAGCGCGTATTCCCATGCTGAAGGTTCCGGAACAACTGCCAGCGGCAGTACTTCTCATGCTGAAGGAAGACAGACCACTGCTTCTGGAGCTTACTCTCATGTCGAAGGATATAGCTCTTCAGCTACGAATCTGTGCGCTCATGCTGAAGGACAAAACAGCACGGCGAGCGGTTCTCGTTCCCATGCCGAGGGTGAGCATACAACAGCTAGTGGAGAGAGCAGCCATGCTGAAGGCAGTCATACCGAAGCTTCCGGAGATTTCTCTCATGTTGAAGGAAGTTATAATGAAGCGAGTGGTGACAATTCTCATTCAGAAGGTGGAAGCACCACAGCGAGTGGCGACAATTCTCATGCTGAAGGCGACGGAACTGTTGCGAATGGCATAGCTTCTCATGCGGAAGGATGGGGAACTACGGCAAGCGGAGCACAGGCTCACGCAGAAGGCGGAGGAACCAGCGCAACAGGCGACAACAGTCATGCTGAAGGCGGCCAGACCGTCGCAAGCGGGAGTTATTCTCATGCCGGAGGTTATAGCACCGTAGCAAGCGGAAGTTATTCTTATGTTGGTGGTATTTTTAATATCCCAGATACTTACGGCGATTGGCCTGAGTGGGTTGCAGGGACATCGTATGAAGCTGGCGATAAAGTTAAAAGAACGACCTCAGACTCGAGCGGAACTTTTGTTATCGGATACATCTGTAAAACGGCAAACAGCGATTCTACTTTTAATGAAACCAAGTGGATTAATCTTTACGAAAAGATGAACCATGCGGTAATTGTCGGAAATGGCGAAAACGAAGCAAGCCGGTCTAACGCATACGCTCTCGATTGGGATGGAACTGGTCATTTTGCAGGCGACGTTTACGTAAACTGTGGTTCCGATTCCACGGGTGGAACTAAGCTTCTTAAAGCTTCAGACATTCCTCCAATTGCAACCATTGCACAAACTCAAGCTATTATCACAGAATATGCGGGGTGATTAAATGAGTATTGAAAGTAATAAACTAATGAACCTCGCGGATGCAAAGGTTCTGTATGATGATCTTCGTAACAGGCAGGAAGAAAAACTCGACAAACCTTCTGTGGCCGGTACGAACGGACAGGTTTTGACATCCGATGGACAGGGTGGTCAGAGTTGGCAGACGCCTTCCGGTGGTGGAAGCGGCGGTGCTGTTGATGATGTGCAGATCAATGGGACGAGTGTTGTCAGCGGTGGGGTTGCGAATGTACCGAAAGCATCCACAACAAATATGGGTGCGATCAAAACAGCAAGCAACACAGAAGTAAAAGCCGGAACAAATTATGACAACGCATTAACTCCGTTCAGACAACATATGTCAACCTTTTATGGTTTGGCAACTGCCGCCGGAGACAGCACTCAGGCTTCTTCAAATAACGCAGTCGGCACTTATACTGCTGAAGCTAAAGCGGCAATTCAGAAGATGCTAAGTGCCCCGGATGTCAGATTAATTGCAACGCCTTATGAAGAGCTTTCATTTCCTGTACAAGCAGAAAGCACCATTTGCACGCATGATAATTTGCTGTACATGGCTATAGAAGATATTGCTACCCAGGAAGACTGGAATTCTGCCCATTGGTTTGCACTTGGAACACCTTTAGCAAACATGATGTTCTCTACAGCTACGGCTGTTGCTCAAGAAGTCATGCCATCAATGGGCACGATTATGTCTTCTTTGGCTCCTTCAGAACTCAGCTTTACAGCTACCCGTGCGTATTCTGTTGGAGATTTATTTGTCTCCAAGGTCCGTGGGCAGGTATATAAGGTCACTGCCGCTATTGCTGTTGGTGATACGATTGTTCCTGGCTCTTCGTCCGGATGCAATTGCATTGAAACAGATCTTTCAACATCTACTGTACATGATGTGCAGATGAATGGCACGAGTCTTTTGTCAAATGGCGTAGCGAATATTCCAACTGCTGGTTTGAATCAATTAGGTGTTATAAGTATTGGAAACAACGCAAGCACAAATACCGGGATTTACAGGTCCTCTGGAAGTTATCAAGCAACGATAGCACCGGCGACAGACTCGGACATTAAATCTCCACCGTCAAGTTCAAGTATTAAACGTCCGATTATTCCGTATAATCAGCATCAGTCCGTTTTCTACGGCCTTGCCAAAGCCGCAGGTGATACGACTCAAGCTAGTTCCGAAAATGCGGTTGGCACATATACTTCTGAAGCTAAAGCTGCTATTAAGACTATGCTTGGCGTAACTGATCCGACGGTTTCAGATGTACAGGTGGATGGAACAAGCGTTGTCAGCGGCGGTGTTGCGAATATACCAATCGCGAGCTCATCTGCTTATGGGACAGTAAAAATCAGTAGTGATTACGGCATAAAGATGGAAAGCAGTGGAGTTCTGTCTACAACTGCCGCTTCTGATTCAGAAATAAAGGCCGGTGGGAATGTACGAAAGCCAATTACCCCTTATTATCTTGATAAAGTTGCATATTACGGTTTAGCAAAGGCTGCGGGAGCAGATTTAAAAAATGAAACTGTAACAATCGGAACTTATCCCGCAGAAGCTAAAGCTGCTATTCAGTCTATGCTCGGCGTGGAACAAGGTGTTGTATTTGTGGAAGAAGTTACAGGCACAACTCCTACGATCACTGGCGTATCGAATACCCGTTATATTTGCGGAGAAGTATCTGAGCTTACAATTACTCCTCCTGGTTCTGGAATAATTGATGTTCGCTTTACCAGCGGGACAACTCCGACAGTTTTGACAATTCCTTCTACGGTTAAATTCCCGGATTGGGTTGATTTAACTACAATCGAAGCAAGCACCGTTTATGAAATTATGATTACGGATGGAGTCTATGGGGCGGTGATGACATGGCCCGTGTAACATCTACAGTAAGTGGTGCTATTGCATCGTTTAACAGCCCCGGCAAGGTTCCAATTAATCATTTGAAAGTAAATATGCTTCCAGTGCAAGAAGGAACAGGCGATCCAGCTCCGGATAATATTAGACCGATAAGTGGAACAGCATCATTAAATATTACTCATTCAAAAGAAAATTTTGGTGAAACTATTTCTGTAACCTTCCCGGCATTCGGAAAGAATCTGTTTGATGTTGAAGCCGGACAAAATGGCGGTATTATGACTTCGTCTGGCGAGGAAACAACAACGAACGATAACTTCAGATCTGGATATATTCCGATAGAACCGAACACTGCATATTCATTGTCTGGCACAGATATAAGCGTTTATAAAATTATTTGGTATACAGCGAATAAAGAATTTATTTCTGGCAGTCTTACAAATAGTATGACATCGCCAAGCAATGCTTATTTCGCTCGTTGCGTTATCAGCCATGTTGGGACTGAAGTCACAAAAGAAGTGGCAAAAACGTACAATATTCAGTTTGAACAAGGTTCTATAGCTACTTCTTACGAGCCTTATAACAGCACTGTTTATGGTGGTTCTCTTGACATTTGTACTGGAGATCTTACGGTTGAATGGGAATCAGCATCTGTACGATGGGGCGATATTAAACGAAGCGATAGCTATAATAGTGACACCGGGTTTTATGCCGGGAGTCTTCCTACTGTTAATGGCGCAAAGAAAATAACAAGTTCTTTACAATATGGCGTTGATGTTTTTTCAAACTTTACCGATCAAATTTTGTGGGAAGGTACATCTCGTACTCCGGGGCATTTTTATTTTCCGGGGCCTAGTTACAAATACGCTGCTATATCTGGAAATTGGGACGACGATTTAGTCATGCAACTAGTGTTTAAGATTAATGAGCCGTTTGTCCTGCATCTTACCCCTCATCAACTCTCTACCTTCAAAGGCCAGAACAACATCTGGTCTGATGCAGGAAATGTCGAAGTCAATTATGACTATGCAGAGTCTGTGGATATTCTGAAGATTCGGAGACAAATGATGATGAATCATCTCGTTGAACCAGATGGATGGCAATATAAGCGTTTTGTTGCCGCATCTGATACAACGAATGGGCTTACAACAATCTCTGCAATACAAAACGAACTTCCAAATAAATATCGATATGCGGTTGCTTTGAAGAGAAATCCGAGTAATCCATATAATAATGCTTTCTTGGGAGCTATATTCCTTCCAACAAGATCAGGTGTGTTAGGTTTAAGATATCGAAATGGCGTGTATGAACAACGTGCGGATATTAATAATACTACTTATGATGTAGAATTAATGACAGGAGAAGTTGTTGATATTTTCTGGAGGCATAAACCTTTAGGTAACGATGCTCCTCCGACAACGTGGGATTATTCTGTTATTCAGCCAGGAGCAATAACAAGAGCGGATGCATTGAAAACGGCTCTTACAAACGGCATACCGTGGACTTCTAAGTTAGCTGTAAGTGATCTTGATTTTAAGAAGATTCCAGCATTAAACCGTACATATTGTGAAAGCGTTACAATGGACAGTTCAAATATGACTGGCGCATATATTCGGACAAATGATCTAGCTTATCAATCAGTTAACTCATGGACGAGTGCTTACGATTGTCAAGTTGAAGAATCGACCTCTATTATAAACTTCTCATTTACAGCTATTGGAGAATTTACGAAAGAGTATTATGCAGTGTTAAAACCTAACGCTGCAAATTCTTTTGTTATTAATCATAATCTTGGAATTACTCCACGGTTTTGCATGATCCGACTTGTTGACAGCACACTTGTTAAGACAAATGCATATATAACTGAATGTATGATGGACTTTAACGTACAAGGAATGGATCAAGACAAAACAGGTATTGCATATTTCAGATTTTATTATGATGCCACATGGCAAGCTTGTTGGAAGCCTCTTCCGTATCCTTCTATTATAGAATATAGCGAATCAATTATTAATGTAATCGGGTATCCATACGGTACATCAAGAAGCCAGTGGGATCAAAATGCAGATTATATTGTACAGATTTGGGGGTGATATAAAATGATATTTGAATTGTCTTCATGTGTTGTTGCAAAAAGCACCCCTTCTAGTAATAATTTTCTGTCTTTCCAAAATACTACTGGAGCAATTCCGAAACTTGTTCATATAACAAGCGATCCAACTTCTCATGCTCGTACTACTCTTGGGTGGATTCTTGACGCATGGTTTACTTCAGAGTATGGAATTATAATTTCTACATATACGGGGGGAAAAAATATTACAACACGCTTTTCTCCTGTGAATCAAACACCGACTGCAGTATGCACTTATTATATGACAGATAGCGTTCTTGAATTCTATAAAGGCGACAGTGCAACAGGAAACAAATGGGATACAAGTACTGAATACGTAGCTGAGATTTATATTTGTAATGATAATTATAAAACCTGTTCTTTTTATATGGACGGGAAAATGCATGACACAGATATCGAAATTCCAGCTACAAATATGACAATGCTTGTAGAAATCGGACCTCCGGCAAGTGGCTCAGCAGTTTCAGCACATTATGTAGATGCGTCTTTATCGGATAATACAAATCGTTATATGCATTTTGCATTTTATAGTAACTATGCATATGTGGATTGCGGAGGAAAAAGAAACACACAAGGCATTGACCAAGGATATGATGGAACGAAAACAAATCGTTTTGCTCTTTCTGTGTTTTCAGACGGAACTTATATAAAATATATTAATAGTTTAAAGTCTACAGGTTCTGGAACCAATTATGATAATTTGTCGACAATTGGTGTAATAAGAGGAAACGCAAATAAGCTTAATACGGGGAATAAGATTACAGCTCATCTGTTTAAAACAGCTTTACAGGACGAGGATTTGAATGCATTTGTAGTTCATGGCATCGTTCCTGTGGCAAGTGTAAATTCATAAACGAAAGCGAGGAAACTATTATGGCTACATATTATGCTCAGAGGAAATCTATTCTGAATGGTGAACCTCAGACAGTTAACAATCGTTATGGCACTCGTAGAGAAATGGAGAGGCAGTTTCATCTCTATTGTGCGAACGCCTGCGACGGAACCGAATATCCTTTTGATATTGATTCTATTGAATGGGGCACTGTAGAAAATGGATCTCTGGAGCGCAAGGTTTATACCAAGCCTACTCCCGAACCCACTCCCGAACCTGAACCGGAAGTAGAACCTGAAGAGGAGCCTTCCGAAGGCGAGTAAGAGTTAACCATTTGATATTTTTGAAAGGAGAAATCTATGGCTAGCGGAAAAATTCAGAAATCTTCAGACGCCATTATGCAAGATATAATTGGAAGCTTTTTTCCATCGCAAAGAAGTACTTGGCAAACGTTTAATTTGCAAGAGCCGATCAAAGATGACGCAATTTATACTTTGAATGTGCATGTCGATAGCGGATATTCCGGATATGGATTTACTGCAAAAGGCTCTGTGCTGAAGAGTGTTAACGAAATGATGCATCCTTTTCATCTTGTAGATGATGTTCCTAGATCCGATGCTACGGCATTATATGCATGCTTCCCTTCTGATTCAGAGTTTAGTTTATACGTTGCTAGTGGACTTTGGGAAGGTCTAAATGTCGGCGTCCGGATTATAAAAATATACGATGAAATACCAACTACATATGTACCATATATTCCTGAATTCGGAGAAGTTGGAGTTGATATTACAGAAAATTGCACGCTTGGAGTTGATCCAGGTGGTCATGGAGCTAGTGAATTACATGTATATAAATATGGAAAACTAGTAATTGTTGATCTTCGTTATGACTACGCATTAAGTACTGCCGCAGGTCAAAATAGTTTTACTATGGTTTCTGGACTTCCGCCAGCAAAATTTATTCATCGGATGGTCGTCGTTTCACAGGCGATTAAAAATGCTGGAGTTATTCAAATTTCACCAGACACCAATATAGGTTGCTTAATTTATACTGCGACAAATACTAGCGCAAACGATGCAAAATATATTCATTTCGCATATATCTGTGAGTAACTCATTTTCTACTTATGATTGTTATTTCAGACCCTGTCGCATGCTTTGAAACAAGCATAGATCGAGTAGTTACGTAATGCTCTGTGAATAAAAGAGAGGGTTCTGAAATTCAATGAAAGGATCGTTTCAAAGTGAAGCGGTCCTTTTTTCTTGTGCTTTTACAACTGAATATTCATCCGGTTGGATATTTGTGTCGTTCTAACGCATCTATCTGCCCGATGAACGTATCCAAATATTTTTTATTTGGAGGTTAGCACTTATGACTGAAAACGGAAATATGTACATGCCTGTTGGACCTGTTGGTTATGGCGGTAATGACGGTATGTTTGGCGGCCAGGGCGCCTGGTGGATCATTATTCTGCTGGCTGTTCTTGGCTGGGGCAATGGCTTCGGATTTGGCGGAAACAGAATGAACGGCGGTGTTGGCTCTGAAGTTCAGCGTGGTTTCGACCAGAATGCTGTGATGAATGGTCTGACCGGTATCCAGAATTCCATTTGCAGCGGTTTCTCCAATGCGGAAGTAGCTGCGAATTCCCGTCAGATGGCAGATATGAACCAGAACTTCGCTATGCAGAGCGCCTTACAGAACTGCTGCTGTGAAAACCGTCAGGCTACCGCGGATCTCAAATACACCATTGCGTCCGAAGCCTGCAATAACCGTCAGGCGGTTTCCGATGCCGTGCAGAAAGTAATGGATCAGATGGCTCAGGACAAGATTGATGCGAAGAACGAGACAATCGCGATGCTCCGTCAGCAGCTTCAGATGGCTCAGCTGTCTGCGTCTCAGGGAGCTCAGACTGCTCAGATTCTGGCTGACAATGCGGCTCAGACTTTCGCTCTGGAACAGTATCTGGCTCCTGTCCCGAAACCGGCATACATCGTACAGAACCCTAACTGCTGCGGTCAGCAAAACTGGGGATGCGGTTGTGGTTGCGGCGGCTCCATGTGATATTTGACTAATCATACGTGTTTGTTCGGAATAAAAGAACAATGTTGATTGGAGGAATCTTTTAATGGCGGAATTTATATACAACGACATTCAGCTGATTCAGCCGAATGCTCCGGCGCTTTTTGAAACCGCGATCGGATGCAACAAAGGTTATGTGTTACATCGTCCTGGGAGCGGTATTCTGACACTTCGTGGCATCACTAACAATCCTTGTGCAAGGTTTGCTCGTTACCGTGTAGCTTTTGATGGAAACATTGCGGTTCCTGAAGGGGGTACTGCCGGTGAAATTCAGTTGGCCATTGCAATTGATGGAGAAGTTGTTCCTACCAGTATTGCTGCCGCGACGCCTACCGCCGTAGACGCATATTGGAATGTAAACGGTTTTGCGATTATTGATGTTCCTGCCGGTTGCTGCTATACGGTGTCTGTTGAAAACGCATCTGTCAGCGCGACTCCTGCGACGACACCGGCTCCGGCGCTGAATCTTCGCAATCTGAACGTTGAAGTAACGAGACTTGCCTGAGGAGGTGCGGATGATGGATAAGTATGAAATTCATGAAGTCGTCATGGAGCAACTCTGCCGGGAAGTAGAGCAGATTGCGGAAAACATCAAGAAAAATCAGACGCTTTCCATGCAGGAACTGGAGAAGCTTGACAAAATGTATCATCTGAAAAAGAGCATGCTGACTTGTCAGGCAATGGAAGAAGCGGATGAATATGCTGAAGGCGGAAATTCCACTTATCGCGGACGGGCTGCGAACGGTCGTTATGTCAGCAGGATGCAGAGTGGCAATCACAATCAAAATGGAAGTTATAGTGAAGGCTACGAACGAGGATATTCTGAAGCGATGAATCAGATGAACGGCTACGGGCCCAGACGGTGGTGATTTATATGGCAATCATAGCGGCATTTAAAGAAGGTCAGACAAAAGTCTATACCAAATCTGCCCATCAGTTTGACAAAGGGCAGAAACTGATTATTACAGGGATTCAGCTTCCTCAGGTTTATGAGGTCCATATTTCAAATGAAAAAGATAAGGGCTTCGCGGCTCCTTTAACAGGAGATCTGGAAGGCGTTTATATTCCGGATTCGTTTTTCATGAGCGGAGATTATGTATATGTGTGGGTGTATGCAATTGAAACGGAATCTGCTTCTGCATATGATATTGATCCGGAAACCGGTACGACAGTTTTGATTCCGGAAGAAGAGAATGAAGAAGGAAACGTGAAATCCGGAACTACCGTGTATGAGATTATCATTCCGGTAATTCGCAGGCCGATTCAGCTTTCGTTTGATTACGGCAGCGGAAATTCCATTGTCGGTTATATCGTGGATGATAATAACCGGCTTGTCCCTGTAAGGAAATAAAGTTTACTTTAGGAGAGAATGACTTATGCCAGACGCAGTTTATTTTGATCATGTGCAACTTATTGACGGTACTTACGCAGAAGTATGCGATTCTGTTGCACGTGCTGCCATTAGGAATGGCACGTTCTTTCTTGGCGTTACCACGACGGAACTGACGGATGGCGCGGCCACAAATCCGATTATGATTGCCGGAGAATCCGTCACTGCCAAGAATGGAGATATCGTAGTTTACGGACGGCACGAATATGTGTTCGCGTCTGTAGACAGTAAATGGCACGAACTCGGAAGTCCGGTATTGAAAGCAGAAGTTCATAACGGGGTTCTTGAGTTTAGTCGGGATTAATTGATTCGGGGTACGGTTCAGTTTTGGGCCGTGCCCTTTTTATATATGCTGCTGTATCTCAGTCGGTCAGAGGAGCGGCCTTATAAGCCGAATGTCGATGGTTCGAATCCATCCAGCAGTACTAAATAAAAGTGAGGTGATGTCATGGTTCACTGGTTGTGGGCACTGATAACCTTTATCATAGGTGCCATATTCGGAATCTTTGTTATCGCGTTTATGGAAGTTTCAAGAAGAGAAGATAACCGACCTAAAAAATGGTGGGAAGAATAAAGTAATCAAAATGGAGGTTAAAAATTATGGACAGAGCTACTGAAGCCAGGGAGATTGCACCGGATCGTTATTGGACTAAATTCTATGGACTGTCTACGGATACTAAAAAGACAGATCGGATTGCGAACGGCAGTATTTTCATTGAAATGGATACCGGCGACGCATATTTCTTTGACGAAGAAAATACCAGATGGATAAAGGTAGGTGGAAGCAATGACTGATACCGGTGAGGTGATTGCTCTCATAAAGGCATTTGGCGGCGGAGGAGGAGCTCCAAGTCAGTCAGAAATCAACAGCGCGGTTGCAACCTATCTTGAAAACCATCCAGAAGCTGTTGCGGATGAAAAGTATTATGTAACATTTACTCCTCAAGTAGATCAGAGCGGACAGCCGGACATGGCAAATGCTGACTGTGACAAGACAATGGATGAAATAGCCGCGGCGTATGTGGCCGGTAAAAACATTATTGGGATTTACTTAATGCAGATGGGCACTATGGGTAGCTTGAGCGCGACGTTGGAATGTTCAAGGTTCAACATAGAAATGCGCGGCGAAAACATTCAAATGTTTATATTCTATGGCGTCATGGCATTTGATGGAATATTAGATATAAAAATAATTCCAACGGAGTCAGATAGCGGAGCTTATGCGTGGAACACTGAAATTACTGCTAATCTTAGTGTCAATGTAGCGAATCCTCAAAGCGGTTATAACGCTTATAATGCCGCTATAACCGGTGTCGCTAATCC
>Ga0310697_10005398_pt1 | contig 12358 bp, 7 predicted proteins | sample 172DNAGHGlowgp2_FD_203883 | JGI IMG/M metagenome (GOLD analysis project Ga0310697, IMG submission 203883) | Sheep rumen microbial communities from Palmerston North, Manawatu-Wanganui, New Zealand - 1728 DNA GHGlow gp2 (v2) (version 2) | ecosystem: Host-associated > Mammals > Digestive system >... | reverse complement strand
TCGCACGTGGAGAAGATCTGCCTCTTCCTGCTCGTCGAGTCGCACCACCTCAACGCGAAGATCGTGCAGTCCTCGCCGAAGGAGGGACACGTCCGCCACTCGAACGACCCGAAGGGCACGATCAACGTGATCGACCTCGACCTCTCGCGCTACGACGTGCTTGCCAAGCGCTTCGAGACCGAGCGCCAGAGGGACCTATCCTTTCTCAAGCAGGGCATCGCCACGCGCAACGCCGACTTCAACCGGCTCATCGAGACGATCGAGCGCGTGTCCGTGCGCTCCTCCGACCCCATCCTGCTCACCGGCCCCACCGGCGCGGGCAAGAGCCAGCTCGCCAAGCAGATATACCTGCTCAAGAAGCAGTCCGGCAAGGTCAAGGGCGAGTTCGTGGCCGTCAACTGCGCTACGCTCGGCGGCGACCTTGCGAAGTCCGCCCTTTTCGGACACAAGAAAGGCTCGTTCTCCGGCGCCGGCGCCGACCACGCCGGCTTCCTAAAGGAGGCCGACGGCGGCATCATCTTCCTCGACGAGATCGGCGAGCTGCCGATGGAGGCACAGACGATGCTCCTCAAGGCGATCGAGGAGAAGACCTACCGTCCCCTCGGCGCAGCCAAGGACGAGCGCAGCGACTTCCAGCTCATCTGCGGTACGAACCGCAACCTCATGGACGACGTCACGAGCGGCAAGTTCCGCCGCGACCTCCTCGCCCGCATCGACCTCTGGAGCTTCCAGATGCCCGGACTCGCCGAACGCCGCGAGGACATCGAACCGAACCTGGACTACGAGCTGCTGCAGTATTCGCAGCGCACTCACAAGCACGTGTCGTTCAGCAAGGAGGCGCGCTCCCGCTTCCTCAAGTTCGCGCTTGCCCCCACTACCGCCTGGCGCGGCAACTTCCGCGACCTAAACGCGATGGTCGTTCGCATGGCCACGCTCTCCGACGGCGGACGCATCACGGAAGATGTCGTAAAGGACGAGATAGCCCGTTCGGCGGACAACGCCAGCACCAGCACGGCGGAAACGCCCTCCGCCGACGCCGCCACGCTCGCTGAACTTCTCGGCAAAGACTACGCCGAACGGCACGACAGCTTCGACCTAGCGCAGCTCGCGCACGTCGTAGAGGTATGCCGTGACTCGTCCTCTGCAGCGGACGCGGCGAAGAAGCTCTTCGCCGTCTCGCGCAGGGCGAAGAAATCCAGCAACGACTCCGACCGCCTCTCGAAGTACCTCGCCCGCTTCGGACTAAAGTTCAAGGACATGCAGCGCCGCCCTGAGGCAGAGCCGCCTTCACGAAATCGGAGAATACGGGAATCGACGTGAGGGGCGTCACTTCATAAGCTCGTCGGCGAGGGCGGCGAGCTTCGCCTCGGAGGCGGCGTTGAGCGCGCTCGTGACCGTCACAGTGTTCTCGCAGAACACGATGCCCTTCGACTTCTCGAAAAGTCCCTTCATCACCTTCGCCGCCATAGGCGCCCAGCTGCCGTTCTCGATCAGGCCGACAGTGCGGTTCTGGTAGTTGCGCTCCACGAGATGCTCGATGAACGTGCGCATGAACGGGAAGATGTCCGTATTGTACGTGGTCGTGGCCAGCACGAGCTTGCCGTAGCGGAACGCGTCTTCCACCGTCTCCGGCATGTCGTCGCGCGCGAGGTCCGCCACCGCCACCTTCGGGCAGCCCTTCGCCTTCAGAAGCTCCGCGAGCTTGAGCACCGCCGCCTTCGTGTGGCCGTACACGGACGTGTAGGCGATGCAGATTCCTTCGCTCTCCACGCCGTACGAGCTCCACGTAGCGTACTGCTTCACCACGTGCTCGATCTCCTCCGGCGTCTGGAGCAACGGTCCGTGCAGCGGCAGGATCTTCTCGATCGCAAGCCCGGCCGCCTTCTTGAGGACGGCTTGCACCTGCGGACCGTACTTGCCGACGATTCCGAAGTAGTAGCGGCGCGCCTCGCAGTCCCAGCCCTCGGGATCCTCCACGTCGTTCGCGCCGAACTTGCCGAAGCCGTCCGCCGAGAAGAACGCCTTCTCCGCCGCGTCGTACGTCATGATCACCTCGGGCCAGTGGACCATCGGCGCGGCGACGAACGCGAGCGCCCGCCCGCCGAGGTCGAGCGTGTCGCCCTCCTTCACCACCACGCGCCGGTCCTCCCACTCCTTGCCGAAGAAGTTCTTCATCATGCGGAACGCCGGCGCGGAGGAGACCACCTTCGCCTGCGGGAACGCGTCCATGAACGCCGCGATGTTCGCGGAGTGGTCCGGCTCCATGTGCTGCACCACCAGGTAGTCGGGCGCCTTGCCGCCGAGCGCGGCCTTCACGTTCGCGAGCCATTCGTCGCCGAAGCGCGCGTCCACCGTGTCCATCACGGCCGACTTCTCGCCGCCCAGCACCACGTAGCTGTTGTAAGCCATGCCGTTCGGCACCACGTACTGCCCCTCGAAGAGGTCAATGTCATGGTCGTTGACTCCAACGTATTTGATTGTACTTGAGATTGTCATGTTTTTTACTTTCCTTAGACTCTGCCACTCACGGCTTGTACGAATCCTTGAGCGTGACCGTGCGGTTGAACACCGGCGCGTCGGAGCGGTGCTCCTTCGCGTCGGTGCAGAAGTAGCCGGTGCGCTCGAACTGGAAACGGTCGCCTGGCGCGGCCGCCGCGAGAGCGGGCTCCACGTAGGCCGTCACCGTCTTGAGCGAATCCGGGTTCAGGTACTTGAGGAACTGGTCGCTGCCGTCCTGCATCGGGTTCGGCACGGTGAAGAGGCGGTCGTAGAGGCGAACCTCGGCCTTGACGCCCGTCGCGCAGTCCACCCAGTGGATCGTGCCCTTCACCTTGCGCCCGTCGGGCGCGTTGCCGCCCCACGAGCCTTCGTCCCACGTGCAGCGGATGAGGGACACCTTGCCGTCGGCGTCCTTCTCGTAGCCGACGCACTTGACGATGCACGCGCCCGCGAGACGCACCTCGCGGTCCGGTCCCAGGCGGAAGAACTTCTTCTCCGGGTTCTCCTGGAAGTCGGCGCGGTCGATCCACAGCTCGCGCGAGAACGGGATCTCGCGCGTGCCGCTCGCCTCGTCGAGCGGGTTGTTGGGCTTTGCGACGGTGCGCGTGCCCTCGAAGTTCTCGATCACGAGCTTCACGGGGTCGAGCACCGCCATGCGGCGCGGCGCCGTCTTGTTCAGCTCCTCGCGCACGCACCATTCGAGGAGAGCGGTGTCGCTCTCGCTCTCGACCTTCGTGACGCCCACGCGGTCGCAGAACTCGCGGATCGCACCCGGCGTGAAGCCGCGCCGGCGCATCCCGCACACGGTCGGCATGCGAGGATCGTCCCAGCCGGCCACGCGCCCTTCCATCACCATCTGCAGGAGCAGGCGCTTCGACATCACGGTGTACGTGAGGTTGAGGCGCGCGAACTCGCGCTGATGCGGGCGGATCTTCACGCCGTTGCGCACGACGAGCATACCCATCTCGTCGAGACGGTCCACCACCCAGTCGTAGAGCGGGCGATGCACCTCGAACTCGAGCGTGCACATGGAGTGCGTCACGCCCTCCAGCGCGTCCTCTATCGGGTGCGCGAAGTCGTACATCGGGTAGATGCACCACTTGTCTCCGAGGTGGTAGTGGCTCACGTGGCGGATGCGGTAGATCACCGGGTCGCGGAAATGGATGTTGGGCGAGGCCATGTCGATCTTCGCCCGGAGGCACCACTCGCCGTCGGCGTACTTGCCGGCGCGCATGTCGCGGAATATCTCGAGGTTACGCTCAGGCGAGGTGTCGCGGCTGGGGGATGGGCGACCTGGCTTCTCGGGGACGCCGCGGTACTCCTTCCACTCGTCCTGGCCGAGGTTGCAGCAGTAGGCCTGCCCGGCCTTGATCAGGTTCTCGGCGATCTGGTACATCGTGTCGAACATGTTCGACGCGTTGTAGAAGCCGGGCTCCTTGCCGTCGCCCGCGCCCGACCACTGCCAGCCGAGCCAGCGGATGTCGTTCTTGATGTTCTCGGCGTACTCGTCCGACTCCTTCGTCGGGTTCGTGTCGTCAAGCCGCAGGTGGCATTCGCCCCCGAAGAGACTCGCCATGCCGAAGTCCACGCACACGGCCTTCGCGTGGCCTATGTGGATGTAGCCGTTGGGTTCCGGCGGAAAGCGCGTGACGACGGTCCCACCAGTGCGCCCCGCCGCCACGTCCTCCTCGATCCACTGCCGCAGAAAGTGGCGGCTCGTGTCCGATTCCTTGATCTCGTCCATATCAGAAGCCAATGTTCAGGAACGGAAGCACGCAGACGGGCTGGTTGACTACCACGTTGATCACGCCGAGCTGGAATCCGTCGAGGTCGTGCGCCCAGTTTAGGAACCCGAGCTGAAAGCCGGCGAAGTAGTTTGCCGTGTTGACGAAGCCCCACTGCATGCCGTAGCCTTCCCTCACGCGGTTCCAGAGCGAACCGTACTGCAGGCCAACGAAATAAGCCGCCGTGTTGATGTCGCCCCACTGGGTGCCGTAGCCGACCCTGGCGTGGTTCCAGGAACCCCACTGATATCCGGCGAATTCGTTCTCGACATAGTTGACGAAGCCCCACTGCACGCCGTTGGCGTTGTTGGCGCGATTGTAGACAAGCCCGATCGCGAAGCCGTTGAACTGCTCGCGTGTGCGGTTTGCGCCGATGGCGATGTCGAGGCCGTTCAGGCGGGTGTGGTCGCCGTAGAACAGCGTGCCTCGCACGCCCCAGATCACCGAGCGCGACGCCATGGGGAGCTGGCCAGGGGCCCACGCGCAGAGCGCGGCATAGTAATCCGGCTCCGCGCTCATCGCGGACACCGAACAGAGGATCGCAAACGCCATCAACAGCTTTTTCATGTCTAGGTACTCCAGTTGCTTTTTGGGGTGTGGTGAAGATTATACCCTTATCGCGGCGGAAATGGAAGCACGATTTGCGAGATTGTGAAATTATCCCGCCCTGCCCCGTCCCCTCCGTGAAAAGCGCGTACGTCATTTCGCGACTCCGAGCCGCTGCCCGGAGTACTTGGCCTCGCGGATCGGACGCCACCACCAGCCGTTGTCGAGATACCACTGCACGGTGGCGCGGATGCCGGTGTCGAACGTGTGCTTAGGCTTCCAGCCGAGCTCGTCCATGAGCTTCGCGGGGTCGATCGCGTATCGCAGGTCGTGCCCTGGGCGATCCTTGACGAACGTGATGAGCGATTCGTAGGGCGTCCCGTCCGTGCGCGGACGCAGCTCGTCGAGGATGCGACAGATCGTCCGCACCACCTCCAGGTTCGTGCGCTCGTTGTGCCCGCCAACGTTATACGTCTCGCCCGGCACGCCCTTCTCGTTCACGAGGCGGAGCGCCGCCACGTGGTCCTCCACGTGCAGCCAGTCGCGCACGTTCGCGCCCGCGCCGTACACGGGAAGCGGCTTTCCGTCGAGCGCGTTGAGGATAACGAGCGGTATCAGCTTCTCGGGGAAGTGGTACGGGCCGTAGTTGTTGGAGCAGTTCGTGATGAGCGTAGGAAGGCCGTAAGTGTCGTGCCATGCCCGCACTAGGTGATCCGAAGCGGCCTTCGACGCGGAGTACGGCGAATGCGGCGAGTAGGGGGTCTTCTCCGTAAAGAACCCCTCCGCGCCCAAGGATCCGTAGACCTCGTCGGTGGAGATGTGCTGGAAGCGGAACGAAGACTGCGTCGCCGCTCCGCAGTTAAGAGATGATGGTTGAGAGTTGAGAGTTTGTGGCAACGTGCGCCAGTAGGCGAGGGCGGACTGGAGAAGCGTCGCGGTGCCGACGACGTTCGTGCGGATGAACTCGCCGGGGCCGTCGATGGAACGGTCCACGTGCGACTCCGCCGCCAGATGGAAGATCGTGTCGGGCCTGAAGTCCGCGAACGCCTTGTCCATGGCGGCCTGGTCGCAGATGTCCGCCTTCAGGAACGAATAGCGCGGAGAATCCGCCACCTCTTTCAGCGACTCCAGGTTTCCGGCGTACGTGAGCTTGTCCACCACGAGCACGGCCGCCTCCGTGTCGCGCACGAGGTGCCGCGCGAGCGCGGAGCCAATGAACCCGGCGCCTCCGGTAACGATGCAACGCTTGTTGAATGCCCCTGCCATCCTGCCCTCCTGTACCTTTCCTTTTCAAACGACCAGATGTCCGCCGTCCAGCTTAAGCACGCGGTCGCACCGCGCGGCTGCTGCTGCCGAATGCGTCACCATGACGCAAGCGATGGGAGTCTCGTTGATCTCGAAGAGCAGCTTCAGTATCTCCTCGCCCGTGAGCGCGTCCAGGTTGCCCGTAGGCTCGTCGGCGAGTATGATCTCCGGGCGACACATGAGAGCGCGGGCGAGCGCCACGCGCTGCTGCTCGCCTCCCGAAAGCTCCGCCGGCAGGTGCCTCAGGCGGCCGCCCAGCCCCACCTTCGACAGCAGCTCCTTCGCCCGCGCGCGTGCCGCTGGGATCCGCGCCCGCCCCGTCATGGACGGCAGCAGCACGTTCTCCACGATGTCGAGCTCGGGCATCAGATGGTAGCTCTGGAAGATGAACCCGATCTTCGTGGCGCGCAGGCGATTGCGGCGGCGGGCCGCGCCGAACCCGAGAAATAGCGACTCGCCGCCGAGCCGCACGTCCCCGGCAGTAGGCTTGTCCAGCCCGCCGAGGATGTTCAGGAGCGTGGTCTTCCCCGCGCCGGACCGCCCCACGATCGCCACGTGCTCGCCCGCAGCCACGGCGAACGACACGCCGTCCAGAACCCTGATCGGCTGCTGTCCCGGGAGACGGTACTCCTTGACTATGTCGGCTACATCAAGCATCAGAACATCCCGAAAAACCTCTTCCCGCGAACCGGCTTGACAGTGATCGTCCATGTCTCCTTCTGGATCGGGAAGGTGTACTTGTCCATCGGATTTGGGCCGCACGAGGCGCCGCCCAGGCCGAGCTGGCGCACGTCGAGGTTGAGCACGACCTCGTCGCGCTTCACGAGCGGCGTGCGATGGCGCTTGTCGCCTGCGCGGAAGCGCGCGAACTCGAGATCTTCCATTCCGTAGTGAAGCGCCTGCACGAAGAGCGGCACGTCGCCGGAGAACTCCACGCCGAAGCCGTGATTGTCCGTGAAGCGCACGGAACGGACGTCGCACTTGTAGCCGTTGTCCTGAGGGCGCACATAGTCCTCGTACTGCTCTGTCACCGTGCTTTCCCACCAGCCGAGGAAAGATCCCGTGCACCGGTCGATATAGTTCTCGCGCGGGCCGCGCCCGTAGTAGGCCATGTGCTCCAGCGCCTTGTCGAGCTTCCACGTGGTGCCGAGGCGCGGCAGCGCGGGCGGCATGACGCCGTGCGGCGTGGCCACGTTCCTCACCGTGATCGTGCCGTCGGGGAAGAACGTCCACTCCGCCTCGTGCGTGAAGCCGGCGGACTTAGCCCCGGTCACCTCCACGGAGGCCGTCACCTTCACGCAGTTCGCGCCGGCCGGGAATGCTACCTTCAACGGGCGCGCGTGGTAACGCAGCTGCGTGAGACCCGACGAGTAGAAGCCCTTGCCGCGCTCCTCCTTCCACGGGTTGCCGTCGCGTATCCAGCGGTCGTTGTCCGTGAACGCACGCTCGCAGGTAAGCTGCGGCCCCGCGACCACGCCCGGCGCAAGGTCCTTTAGCACGACGCGACCGTAGAAGGACAGCTCGGCCAGCGTGCCGGAGCGGCGGCAGAACACGGCCTCCGCGTCACCGGCAATAACCTTGACGGTCCTGTCGTTCTCGGAGACCACCGGACGCACGCCCGCCGCCGGGGCGGGCGAGGGCGCGGCGACCTTCCTGACCGCCAGCTGGTCGCGCGCCACCGCGTAGCCTTTCTTCGCCCAAAGCGTGTCGGCCTTCAGGACGAAGGAGAAGTTTACGAAGTACTCGCCCGCGCCCTCCATCGCCTCGGCCGGCAGACTCACCTTGAACTTGCCGCGCGAGAGCGGCGCGACAGGAGGCACGTCGAACGAGCCGGACGCGACCGTTCTGCCGTCCCTCAGCAGCTCCCATGCGCCGTCGAAGTCGCTAGCCTTCGTGAAGCCGAATCGGTTCCAGAGCGTCGCCTCGCCTGTGGCGGCGTCGAGCTTCTCCACCACCAGGTTGCGGTGCACGTGGCCCACCTCCACCAGCTTGGCGGAGACGTTGCGGAACGGATCGACCACGCCGTTGCAGCAAAACGGGCCGTCGTTCGGGAACTCGTCGAAGTCGCCGCCGTAGGCGAGGTAGCGCTCGCGCTTGCCGGTCTTGGGGCAGACGCGGTCTGTGTACTTCCATACGGCCTGGTCCACCCAGTCCCAGATGCAGCCTCCGGAGAGCGAGTCGTACTTGTAGAACACGTCCCAGTATTCCTGGAAGTTGCCGATCGCGTTGCCCATCGCGTGGGCGTACTCGCACATGAAGAACGCCTTGCCCGGGGACTGGTCGTTGATGGAGACGCGGTGCTTGTCGGCCATGCCGCCATTCGCGCCCGGCTTCAGGTCGCCGAGACGGCCGCGCTTGTCGAGCCACTCCACCGTCGGATACATGCGGCTGTCCACGTCGGCGTCCTTGTTGCCGCGCTCCCAGTGGATCGGGCGCGTGGGGTCGAGCCGCTTGACCGCCGCAATCGCCTTGACGAAGCCTGGGCCGTGGCCCGTCTCGTTGCCCATCGACCAAAGCGTAACGGCCGCGTGGTTGCGGTAGTTCATCACGTTGTTGACGTTGCGCTCCATTATCGTCCCGAACCACTCCTCGTGCAGGCCCAGGCCATCCTTGCCGTAGCCCGGCTCGTGCGCCTCCACGTTCGCCTCGGCCACCACGTAGATGCCGTACCTGTCGCAGAGGTCGTACCAGCTGTGGTGGTCCGGGTAGTGGCATGTACGCACGGTGTTGATGTTGAACCGCTTGAAGAGCGTGATGTCCTTGAGCATCTCCTCCATCGAGACGGTGCGGCCGTTATCGGGGCTGCACTCGTGGCGGTTAACGCCCTTGAACTTGATCTTCCTGCCGTTGTACACGATCGCGTTACCGACGATCTTCACCTCCTTGAAGCCTACGCGCGTGGCACGGACGTCCTTCCGGCCCTCCGCGTCGGTCAGCGTCATAACGAGCGTGTAGAGGTAGGGATCCTCGGCGCTCCAGAGGCGCACGTTCGGCACGCCCACGGAGAGCGTCTCGCCGTGGAGCGCGCCAGTCGTCGGCACGAAGAACTTGACGGCGGGCAGGTCGGTCACCTTCTTGAACCCGGCGTCGAACAGCGTGGCGGAGACGACGGCGTTGCCGCCCTTGCCGTCCAGCGCGCGCGCCTTCACGGCCACGCGCAGGTTGGCGTTCCTGTAGTCCTTGTCGAAGGTCGTGGTGACGTAGAAGTCGTTAAGCTCGGTGCGTGGCGCGGCGAAGAGCGTCACGTCGCGGTAGATGCCCGAGTAGCGGAACATGTCCTGGTCCTCGACGTACGAGCCGTCGCTCCAGCGGTAGACCTCCACCGCGAGCAGGTTCTCGCCGTCCTTCAGGAATCCCGTGATGTTGAACTCGCTCGGCAACTTGGAGTCCTCGGCGTAGCCCACCTTCCTTCCGTTCACCCACACGTAGTAGGCGGAGTATACGCCGTCGAAGCGCAGGAACACGTCGCGCCCCTTCCACCCGGACGGCACCGTGAAGGTGCGGCGGTAGGAGGAGACCGGGTTGTAGTCGCCCTTGTTGGTGTCGCGGTCCAGGATGTATGGCCACTTGTTGGCGTGGGGGTATTTCACGTTCGTGTATCCGGGCGTGCCGAACCCGCGCATCTCCACGCATGACGGCACATCGATCGTGAACCAGTCGTCGTCGCTGTAGTCGGTCTTCCAGAAGTCGAGCGGGCGCAGCTTCGGGTCGCCGCACCAGCTGATCTTCCAGATGCCGTTCAGCGACACCTTGTACGGCGTCTGCGGCTCCAGGTCGTCCGTCAGCGCGGCGGCCTCGTCGGCAAGCGGCATCGAGTACGCGCGCGCGGGCTCGCGGTTTATGGAGTTGACGCGCGTGTTCTCCCAGTCGTTGGGGGCCGCGACGGCGCACGTGGCGGCGAACAGCGCCGCCGCAATGACAACTTTCTTCATCTTCGTTTCCTGTGTTTCGCGTTGCGTTTGCAATAGGAGGGACCTGTCGCGGCTATTCTATCCTATCCTCACCGCCCCGTCAACGCCGCTTGGCGACGAATCGCGACTGCAGCGCGACAGTGGCGTGGGCGAGGCCGCGGCGAGGCGGCCATGCCAGGCCCCGTCACCGGCGAGGGGGCGGGAACGTGCCGGCGGCGACTTCGCCCACGTAGGCGGCGAAGGCCTGCTTCGCAGCGGACGCGAGGTCGGCGTACTTCTTCACGAACGATGGCACGTGGCCCTCGTTGAGTCCGAGCAGGTCGTGCATCACGAGCCACTGCGCGTCGCAGACGGGACCGGCGCCGATGCCGATGGTCGGGATCTTCAGAGCGGCGGTGACGGTGGCGGCCAGGTCGTCCGGCACGCACTCGAGCGTGACGGCGAACGCGCCGGCGGCCTCGACGGCCTGCGCGTCCGCCAGCACCTGGGCGGCGGCCTCGCGCGTCTTGCCCTGCGTCTTGAAGCCGCCGTAAGCGTTGACGCTCTGTGGCGTCATGCCGACGTGCGCGAGGACTGGGATGCCGGCCTCGGTCATGCGGCGGATGAGTCCGCACACGCGCGCTCCGCCCTCGAGCTTGACTGCGTCCGCGCCCGCCTTGAGGCAGGCGACGGCGTTGGCCATGGCCGCGTCGTCGCCGCACTGGTAGGAGCCGAACGGCATGTCCGCCACCACGAGCGCGTCCTTGACGACGCGCGCGACGGCGGCTGTGGCGCTCAGCGTCTCCTCCATCTTGACGGGAAGGGTGGTGTCGTAGCCGAGCATCGTCATGCCCATCGAGTCGCCTATCAGTATGCAGGGCACGCCCGCCTCGTCGGCTAGCCGCGCGAAGCACGCGTCGTAGGCCGTGCAGCAGCCAAGCTTCTGCCTTCCCTTCGCCGCCGCGAAGGTTGCCGTAGTCCACTTCTTCATGTCGGGAATCCTCTTACGCCTTGATGGGACTGTATCGCGGCACGAGCGTCTTCATCAGGCACCACGCGACGAGGTACGCCACTCCGCACACGCAGAACACGATAAGGTACGCCGCAGGCTTGCCCTCGAAGCCCGCGAACGAGAACGCCTTGCCCATTCCCTCGGCGTACGTGAACAGCTTGCCCGCGTAGACGTTCACGAGGAACGACCCCAGGCCGCCCGCCATCGCGCCTATGCCGGTGATGGAGGCGATGGTGGACTTCGGGAACATGTCGCCCACCGTCGAGAAGATGTTCGCGCTCCACGCCTGGTGCCCGGCGGCGGCAAGGCCGATGAGGATGGCGGGGAACCACACGGAGATGCCGGCGAGCGGCTGCGTGACGAGCGCGGCGAGCGGGAAGAACGCGAAGATCAGCATCGCACGCATGCGGCACATGTACGGGTTGCCGCCGAAGAAGCCCTTCTCGATGAAGATGGTGGGGAGCTTGCAGCCGTAGATGGAGACCACCGTCACGATCAGGTAGAGCGTGAAGATGAGCGCCTGGCCCATGCCGGTTACGGGGCCGTGCCCCTGCTCCTTGAAGTACGCCGGCGCCCAGAAGAGGTAGAACCACCACACGCCGTCCGTAAAGAACTTGCCCACGATGAAGCTCCACGTCTGGCGATAGGTGAAGCACTTGAAGAACGAGATGGGCTTCTCGTCGTCTGCCGGCGAGACGCCCGCCTCCCCGACCTTTTCATCATCATCCTGCGAGATGTACTTGAGCTCGGCCTCGTTCACAAACTTCGACCGCTGCGGCTTCGTGTAGAGCCACTGCCAGAAGAACATCCAGATGAAGCCGGCGCCGCCGATGATGATGAACGCCATCTCCCAGCCGCAGAGCTTCGCGAGCGGCGGGATGGTGAGCGGGGCCGCGAGCGCGCCCACGGACGCGCCGGAGTTGAAGATGGACGTGGCGAACGCGCGGTCCTTCTTGGGGAAGTATTCCGCCGTCACCTTGATGGCGGCCGGGAAGTTGCCCGCCTCGCCGAGCGCGAGTACGGCGCGGCACGCAAGGAAGAGCCACACGGAGACGCCCGCGATCGCGGCCGCAGCGGCGCTGCCGGCCTTGACGAGGCGGAGCGCCTCCACGGAACTGACGTCGTTCACGAACCAGCACGTGGCGATGCCGCACGCGGCGTGAAGGCACGCGCCGACCGACCACACGAAGATGGCCCACAGGTAGCCCTTCTTGGTGCCCATCCAGTCGATGAACTTGCCGGCGAAGAGGCAGGCGACCGCGTAGATGAGCGAGAAGGATGCGGTGATCGTGCCGTAGTTGGCGTCCGACCAGTGGAACTCG
>Ga0310697_10005396_pt1 | contig 12363 bp, 10 predicted proteins | sample 172DNAGHGlowgp2_FD_203883 | JGI IMG/M metagenome (GOLD analysis project Ga0310697, IMG submission 203883) | Sheep rumen microbial communities from Palmerston North, Manawatu-Wanganui, New Zealand - 1728 DNA GHGlow gp2 (v2) (version 2) | ecosystem: Host-associated > Mammals > Digestive system >... | reverse complement strand
AAAAGTATGTTGAACTTCCGAGGAAGATGCTCACGGACAGACTTACTTCGCAGGAAAAAGAGAAAATGCTGGAACTCTTTGTCGATGATATTAAGGGACTCAAGGATAAGCTCTTTAAGGAAAAAGACGGAAAGACACTTCTTGTTTTGTCAGAGCCTCTGTGCGATCTGGAGACCAGAGAGCGTATATTCAGAGACATTATTGACGCCTATGGTAATATAGATGGAAGGGATGCTGTGGTAATGATAAAGCAGCACCCGAGAGACTACCTTGATTATAACAAGGCGTTTCCTGATGCAATCGTGCTTGATGGCTCGTTTCCTATGGAGATGCTTAACTTTATAGAAGGACTCTCATTCGACAGACTTGTGTCTGTATATACTGTTGTTGATTCGATTAATTTTGTAAAAGAGAAGCTGTATCTTGGGGATGATTTCATGGATAAGTACGAAGCGCCCGAGATTCACAGACAGAATGAGGCTATAGCAGATTAAAGCATAATGTAAATAAGTCGGAAGGGTTTAATTGATTTTATGCGTAAGATTTATAAGAAACTGATGCTCTTGCTCGATGCAAGACAGAAAAAGCAGATGGTTGGCATTGTTTTCATGATGCTCATAGGAGGAATACTTGAAGCATTTGGAATTGCTCTTATTGCTCCAATCATGGAAATTTTGATAAAGCCCGATCTTATAGATGACAGTGAGAAACTCTCATATGTATATTATACGGTTTTTAATCTTGGGGGAGTTCCGAACGGCTCCAGAGTGTTTGTAGCGATCATAATGGTGATCATGATATTTGTTTTTGTCGTAAAGAACATCTTTCTTTTCTTCATGAACAAAGTTCAGCTTAAGTTCGTATACACAAATCAGTTTGCGACTTCAAGAAGGATGATGATCAATTTTATGCAGCGTCCTTACGAGTATTATTTAAATGCAGATACCAGCGTTATACAAAGGAACATAACGTCTGATGTAAATAATATGTACGGTCTTATTCTTAGTTCTTTGCAGCTTATAAGTGAGATTATTGTTTTTACTTGTCTTGTAGTTATGCTTTTGACACAGGATGCTGTAATGACCGTTTCGATAGCATCGCTTCTTGTGGTTGTGCTTCTTGTTATCAAGTATGTTATCAAGCCTGTTATGACAAAAGCGGGAGAAGAAAATCAGGATTATTACAGCGGTCTGTATAAGTGGATTGATGAATCCGTTACAGGAATAAAAGAGATAAAGATTGCCAATAAAGAAAATTATTTTATAAACGGATATGCAAATTGCGGCGCAGGATATGTCAATGCGGTTCAGAAGTACAATCTTTACAATTCAACGCCCAGACTTCTGATCGAGACTATTGCTATTGCGGGCATGCTTGGATATATGCTGTTTGCGATGGCTTGCGGAACAAATGATGCAACATTGTTCGCTCAGTTTTCCGTTCTTGGTCTGGCGGCGGCGCGTCTCCTTCCAAGTGCCAACAGAATTAACAACTACCTCACAAGTATCGCCTATTTTGAGCCGTTCCTTATGAATGTAAGTGACAATCTTCAGGAGGAGATTAATGACAGCTCGATTTCATACAACAGCGATGATTACAAAAAGAAGCTTGAAACCAAGAAGCTTCCCGTTAATAAGACAATTTCGCTTAAGGATATCACTTACAAATATCCGGGTGCTGACAGATATGTACTTAAACATGCGGACATGGAAGTTCCTGTCGGAAAGTCCGTTGGTATCGTAGGTACTTCAGGTGCCGGTAAAACTACAATTGTAGACGTTATGCTGGGGCTCCTTAAGACAGAGAGCGGACATATCTATGCAGACGGCGTTGACGTAATGGAGAACTACAGCGGATGGCTCAAGAATATCGGCTACATTCCGCAGACAATCTTTATGATCGACTCGACTATCAGAAAGAATGTTGCTTTTGGATATGCCGATGAAGACATCGATGATGCCAAAGTATGGCAGGCACTGAAAGAAGCATCGCTTGATGAATATGTAAAATCTCTTCCCGAAGGTCTTGATACCAAGATCGGAGAGAGAGGAATACGCCTTTCCGGTGGACAGAGACAGAGAATCGGTATCGCGAGAGCTCTTTTCGAAGATCCGGAGGTACTTGTTCTCGATGAAGCAACTTCAGCTCTCGATAATGAGACAGAGGCAGCTATCATGGATTCAATAAATAAGCTCCATGGAAGGAAAACGCTTGTTATTATCGCGCACAGACTTCAGACAATTGAGAAGTGCGATATGGTTTACAACATAAAAGACGGCAAAGCTGTCGTAGACAGAAAATAAAGATATAAGACCGGCTGAATTATAAACGGAGGTGCAATGGACAGTCAGAGTATTACGAAAAAAAAGAGAGATGCTAATATCGAACTTCTCAGAATCGTAGCCATGCTTATGATCATCACTCTCCATTTTAACATCCATTCAAAAGCACTGCTTGTACTTGGGGAGCCTGCTTCGAATGTGCAGATTTTTGCAACGGTACTTGAAGCCATTGCGATTACCGGTGTCAATGTCTATGTGCTTATCAGCGGATATTATCTGTCTTCTTCAAAAGTGAGATTAAGTAAGGTATTACTTCTATACACTGCTTATTTCAGGTGCAATGATGTTTGTCGGAGCATATTCTGTTAAGCCTGAAGATAAGCTCGACAGGGCTTTAAGATATCTTTTCCCGATATCGAGTGAGCACTACTGGTTTGTGACGGCGTATGTGATCATGTATGTGCTTGCACCTGTTATGAATGCCGCGGTTAACACTCTTGAAAGAAAGCAGCTTAAGACTGTTATAATAGGGCTTCTTACATGGTTTTGTTTTATTAAGAGCATTGTTCCCGTAAAGTTTGGTACGGACAGAATGGGATATGATTTCGGATGGTTCATTTGTCTGTATCTTATCGCTGCATATATCAGAAAATATAATATTGTTCTTTTCAGAGATGCCAAGAAAAGCGCGCTTGTTTATCTGATATCGGTTGTTGTTATAGCGGCGTTCAGCCTGGCATTTTATAAGATCAATTTTGATACGGGCAATTTTAATTACTATGCAGAGGTTCCGTGCCACTATAATTTCTTTTTTGCCCTTACCGGAGCACTTGGGCTCTTTTCGGTATTTAGATTTATGAGGTTAAAAGAAAATCTTCTTGCCGAAGTGATAAGGATAATAGCGCCATATACTCTTGGCGTGTACCTCCTTCACATGCACTTCGAGATTGCGGACAGATGGGTTGAATGGATAGAGCAGATTATCGGAGAGACACCGCTTGATAATGTGCTTATGTTCTTTATTCATCTGGTTGTTTCGGTTCTTATAGTATTCTTTGCAGGAATCTTTGTGGACTGGATCAGAAAGTATATTTTTAACTTTTTTGGAAGAGTGCTTGGTGATACCCGCTTGTTCAGATTTATCAAACGCGTGGATGATGACTTATGCTAAAAAAAATCAGAAGCTATTTTATGAAATTTAAGGGATTGCAAAGTCTGCCGGAAAGATATTTCTTTCCGGTGGTTCTGTTGTTATATCCCTTTTTTGGTATAACGAAAGGACTTGATATTGTTGATACCACTTATAATCTGGGAAATTATGAGTTTATGGGAAATGTCGATCCCATGTGGCTTTTTTCAACGTTCCTTTCAAATCTTTTTGGAAACATCATTATGAAATTTCCGGGAGCCGGAACAATACTTGGTTTCTCTGTATATTGTACGTTTATTATAAGTGCGATGGCGCTTGTGTCTTACTATGTGCTTCAGAAGTGGATACCCGGCAGGATGGTATTTATAGGAGAGATTATTGCGGAAAGCCTTTGCTGGGCGCCCAGAGTCATTCTTTATCATTATCTTCCGTATCTGCTTGTGACGGTTGGAACATTGCTTCTGATCCGCGGTGTCTTTTCCAAGGAAAAGCAGGAAATTTTGCTGTTTGCGGCGGGAGTATGTCTCGGACTTAATGTATTGATGCGTTTTCCGGCGATTCTTGATTGCGTACTTATTTTGGTTCTGTGGTTCAATTCCTTTATTGCGAAAGATAAGTTTGCGGATGTTGCCAAAAAGACAGGTATATGTATCGGTGGATATGCTGCAGGCTTTGGAGTGCCGCTTTTTCTAATTTCTTTAAGATATGGATTTAATGCTTATCCGGATGCGATAAGTAAACTTTTTGCAATGACAGGCGAAGCTACCGACTATTCATCGGGCGGAATGATCGCCGACATTCTGGAAGCGTACACGCATACGCTTGGAAATATGCTGATAATGATTCCGTGTCTTGCTGCGGGAACTGTCATGTTTCTTGTGGCAAAAAAGAACTATGTATTACTTAAAAAGTTCCTTTATATCGCAGGGCTCCTTTTACTTGCTGTCTACTATGTAAAAAAAGATGTATTCTCAAGAAATTATTATTACTATGAATCGATGTTTCAGGCAGTAATGATGTTTTTGATAATAACTGTTATCCTTACAATTGCTGATGTAAGCGGTTTTTTTAATGGAGGAGTGGAAGAACGGACTATATCTTTTGCGGCTCTTATGCTTATATTTATACTTCCGATCGGAAGTAACAATCGCACAATGCCGCTTGTAAACTGTCTTTTCTTTGTTGCCCCGGCAGGATTGTGGATAATACAAAGATTTTTACAGAGGTTTGTGGATAATGAGTGGATTTTTGCATGGCAAGCCATGATAACGGGAGTTATCGTTGTGCTTCTGGTGCAGGGCGCTATTTTCCATGCGAGATTTTCTTTTGCGGATCATAATGAAGCCACGCCGGAATTAAAGCTCGACACAAAGGTTACTGATATTGCCAAAGCAATCGGACTTGTGACGACGAAGGCTAATTATGACACGCTAAGCGAACTTAAGAACTGTATTGAAAGTAACGGGCTTACGCAGGGTAAGGTTTTGACATTTGGAAATGTTCCGGGAATATCGTATCTTTTCGATATTGAACCTGCCATAGATACGACCTGGCCGGATCTTGACAGCTATTCTACGGTAAGATTTGCAAGTGCGCTTGAAAAGCTTGATTTGTCGGATAATCCGAATCCGACAGTTGTGATCGGGAAGCTTGATGATATTATGTCAGCAAATCCCAATGTTACAGAAAAAAATAATATGTTATTGGACTATATTAAGAAACACGATTATAATATAATCTTCGAGAGTAATAGATTTACGGTCTATGCCGTTGAAAGTGAGGAGTAGCGTTTTATTATGGAGAATGCCGAGAAAAAGGATATTTTTGACAAGATTATGTCATTACCTGTTTTAAATATTTTCGAACCATTTTATAAAAAATATAAAGAAGGTCTTTTATATTTGTTCTTTGGAGGATTGACTTTCTTTTTGAGTATTTTCCTGTTTTGGTTTATGGATGAAGTCATGCACATCAATGAGCTTATCAACAATACCATTGACTGGGTAATCTGTGTGGCGTTCCAATTTTTTACAAACAGAACATGGGTATTTGACGGTAAAGTTGACACCAAAAAGGATTTCCTTAAACAGGCCGGTTCATTCACGCTTGGAAGGCTTTTCACACTTGTAGTTGAGGATGCGTTGATATTTATCTTTATTACAAAGATGGGATTTGCGAAGATGCCTGTAAAGCTTGGAGCAACATTTGTTGTGATAGTGCTTAATTATGTTATCAGCAAACTGATAGTTTTTAAGAAAAAAGACTGAGTGGGATTAGATACACGGTCTTGGAGGAGTGAATATGCGTATAAATTTTAATGTACCCCCTTATACGGGCAAAGAATTCGAATATATAAAAGAGTGTGTCGAAGCACAGAAGATCTGCGGAGACGGTAAGTATACAGATCTTGACAATAAGTGGATTGAGAAAAAGACAGGCGTTTCAAAAGCGCTTCTTACCACATCATGCACACATGCAACCGAGATGGCTGCAATTCTTGCGGGAATAAAAGAGGGCGATGAAGTTATCATGCCTTCTTACACATTTGTTTCAACTGCAAATGCATTTGTTCTTAGAGGAGCTAAGGTCGTGTTCGTTGATATCAGGCCCGATACAATGAATATCGATGAGAAGCTTATCGAGCAGGCAATAACACCTAAGACAAGAGCTATAGTACCTGTGCATTACGCTGGTGTCGGATGCGAGATGGACACTATCATGGATATCGCCAAGAGACATAACCTTCTTGTTATAGAAGATGCCGCTCAGGGCGTGATGTCAACATATAAAGGCAAGGCACTTGGCGCGATCGGTGACTTTGGTAATTACAGTTTCCATGAGACCAAGAACTACAGCATGGGTGAGGGCGGAGCACTTCTTCTTCGCGATGAAAAGTACGTTGATGACGCCATCATCATAAGAGAGAAAGGAACAAATCGTACTCTCTACAAACTTGGCAAAGTTGATAAGTACAGCTGGATAATGCCCGGATCTTCATTCCTTCCGAGTGATATGAATGCAGCATATCTGTATGCTCAGCTCAACATGGCGGATGAGATCAACAACGACAGATTAAAGAGCTGGAACAGATATTATGAGGAGCTTACACCGCTTGCGGAAAAAGGACTCATAGAACTTCCTTATATTCCGGAAGAGTGTGTTCATAATGCGCACATGTTCTACATCAAGTGTAAAGATTTTGAAGAGAGAAAGGGACTTATCGGATATCTTACATCAAACGATATTCTTCCCGCTTCTCATTATGTTCCTCTTCATTCCTCAAAAGCAGGAGTTAAGTACAGTATATTTAGTGGAGAGGATAAATATACAACCAAGGAGAGCGAGAGACTTCTTCGCCTTCCTATGTACTACAAATTATCAGAAAGCGATCAGGAAGAGGTTATTGCAAGGGTTAAGGAGTATTATAAATTTAACTGATAAAAACGGAGTATTTGCATGAAAAAAACTAAAAATACATACGACTTTATAATTTCATTGCTTTTGACATTTATTGCAGTTCTTTTCATGGGATATATTGGAGATTACTTTTTTGATCTTAATGACGATGTTCTGATGAAGGACATGCTTTCGGGAGCGTACACGGGCGCTCCCGAAGCTCATAATATACAGATGCTGTATCCGATAAGTGCTTTTATATCTATGTTTTACAGAGTGGTAAGAGGCTTTGACTGGTATGGCTTTTTTTTGTGTACCTGCCAGTATCTTTGTGTTTTTCTCATTTCCTACAAAGCGTTGAAGCTTAGCAGGAAAGACGAGCACAAAGTTTTGACTGCGCTTTTTGTGCTGATGTTCTCACTCGGAGTGATCGGGGCACATTTTCTTTTTGTCCAGTATACATTTACTTGCGGATTTTTGTCGGCTACCGCGGCCTTTCTCATTCTTACACATAAAAAAGATGCCGACCATAACTTTGGCATTGCATTTTGGCTTATTCTTACGGCATTTCTTTTAAGATCGGAGATGCTGCTTCTGACGTTCCCGCTGGTATGTGTTGCAATTTTTATCAGATGGATGCTGAACATGAACAAAGAAGAGTTCTTTGAATGCCTTAAGTTGTTTGGCATTATAGTTGCTGCACTTGCGCTTGCGCTCGGAATACATAGATTTGCATTTTCACTGCCGGAATGGAAGGAATACAGCGATATTTTTGATGCGAGAACTGAGTTGTACGACTTCCAATATGTGCCGGAATATGAGGCAAATAAGGATTTTTACGACAGCCTGGGCATTGATAAGAGCGAGTATAGGCTTATAACGTTTGAAAATTATAATATAGGTCTGGACGATGAGATAGATGCGAAAGTTTTGAACGAAGTAGCTGAATATGCGAATAAGTTAAGGTCTGATGAAGAGCCGTTTGCGGAGCGGCTTAAAGCTGCATTTTCAAAGTATATTTACGGTCTTCATAATTTTTCACGTCAGAATACTTATGAGATTGATTCTGAGAATTACTGTCCGTGGAATCTGATAGTAATATTGCTTTACATCGGGGTGCTTGCTTCTTACATATTTCCGAGGCAGGACAGCAGCCAAAAAGAAATTCTTCGTATAGTCGGTGCACTTGCTCTTTTGTTCATATGCAGGACAACGCTGTGGATTTATATTATTATGGGACGAAGAGCACCTATAAGGATCACTCATCCTCTGTATCTTATCGAGATACTGGTGCTGTTTGCGATTCTTTTAAGGCGTGCGGATAAGAGCAGAGCTTTGCCTTATAAGGTAGTATTTGCGGTAATGCTGATCTCTCTTTTATTTGTTCCTGATCAGAAAAAAGTGATCGACTCGGAAATGCAGGCAAGAGAGCTTATGCGAAAACACTATGATGCACTTTATGACTATTTTGCCGAAAATAGTGACAATTTTTATTTTATTGATGTATATACATCCATTTCGTGTGAAAATGATATGGAAGAAGGCGAAGCTACATTCTCGGAAAAGCTTTTTGACAGAGTGAACAACGAATATGCAAATCACGATCTCATGGGCGGCTGGGGAGTAAAGAGCCCTCTTACGATAAAGAAATATTCGAGAGCCGGATACAGCGATATGCAGTCGGGACTTTTGGCGCAAAATGCATATGTGGTACAGTCTGAGTCGGATGAAGACGGAATAGGATGGATCATCGATTATTACAGAGATAAGGGAATTGAAGTTACCGTGGATCGCGAGAAGATCATAGCGGATGCTTTTGCGATATATGCGGTCAGGGAGAAATAGTTATGGGAAAAGAAATACACGACTATGTAATTTGTGGAGAGAAGGTATCTCTCAGAAAGATTACCCCGGAAGATACTGAGCTTATTGTAAAATGGAGAAACAATAAAAGAGTCAGGGAAAACTTTGTTTTCAAGGAACCTTTTACAAAAGAACTGCATGAGAACTGGTATAAAACTAGGATTATTCCCGGTTTCGTTGAGCAGTTTATTATCTGTGAGAATGACAATGAGCACAGACCTGTGGGAAGCGTGTATTTCAGAGATATCGACAAGGAAAAAAAGTTTGCGGAATATGGTATATTCATCGGTGAGGATGATGCGATCAGTAAAGGCTATGGCAATGAGACTGCGATTCTGGCACTTACTTATGCCAAAGTGAATATAGGTCTTAAAAAAGTTTTCCTGAAAGCATTTGCTCACAACGAAGTTGCGATAAAGAGCTACTCAAATGCAGGATTTGTGAAGACTAAAGACATTGCACAGGTTGAGTGCAGTGATGGGCAAAAAAGTGATATGATACTTATGGAAAAAATGTTATAAAATAGCTCTGCCATGGATGCAGATCATAAGTCGAAAGGTTTAGATAGAATGCAGAAAAAATCGGTAAGTTTCATAATTCCATGCTACAGATCCGAAAATACGCTGGGTGTGGTCGTTGATGAAATTATAGATACAATGAAGGATTCAGGTGAGTATACTTATGAGATCCTTCTTATAAATGACGGATCACCCGACAATACGTGGGGAACTATCAGTGAGATTGCTAAGAAACATTCCGATATCGTTACCGGAATCAATTTTGCCAAGAATTTCGGTCAGCACGCAGCTCTTATGGCGGGACTTAATGCATCGAAGGGCGATTATGTGGTATGTCTTGACGATGACGGACAGACACCCGCGGGTGAAGTATTTAAGCTCCTTAATGCACTCAGAGACGGCGCGGATGCCGTATATGCAAGATATGCGCACAAGCAGCACAACGGCTTTAGAAATTTTGGAACCGCAATGAATGAGTGGATGGCGGAAGTTATGCTTGGTAAGCCCAAGGAACTCTATGTTTCCAGCTATTTCGGTGTAAGGAGATTTGTCGTTAACGAGATGATCAAGTACGACAGCTCTTTTCCCTATGTTATCGGGCTTGTACTTAGAACAACGAGCAATGTTGTAAATGTTGATGTCAATCACAGAAAAAGAGAAGTCGGACAGAGCGGATATAATCTCGGAAAGCTCTTTATGCTTTGGATAAACGGCTTTACCGCGTTTAGTATCAAACCGCTCAGACTTGCGACTATGGTCGGATTTCTTTTGTCTGTAGCCGGATTTTTGTTCGGTATTTATACGATCATTTTGAAATTTGTTTATCCGTATGCATCAAATTATAAAGGATATTATGCTCTTATGTCCGCATTGGTATTTATCGGCGGAATGATACTTTTCATGCTTGGAATGGTGGGAGAGTATGTTGGAAGAACATACATTGCGCAGAACAAGAATCCTCAGTATGTAATTCGAGAGACAACACGTGATGATAAAGAGTAATATGGGGCCTGAAAAAATAAATAATAAAAAACAAAACGTAACAGCCTGGCTTATGTCAGGCTTATTTGGCATTTTATCGGGTATTTTTCTGGTATTCGGATATCAGCTTGAAAAGTATGACAACGTAAATTTTAAAGATGCGGGAACTTATGCGCTTATCTTATGTTTTGCAGTCATTCTTACCATAGATGTCCGCTATGTCTGGAGAAATTATGACGGAGCAAGGCAGGGCAAAAAACTTTTCGGCTTTGTGACTTTTGGTGGCAGAACAGAGCCTAAAGAGGAAAAGAATTTCATGATTAAGAGTTGGGCGATCATGGCAGTTCTTAATACTATAGTTATCCTTGCCGAGTTTCCCGGTTTTTTTGTATATGATGCGCAGGATGAACTGAATGAAGTTCTTACCAGAACATTTTCAACGCATCATCCTCTTTTGCATGTGCTTCTTCTCGGCGGCACGATAGCAGTCTGTCATAAACTCACGGGCAGTTGGAACGGTGGAATATTTATATATACTTTTTTCCAGATGCTTGTGATCACACTTATCCTTGCATATGTCATGGATTACATGAGAAAAAAAGGTATCGGAAAACGTTCGCTTATAGCATGGAATTTGTACTACGGAGTTTTTCCCGTCATCGTGATGTACAATCTATGCTCAAGTAAAGACGGACTTTTTACCGCATTTCTGCTGTACGTGACATTATCGCTTATAAAACTTGTAGAGGACAGAGAAGCTTTTTTAAAGAGCAGATTTTCTGTCATAAGCTTTATTGCCTCGGCGGTTCTTATGCCGCTCTTTAGGCACAACGGCTTTTATGCATATCTTGTATTTTTACCTTTTGCATTTATATATTTCAGAAAAGAACTTACGAAGCGCTTAGCGCTTGTTCTTGCCGTGCCTGTAGTTGCATATCTTGTGATAAATGCGGCGCTTGGGGCAATTTTTTCAACAAAAGGAACAGATCATCAGGAAATGCTCACGGTACCTATAATGCAGATGGCAAGGGTATATACCTATGAAAAAGAATCTATGTCACCCGAAGATATTGCTACGCTTAAGACATACATGCCTGAGGATAATCTTGCGAATTATACGCCACGCGTGTCAGATCTTGTGAAGTATGGATTCAACAACGAATTATATGAAAAAAACAGCGGAGATTTTTGGAAACTCTGGATAAAGCTCGGGGCGGGACATCCGGCTACGTACTTAAATTCATGGTTTCTTACTTCGTACGGATACTGGTATCCGCCGGCGCTTATCAATGTATATAAAGGAACATCGGTATTTACCTTTACATATACCGACAGCTCTTACTTTGGATATGAAGTGGAACAGCCGGGAGAGCGAAACAGCTATATTCCTGTGATTGACAAGCTTTACAGATATATATCAATCGGGACTTTCCATAAGGATGCACCGGTGTTGGCGCTTCTTTTTTCGCCCGGATTTTATATGTTTATCTACCTTTTCGTTATGTTGTACCGCTTGTCAAAAGGAGAGTTTGGAAGGGTTCTGCCGTTTCTGCCATTAATACTGACATGGCTGACGGTTCTTTTGGGACCCACATATCTTGTCAGATATGTGGTCATATTGTGGTATGCGTTGCCACTTTTATCGGTAACTTTAGATGATGCTCCGCAGGCATAGTCTGTTTGATTAAGGTGGACAGGTATGATAATATTTATCTTGGTTTAGTGCCTAACAAAAGAGGGAAAAGCACACTTGTATGAGAAAAATAATAGATAGAAAAACAGCGTATAGAGCGGTGTTGCTTCTTATAGCCCTGGTAACCGTTTTGAGTATATGGCCGGCCCGCCTATGGACGGAGGTTATGGATACTTCCGCAGGCGGTGACAGGATAGAAGAAGACAAGCTCGTAAATTTTGAGAATTTTTATTCGCAGAAATTTGTTGCAAGATATGACAGATTAAGTTCTGTGGATATATACATCTCCAAAATGGAGAAAGGAAGATATATTGATGTCACCGTGTGTGACATTGGCGGAAGGGAACTTATAAAGACTCTTGTCGATACCGGAGACAAGGAACTTCCGGGCTATGTGAGAGCGACACTTGAATATAATGTCGAAGTTGGGGAAGAATATATCCTATATGTAAGGGGATGCAGATCAAAGTTTGATATAAA
>Ga0310697_10005395_pt1 | contig 12363 bp, 9 predicted proteins | sample 172DNAGHGlowgp2_FD_203883 | JGI IMG/M metagenome (GOLD analysis project Ga0310697, IMG submission 203883) | Sheep rumen microbial communities from Palmerston North, Manawatu-Wanganui, New Zealand - 1728 DNA GHGlow gp2 (v2) (version 2) | ecosystem: Host-associated > Mammals > Digestive system >... | reverse complement strand
TAGACGATGTCGGTGAGATAACCCTTGCGGCGTTTCCACTGCACGAAATTGTCCAACTGCCCACGGAAAGAGCTGTGTGCGACAATGAGGTAGCGGATGGGGGCTGTGGTGCGCACCGACTTGGGATAAAGGCTGTTCAACACCCCATTGCCGATAGAGAAGGCGGGCGAATAGTGTTGGTTAAAGAGGTCAATTGAAGCATCCTTGTCTGCCCCCACATATCTGACAGTCACCACCGCATGACGGCAGACAATGAGTTGTCCGCGCACGGGATTATACCTTACGGGCGAGAATTGGAGACGTGCCAGCCTGCGGTCGCGGGCTATGCCTACAGGTTCCACCGTGGCCTCATCCTGCCCGTAGAAGGCATCGGAGGCATAGATTTTGGAATCGATGACCAGACGTGCGGGAGTGGTGTCCGACTTGCTGCGCGAGGGCTGGGTGGGCATAAGTCTTGCCCCCCGCAGTTGAATTGTGTCGTAAGTGGCTTGGGTCACTTTTACCTCAAAGCCTTTGCAGAGCGGCACCTCAATCAGACGTGAGAAAGTGGGCAGAGAGGGCGCGCCCACAGCAGCGGAGGACATGTAGCCATCGAGCGTGAGGATGGTGAACAGCTGCCCGTCGACGGAGGTTTCCCCAAAACTTAACTCTTGGGGAGTGAATACAACTTGCAGGCTCTGCCAAGTGTCGTGCGACACCTGCTGGGCATGAATGGACACTGATGCCAGAAGGCACAGTATGACAGAAAAGAATATATGTTTCATTTGTTGGAAGAGTTATTTTTTTCTTGTGATAAACCAGCCTATTTCGGGACGAAGGGCGAAGGTGGTGGAGTCTTGAGTGAGACCTACGAAGCCTGTCCAGATGGTGAGGTCGTGTTTTTTTCTATTGATGTCGGTGAACTCCAAGGGGGCAGAGACTATCTCGGCAGGGAGGTTATAGGCACCATCGACTATACCTTTAAAGTCGTTGCGATGTTTGTCGTCATTGTAGGGATAGAACTTGACTATCCAGCCGTCAGCAATGTAATATGGGTCGCCGCACATCTCGTACTTAAGGTCGTGCTGCTTATACATGCCGCGCCAGAACTCGGTGTCCACCTCGCCATTGGCAGCTTTCTCTATCTTGCGGAGGATGGGCAGAAGCTCGTCCACCCACCAGTCGAGCCGATATTTACGGAGTGCCTCGGTGCGCTCGACGATGGTGTGCCAGTCCTGTGGGTTGCCCTCGAGGATGACCTGCGGGATGCCACAGATTTCATACATCTTATAGTTGAAATATTCCTGCATGGCCGACATGATGGTTATCTGAGAGGCGGCGCGGGTGACGGCAGTGGTGGTGGAGAAGTTGCAGGTGAGTATGTTGACAAGGCTGTCGCCCACATACTTTGCTATCTGCTTGGTAAACTCGGGGAAGTAACGCTCCCACGGGCTGTTGGGGTTGTCGAGGCTGATACCGTTGCTGACAACGATAAGTGTTTCCTTGCCCTCGAAGTCCACGAACATGTGACGCAGAGCCTCGGCATTGAAGTTGACATGATAGGAGAGACCTTGGCAGATGAGCAGCCATACGGCATCGGGCGAGAGGACAAAGGGACGGTGGTCGGCATAGGCCTGATGCATGCCGTCGAAGAAGGGATGGGGCAGTTGCACCAAGGGCTGCGAGCAGCGATTGTGCGCCACGGTTTGGGCTTTCTCTACACCCATTTCATACATCATCTCGGAGATAATCTTGTCGTAGCCAACGGTTGGCAGAGCTTTGTCGGGTGCTTTCAGCTTCTCAATGTCTATGATGATGCGCTGCGTGGGCACAGCCACGGTGTCCTGCTGCATGGCAGCCAGAGTGTCGGTGGTGTCATCCACATTACTGCTTCCATTATTGGAACACGTCACCAACAAGATAGGCAGCAATGACACTAAAATGATTATCCAAGTTCTGCGTCTCATAATCGTCAGGTAATAAGTTTATGACTAATAAAGTTATTTCGTGAGCGTTTAATCCATATTATTAGTTAGTTATCAACACTTAAGCATCATTCAGACCAGAACTGAATCCACTTGCGTTCGTAGGGAGGAAGGACTTCGAGGTCGGGAATATAGGTACTGTCGGGGACATACCAGTCGGTAGAGTTGTAGAAGGCTTGAAGCGCGGCATTCTTAAAGCAGTAGCCTCGTTGGGCGAAGGGGAGGTTGCGGAGAATTCTGCGTTGTTCGGGGGTGAACGAGTCTTTCTTGCTCGGTAGGTACCAACAGTCATTATACCCTTCGCGACACGCATCGAAAATCTCATCAACAGAATATTGGAGGTGCAGTGCTGGTCTGTAGAGGTCGAGTTCACCCTGTGGATGAAAGGCAGTCTTGTGGAAAAGCACCTTGCCATGCCTGATGTGAAACATGGCAGTAGGTTTCATGCCATTTATCTCTGAAGGGCGTTCATTCAACCGTCCTGCACCTTGTATATACCACTCGGAGAGGGAGTTGAAAAAGTATGACGGGATGTAGAACGACTGGCGGTCGCCCATGTCGAGGATGAGGGTAAAGTCGTCAATTTGGTGGTTTGCCCAACGGTTGGCAGCAGTAAGGACGTAGGAGAGATAGTAGCTGTAGCCCGCTACTTCGGAGGCTTGATAGCGATAGGTGTGGTGGATAATGTTGAGCCCGGGCTGGAAATGGGCATTGAAGTGATAGGCATAGCAGATACCCGCACTCCCATAGTATTCGGAATCGTGCAAGGTATCTAGATATCTCCTCACATCGATAGTCTGGAAACTGCCATTACTGTAATATTCGGGCAGGCTTGTGCGCTCTTTCCAAATGCTGGGCTTGAAATAATCCACGTGTGCCACTTCGTAAGCAAGGTACTTGCTGTTCATCTCCACGGTGAAGTCATAGATATATGGGTGGTTGGGCAACGCTTTCTCATAAACGGCGGGGTCATAACAGGGATATGGGTCTGCCGCCTCAAAGCCTACCAAAAGGTCTTTGGCCTTACCAGGATTATAGAACTCATAGTATACATCCACATGGAACTGGTCGCCCACACGGGTGATGGTAAGCACCTCTTTGCGAACGCTGATGTCAGTTTCAGTGATGGGGATAAGGTGGTTGCCATTGGCATAGTAGACACCGTCGTTTGCCACCATACAGAAAGGGAGCAATGACACTAAAATGAATATCCAGATTCTGCGTTTCATAATTGTCAGGTAATAAGTTTATGACTAATAAAGTTATTCCGTGAAGTCTTTGACATATTATTAAGCTTGTCGGAGCCATGCGGCCATAATTGGGTCGGAGAAATGTATTTCTTTGTTCTCAATGGTAATGATATCCTTGTCTATCAATGATTTCTTGATGATTGCCACATTGGAGGAAGAGCCGAGATTATATTGTTGAATGACAGGGATAGACGAGAGGTTAGTGTGGATACCGTCTGCCAAAGCCCGTAGGAAGTTCATCTGGTAGGCAGTCAACGTGTCAGTTTTAGTCTCAAACACATCGCTGCATTGCTCTACCAACTCTTGGAAAGCCTCATTTATAATAGACTCTGTCACCATGTCGTCGGTGCGCTGGAATACATACCAAGAAAGTTGCTGGACGTAGGACGAGTTGCCATCCACCCGTTCAACAATAGCGTTTGCCTGCTCTTCGGTGATGGACTTGCCCTCTTTGGTAAATTTGTCTGTGATATATTTAATCCAATATTCAGTAGGAATACGCTGAAGGTAGATGATGTCGCCGAACTTATAAAATGGCTTGGATGTGCCATCAAAGAGCGATTCCATCATGTGTTTCTTGCTGCCGAAAAGGCAATAAGAGGTCAACTCATGGTGTTGCCAAACGGAGCGCAACTCTGTTTGGAACAATGCAGAATCATTGTACAGTCCTATTTGCTGGAACTCATCAATACAAACCACCACACGAATACCCTTCTTACGGGCAATCTGCTCCGGCAGTTGCAACAGGTCATCCATCGACTGCTCCTTTGGAGACAGCTGGAGTTTAAGCGACAACTCGCTTGCTGGGTCGGCTGAGGTATTGACTGCAAAACTGAAACGGCTGAGAAATGATTTGGCATTGTCAAGCCATTCTTCCATCTTGCTGGCAGTCTGCACTAGTACTGCCGAAGCGAAACGCTCACAGAACTCCTCACGGCTGCGACAACGCTGCACATCGACATACACCACACGGAGTTGAGAACTCTCGGCAATGGATTTTGCCTTTTTGACCAACGAGGTCTTGCCCCAACGTCGAGGGGAAACGATGAAGGTATTCACACCATATTTGAAGTTGGAAACCAACTTCTTGGTCTCCTCTTCCCTATCGGTAAAAGCATCACCACTAACAGTCCTGCCAAACACAAAAAGGTTATTCATAGCATTCACGCAATAAAGTTATGACTAATAAACGTATTAGTCATAACTTTATTGCGCGAGTGTGAAGAAAAAAGTGAGACATGTTGCCCCTTCATGAAATAGCTGAAGAAGCTCTGTAGTAATACTACCTCACTACCACTCGTTGGGCAACCCCGTCGCCCACCTGCACCAAATAGACACCTGCTGCCATCATGCGGAAGTGCTGAGTCTCGGCAACAGTCTGTTCGGTACTGAGCAAACGTCCCACCACATCAAAGATGCGGACTCGCTGCCCTTCAGCCCCCTGCACGGTAATGACATTGCCCTGCGCAGTGATTATTACGCCCGAAGGCTGTACATCCGCAACGCCAACCTCATCGTCAGCAAAAGAGGCTGTCAAGTTTATGTCCTCCGTCACTGTCACGTGACGTGGATTTTCAGTGTTGCCGTCGCTCCACTGCACAAAATGGTTTCCTCGCACCGCCACGGCAGCAATCTCAACCACAGTGCCATCGCTAAATGTGCCCGACCCTACAACAATGCCCTTTGTTGGTTGCTCCGAAGTTAGCGACAACGTGTAGTAATCTATTGGCACCATAACCGTTATGGTGTCGTAGATATAGTTGTCAACAATAGTCGTATCGTGAATGTATGTAGTGTCGTGGATATAGTTGTTAACAATGGTTGTATCGTGAACAAATGTCGTGTCGTAAATATAGTTGTTTATCACAACGGTATCATGTACAATAATCGTGTCGTAGACATAATTATCCACATAAGTGGTATCATGCACAATCGTTGTGTCATGTATAAAAATGGTGTCACGGACAACTATTGTGTCATGGTAGGTGATGGTATCGGGTACAAGCGCAAAGTACGCCGTGATAAGTGTATCTCTGTCGACGGTCAGTATACGAGGATTGGCCGTGTCGCCATCGCTCCAATGGGCAAAGAGGTAGCCTGCGTTGGGTGTAGCAACTATAGTAGCGGTTGGTTCTGCACAGGTGGGCTGTGTGACCACCGATGCCGTTCCCATCGTCACGTCAATCGACGATACACTTACTGTGGCATCCAGCTCTCCTACAAAGTTGTTAAAGTTGTTCCAACGTGCCGTGTATGAAGCAGTACTCCCGCAGGGAATATATACTGGGATAGAGTCTGGGACGTTGTAAAAAGCGTTGGCTCCAGTCATAGGTGCAACCGCAGGCTTTGCGGTGATGCTTGTCAGCCCTGTGCAACCAATAAAGGCTCCGGCTCCTATCGAATTCACAGAATTACCAATAACCAAAGATTCTAAGCTGTCGCAATATGTGAATGCTCCTTCACCAACATATTCTACCGAATCTGGTATTATAAGGGTTCTTACTCCCCCTGAAACCCCAAATGCATAATCAGGTATTGTTTTAACATTATTACCTATACTAATTGCATTAATGCCACAATTAGCAAATGCGCGATAGACTGCATGCGTATTAGTATCATAACCCATATAGGTACAACTATCGGCATTGAAGTTTACCGTTGATAGGTTACTACAATTTTTGAACGCCCATCTACCAATAGACCTAACCCTCCTGGGTATCGTAATCGAAGTAAGGCCCGTGCAACTACCGAACGTCTCATTGCCTATTCTTTCAACAGAATCCGGAATAATGACCGAAGTAAGTCCTGTGCATCCATAAAACGCATCACTGCCTATCGATTTTACAGAATTCGGAATCATGACAGACTGAAGATTCGTACAACCACAAAACGCGGCATCGGGAATTATCTTCACATTGCTCCCAATATTTACAGTACTAACATTACAATCCCTAAACGGAGGGTATGAAGTCATATTCTCGTATAGATATCCCATATTGGTGCAACTGTCGGCATTAAAGTTAACGGTTGCAAGGTTGCTACAGTCATAAAAAGCAAAATATCCAACGCTTTTCACATTCCTTGGAATCGTAACAGAGGTGAGGCTTGCACATCTTATAAACGACTTAATACCTATTGATTCTAACGAATCCGGGAATGTGATAGACTGTAAGTTTGTACAACCACTGAACCCGCCATCCGGAATCATCTTGACATTGCTGCCTATGTTTACTGTGCTGACATTACAATTTCCAAAAACATAGTATAACCAGTCATCGCTATGATACCCCATATAGGTGCAACTGTCAGCATTGAAATTTACCGTTGTAAGGTTACTACAAGACCAAAAAGCATTGTCCCCAATGCTTTTGATATTTCTTGGAATCGTAACAGAGGTGAGACCTGTGCAATTCATAAAAGAAAGGTGGCCTATTGATTCTAACGAATCCGGGAATGTGATGGATTGTAGATTCGTACAACCACTGAACCCACCATCCGGAATCATCTTGACATGGCTACCTATGTTTACAGTAGTGACATTACAGTCTCCAAACACATAGTATACATAATTACTATCACTAATGTATCCCATATTAGTACAACTGTCGGCATTAAAGTTAACGGTTGTTAGGTTAGTACAATAAGCGAAGGCAGAGTTTCCAATACTTTTAATATTTCTCGGTATCGTAATCGAAGTAACACCAGTGCATCCATAAAAAGCATGTTCTGGGATTATTTTCACATTCTGACCGATATTAATGGTCGTAATATTTGTATCCCCTACAAATGCGTAATACATGCTTGTACAACTATCGGCATTAAAATTCACTACATATAAACTATCACACCAACCAAGAGCATCACTTTCCATAGAGATAATGGAGTTAGGGATAGTAACAGAAGTGAGTCCACGGCACCCATAAAATGCCATAGTATCAATAACTTTTACAGCGTATGTGGTTCCTCCGTGTGTGACAGTCGAAGGGATTATTAAACTGCCTGTTGGCATTGTATATCCCACCCAACATGACCACCCAGATCCATCATAGGATGGATTGACATTGGGACGCACTACACCAACTGTAGATGATGTCAGAATTTTATAGTACAGTGTCTGCCCAGTTGGGGCGACAGCGGAGAAATCGTAGGCAAAGACGCTCTGCGGCAATGCCATTGCCATCAGTAGGATGGCATAAAGGAGTAATTTTTGTTTCTTCATGTTGTTTATGTTTTAGATTTATAATTCTCTTCCTTGCAAAACAACATATAAAAAAAGCGCGGGAACAACTATCTTGCTTATCCCGTCGCTGAGGCTCTCGCATTGCCCTTATCACAGAATAAGCAATGCCGAAGCCCACGCATTAGGAATATAGTATATGCACTATAAACCACCCATGGACGAGGAACATTGCGTTATTGCGGTGATAATTTTGAATTTGCGAGATTCAGCGACCACAGATAAAACGCCGTTACAACGTCTTTTTCAATATGTCTGCCTTCTGCCTAAGGTTTGCGTAAATATTGGCAGGACAATGTGTTGCCCCCGCCCATACCCGTCGCGGCCTCGGCAGAACGACGCTACAAAGATACGAAACTATTTGCAATTTGACAAAAAAAGTGACCAACCGATATAGCCTCGTATACCTTTTTCGAATGGCTATTGTCGCATTAGTCGCATAAGAATAGCAATAAAGGACAACAGTAGCCTTGGATTATACTTCGGGACATTTGACAATCCGTTGTCCGTCACGTCCGTGCAACCACTGCTGGATTTTTATGTTTTTTTTACCGCAATGCTGAATTTCTGTTGCAGTTGTATTGACAAAGACAAATTAAATACAAATGAACGACAAATGGACTGAAATACAAAACAGGAATTTACAGCCATTAGTAGGTGTATAAGAATCTGTTTTAGACGGTGCTAGGACAAGCATAATGCATAATAGACACCATCGTTTGCCACCATACAGAAAGGGAGCAATACGAGCAAGGTGAGAAGCAGACGTTTCATGGGGAGACAGTTATTATTGGTTCTCTTCGTTGTTTTGGTTCAATTGTAAAGCTGTTTTGGCATTCATAGAAGTGACGACAGGTCTGCCTGTCTTAGCTTCCAATTCGGCACGGGCGTTTCGGGCTATCTCGCCACCTTGACGAGCCACTTCCGCATGCTCGCCAAAGGTTTCGGGATTGCGGCTCTCGGAGATGTCTTTGGTAGAAAGTTCGGCAAGCATATTGAGCACAAGCTCACGATTGGTCATGTTGTCGCGAAGATTCTCTTTCTTCAATCCTTTGAATTGCTTGTACTCCTTGGCTGTCATACCCGACCATGTGCTATAGATGATGTCGGTGAGTGTGGCAAATTGCACACCCTCTTTCAAGCCATGCCGTTTCCACTCATCGGTAAGGTCTTTGCGTATCTCAATTGACTTCAGCCGCTGATTAATCCAATTTTCGGAGTAGCCCAGCCGCTTATAGTCTGTCAGTGCCTGCTCGATGCCTAACTCAGGGTCTTGCATCTGGTCGAGGCGGTCGGCTGCCACTTGCGCCATCCACAGCTTGAACGGCTCTGCTTTGGGAGAAGGGATAGACTGAATGAGACGGAAAAGCTGTTCGGTGTCAGCGACATCAGTCATCCTCATCTTACCATCAGGAGCTTTCATCTTCAAACCGTGACAACTTGTCACGGTTTCGTTCCCTTCTGCTTTGAGGCGTTGTTTCAACTTTCGCCAATATGCAGTAGGGTCTACACTGTCCGTCAACACCGCTACAGCATCCACAATTGAGAAGTACCATTTCTCTTCTGCATCGTCCCATACAGTGCGGACTTTTTTCTCTTCGAAGATTTGTATCTGGTTATGCCTTGTCATAGTTTGCTGCATTTTTCTATTGTCCCCAGCTGTCGCGGTCGAGGCTGCGGTAGGTGATGGCCTCCTGCAGGTGGTCGGCCTGGATATTGGGGCAGCCCTCGAGGTCGGCAATGGTGCGTGCCACCTTGAGAATGCGGTCGTAGGCACGGGCACTGAGGCCCAGACGCTCCATAGCCGACTTCATCAGTTCCTGGCATTCCTCGTCAATAGCGCAATACTGACGGAATAGTTTGCTGGTCATCTGTGCATTGCAATGGATGCCGGGGTATCCTTTAAACCTCTCCTCCTGTATTTTGCGGGCTGCAATGACGCGCTCACGTATCACGGCACTGGGCTCGCCAGCCTTCTTGGCAGTGAGCTCGCGGAACGGCACCGGCACCACCTCTATCTGAAGGTCGATACGGTCCAGCAACGGGCCGGATATCTTATTCATGTATTTCTTTACAGCGCCGGGAGGGCATGTGCACTCCACGGTAGGATGGTTGTAGTAGCCACAGGGGCAAGGATTCATGGCAGCCACAAGCATGAACGACGCAGGATATTCTACCGTCATCTTGGCCCTCGACACAGTTACCCGCCGCTCCTCCATAGGCTGACGCAACACCTCCAGCACCTGACGGCGGAACTCAGGCAACTCGTCCAGAAAGAGCACCCCATTGTGTGCCAGGCTTATTTCGCCCGGCTGGGGGTTGGTGCCTCCTCCCACCAAGGCGACATCGGAGATAGTGTGGTGAGGTGCCCGGAATGGGCGTATGGCAATAAGTGAGTCCTCCTTCTTCATCTTGCCCGCCACACTGTGAATCTGCGTGGTTTCGAGCGACTCCTCAAGGCTGAGAGGCGGCAGGATAGAGGGCATACGCTTGGCCAGCATGGTCTTGCCCGACCCCGGGGCACCGATCATAATGACATTATGGCCGCCCGCAGCGGCTATTTCAAGCGCCCGCTTAATACTCTCCTGCCCTTTCACATCGGCAAAGTCGTACTCATAGTGGTTCAAATGGTTGGCAAATTCGGCGCGTGTGTCCACATAGGTGGCTTCCATCAGCTGCTCGCCGTTGAGATGGTCGATAACCTGTTTGAGATTGTCGGCACCATACACTTCCAGATTGTTGACAATGGCAGCTTCGCGGGCATTCTCCTTCGGTATGATGATGCCTTTGAATTTCTGTCTCCGGGCCTCGATGGCAATGGGCAGAACACCCTTTATGGGGCGCAGGCTGCCGTCTAGCGAAAGCTCACCCATAATGACATACTTGTCCAAGTCGTCGGCCCGCATATTGCCAGCCGCGGCCAGTATTCCTATGGCAATAGTGAGGTCGTAGGCTGCTCCTTCCTTTTTCAGGTCGGCGGGAGCCATATTCACCACCACCTTCTTGCCTGGAATATGGTATCCATACTGCCCTATGGCGGTAGCAATGCGTTGCTGGCTCTCCTTCACCGCGCTGTCGGGCAAACCCACCAAAAGAAAGTTCACCCCAACACCCACACTCACCTCCACAGTAACCAAGATGGCATTGACCCCGCAAATGGCACTGCCGAATGTTTTGACTAACATATCTGTTTGCTCCTTTTGAAAAAAGCCGACATCTGCAATAGGTGTCGGCTTAGTTGCAAATGTTCGTTTACTTCGGCTTATTTGAGGCCGAGTTTCTTTTTCACGAGGGGCATGATGTCATCGCTGTCCTGCGAATAGAGCACTGCACCCACACCGGCATCGAAAATATAAGTGTATCCGTTTTCTTTACCCACCTCCTCGATGGCTTTCTTGGCACGGTCGACAATAGGTTTGAGCAGTGCTTCCTGACGCTCTTCCAGCTGTTTCTCGGCTTTCTGGCGGTTCTCTTCGAGACGGGTGGCCATAGCCTGCAAGTCGTTCTCTTTGGTTTTGCGGATAAGCTCCGAAAGCTGGTCGCGCTTGGCCATATAATCGTTCACCTTGGTCTCATACTCTTTCTGCAGGGTGGCGAACTCTGCCTGGAGGTCTTCTACCTCTTTCTGCAAGGCAGCCTGTGCGGAATCGCGACCGGGCATGATTTGCATCAGGTCGTTGGAATTGATGTGGCCGAGTTTGATGTTCTTCTGGGCCATGGCGTTACCGCCAAAGGTTAGCAGAGCTAACACAACTACGATAAGTCCTTTTTTCATTGTAAGATTTGATATGTTTTTTTGTTACTATAATTACTCGTTCATTATTTACGCATAACATCGCGTTGAGTCGACCGCTCGGACGACGAGCCACGTTTCCCCTCGTTTCCCGCATTCTTCCCTGTGCTGGGGTTGGAGGGGTTCACTCCCTCGGCCGCAGGCTCGGCGGCTCCGGGTTTCACACCCAACAATTCAAGCACCTGGTTTGAGATGTCATATTTCTCACTCACATAGATAACGGTGGCCGAGGCGGCTTTGTCGAAAACGAAGGCGTAGTTCTTTTCGCGTGCCACACGCTCTATGGCGTTATACACGCGGTCCTGCACCGGTTTCATGAGCTCGGCACGTTTCTGGTCCAAGTCGCCGCCTGCCGAAAAACGCTGCTGCTGCAGTCGGCGCAGGTCAGTTTCCTTGGTGCGTATCTCGTCCTGCCGGCGCTGTTTAAGATTGTCTGGCAAAAGGTAGGCCTCCTGCTGATACTGCTCACGCAGTTCGTCCACCTCCTGCTGCTTGGCCTCAAGCTCACTTTTCCACTCCGACACATACTTGTTTATCTTGTTCAACGCCTGATTGTATTCGGGCACACTGCGCAGAATGTAATCCGTATTAACACAGGCATATTTCTGTGCCTGAACCATGAAAGGGAGGATAGCCAAAACTAGAAAAACATACTTGCGCATAAGTTGGAATGTTTTTTTATTGTCTCTACCAGTTATTAATCAATACTCTGTCCGATGCAGAAATGGAACTGAGGTCCACCATAGGCTCCATCGAAACCATAGCCCCAGTCAACACCTATCAAACCAATCAAGGACATAAACACACGCACGCCCACACCTGCCGAGTTATAGATTTTGAACGGCTGATAATCCTTAATGCTCTCCCAGCTGTTACCGCCTTCAAGGAACCCGAGCACCCACACAGTGGCGGCAGCACTCTCAATGATGGGCTGGCGTATTTCGAGGGTGTAGCGGTTGAACACAGAGGCTCCCGAAGTGGGACTCAGTTTATAATCCTCATAACCACGCATGGGGATAATCTCACGTCCGTCGAACATCATGGTGGAAAGGCCGCTGCCGCCCACATAATATCTGCCAAATGGCGACAGGCCGATATCCTTGTTGTAATATCCCATCC
>Ga0310697_10005391_pt1 | contig 12368 bp, 7 predicted proteins | sample 172DNAGHGlowgp2_FD_203883 | JGI IMG/M metagenome (GOLD analysis project Ga0310697, IMG submission 203883) | Sheep rumen microbial communities from Palmerston North, Manawatu-Wanganui, New Zealand - 1728 DNA GHGlow gp2 (v2) (version 2) | ecosystem: Host-associated > Mammals > Digestive system >... | reverse complement strand
CCGTAGAACCGGCTCTTCTGCCCCTCGGTCTTGTTCTCAAACAGTCGGAAAGCCTTCACCACGTCATCTTCAATGCCCTCTTTCTTGTAAATCTCTGTGATAAACTCGCCAAGATTGCTCATGTTGGACCAGCGGTCGTTGTACCATTTAAAGTAAAACTGGTTATCATCGACGTTGAATATCTGTGTGCCGTGACCATCGCTGCCCTGAGGCTTCTCCCCGGTATTGAGCAGCGGATAATTCTCACGTATCTCTACTGAGAGGTTGTCCCACTGGGTCTTGATTCCTGAAGGGCGATAGAAAATGAGCAGCCCCACAGAGTCGGCAGCATACTTATACTGCCTGAATCCAGGTGATTTGGTGCGACCGTCCTGATAGACGAACCGGTCGAGTCGATACAGTCCTTTCGGTTTTTGCGTTGTCTGTGCGAAGCCTCCTATGACGGCAAACAGCATCACAACCAACAGGAGAATTTGCTTTTTCATAAAGGTCAGGTTTGCATTAAACATGGATGAAACGTTTTCAGCATGCAAAAATAAAAAATATTATTGAATCACGCAACTTTTTTTTAATTTACAATTAATATTGAATTTGTCTGCAATTAATATCGAATTGCGAGCAAATTAATATCGAATTATCCTCTAATTCGATATTAATTATATTTACCTCATTATCAAGAAGTTACAAATATTGTTTTTCTGTATGATTATTCACTGACTGGCACAAAACATCCCCCGCGGAGAAAAAAACTTCTGATAAACAGACAGTAGTTTCAATGATTTTTCGTACATTTGCAGACAATAACTGAAATTCTAAACCCAACATGAAACGACACCTACTGACCACCCTGGCAGCACTGCTTTGCAGCATAGCCGTTGCACAGCCCCGCTACAACTATTCAGCCATGTCGACCGAACGGCTCAACCGCGGCGTAGTGGCTATACGTCAGAACGACGGACGCGTGGCCGTGAGCTGGCGCATCCTGCGCGACGACCGTAAGGGCGAACCGTTCGACATCTACCGCAACGGCACCAAGCTCAACGCCCAACCGCTGACTGCAGGAGGCTCGTTCTTCATCGACGAAGAACCGGCAGAGGGCGACGCCACCTATGAGGTGCGTGGCGGCTCGGCTGCGGGCAGCTTCACGCTGAGCAGCCAAGCACCGGCAGGCTACCTGCCCATTGCGATACAGCGCCCAGAAGGAGGCAAGGTGCCCACGCTGCAGGGGACGCAGCAGCGCGGACGGCGCGGCTTCGGCTGGCGAGACACAGGCCAATACACCTACTCCGCCAACGATGCCAGCGTTGGCGACATGGATGGCGACGGACAGTATGAGATTGTCCTGAAATGGGAACCCTCCAACGCCCGCGACAACTCGCACGACGGCTACACAGGCCCTACCCTCTTCGACTGCTACAAGCTCGACGGCACGCGGCTCTGGCGCATCAATCTGGGACGTAACATCCGCTCCGGTGCCCACTACACGCAGTTCATGGTCTACGACTTCGACGGCGACGGACGGGCCGAGCTGATGGTGAAGACAGCCGACGGCACCATCGACGGCACGGGACTGGTGATAGGCGACAGCACACGCGACTGGCACAACGAGCGCGGACGCATCCTCGACGGACCGGAGTATATAACCGTGTTCGACGGGCTCACGGGACGGGCATTGGACACAAAGCCCTACATTCCCGGACGGGGCGACGTGGCGGGATGGGGCGACCGCAACGGCAACCGCTCCGAACGCTACCTCGCCGGCGTTGGATACCTGGGCGCAAAACATCAGACGCAAGGCACCTCACTCCTTGCTCCCTCCGCCCTCTTCTGCCGAGGCTACTACACACGCACGGTGATTGCGGCATGGGACTGGGACGGAAAAGAACTGACAAACCGCTGGACATTCGACACCAACGACCCACAGTGGAAGACGTATGCCGGACAGGGAAACCACAACCTGCGCATAGCCGATGTCGACGGCGACGGACTGGACGAAATCACCTACGGCTCGATGTGCGTCGACAACGACGGCCGCGGACTCTACAACACTGGCTTCGGCCACGGCGACGCCATGCACCTGATGGCCTTCGACCCCTCCACTGACGAGCTGCAGGTGTGGGACTGCCACGAGAACAAGCGCGACGGCAGTGACTTCCGCGAGGCAAAGACGGGACGCGTGATCTTCCAGATAAAGAGCAATACCGACGTAGGACGGGCCATGGCGGCCGACATTGACCCCACGAACCCGGGACTGGAGATGTGGAGCACCGACAGCCACGGCATACGCAACATAAAGGGGGAGGTGGTGAGTACGGCGAAAGATGCCGACGACCCGCAGCACGACAACACGCTCGTGATGAACGGCCGCTATCTGCCCGTGAACTTCGGTATCTGGTGGGACGGCGACCTGCTGCGCGAGCTGCTCGACCACGAGACGGTGTCGAAGTACAACTGGGAGGAGAAGTCGATTGACGTGGTGCAGAAGCTGAACGGCGTGTTCAACAACGGCACGAAGTCGAACCCCTGCCTGCAGGCCGACCTGCTGGGCGACTGGCGCGAGGAGGTCATCGTGCGCAACCGTGAGTCCACGGAGCTGCGCATCTACGTCACCACCCTCCCCACCGACTACCGCATCAACTGCCTGATGGAGGACATCCCCTACCGTATATCGGTGGCCACGGAGAACGTGGGCTACAACCAGCCCCCCGAACCGGGCTTCTACTTGGGAACGGACAGAACTGATTATCTTAAATAACGTATCATCATGAAAAGACTCATTCTACCCCTTCTGCTGTTGCTTCCCTTGGCGATGACGGCAAAGGAAGTAAGCATCAGCTCGCCCAACGGCCAACTGACAGTGATTATCAGCGACAAAGGCGGACGCGCCACCTATCAGCTGTCGCTCGACGGCCACACCCTCATCCACCCTTCCATGCTGGGTTTCCAGTCGAACATCGGTGACTTCACGCAGGGGCTCACGATGAAGGACTGCAAGGACGAGCGCATCGACAAGACCTACGAGATGCGACAGGCGAAGCAGAGGAAGATGCACTTCGTGGCCAATCAGGCGACCATCGACTTCGAGAACGCCCGCAAGCAGCGGTTCACCCTGCAGTTTGCCGTGGCCGACAACGACGTGGCCTTCCGCTACCTTATCCCCCGGCAGAAGGACGACAACCCGAAGTGTGCCGTCATCGAGAGCGAAGCCACGGCCTTCTGCCTGCCCGATGAAACTACCACCTTCCTCTGTCCGCAGATAGACCCGATGAAGGGATGGGAGCGCACCAAGCCCAGCTATGAGGAGGAATACAAGGCGGATGCCCCGATGAACGCTGCCTCCCAGTACGGACAGGGCTACACCTTCCCCTGCCTGTTCCATATCAATAACAACAGTGGAAAGGCCCTTGAGAAGTGGGTTCTCATCAGCGAGACCGGCGTCAGCAGCCAGTACTGCGGCTCCCATCTGAGCGACTACGCCCCCCTCCCCTCGGAGGAAGCAAAGGGAGGCTATCGCATCGCCTACCCCCAGCCGGGCGAGAACAACGGCATGGGTACCACCACCGCTGCCATTGCCCTGCCAGGCGCGACGCCCTGGCGCACCATCACCGTGGGCTCGACGCTGAAACCCATCGTAGAAACCACCATCGCCTACGACGTAGTGGAGCCGCTCTATGAGCCGTCCACCGACTACAAGGCGGGCCGCTACACGTGGTCGTGGCTCATCTGGCAGGACGAGTCAATCAACTGGGACGACCAGGTGCAGTTCATCGACCTCGCCGCCACCATGGGCTACGAGTACTGCCTGGTGGACAACTGGTGGGACAAGAACATCGGGCGAGAACGCATGGCCCAGCTGGCGAAGTATGCCCAACAGAAGGGGGTGTCGCTCCTGCTCTGGTACAACAGCAACGGGGCGTGGAACGACGCACCGCAGACTCCGCGCAACTGCATGAACACTGCCATAGCCCGCGACAGGGAGATGCGATGGCTCAAGGAGATTGGCGTGAAAGGCATCAAGGTGGACTTCTTCGCCGGCGACAAGCAGGAGACGATGCGCCTCTACGAGGACATACTCTACGATGCCAACCGCTACGGTCTGCAGGTGGTCTTCCACGGCTGCACGCTGCCCCGCGGATGGGAGCGCATGTATCCCAACTTCGTGTCGAGCGAGGCAGTGCTGGCCAGTGAGAACGTCTATTTTTCCGACTATCACGCCAAGCAGGAGCCGTTCCAGTTGACAATGCATCCTTTCTGCCGCAATGCGGTGGCAGCGATGGACTGGGGCGGCGTAATCATGAACAAGTATATGTCGCGCAACAACAAGAGCCGCCACCAGCGCCAGACCACCGACGTGTTTGAGCTGGCCACGGCCTTCACCAACCAGGCTGCGGTGCAGTGCGTGGCGATGCAGCCCAACAACCTGGACGAACTGCCCCAGACGGAACTCGACTTTCTCCGCCAGCTGCCTACGACATGGGACGAGACGCGCTTCATCGACGGCTATCCCGGCCGCTACGTGGTGCTGGCCCGCCGACAGGGCGACCGCTGGTACGTGGCTGGTCTGAACGCACTGAAGGATCCGCTCGCACTGACTCTCTCCCTGCCGATGTTCGCACCGGGCAGCGAGGTGACGCTTCTCACCGACAAGGCCGACAAGAAGACGGGCAAGACAGTTGTAGCGGAGAGCCGACTGAAGATTGACAAGAAGAGGAACGCGAAAATCGTGATGCAGCCCAACGGCGGTGTCATTATCCGATAAAGCAGGTCATCGGACTAATACAAAAAATCAGGATAAGAATCTTCGTGAAATCTTGCTCATTTCACGAAGATTTATTATTTTTGCAGACGATAATATTTTTAATACAACTGAATGAAGGAATTTGTTATCTCGGAAGCCAAGACGGAGACTGCCGTTCTTGTAGGACTGATAACCAAAGAACAAGACGAGGCAAAGACCAAGGAATACTTGGACGAACTGGAGTTTCTGGCCGATACGGCTGGAGCACGGGTGGTGAAACGCTTCACCCAGAAAGTGGGCGGGCCCAGTCAGGTGACTTATGTGGGAAGTGGTAAGCTATTGGAAATCAAACATTATATCAAGGAGTGCGAGGATGCCTATGATGAGGCGTGCAACCACCCTGAGGATTACGAATCAACGGCCCAAATGCCCCAGCCGATAGGCATGGTCATCTTCGACGATGAGCTGTCGGCCAAGCAGATACGCAACATCGAGAAGGAACTGCAAGTGAAGATTCTCGACCGTACCAGCCTGATACTCGACATCTTCGCCATGCGGGCGCAGACAGCCGAAGCCAAGGCACAAGTGGAACTGGCCCAGCACCGCTATATGCTGCCCCGCCTGCAACGCCTCTGGACCCACCTGGAACGACAGGGCGGCGGCTCTGGCGGCGGTGGCGGCAAAGGCACAGTGGGCCTGCGCGGACCGGGCGAGACGCAGCTGGAGATGGACCGACGAATCATCCTGCAGCGCATCACGCTCCTGAAGCAGCGACTGGCCGAGATTGACAAGCAGAAGACGACACAAAGAAAAAACCGAGGAAGACTTATCCGCGTGGCTCTGGTGGGCTATACGAACGTGGGCAAGTCGACCATGATGAACCTTCTATCGAAGAGCGATGTGTTTGCCGAGAACAAACTCTTCGCTACACTCGACACAACGGTGCGCAAGATGACCATCGACAACCTACCCTTCCTACTGGCCGACACCGTAGGCTTCATCCGCAAGTTGCCCAGCGACCTGGTGGAAAGCTTCAAGAGCACCCTCGACGAAGTGCGCGAGGCCGACCTGCTGGTACACGTAGTGGACATCTCCCACCCCGACTTCGAAGAGCAGATACGCGTTGTGGAGCAGACCCTGAACGAACTGGGCTGCGCGGAGACACCGTCGATGATGGTGTTCAACAAGATTGACGCCTACCGGTGGACACCCCAAGACGAGGACGACCTCACACCGCCTACCCGCGAGAACATCTCCCTCGACCAGCTCAAAAACACATGGATGGCCCGCCTCGACAGCGACTGCCTGTTCATCTCTGCCCGCGAGAAGCAGAATATCGACGAGCTGCGCGAGGTATTATATAAAAAGGTACGCGAACTGCATGTGCAGAAATACCCCTACAACGATTTCCTCTACGAGATAGAGAAATAGAGCCTAGAGTCCCCTAACTTAGGGGGCTGGGGGTCTGAACAAGCGCAGATGCCCATCCCTCTATAACTGCAATACTAACACAAAAAACCAGGTCTGATTGGCGCTTGTTCAGACCACCCCCCCAACTTTGGGGCAAAGATTATGAGAGAATACAGGCAACTAACACAAGCAGAGATTCAGGTCCTGGAGAACAACGTCTGCTGGGCCGAAGACTGGACCAGAGTACTCGTGGCAGAAGATTTCCGCCCCTATAACTTCCACCGCGTGATGTTCTATGGCGACATACGCTTAGGAAGCTTCGAGAAGAAAGTGGAAGTGAGCAAAGGCTTCATGAAACATTCGGGCATCAACGACGCCACCTTGCGCAACGTCACTGTAGGCAATGACTGCCTCATCGAGAAGGTGGGCAACTTCATCAACAACTACACCATCGGCGATGACTGCTACATCTCCAACATCTCTACGATTGAAACAACAGAAGGAGCCAACTACGGTGCAGGCTCCACCATCTCCGTGCTCAACGAGATGGGCGACGGAAACATCACACTCTTCCGCGAACTGAACTCGCAGCTGGCCGCCTTCATGGTGAAACACAACACCGACAAGGAACTAACCCGCCGGCTTCATCAGCTTATCGACGACGAGGTGCGCGTGAGCATGCCCGACCGTGGCGTGATAGGCAATCGCGTGAAGATTACAAACACGAAGGAGATTACCAACACCGTTATCAAAGGCGACTGCGAGATAAGCGGTGCTGCCCGCCTTTCGGAGTGTACCATCCTGAGTTCTGAGGACGCAAGTGTATATATAGGTACGGGCGTTATCTGCGAGAACTCCATCATCTGCGACGGATGTTCCATCAACAACAGCGTGAAGATGCAGGACTGCTTCGTAGGTGAAGCCTGCCAGATTACCAACGGTTTCACGGCAGAGGCTTCGCTCTTCTTCGCCAACTCGTTCATGGCCAATGGCGAGGCTTGCGCCGCCTTCTGCGGACCATTCTCCGCCTCTCACCACAAGTCGAGCTTGCTCATTGGCGGACAGTTCTCTTTCTATAACGCCGGTTCGAACACCAACTTCTCCAACCATGCCTACAAAATGGGGCCCATGCACTACGGTACACTGGAGCGCGGAACAAAGACGGCCTCAGGCAGCTATATCCTAATGCCTGCCACGGTGGGAGCCTTCTCGGTATGCTTCGGCAAACTGATGCACCATCCCGACACGCGCTGCCTGCCCTTCAGCTACCTTATTGCCTACGGTGAGACGATGTATCTCGTTCCAGGACGCAACATCACTACTGTCGGCCTCTATCGAGACATCAAGAAATGGCCCAAACGCGACAAGCGCTCGAAGCAGTCGAAGAAATCAATTATCAACTTCGACTGGTTGTCGCCCTTCACCGTGGGAGAAATCCTGGAAGGCATCAACATCCTTAAAGCACTGCGCGATGCTTCGGGCGAAAACGTCACCACCTATAACTTCCATGAATACGTCATCAACGCATCTTCACTGCAGAAAGGACTGAAATACTACGATATCGCCCTGCGCATCTATATGGGTGCAGTTCTGAAACGGGCGCAGAAAGAGGGCTTTATCCCCCTCCCCACATCGGAAGAAGGAAAAGGCCCATGGGTGGACTTGTCAGGGCTGCTATTGCCGGAAACCGAAGAGCAGCGACTGATTGACGACGTGAAGAACGGACTGATAGAGAATATCGGTCAGGTGCTCGACCGCTTCGATGATATCAACAACCGCTATAGCGACCTACGCTGGGCATGGAGCTACCAGCTCATCATGGACTATTACAAGCTGGACAAACTGGACGAGGCTGCCTGCGAACGCATCCGCGAGGACTACATCAAGGCCCGCCGCGCATGGATTGCCGAGATACGCAAGGATGCCGAAAAGGAGTTTGCCATGGGCGACGTAGAACAGGAAGTGTTCGATGACTTCATCTCCAAGCTTGACCACGAAATAGACTATGAGAACTGAATAAACTACTAACAATCAAAAGACTAATGAGAAAACTAATCCAACTGCTCATCATCCTGGCTGCGCTTCCCTCTTCAATGATAGCGCAACCAACGGCCAGCGAGGTGATGGACGTGACCCGTCGCGTCAACGACTACTTCATGCAGAAATATGAAGACCCGACAGTACCTACCAACGTAAAGAAAATCCGCCCCTCCAGCCTGTGGACGCGTGCCGTCTACTACGAAGGACTGATGGCACTCAACGCCACGGATCCGCAGCAACGCTACGTGGACTACTCCCTGAGATGGGCAGATTTCCACAAGTGGACACCACGCAACGGGGTTAACACCTGCGATGCCGATGACCAGTGCTGCGGACAGACCTACGTGGAGCTGCTGCCTTACACGAAGAAGGACTACAAAGAACTCCTGGGCAATGTCATCGCCAACCTCGACCACCAGATGCAGACTCCCAACACCAAGGCGCAGACAACCACACCCAAGGCAAAGACCTCTGTCAACTCCCTCTACGGATGGTGGACATGGATTGATGCCATCCAGATGGCAATGCCGCTCTACGTGCAGGTCTACCAGCTCACAGGCGACAAGAAATACTTGGATCACGCCATGCAGATGTACCGCTGGAGCCGTAACGAGTGTGGCGGAGGCCTGTTCAATGTAAAAGACGGGCTGTGGTGGCGCGATGCCGACTATGTGCCCCCCTACAAGGAGCCTGACGGAAAAGACTGCTACTGGAGCCGCGGCAACGGCTGGGTGTATGCAGCTCTGGTGCGATGCATGAACATCCTACCTAAGAAATCCAAAGAATATAAGGAGCTGAAGAAAGACTTCCTGCTCATGAGCGAGGGGCTGCTGAAATGCCAGCGTGAAGACGGTTTCTGGAATCCAAGCCTCGTCTCCACCAACTACGAGATGAAGGAGACATCGGGCACAGCCCTCTTCCTCTACGGTTTCTGCTGGGGCATGCGCAACGGTTTGCTGAAAGAAAAGGACTATCGTGCCGCTGCCGACAAGGCCTGGAAGGCAATGACCAGCGATGCCGTTCACCACGACGGATTCCTCGGTTGGATGCAAGGTACAGGCAAAGACCCTTCTGCCGGCCAGCCGCTCAGCTACGACAAGGTACCTGATTTCGAAGACTATGGCACCGGCTGCTTCCTCTTGGGTGCGACAGAATACTATAAGCTGCTGAAATAGTACTTTAAAAGAAAAAAAAAATTAAAATAAAGGCGCATTCTGTGAAATGTGCCTTTATTTTATTACTTTTGCAAACAGATAGTAATAATCCGTTACTACATCTATGAACAGATAGTAATTTTAACAAGACAGCACAATGAAAAAATTTCTATTAATGGCAATGATGCTGCTTGGCTGCATCACGATGGCGATGGCGCAGAAGCCCGCTGAGATTAAGTTTGACAAACTGACCCATAACTTCGGCAAATTCTCGGAGAAGAATCCCGTTGTGGAATGTACCTTCGTATTCACCAACGTTGGAGAAGCTCCATTGGTAGTCAATCAGGCCGTCCCCTCCTGCGGTTGTACCGTGGCCGAATATACCAAGACACCTGTACAGCCCGGGCAGAAGGGAGAGGTTAAGATAGTCTATAACGGCACAGGCAAATTTCCTGGTCATTTCAAGAAAAGCATCACCGTGCGTACAAACGGTGCCGTGGAGATGACCCGCCTCTACATTGAAGGCGACATGGAAGAGGAGAAGTGAAGTTGGGAGCTAAAGACTTGATATTTAGAGTTAGAAAGTTCTGGAGCTAAGGGTTCTGGAAATTGAAACAAAACAAAAAAGAAGACATGAAGAGACCTTTCATTCTTTTCACTCTGTTGGCCTGCACAATGACACTTTTTGCGCAGGCCAATTTTAATGAACGCCCCAAGCTGGTCGTGGGTATCGTGGTCGACCAGATGCGCTGGGACTATCTCGACCGCTATTACGACCAGTTCCTGCCCGACGGTTTCCGCCGCCTTATCGACCAAGGCTATTCGTGCAACAACTGCCTCATCAACTACGTGCCGACAGTGACGGCCATCGGACATACCTCTGCCTACACTGGCTCCACGCCCGCCCTGCACGGTATCTGCGGCAACACCTTCTATATCGATGGGAAGAAGACCTACTGCACCGAAGACAACGATGTAGAGAGCGTAGGCAGCAACACGGAGAAAGGCAAGGAATCGCCTCGAAACCTGCTTGCCACCACCATCGGTGACCAGTTGCGCATGCATACTGACTTCCGTTCACGTGTCATCGGTGTCAGCTATAAGGACCGCGCTGCCATCCTCCCTGCCGGTCATTCGGCCAATGCTGCCTACTGGCTCGACACGAAGGCCAGCCCCATCTGTTTCGTCAGCAGCACCTACTACATGCAGGAGCTTCCCCGCTGGGCTAAGGACTTCAACGCTCGTCTGGCTAAGGACAAAGAAGCGCAGCAGGCCGGTTCCAACATCGGTTTGTCACCTCATTGCGGAACCATCACCACCGACATGGCCATTGCCGCCTTGCAAAGCGAGCAGTTAGGCAAGGGCGAAACGACCGATATGCTCTGCGTAAGCTATTCGCAGACCGATGTAATCGGTCATGAATGGAGCACGCGAGGCGAGCACACCGATGAGGCCTACCTGCAACTGGACAGAGACCTGGCCCGGCTTCTGCATGCTCTTGACGAGCAGGTGGGCGAAGGCAACTACCTAGCCTTCCTAACGGCCGACCACGGTGCAGCCCACAACTGGAAGTACATGGAGGACAATAAGATGCACGGCGGCAAGTGGCTCCATGAGAGCGGTGTTCAAGCTATGGAAGACGCTGTGGCCAAGCACTTTGGCTTGCAGCTTCGTCCCGTCATCGCAGACGTATATGACTACCGAGTGTTCCTCAACCGCGAGAGTATCAGCCAGCAGGGACTTGATTATCGCGAAGTGAAGCAAGCCATCATCGACCACCTCTTGCACTCGCCCAACATCTGCTATGCCGTAGATTTCGAGCGGCTTAACCAGACCAGTCTGCCCCCCGTCCTGCGCGACCGAATGCTCTTGGGATATCATCCCCGCCGCTCAGGCGACATCATCTTTGTCGTTGAGCCAGGCTACTACGACTTTGGCAAGAACTCTTCACCCGCAGGAACCACGCATGGCGAGTGGAATCCTTACGATGCTCATATTCCCCTACTCTTCTATGGATGGAAAGTCAGCCACGGAGCCACTTCACGCGAGGTACACATCACCGACATCGCTCCTACCGTGTGCCAGTTGCTCCATATACAGCAGCCCAACGCCTGCATCGGTAATGCAATCACTGAAATCACGAAGTAATCCACAAAAAAACCACAAAAAGAGAATCGAGGAAAAGTATCTTTTTCCTCGATTCTCTTTTTCAAACCGTCTATCAAATCACGTGCATCGTTCCCATCAGGTAGAGCAATGCATAGCCTAACACCATAGAGATGACCCCCACAATGATGCCAATCTTCGACATATCGTTCTGGTCGACCAGATTGGTGCTGTAGGCCAGTGCGTTCGGCGGTGTAGATACAGGCAGGATCATGGCACTTGAAGCCGCGATAGCCACACCGATCAGCACCGTAGGCGTGCCTCCGATGGGAGCCAGCTTGTCACCCATAGCGGAGCAGACCAGGGCGAGGATAGGCATGAGCAGGGCTGCCGTGGCCGAGTTACTGATGAAGTTGCTCAGCAGATAGCAGATAATGCCAGAGATAAGCAGGATGACGATGGGCGAGAACTTACCAAAGGGCACGCTCTCAATGGCCAGTGCAGCCAGTCCCGACTGGTTCAGGCCGTAGCCCAGTGCGAAACCGCCAGCCACCATCCAGATGACCGACCAGTTGATTTCCTCCAGGTCGTTCTTATCGATGATTCCCGTCAGGGCAAACACCATAAAGGGGATGAGGGCCACAGTATAGGAGTTGATGCCCGTCCACTTCTCGCATATCCAGAGAGCCACGGTCACGAAGAACGTCACAATCACGATATAGGTCTGCGTATTCTTCTTCATCCCTCCTTCAATCTTCAGTTCCACGGTCTTCTGCGTAAAGGGGAACATATAGCGCAGAAGCATCCAGCTGATGAACAGCAGCACAGCCACGAGTGGCACCATGAACATCATCCATTCACCAAAGCCCAGATTCAGGTTCAGTCCTTCCGGGTCGTTCAGATATTTGATAGCGATGGCA
>Ga0310697_10005390_pt1 | contig 12368 bp, 8 predicted proteins | sample 172DNAGHGlowgp2_FD_203883 | JGI IMG/M metagenome (GOLD analysis project Ga0310697, IMG submission 203883) | Sheep rumen microbial communities from Palmerston North, Manawatu-Wanganui, New Zealand - 1728 DNA GHGlow gp2 (v2) (version 2) | ecosystem: Host-associated > Mammals > Digestive system >... | reverse complement strand
CCTTCTTGGCCTTCTCCTCAGCCTCGCGGACCTTGTCAAGACCTCTCTGCTTGTCGGCCTTCCATGCATCGAACTTGCGCTGGCAGGATGCTTCGTCGAAAGCGCCCTTCTTCACGCCACCCTTCAGGTGCTTCATGAGGTACACGCCCTCGCGGCTGAGGATGTTGCGGACAGTGTCGGTAGGCTGAGCGCCCACTTCCACCCAGTACAGTGCACGGTCGAAATTCAAGTCTACCGTGGCGGGATTGGTGTTGGGATTGTAAGTACCAATCTTCTCAGTGAAACGACCATCACGTGGTGCACGAGCGTCGGCGATTACGATGCTGTAGAAAGCATAGCCCTTACGGCCACCGCGCTGCAATCTGATTTTTGTTGCCATGTTTTAATTTTTAATCTTTTAATGTTTAAACTTTAATTTCAGTGCTTCCATCTCGTGAAAGCGGCTGCAAAGGTACAAAAAAACATTGAGAGTTGAGAATTGAGAATTGAGTGTGGTGGTTAGATTTAACGTTTTTTATGCGAAACTATATGAAAACCTTACCCCTTGTCTCTCGACTCTCAAAGAAAAGTGTTACTTTTGTAGCCCAATGAAGCACGAACTGTCTATCCTCATACCTGTCTACAACACCGTCTGCACCGGGATTGTCGAGCGACTGTCCATGCAATGTCAGCGCATTGCTGCGGACGATGGCAGTTTCCGCTACGAGATTATCGTAGCCGACGATGCCTCGCCACGCAAGGACTGCATCGAGGCCAACAAGTCCATCGGTGCCATGCCCAACTGCCGGTATATCGTAAAGGCCGAGAACACCGGCAGTGCCGCTACCCGGAACTTCCTGGCCAGGGAGGCCAGGTTCGGCTGGTTGCTGTTTCTCGACTGCGACATGGAGATTGTCCACCCCGGCTTCATTCGCCGATACCTGGACACAGAGGCCGTCGGCGTGATTAATGGAGGCATCAGCATCGGCAATGGCTGTAGCCAGAACCTGCGCTTCCTATATGAGAAGGAGAGCGAGCCTTTTCATACTGCCGAGCAACGCCGCCGAAGGCCATACCAGTCGTTCCGGTCTACCAACTTCATCATCGAGCGCAAGAGCATGCTTGCCTGCCCCTTCGACGAGCGCTTCACGCGTAGCGGCTATGAGGACGTGATGCTGGGCAAGCAACTGCGCCGTCACAACATTCCCATTACCCACATCGACAATCCTACGCTGATGACCGACTTCGAGGCCAACCCCGACTACATCGCAAAGATAGAACGCAGTCTGCACACACTGTTCCGTTTCAGAGAGGAACTGCGAGGCTACTCCCGTCTGCTCACTCTGGTCGACGGTATTCACATCGGAGTTGTCAAGACCGCCATTTGCCTTTGGCATCGTCTTTTCGGAACTCTGGAACGGCGAAACCTCTGTGGCCGACGACCCAGCCTCACCGTGTTCAAGCTCTACAGATTGGGATATTATTTGAATTTAGAGGTGAGAGGTAAGAGGTGAGAGGTAAAAATTAATAATTAAGAACTAATAAAACTAAGAATTATGACTAAAAGATTCGCATTCAAAATGTTCCTCAAGCCAGGCTTCGAGGACGAGTACCAGAAACGTCATGCCGCCATCTGGCCGGAGCTCAAACAGATGATCAAAGACCAGGGCGTGGGCAACTACAGCATCTACTGGGATCGTGACACCAACATTCTTTTCGCCTATCAGGAGTGCTCTAAGGAAGGCAACTCGCAGGATACGGCGAACGTCGACCCTATCACCCAGCGCTGGTGGGACATGATGGCCGACATCATGGAGGTCAACCCCGACAACTCGCCCGTCACCATCCCCCTGCCCGAACTCTTCCACCTGGACTGATTTCGTCGAAACTGGTTACTTTTCGTCTCTTTTCCTTTAACTCTTGTACGATTTTACAAACTTTCGTACTCAATTAGCGGTGCTGTAAGAGATTTTTCCTTACTTTTGCATCATCATTCATTATTTAATAAAAACAAGCAAAATGGAAAGAACATGGCGTTGGTTTGGCAAGAAGGATAAGATCACCCTTGCCCAACTGAGACAAATCGGAGTCGAGGGCATCGTCACCGCACTGCACGACGTGCCCCTCGGCCAGGTATGGACACGAGAGAAGATCCGTGACCTGCGCGAATACATCGAGAGCTACGGCATGCGCTGGAGCGTGGTAGAGTCGCTGCCCGTGGTAGAGACCATCAAGTATGGCGGTCCTGACCGCGACGAGCAGATTGAGGTTTACAAGGAGTCTCTGCGCAACCTCTCGGCCGAAGGCATCCACTGCATCTGCTACAACTTCATGCCCGTGCTCGACTGGGCTCGTACCGACCTCTTCCACGACAATCCCAACGGAGCCACAAACCTCTACTTCAACTATGCCGAGTTTGCCTATTTCGACATCTACATCCTGAAGCGAGAGGGAGCCCGTGAGGAGTGGGCACAGTTCCAGTTCCCCGCCGGCGTAGGCGAAGGCCGCAACGTACTCGCCGAGTGCGACGAACTGGCCAAGACCATGACCCCGGAGAAAGACCACAAGCTCGTGGAGAACATCGTCATCAAGACGCAGGGCTTCGTCTCAGGCAACTTCTCTGAGAACGACGAGGCTCCCATCCAGAAGTTCCGTGAGTTCCTCGACCTGTACAAAGGCATCGACAAGGCTCAGCTGCGCGCCAACATGAAGTACTTCCTCGAGGCCATCATGCCCGTCTGTGAGGAGTGCGGCATGAACATGTGCGTACACCCCGACGATCCCCCCATCGAGATTCTCGGCCTGCCACGTATCGTGCGTACTGAGGAAGACATCCAGTGGTTCCTCGATGCCGTGCCCAACAAGCACAACGGCCTCACCTTCTGTGCAGGCTCCCTCTCGGCCGGTGCCTATAACAATGTGGTAGACCTGGCACGAAAGTTCGCCCCGCGCACCCACTTCGTCCATCTCCGTTCCTGCCACATCTTCCCCAATGGCGACTTCACCGAGGCCAGCCACCTGGGCGGTCGTGCCGACCTCATCGAGCTGTGCCGCATCTTCGAGAAGGAGAATCCGCAACTGCCCATGCGCGTCGACCACGGCATGACACTCACCGACGAGCCGGGCGGTGTGTTCGACGAGAGCAGTCACGGCCACAACGCCGGCTACACCCTCCTCGGCCGCATGTTCGCCCTCGGACAGGTGCAGGGCATCCTTGCCACCGTCGACCGCGAGCTCGGCATCGACTACAAGCAGCCAGGATTCTTCGACTAAGCCTTTCCGAACGACTGATACCTTAAATGAAAGGTGAAAAGTGAAAGATATGATTACCTTATTGACCCTTAGGCAGCAAGATTAATCATATCTTTCACTTTTCAACTTTTCAATTTTCAATTTTCACAGATGAACTTGCAGGTCTTCTGATGCCCTTTTTCGTCAGTCACATGGGAGATGTAGGCACCGCCGGCCAACTGGCTGACAGCCACCTCGGCACAGCCACCGCCCAGCGTGACGCGATGTTTTCCCGCCTGCAGTCCGGCTAAGCTGACAATCGAGACACTCAGCGTGGCATGCTCATGACCGCGCAACACAAGGCGGCCTGACACATACCTCACCTCAAAGTCAGCCACATCGTTGATGCCTTCGATACCGTCAACCGCCGTCTGGTCAACCGTCTGCACATAGCTCGAGGTGATGTTACTTCTGCCAATGGTGGGCACGTTCATAGCCAGCACACAGCTCATGCCGTCCGGATAGCGGCCGACCGTCTCGTCAGCCTTCATCCCGCCGTATGTCAGCCGGTCGGTCCATGACCCGTCGGCGGCAGTCAGCAGCACCTCACCACCCTCGGCAGCCAGTTTGAACGAAGCATGCAGCTGCAGGTCAGGTTCCAGTTTGTCACACCATACGACAAGATAGCCGTGGGCAGGCACGGAGGTCGAGGCCTTGCCGTTGCCTTTCGTAATCTTGTATTTCAGCGGTTTCCCGGCATTGTCGGAGAGATACATGCCTTCCACGTCGATGCTTTTCGCAGTCGTGTTATACAATTCTATCCAGTCATTGCGTTTGAAGTATTCGTTGGTAAAGATACCATTGGCAGCACTCACCTCATTGATGCGGACAGGCGTGATGTCCTCTGCCGTACGCTCAGCATCAGAGAGTGCGGTAAAGGTTGCCATGAGCGCTACAGAACTGCCCGAAGGCAGACTGATGACCGGCTCGTCCGACAAAATGGTGCGGCCCTTCCTCCATCCAGTGAAGCGATAGCCGGCTGGTGCCTTGGCCTCTATCTGTGCAGGCGTGAAGAGCTGGCCGTCGAACGAGGCGTATGGCACTTCTATACCATTTATATATAAGCAGGCTCCTTCAACGTTCGCGCTAAGGGTCACGCTCTGCCGGGTGGTGCTCTTCAGCTGCATGGGCTCAAACTGCTTCATGTAGTTGGTCATGGCGTTGGAACGCCCACTGAGCTCCTGCTTAATGGTATTGGCAGCGCGTTGCGGGTCATGGCCGTCGTTGATGCCCTGTTGCTTCATGAGTTGCGCCATGGGCTGTACGCTGTTCAGCAGTTCGTCGACGATGGCATTGGCTTTTGCCGGGTTAAACACGCTGCCAGCCACGATGCAGAAGGTGTCAATGAACTTACGGCGATAGGCATCATGCCGCAAGAGGTTCAGGAACAGTTGCACGAACGCACTGTTCTTATCGCCGTTGACCATCTTCGAGAAGTAGGCAAAGGAATCGCTGCCACTGTCACCCTTGCAGCCGGCAAAGGCATAGTCAAGGTCGAAGCTCACGAAACGATAGCGTCCGTCCAGCCTGCTGCGATAGCCTTTGACATTGTTGTCAGGCCAGTCGTCGTTAAACAGATAGATGGTCACGGCCATATAGTTCGTATATTCATCAATGTCAAGCAGACTCTTCAACTCTTCATAGGCTCCAGCCTCGTCGATATGTTCCCCAAACTCAAAGATGCGCTTGAGCATACTGTCGTTGCCATTCTTCATCTCGAGGTTTTCAAAGGCGTCGAGCTCCTCGTCGTCATACCCCCAGTTGGCATAGGCAAATTTGTCGTTGTTGGGCTCGCGCAAGTTCAGCACACCACGCAGTTCACCGTTCACGTATTCTATGACAGGCTGGCACGACTGCACGTCGACATCCAGTCCCGAACGCTGCACAATGGTTTCCAACGCAGGATCCATGAAGCGGGCATTAGGCGTTGGTGACACCGGGCGTGGCCGTAGCCGTCCATCCCCACTCGCTGCCTCCGTCACTCTTCCGTGCCCAGGCCGTCCGACTCATGGCCGCAGGATAGGTCTGGCTCGCGATCAGCTGCCCGCTGCTGTTGCTCAGGCAGACGACGCCCCCGTCACAGTCGAGCTTGAAGGGAGCCTGGTCGCTCTTGATGTCGTTAGAGCCCAGCCATATTACCTTGAAGCCCTTGGCGGGCACACTACCCATCCCTGCAGGCATCTTCCACCGCTTCAGATTATTGGCATCGTCGCTCAGGTACATGCCGTCGAGCCTCACGGCCTCGGTGCCGGGGTTATAAAGTTCTATCCAACTGTCAAAGTTTATGGCGGGACTCATTGCCTCGCCCACGTTAGCGGCCATCAGTTCGTTGATGACCAGAGCCGCCGTGGCTGCGATTGTTGTAATCATAACAATAATTAATAGATTCCGGCTGCAAAATTATAAAAATGTTTTTGAACGCCCGCAAGCGAGCGTCCAAAATCATTTTCAGTCATCCGGTTGTGTGACAATTCTAATAACAATTGACACAAACGTGCAAACACTCCGTCACCTCACGACCACCTTTTTCCCATCTTTGAATAAAGTGAGAAATGAAAAATGAAAGGCCCTTTGTCTAAATAACAACTATGCCTCAGTTTCGCTTCTTGGTCACCAAACCGTCACTCGGCCAGAAATATGGCCATTTTGAGCATAGTTGGTAAATTGTTGATTTTCAGATATTTATGGTTTATTTATCAAAAACAGGCATTCCTTTCCCTTGCAATTCAGGCCGAATTACACGATAATTCAGCCTGAATTGCCTCCTTTTCTGGTGCAAATTGCATGAGCATCCAGCCTGAATGCAATGCGTATTCAGGCTGAATACTATGCACATTCGGCTTCGTTGCTCATTTTCATGCGCTTTTCACGCCAATAAAGAGTGTCGTCGAAACAACCGTTCGCTCTAGTTTGCGATTTTATTTTGTCTTGAAAAACGAAAAAACAGCCCCCTTATTTAGACAGACGTGGTTGTGAAAGGGCGCATTTTCCCCCCCTTGTACGATTTTACAAACTTTTGTACTAAAAAGGAAAGCCTGTCTGTTCTTTTTTCCGTACTTTTGCAGCAATAATCTCATAAACATATCAAATGATGAAACTGAACGACATCCTGAGCGGCCAGTTTAATGCCGCAGAATGGGAAGCAAAAGGCTATCAGCTTCCCAAGTTTGACATCAAGGCCGTGCGCGAGAAAACGGCCAAGGAGCCCACATGGGTGCACTTCGGCGGCGGCAACATCTTCCGCGCCTTCCCTGCCGCCATCCTGAACGACGCGCTGAACACGGGCAAGTACGACCGTGGCGTCATCGTGGCCGAGACGTTCGACTTCGAGGTCATCGACAAGGCATACACCCCTTATCAAAATCTGTCGCTCTGCGTGAACCTCTGCTCTGACGGTTCGATCGAGAAGAAGGTCATCGCCAGCGTCACCGAGGCGCTGAAGGCCGACCCGCAGTTCGCCGACTGGCAGCGACTGGTCGAGGTGTTCCGCAATCCGAGCCTGCAGATGATCTCGTTTACCATCACCGAGAAGGGCTATACCTACAACGAGGCCGATCTCAACCGCGGACTGAAGCCTCTCTTCGCCATGGGCAAGGTATGCGCCCTGCTCTACGAGCGCTGGCAGGCAGGACAGCTGCCGCTGACCGTGCAGTCGATGGACAACTGCTCGCACAACGGCGACAAGGTGAAGGCTGGTGTCTTCGCCTACGCTGAGCGCTGGGTGAAGGACGGACTCGTGCCCGCTGCCTTCCTCGACTACCTGAAGGACGAGACGAAGGTGACGTTCCCTTGGTCGATGATCGACAAGATCACGCCGCGCCCCCACGAGAAGGTGAAGGAGCTGCTGGCTCAGGACGGCTTCGAGGACAACGACTATATCGAGACGGAGAAGCACACGTTCACAGCGCCCTTCGTGAACGCTGAGGAGGTGCAGTACCTGGTCATCGAGGACCACTACACCAACGGCCGTCCACCGCTCGACCTGGGCGGCGCGCTCTACACCACGCGTGAGACCGTTGACAAGGTGGAGACGATGAAGGTAACAACCTGTCTGAACCCGCTGCACACCGCTATGTCTATCTACGGCTGCATGCTGGGCTACACGCTCATCTCGGCCGAGATGAAGGACGACGACCTGCGCGCCTTCATCCAGAAGATCGGCTACATGGAGGCCATGCCCGTCGTCGTCGACCCAGGCGTACTGAACCCCTACGAGTTCATCGGTGCGGTCATCAACCGCCGTCTGCCCAACCCCTTCATGCCCGATGCGCCGCAGCGCATCGCCATGGACACGTCGCAGAAGCTGCCCATCCGCTTTGGTGAGACGCTGAAGAAGTATATCGCCCGCGGCCTCGACAAGTCGAACCTGGTGCTCATCCCTCTCACGCTGGCAGGCTACGCCCGCTACCTGAAGGGCATCAAGGACGACGGCACTGCCTTCGAGCCCTCGCCCGACCCCATGCTGGCCGAACTGCAGGCCATCGTCGCCCCGCTGCAGATAGGCAAGGCCGATCAGGACTGGAGCCCGCTGAAGCAGCTCTACAGCCGCAAGGACGTCTTCGGGCTCGACCTCTACGAGGCTGGCCTTGGCGAACAGATTGAGGGCATGGTGAAGGAGCTCTATGCCGGCACAGGTGCCGTCCGTGCCACACTCCACAAATACGTTGCCGCCCGGTAAACGGCTCTCGTCCATCCTGCAACAAATCCCTTCAGCGGAACCGCGGCACGGCCGCCATCCCCCGCTGAAGGGATTCTTTCGTACCGTTAAAACGAAACCTTGAAAGGACACAAATCAGGTTCATTCGTTTCTAAAAAGGTTAAAAAAGCTTCATTTCTTTGTCGTTCCGATAATATTGTCTATTTTTGCAAACGGTTCAGTCGGCTCGAAAGGGCACGGGGACCAAGACATTATTGGTAAAAAAGGACGTTTACTGAACGTAATCTTTAGAGTTCTCAAATCTCGCAAATTTGAATCTACCTTTAAAGAGAGCGATGACGAAGCGTCCACGTGGGGTGTATTATGCTCATGGCTTTCGTCTGTTGTATGGACGGAGCAATACTTTGTATAATATATCATGGGCGTGGGCTGACTGGCATTGCTTATCCTATAGGTAGGGGCAATGCGAGAGCCTGAGATTCGGGATAAGCGAGGAGTACAGATTTCCCCACGTCTTTTCATTTTCATTATGAACCTAAAAACAGCTGAATCTCGGGGATTTCTATAGGCACCGAAAAGTGTTATGAGAAACATTTTCCTATTCATTGCCGCTGCCTGTGCATCGCTTGCAGCGCAAGCTCAGACAACTGAGAAACAGATGGCAACCCTGCAGCATGGGGATCAGACTTACGTGTTCTATGGGCCGGATGCTCTTGTCAGTGCTTACAATGCGGCTGCTGACTCGGCTGATGTGATTACGCTGTCAAGCGGAGAGTTCAATGTGGGCAATCAACATTACACTAAATCCCTCTCTATCTATGGTGCTGGTATGGAAGACGATGAAACGATGGGGACAAAGAGAACGTATCTGAAGAGTTCAATTACATTTTCCCATACCAACACTGTAAACTCAGATGGAGAAACTGTTGTGGATGGAAGAAAAGCAGACGGCACCCATTTAGAAGGACTACATATAAATGGTGAGGTGATGATTAATCTTTTGAATAATCAATCTCCAATATGCAACCTTGAAATTGTAAAATGCAAAATGGAGAGACTGCGTTATTATGAAGCTACGTGTTATAACAATACTGTTAGACAAAGTGTGATCGGCTATGTAGAAAGCTATCACGATTACACAAACCATGGATATGCCGGAAATCTTCTATTTAGTAATTGTCATATCTCTGGCTTATCATATAATTTCCCATCAAATTCAACAATTACTATTGACCACTGTGTCACTACAGGAGGAGGCGCTTATAACTACACGAACAGCATCATCAGGTCTTCTGTCTATCCTGGTTCTTCCACCTCTAACAATATTTTCATTGGGAACACTTTCGATGGTGTCTTAGTGAATAACAACTGGAACGATGTGAAGAACGCAGGTGTCTGGGCAGCCGAAGGCGAGGACGGCACGTACGCAGAGAACAAGGACTTTGCCCTGAAATATCCCAACAAGTATATTGGTACAGACGGCACTCAGGTGGGCTTGCACGGCGGCGTGTATGCCTGGAACAAGATTCCCGCCATCCCCCGTATCACCGAATGCACCATCGACACGCAGGATGCTGCCAACGGTACCATCAAGCTGAACATCAAGGCTGAGGCACAGACAAAGGAGTAATCAACCTAAAGACTTTTGGAAATGAGAACAACATACACTACAAGACGCTTCGCCTTGTTGTCGCTATGCTGCCTGATGGGTCTGTCTGCCATTGCACAGGTGCAGACCAGCACACTGGAATACTGGACAGACCAGCGTTTCGATGAGCGTCAAAGTCTGCCCATCACGGGTGAGCTGGAACAGACCCTCGACGTGAGCCAGCTGTCTGTGGGCATCCACACGCTCAGCATGCGTGTCAGCAACACCAAAGGACGATGGGGCGCACCGCTCATCCGATATTTTCTGAAGAGCGGCACAGAGCTTACTGACAATGCCCTTGCCAGTTATCAGTATTGCATAGACGGCAACTGGGCTGAGGCTGTGAACGGAACTTTTGTGGAGGGGCAAGCCACCGTAGACATCGACATCAGCCGCCTGCATCAAGGCATGCACACGTTGCAAGTAAGGGTGAGCGACCTGCGCGGACAGCTGAGTCAGACACTGTTGAAACACTTCCTGGCCTTGGGCGAGGATGTGACGCAACGGCAGCTCACTGCCTACCGCTATTGGATAGACAGCGAGGCCGATGCCGTGGAGGGACAGACCACCGACGGCAACATCGCGCTCGACATCGACGTGAGCAACCTGTCGTTCGGTCTGCATACGCTTTGCTATCAGGTGGCCGACAACACGGGGCGGCTGAGTGCACCGCGCCTGCTCTACTTCGTCAAGCCCAGTCTTGAAACAGGCAGCGATCAGATTGTGGCCTATGAATACTGGTTTAACTACGGGCCGCGCCATCGCGTAGAGTTAGACCCTTCGGGCACCTTCGATGCCACCAACCTGCTGATTGAGATAAAAGATGTGGTGCCTAACCGCATCCCTGCCGACTATGCCTTCCTCGTAACGAGCGAGGCCGTATCCCTGCGCGATGATGTGTTCTTTGGTTTGCAAGTGTTCAACGGTGCCGGCAAGGGTAGTCTGGCAGTGATGAGTGAAACGGTAAACATCCCCCTGACCATCCAGCCACCCTTCCTTTCTTTGGCCGACGGCGACAGCATTGCCTTTGCGGCTCCAAAAGGAGGCTACATGCAGGGCTTCAGGACGGAGACGCAGACAGGCGACACACTTATTTACAGTCTGTCGGCAGACAATGGAAAGGCCGACTTCTACGATGCTGACGGCAAAGCCGTAACACCCGAGAAGACACTGGCCGACGATGGTACTGTTATATATAATATGGTGTCGCAGGGCGGCAACAGCTATGTTCTCCTTTACAACGCCACCGCCGACAGTCTAGGCATCGCCCTCACCGTGAAACCCAACAAGGAGATGACGGGCATCGCCAATGAAACCGCTAATGGCAAATCGCCAGCTATCTACGACCTCCAAGGCCGCAAGCGCTCCGAGGCCAAGCAGGGTGTCTATATCGTAGACGGCAAGAAAAGGACTACTAAACAAACCAAATAAACAAACCTCTTTAAATTCAAAAAACTATGAACAAAAAACTATTTTCTTTATGGCTGGTTCTACTGACCATGCTGTGTGTGCCTGCAAATGCAGACGAGAATCCTGAAGGAGTTATTCCTATTGAGGCAACGACAACTTTCAAGTTGATGCACAATGGCGAGGTGCTCAATTACAGCGGTTATGATTTGATGAATCCATATGATTTCACGATAAAGATCTATTCAGAAGGTGAAGTCATAAAAAGTGAATCATGGATGAATGACAATAGTTCTTACAGTACGTATGAAATTAAGGGCGAACTCACTATCACATTAGATCCGCAATATGCCGACAAGACCCTTTACTATGAAACAGGGTTCGGCTATAAGGGCGATTTCGTGGTAGGTGGCGACGATGTGCTGTTTGACGTGAAAGAACTTACGATCAATACCACTTATGCTGGTGGAGAACCCTTGAACACTACATTTGAAGGTCATTTCTCATCTATAGACGAGAGGCAATTAAAAGACACGTATTCGTATTATACTGGTTCTGTCTTTAAGTTCTACTTGAAGACGGGTACTCATACATATAATTTAGAATTCAGGGGAAGTGCAAGCATCTACTCTACTGGTACGGTTGATTTGACAGAAGACACAACTGTCATATTAAAAAGTCAGGAAGAATTGACCTATAATGTTAGCGTAAAAGGTAAATGCGGCAATGCTCCCGTCAGCAAAGGCTTTTCTTTGTATCGCTATCAGAATGATGTCTGGAAGTCTGTTTATGAGGCCACTTCGACCAGTCCCTATTGTGTGGTAGATAAGAGCGGTTGGCATTCTGATCCCTTCACCGTGAAAGGTGACACAGCCATTACGCTGGAATATCAGAAAGTGACTTTCAACATAGGCATGGCTAACCAAAGCATCAAAGTGAGTTACAAGAACCAGTTGCCAATGACAGATCTCTACGGTAAATCTTCAATTCTCAGTGAAACCATTACGACCGACGAAACAGGCAAGGCCGAAGACTACTTGATGCCAGGCACTTACACCTACAGCATGGGCGGACAGGAGCGCGAATTTACCGTGGGCAATGAAGACATGACGGTAAATGTGGAGACGGTAACGGTTGCCTTCCGTATTCTAAAGACACCTGACACGGAAGCAACTTCTGAGCAACCTATATATTATACCCTGAATGGAACAATGGTAGAACCATCAGCAGAAGGCATTATTACTTATGCAGGCCTTCCTGGCGGGGAAATCACATTGAAACTTTATTATGATTGGTACGATGCATCACGCAATTATAACCAGAAAGTTTCAGTTACCACCACAGCCGATGCCACTAAGACCGTTGACGTGCAGCTCTATGCCCTCC
>Ga0310697_10005387_pt1 | contig 12371 bp, 12 predicted proteins | sample 172DNAGHGlowgp2_FD_203883 | JGI IMG/M metagenome (GOLD analysis project Ga0310697, IMG submission 203883) | Sheep rumen microbial communities from Palmerston North, Manawatu-Wanganui, New Zealand - 1728 DNA GHGlow gp2 (v2) (version 2) | ecosystem: Host-associated > Mammals > Digestive system >... | reverse complement strand
AATAAATTAATTCGTTCTATCATAATGTTATAAAATATACAATTTACTTTTGTAAACAACCAATTTCAGACTGCAAAGATACGCATAATTATTGAAATAAACAGTTAAATTTATCGGTAATTACATTTGTAATTATTCTAATTTATAAAGTAAAAGATTATATATTCATATATTATATATTAATATAGAGTAATTTATCAACTTTAAAACCATACCAAAATAACATTATCATTAAATCAAAATATTTTATATATTATTACTCTATATAACATAAATCAATTATTTGATAAAGAGATAATAGATATACTAAATATTATTTTCTTAATTCAAAATAACACCATACGACCTGTTACAAATGTAAATACAATATATGATTACATTTATAGATACACTTTTAGGATGTTATACATGTGTAAACACTTAATGGTTTCACATATGTAAACACTATATACCCTATATATACCATGCACCCTTCATCAACCAGTATACTATCCCCTATTCGTTAATCTGAGTCCAGAATATACTACCACGATAATGTGACACCACTTTCAAGAATGCCAAAATGTTAAAATTAATACGAAATACTATAACCAACAACTAATAGTAAGGCACTTACAGTACTTTTTACCGTAAACAAACAATGAGTACAACCAACTCCCCTATCTGCTTATTGGGGCTTAATGCCAATTGAACAACTCCAGGCGGCCTTGCAATCGGGGTTTGATATACCTAAAGGTTTGATTCTGCTTCCTGGCCATTCCAATGGACAGTCGCTATTCAATAATTGCTACACCGTACCAAAGCCGCATTTTATTCTGCATTTTCTTGGCAGTTATTCGACAGTTCTTCGAAACAGGTCGACAAAGTGCAGAATAATTGCGGAATAACTGTAGAAGAAAATGCGGTGAAAGAACGGTTTTGTGTGGAAACAAAAACGCATGGCCAAGGCGGATGGTGCAGTCCATTATATTGCGTGAAAAACTGTTAATACTGTCTGAAAAATATTTGAATACTGCAAAATGTTTTTGTTAGTTTGAAAAATAATTGTATCTTTGTAGATTGAAAGTATTATGTAAAAGAATAACTAACAGAATAATTTACAACACACTATATGGCCAACAATACAACAAAATCCTGGAGAAACAGCCCCAACAAATGGGCCTATCTTAAGTTAGCCATCATATACTTCACCTCACCGTCGAAAGTATATGAGATTGCCCACAAGTCGAGGGGTGTCAACATGCGTGAACGTATTATTCGTAGCCGGTTGGTGGAGATGGGCATCCTGAGGCGTGATTCGGCCAACCAGAAGCCCGATTTCGACCTTGAAAACGGCCATATTTGATTGAAACATTCATCCATATTAAACTTAAATAAAAATCGAGAATATGAAAAAAACCGTTATCGCCGCCTGTCTGCTTGTTTTATTTGCAACAGTGGCCGCTTCCTGCACCCATCACACCTGCCCCGCCTATCGTGGCGCAGTGGCCGAGGTGGTAGAGTAATCAGCAGGAACATCTGCATTAAAAGCAACAACTCCCGCCCAATGGGTGGGAGTTGTTGCTTTTAATGGTAGGGTTGTGAACAAAGAGTTCGTCGCGGATAGCGGATTATTGCAGCATCTGCTGCAGCTCTGCAATGCGGCTGCGTATTTTGTCGGCCTGGCCCTGGAGGAAGTCTTCGCTATATTTGGCGTCGCAGAACCCGTTGCCGCGGGCAATGTAGGCCGCATCGTCCTCCATATCGGTGACAAGGTCTAAATAATTGAGCAACAGCTGTTGCTGTTGCTCAATTTCTTTTAGTATCTCGTCGCGGCTCATGGATTACAGGCCGATTTTCTCGTTCACGATTTTGATGATTTCAGCCTCTTCCTTAATGGCGCGGGCTTCAAGGTCGGCTGCTTTGGCGAGGATGTCGTTTTTGAAAGCCTCGTCCTTGAGCGAGCTGGCGTTGATTTTCACGTTGAGGTGGGCTCCCATCACGGCGCTGCGGGCAGCCAAGGCCCCGACACCACTGTCGGTTACGCTGGCGGGGTTGCCCCACTCTACCATGGCGCGGCACACCTCGAAGGCCTCAAAGCTCTTCTGCATGGTGCGGAAAGGCACCTCGGTGGCGAACTTGGTGGCTTCCTGTATGGCTGCGGAGCGGGCGGCTTTTTCCTCGTCGGTCTTTTTGGGGAGGCCGAAGGCATTCATTATCTTGTTGAATGCGTTGGTGTCCTCGTCCACAAGGTGTAGCAGTTCGGTTTTCAGGGCCTGGCCTTTGACCGCCACGTCGCTGAACTTCTCCCATTCGTCGTCGTAGGCGGCTTTGCCACCGGTGAGGTTGGCCACCATGGTGCCAAGCGATGCGGCCAGAGCACCCATATAGGCGCTTACGCTGCCACCGCCGGGTGCAGGGCTTTCGCTTGCGGTTTCGTCGCAGAAGCCTGTGCAGGTGAGGTCGACCAGTTTTTTCTGTGTGTGGTCCTCAATGAGGAATTCGATCACCTTTTCCTTGGGGTCGAAGGGTTTGAGGTCGTCAAGGCCCATGCTCTTGATGGCGACTTTCATGATTTCGTCCTCGCTGACACCAAGGCTGCGCTGCTGTTTGGCCAGGTAGTATTTGCCGGCGTCGATCAGGACGCTCTTGGGTATGAGGCCTACGATTTCGCAGCCCGTGACGCGCAGTCCGCGGTTGGCGGCACAGCGGCACACCTCGTCGAAACAGAGGTGAACGGGGGCGACCTTGATGCTGGTGATGTTCATGGATACCTGGGCGATGCCGTAGTCTTCGATGTACCAGCCAATGGCTTTGGTGCCTTTGAGGGTGCCAGGTATCATGATGGTGTTGCCGTTGGCGTCTTTCATTATTTTGCCGCTGGGTTTGCCGCCCTCGCGCTGGGGACGGCCTTTTTCGCGCACGTCGAATGCAATGGCGTTGGCACGGCGGGTGCTGGTGGTGTTGAGGTTGTAGTTGATGGCCACGAGGAAGTCGCGTGCGCCCACCTGTGTGGCACCGGTCTGGGCCACATGGTCGTTCCACTCGTTGGGACCAAAGTCGGGTTTCCACTCGTCGGTGCCGAGGCGGCTGCTGAGGCTTTCGTACTCGCCGGTGCGGCAGTAGGCCAGGTTGCGGCGTTTGGGCTGGAACGCAGCGCTTTCGTAGCAGTAGATGGGTATGTTGAGTTCCTCGCCCAGGCGTTTGCCAAGTTTGTGGGCGTATTCCACCACCTCGTCCATGGTAATGTTGCTGACGGGGATGAGGGGGCACACGTCGGTGGCACCCTGACGGGGATGGGCACCATGGTGGTTGCGCATGTCAATGAGTTCGGCGGCTTTCTGCACCACGCGGAAGGCGGCTTCGCAGGCCTGCTCTGGCTCGCCCACGAAGGTGATGACGGTGCGGTTGGTGGTTTGGCCGGGGTCGACGTCGAGGAGCTTTACGCCTTCGATTTTTTCAATCTCGGCGGTCACCTGATTGATGATATTCATGTCGCGTCCCTCGCTGATATTGGGGACGCACTCGATAAGTTGTTTCATGGTATTGTGTTTGTTTAATTTGTATACTATTTTGTTTCAAGGCGTTGCCGGGGGCTTCGGTCCCGACACCGGTATGCAAAGATACGAAATTATTCTTGATTTACAGGTCCTTTTTGCAGCTTTTTGTGTCGGGTTCCCTCTCCCACACGTTTCCTGCCCGGAACTTGCCGAGGCTGTTTTTTATGATGCATTATATGAGTGGTTGCTGATAAGGAAAAGAAAAGGGCTGTGCGACGGCACAGCCCTTTGGGTATTGTAGCTGATTGTGTATTGATGTTACCAGAGTTGGGCGCGGAGCTCGGGGGCCAGGTACATAGCGCAGCCGGGCTGGATGCCGAAGGCTTCGAGGAACTCGGTGACGTGGGGCAGGGTGGCATTGACGCGGTTCTCGGCCAGGCTGTGGACGTCGCTGGCAGTGAGCTGCAGCTTGGCTTCCTCGCGGATGTTGGTTGCCCAGACACCGGCATAGGCCAAGAAGAAACGCTGGGCAGGTGTGAAGCCGTCCATTTCCTTTTCGTTGACTTGGCGTTTGGCGAGGGCGGTTTGCAGGGCCTGGTAGCTGATGTGCAGGCCGCCGTTATCGGCTATGTTCTCGCCCAGGGTGAGTTTGCCGTTGGCATAGGTTTCGGGGTTGTCGCTCACTTTGACCTTGTTGAACCAGTCTACGAGTACTTGGGCGTTCTTCTGGAAGCGGGCGGTGTCTTCGGCTTCCCACCAGTCGTTGAGGTTGCCGTCCTTGTCGTAGTGGCGGCCCTGGTCGTCGAAGCCGTGGGTCATCTCATGTCCAATCACCACACCGATGGCACCGTAGTTGAAGGCATCGTCGGCATTCATGTCGAAGAAGGGTTTCTGCAAGATACCGGCGGGGAAGCAGATCTCGTTGGTGGTGGGGTTGTAGTAGGCGTTGACGGTTTGGGGAGTCATGCCCCACTCGGACTTGTCGACGGGCTTGTCAATTTTGGAGACCATGTAGGCAATGTCGAACTGGTTGGAGCGGATGACGTTGGCGAAGTAGCTGTCGTTTTTGATTTCGAGGCCACTATAGTCGCGCCACTTGTCGGGGTAGCCCACTTTGACCATGATGGTGGAGAGTTTTTCGATGGCGCGCTGTTTGGTGGCGTCGCACATCCAGCTGGCGTTGTGGATGCGTTGTGCAAAGGCTTCCTTGAGATTGTTGACCATCTCGACCATGCGGTGTTTGGCATCGGCGGGGAAGTATTTCTCTACATAAAGTTTGCCAAGAGCCTCGCCCATGGCGCCGTCGACAGCACCAGTGACGCGTTTCCAGCGGGGACGCAGTTTCTCGGCACCGCTGAGGGTGCGGCCGTAGAAGTCGAAGTTGGCATTGACGAAGTTGCTGCTGAGGTAGCCTGCGGCGGTGTTGATGACGTTCCATGCATAGTAGGCCTTGACCGCATCGAGGCACTTGGCATCGTTAAGCACTTTGCCCACCTCGCAGAAATACTCGGGCTGACACATGTTGAAGCTGGTGAGCTTGGGGAGACCGATTTGAGCAAAGTAGCTCTTGAGGTCGAGACCGGGGGCGCGGACGGTGGCCGTGTCGAAGGTCATTTTGTTGTAGGTCTTGAAGGGGTCGCGGTTCTCTTCGTTGCTGTACTGGGCCTTGGCCAGGCGAGTTTCGAGGTCCATGACCATTTTGGCAAGCTGAGCAGGGGTTTTACCGCTCAGTTTGTCATAGCCGGCATTGGCAAACTGGGTTTCCATGAGGGCAATATAGGCCTTGCGGAGTTCCGGCTCGCGGCCCTTGCTTTCGAGGTAGTAGTCGCGCTCGCCCATTCCGATACCGGTCTGGTAAAGCCAGGCAATGGACTGGTTGGCATCGGCGGCGTCGGCCTCGTTGAAGAGGACGAAGAAGGGGTTGATGCCGATGCCGTGCAGACGGCGCATTTCGGGCTGGAGTTCGTCCACGCTCTTGATGGCGCATATCTCATTCAGGTAAGGCATAATGGGTTCTGCACCCTGCTGTTCGATAGTGGCAGTGTCCATGCCAACGGTGAAGAGGGTGGCAATTTTGTCGCCATAACTGCCCGGCTCGTTGGTGGTGTTGACAAGAGAGTCGATAAGTGTGCGCAGCTGCTCCTGGTTGGTCTCAGCCAGCACGTCGAAAGCGCCATAGCGGCTGTGTTCGGCGTCTAAGGGGTGAGCCTTGAGCCAGCCACCACAGGCATAGTGATAGAAATCCTCGGCAGGATTGACGGTGGTGTCAAGATTGTCGAGATTGACCCCAGAGGTCAATTCAGAACCTTTGTGACATGATGTCGCGGCAAATAGCGAAAGTGTCATAATTGCTAATACGGTTTTTCTCATTGTTGTTTATGTTTATTATTTTGAATTTGATTAGTCGTTCTTTTTCAAATGCCACTTGTTTTAACACAAATCAAGTGCTTTTTGCAACAAAAAGGGGCATTCTGTTAACAAATATTAGTTATCAATTCTTTTGTAGCAACACCCACAATGGTAGCTATGGCCATACTGTTAAGGGAGCCGAGGAGGACGTATTCGGTCATCTGGGTTTCGCGGCCATCTTTCAGGTCGCCAAAACGGAAGATAGACTTGGCGGCAAGGAGGAATCCAATGCCCTGCAGGCAGTTCATGAGGATGAAAGAGAGGGCTATGGCCCGCTCGCAATAGCCAATCCAGGCACCGGCCTGGGCAAGAGAGCTTGGGGCAGATGCGCTTTGTTGCAGCGCATTGCGCCAGCGTTGGGTGAAGAGAGCGATGAGGATGCCGGAAGGTTTCATTATGAGCATGTAGGCGATGGCAATGAGCCAGTAGCGATTGAAAGTGCTGTCGGCGTAGAGTGCGTTGGAGCAGGGAATTTGCCCCCATAGCCAATAGTAGCAGCCGACAGAGAGGAGGAGGAATGAGGCGTGGAGCAGCTGGTCGAAGAGGAAAGAGGCCACGGCATGGCGGTCGGATTGGGGTTGGCACCGAGTGGTGTATAGCACCTTGGCGTAATCGGTGAGGGTGTGGGTGATGAATATGAAGAGAGGGATGAACCAGTTGTCCCATTGTGCCAAGAGGAGATAGGTGGCAAGGGCGTGGATGATGCCGTGAAGGAGAAGGAAGGCGAAGCCGGGCAAACCTGCACGGTACTTCCCGTTGTTGATGGCATCGAACTGAAGGAAGAAGTCGGCAAGAAGGTGGGCAGAAAAGAGACGAAGAAACAGATTTATCATGATAACAGAAATGCGACAAGATTTTCGAATCGGGCAATGAAAGGGAGGATAAGCGGCACTTTGGCGGCATGGTAGAGCTGATTGGCCCGTTGGGCGGTGACCCTCATTTGACGGGCTATGGCCTGTTGGGCGGGTGGCTCGGAATGGAAATACTGGTGAGCCACGAATGCTTGATTTCTGGACCAATGGGAAACAATATCATCGATAAAATTCACTTCAACGGCCAATTCTTCATTGACGAAATTGGACGCTGTAAGGAACGAGAGGCGGGAGTTTTTCATCTCGTCGAGCCGCCGCCCCGAGAGACGGAAGGCTTCGCCATCGGATTTGCCTACATTGTCGCCCACATAGGCCTCCTCCCCTACCCCGACGGAAATACGGGCATCCCAAAGGGCAGTAGCAGCGGGCGGGGTAGCGCATATCAAACCGCTGCGAATGCTCAAGGCCACGCGTGCCGCCTGAGACGGCTGGCTCAGCTTGATTTGGAAGCTGTCGCCCCGAAAGATGGCAGAATTGCGCTCGCCATGAGGGTCGGCATCGAGCAAAAGGGTATTTAAGACCGACAGGAGTCGGTCGCGGTCGGAAGCGGAAAGCCGTGTAGAGTCAACAATATCGCCTGTTACTACTCCTATCAAACCTATATTTTTTTTGCAAAAGTACACATTTTTTTCGAAATCGCGACAAAAACATATTGATTTAACATAAATCAAGAGGAAAATGAGACGCAAAAGAGCAATTAGGGACTTCCATAAATTAGGTTCATTCGTTCAAATGCTTGCATGAAAAAGTGGTTAATTCGATAATTTGTGAATTCGTGAATTTGTTAATCATCATTCCCACATTAACACATTAATACATTCATTCGACAATAAATTATTTTGCCAAAAAGAAATAGTTGTCGTATCTTTGTATCATAAAACGACACTATCATGAAAGAAGACATATGCAACAACAACAAAACGATGGGTTGCCAAACCTGCATCCAACAGCAAGAGAGTTTTGATATCAAGACTCATGAGGTGATGCTTCGCGACGCCTTTGAGGGGGCAGACTTTTCGCGCAGCGAGGTGAGGCGTATGCGATGGGGCATTGGCATTGTGGCAGATGTGTTGCTGATGTTTAAAGAGTCTGTTCATCTTGATAATCGCCGTGGAAACGACACCCTGGTGAAAGCCTATCAGGGAGCCATTGACGGTTTTCACCGCAATGTGGAGCGGCACCGCTTTGTCCGCGCTGGGGTCTGCCTCCACACGATAGGAGATTTCTATGCCCATTCCAACTACATAGACCTTTACAGCCTTTATGCCCGCCAGCACAGCCTCCCGATGGAGAAGGACGAGATTCCCGGTTTTTCAAAGATGATGCACAACGACCAATTCCTCTCCTTTGCAAAAAGCCAGGGCGAGCTGCGCACAGGCACATTCGGTTTCTTCAGCGACTTGATTGAGAAGATTTTCAAGACCAAGCCCAAGGAGGGGTCGCATACGCTAATGAACCTCAACTCGAACAAGTCAGTTAATGGTGGCAAGTTTTTTGCAGCCGACAGCAATTTTACCAAGTACGAAGCCGGAGTGTATGTGGCCACACAGGAATGCCGCCTGCTCCTGCAGCGCATTCTGTAAGAAAAAAGAGAGGCCTATGTTGTGATTCGGCATCACGACGCGTCTAATAAGGCATAAACTATCAAGACAAAAAGCGTCTGTGACTATGCAAGCCGAAGAAAAAGAATTCCGGGACCTGGTCTACCGCCATCGCGACATGCTTTGGCGTATATGCTGTTCCTACCGCCTGGCAGCCGCCTGGGAGACGGGCGACGCCTTCCACGAGGTGCTGTGCACCCTATGGCTGGGCTTTGGGTCGTTTGACCACCGTTGCAAGGAGAAGACCTGGGTCTATCGTGTGGCGGTGAACACCATGAATTCTTTGGCTCGCAAAAAGGGAAACCAGCCTTCACCAATACTCGAAGAATATCCCGACCTCCCTTTTCAGGACGACGGCTACCGAGAGCTGGTGCAAATCATCAATACCCTCGAAGAGCCTGACCACACCATCGTCTGCGCCCACATCGAGGGGTTTGGCTATGCCGAGATAGCCCAAATCACAGGGATGAAAGTGGGAGCTGTTTCCATGCGGCTCACACGTGCCCTGCGCAAAATACGCAAACTATACAATCAAGCATAACATGAAAGACTTCACCCATCAAATGGAAAGATACAAGGAGTTGCAGCGGTCAGTACGATGCCCGTTGGGCAACACGGATATAGACCGAGCCATTCGCAAGGCAATATGGTATGCCGACAGAACACGCCACGTCCCTACCGCCCCACCTCCCCTACCCCGCCACCGCAAAGCACCATGGGTTGCCTTGGCCGCTGCCGTAGCCGCCGCAATAATCATCCCAGCCACATTTATGCAAACAGGTAGTAATGCGCTGCGCAATGTCGACGTTGAAGGCACCTCGATGCTTTTTGCATGCAACACCGGCTGTAACCCAGAACACACAGTTGCCATGATGAATGATATAATAGACTAAAGAAATGAAAAGATATCTCCTGCCACTTGCTATTCTGATGCTGACCGCCTGCCATAAGGAGGCCGCCACAACCGCTGCACTCTCGGCTGCCGAACAAATCTATAACCTCTATGCCGGGCATGCCAACCTCACCGTTGCCATAGTGGGAAACTATCCCTCCAAGGGCGACACCATCAATGCCGTTATGCTGCAGGCACAGTCTGACTCGGCATGGTATGCACTGCTGGACGAATTCGAACTGCCTACACCACGGTCTGACACGGAGCGGGTCTCCTCCATGGTGGTGTCAAAATTCCATTCCGACACAGCCTTCGGCACCCTCGACCAGTTCCCGGACAGCCTCCTGCATACTTTGATTGGAAAAGTCCCAAATTTTGACAGCACCTTGGCCGTCACAAAAATACAGGTATGGAAGAACGGAGAGATGGTTCAGGACACCCTAAACGTTGTCTCTGACATCCCACGCCGCTGTATGAGCCAGCTATGCCAAGATGCCATGGGGATGGGAGCAACAGGGAGTAACCGACTGGTAAAAATCACTCTGTCGGATGGCAAGACGGGCTACATAATCCGTACCAACGGGGACACACAGACACTATGGCTATTCTTCTACGGCAGCCAAGCCCAATACGAGGCCATCCTCAACCGCCTCGACAACCGGTAGCCGGGACCACAAAAGGGGCATAATCGCCCCACGCCAAATTCATCCCCCTCGTGAGGGGTTAGGGGTATGTATCTCGCTGGCGGAACCAGCACAAATATTTAAAGTCCGCTTCGTCCCCTCTTGAGAGGGGCAAGGGGTATGTATCTCGCTGGCGGAGCCAGCACAAATATATTAAAGTCCAACCCTGCCACAACCTTTCATTTACGAAGAGGTCTGTATCATCATGGCACTATAAATAGCACTTTGGCTCCTGCCCCTCTACACACGCATACAACTCTACATACGCCTTGGCAGGGCTGGAATTGATTTTAGGCAGCAGCACCTCCTCAATCTGGAAGAAGCCTACCTCGGCCGACATCTGCACCACTATCTGGATAGGTCGGTCGTTGCCCTTGAGTATCAACACCCTGTCGATAGAGTTGGCCGAGTACTTGTGGATGTCGCCAATCTTGGGAGCGGAATGAATCACAATGGGAATGCGGGCGCGGCCTTTGGTCATGTCGCATCCGTCGGCAATGAGGATGAGGCCTGCCTCAATGGAATGAATTTTCCGGGTGCCCATATGACCCATGATACCCTCCATTGCGGTAGAACGGATAACCACTCGCCGCATCAGGTCGCTCTCGTCAGGCAGGTTTTTCATCAGTATGCGATCAATGATGTTATATGCCATAATTCCGGAATACAGCTCATGGTCTTGCCGCCCAATTGTCATGCCGAAGTCGTGGCAGAACGAGGCGAGTGCCACGGCGGTGACACTGTCATCAAAAGTACCCACTTGCTCGCGCTGCAGGCTGGTAGGGATATTGGCATTGTGGAGAAGCTTGAGCATCTTCAGCGCATTGTGGCATACAGTGCGCATATGTACCGGTCCATGGTCGTTAAAACCAAGTCGCGAGATGGACACCTTGTTGGCATAGTCCTGCACTGTCTGAATTTCTTTGTCGTTAATAAGGTCGCGAATCACACGCAGAGGCAGGTCGTCATTCTCGGGCGTGATGTCCATAATCTCGTGTGTGAGACGCACAAGCCACTGCTCAACAGTTATTTCTTTGGGTGATTTCATGGTGCAAAGATACACAATAATTTTCTATTTACAACAAAACCCTTCCAAGTGGAAATGCAAAGTCCGTTCAGGTTCATACGCTTAACAAAGCAGAAATCAACTGTTTTGGGAACATATACCGACAGAAAACACCTGTTTGTCGGTGATACTGAGACAGTAGATATGCTCAATGGCGATGTTAGCATAACGCTGACCGCCGATAATCCACACGTTGATATCTTGGCTTCGGAGCGCTAAAACCTTTCCAAGCTGAGGCAAATACTGCTTAACCGCAAAGTTTCCTATTGTGAAATCACGTAGAATTACCGACATGCGCGAAAAAGATTTCTGTATGTGTATTTTTTTGTGTATTTTTGCACCGTAAAATCAATCGGGATATGGAATCATTCATCGACATACATATTACATGTGGAAGACGACAATGCCATTGTCGGCCGTATCCGCCCGTCCAAGATGATAGCCCGATGAATGCCAATGTTTGTAACTCGCTGATCCCCCCCCCCACACAAATTACACAAGTAATCGTCGGGAGGCTTTCCTCTTTGTTTTTAATTCATTTGCCTGCATCTGCCGCAAAATTTGCGGCGGGGTGGGATTGGTAGAAAAAATATAATTGTCAAAAAAATTATGGAAACAGAAAAGAAAACATCATTGATACGGAATATTCTGTGGGCAATCTTGCTTGTAATTGCTTTGGCTCGTGGATTCAGTACTGGCCATTGGAAGGCATTTATCTTTCTTGCCATCCTTTTTGTCATTTCAAAGGGAACACTTCTAATAGGACAATACAAGTTGCGCAAAGAGACTAAACACCTTGAGGATAATTTAGCAGCACGAGGATTGCCTGAGTATATTCCCGAACCATCTATAATTGATGCTATGCAGAAGAAAACGGCCGCTATCATAGAAGAGATCAATCGCTTGCACCCTCCAAAGCAATGCTTGCGGTTTGCCATTGATCACAACAGAAAGCCATCCGTCTTCGAAAGCAAACTCGGCGGTATGCCTTACTGGGATAATACCCAACCATATCCCACCGATGCTAATGGGAAGCCTATGGCAATGGTGATGCAAGTGAATTTTGGCGATGTGCCACACCTTGACCCATTGCCACAGGAGGGTATTCTGCAATATTTCATATCCGCAGACGAAAACATAATAGCCGAGGGCTATGGTGTGGATATTGACAATCCAGTTTCTCAATCCAACTTCCGTGTAGTATATCACAAAGTAGTTGACAAAGGCGCAGATATCTCTTTGCTTGGTCAATACCCACGGATTGAAACAATCGAAGGAAGCCCAGTGATGGACGAGTTTGCGTTGTGCGTTCGGCAAAGTGAATCCTGCATTAATCAGTCGGATTTCGATTTTGAGGATGCTGCCGCCC
>Ga0310697_10005385_pt1 | contig 12371 bp, 16 predicted proteins | sample 172DNAGHGlowgp2_FD_203883 | JGI IMG/M metagenome (GOLD analysis project Ga0310697, IMG submission 203883) | Sheep rumen microbial communities from Palmerston North, Manawatu-Wanganui, New Zealand - 1728 DNA GHGlow gp2 (v2) (version 2) | ecosystem: Host-associated > Mammals > Digestive system >... | reverse complement strand
TGGCGCCGCTGGGTATGGACTTCATGAAGACCATCATTTTCATTCTGGTCATTGCCGCACTGGTGCAGATCGTGGAAATGTTCCTGAAGAAGACTTCCCCCGGCGTCTATACGGCACTGGGCATCTATCTTCCGCTGATCACCACCAACTGTGCGGTCCTGGGCGTCGCCCTTACCAACGTCCAGGACGGCTATAATTTCGTCCAGTGCGTGCTTTCCGGTTTCGGTACCGCGTTGGGATACACCCTCGCGATCGTACTGCTTGCCAGCATTCGTACCCGTGTCCATGAGGAGGACCTTCCCGCCCCGCTGCGCGGCGCACCCATCGTCCTGATCGCAGCGGCGCTGATGTCCATCGCCTTCATGGGATTCTCCAACCTGTCGCTGTAAAGGAGGGCTGTTATGATCATACTGATAACCACGCTGGTCATCGCGATCGTCAGCATCCTTGTCGGCGCGGGACTGGTATTTACATCCAAAAAGTTTTATGTCGAGGTTGACCCGCGCCAGACGCTGGTGCGCGAATGCCTCCCCGGCAACAACTGCGGCGCCTGCGGATATGCGGGATGTGACGCGCTTGCGGGAGAGATCGCGATGGGCAACGCGCCCGTCAACGCATGCCCGGTCGGCGGCAATCCTGTAGCGGCGAAGATCGCCGAAGTCATGGGAACGGAAGCAGGAGGGCCCGTGGACCGCAAGATCGCTTTTGTCCGCTGCAAGGGCAGCTGCGAGGTCACGCACAACCAGGGCAATTATGTCGGCCTGCACGACTGCCGCAGCGCGGCGCTTTCCGGCGTTAATGTCACCGACTGCGACTACGGATGCCTGGGCTTCGGAAGCTGCGAAAGCGTATGTCCCGAGCAGGCCATCAAGGTCGTCAACGGCGTCGCTGTAGTCAATCGTATGCGTTGTGTCGGCTGCGGACTCTGTGCGAAGACCTGCCCCAGAGGGCTGATCGAAATGATCCCCGAGAAAAAACGGGTCGCCGTTCAGTGCTCCAACAAAGACCGCGGACCCGATGTCAAGAAGGTCTGTTCAGCCGGCTGTATAGGCTGTACCCTCTGCGTACGCCAGTGTGAAAATGACGCGATCCATGTTGCGGACAATCTGGCGCATGTGGACTATGACGCCTGCATCCAGTGCGGCAAGTGCGTGGAAAAATGTCCTGCGAAGGTCATCACGCCGCCCGCAGGGACCGGTGCGTGAAAAAGAACGTGTTTTGTGTTATAATCAAAGAACAGAATCATTTATATCCCATGCATCCTGAGCATCAGGCTGCCAGGAAAGGCGGATGATCTTAATGGAACGAAAAACGATTTATAAACTGGCCGGCGCAATTGCGGCGCTTGCCGTCATATCGGTGCCGGCTCTCGGGATGGCGGGCGGTAAGGACCTTATGTACCACCTGCAGAACCGCGGGGATCTCGGACCGCTCAACCGTTCGGACATTGCGTACCTGCAGGCCGAAGCGCCCGCACCCACGAGCATGGACGGAACGATCAATGCTTCTGACTGGGCTTCGACATATCCTTATATCGTAACGACCTGGCAGGATAACAATAAAAACAGTTATGTCACGGACTATCTTGAGCAGGATCCCTACCTGACCAATATTTACGAGGGCTACGGATTTGCCAAGGATTACGGAAGCGCCCGCGGTCACGAGTATACCCTGACAGACGTTGCGAAGACCCAGCGTCCGCATCCCATGGCAAACTGCCTGACCTGCAAGACTCCCAACTTTGCAAAGCTGGTCAATGATCAGGGCATTGCCGTCTACAAGATGGATTTCAACGAAGTCCTCGGCATGATGGAGGAGAATATCAGCTGTTATACCTGCCACGGCAATGAGCCGGGCAACGGCGGCATGCTGACCGTGACCCATTCCTATGTCCGCAAGGCGCTCGGCGACAGTATGTCTTCGATCGATCCGGCCAACCTGGCCTGCGGCCAGTGCCACATCGAGTACTACTTCACGCCGGAAGACAAAGAGACCATGATGCCTTACCACGACGTGGCAGGCATGTCCCCGGAAGCGATCCTGGCATACTATGACAGTTTCGATTTCGCGGACTGGACACAGGAAGCTACCGGTACAAAGATGCTCAAGGCACAGCATCCCGAGTTTGAGACCGTCCTGCAGGGCAAACATGCCGGACTGCTGAACTGCGCGGATTGTCATATGCCCATCGAGCAGGCGGAAGACGGTACCGTCTATCACAGCCATCTGCTCGTGAGCCCGCTCGAGAACGAGACCCTGCTTTCCACCTGTGTGAGCTGTCACGGCGACACAGACATGGTCAACATGGTCCACAGGATCCAGGACCGTGTCACTGCGCGTGAAACAGAAATAGGCAACAGGCTTTCCGAACTCAAGGACACCCTGGCAGCGGCCGTGGCATCCGGAAACTTCAGCGAAGAAGAACTGGATGCGGTCCGCAGGCTCCATCGCGAAGCACAGTGGTTCTTCGACTACGATTACGTGGAGAATTCCGAAGGTGCCCACAACTCCGAGCTGGCAATGTCCTGCCTCGACACCGCGGAGGCGAAGATCAACGAAGCAATGGCACTGCTCGGCAGGGAATGATCTCTTGAGAGAAACTCTTTGGGGAGTTACAGCAGTATTATGGAAACACTGAAAAAAGCATGGAGGCTTCTGGCCTCCATGCATTTTGCAATTTTTCTGCTTATACTTCTGGCTGCGGCCTGCTCGGCCGGCAGCCTGGTCACGCAGGGACAGACGTATATGTGGTACGCGCAGCGCTACTCCGAAAGGACGGCAGCGCTGATCATTGCGCTGCATCTGGACGACGCCTTCCACAGCTGGTGGTTCATTCTGATCACGGCGTTTCTGTGCCTGAACCTTCTGCTCTGCAATGTGTTAAGGGCGCCGCAGCTGATCCGGAGATCCCGCCGCTGGGGCGGACCGCCGGTTCCGGATCCCGCGCCGTCTTATGGCGCCTCCGCCGTCTGCGCTTCCGAAGAAGAAGCAAGAGGCCTGCTCGGCAGGCTCGGCATGCGCAATATCCGTGAAAGCGGCTCAGGAGAGAAGATCCTTTATGCTTGCAAAAACCGTGCGGGGCTCTGGGGCGCCTGGGTCTGCCACCTGGGCATCCTCTTCCTGATCGCGGGCTACAGCCTCGGCCAGATAAATATGCAGCAGTACACCGTATACGGAGTGCCCGGGGAGACACGGGAGATCGGCGACAGCGGGTATATGCTTCATATCGATGACTTCCGCACTGACTACAATGAAGACGGCTCGGTCCGGCAGTACGCCTCAGACATTACGGTATGGCCCGGAAGCGACCCTGAAAGCGCCGCTTCCGCCACTGTCAGCGTCAATGCGCCAGCCGGCCTTTTCGGGATGAAATACTATCAGAACTCGACCGGCTGGGCAGGCAGCATCCATATCCTGAAGGACGGCGCGCCGCTTATGGACGCGGTGATCTGCGCGGGAGATATGATCCGGGTCCCCGGCAAGGAGGATCTGGTCATTATCCTGAATGTTTTTTACCCTGATTATCAGGCTGTGCCGGGCAGCGCGCCCGTTACGCTTTCCAATGAGGTGCGCAATCCCGCCTGGCTCTATTCCGCATACTATCAGGAGCGCCTGCTCGGGATGAACGTCCTGATGGGCGATGAACCGCTGACCATAGACGAATATACGATCACCTTTACGGATCCCCGAAACTACACTCTGATCCAGGTAAAGCGGGATCCCTTCACCCTGCTCGCCCTGATCGGCGGGGTGATCGCCATGGCAGGCCTGCTGCTTGCGTTTTACGTCCAGCCGGCCAGGGCATGGGCTTCAGAGACCGGAGACGGCAGCTGGCAGGTCTTCGGGAACTGCCCGAAAGGAGGCGCGCTTTTCAGAAAACGATTTGCCGCCGCTGCAGAAAAACAGACAGAATAAAAAAGGAGGCTGATTATGCTCCGGATCGAGAATACACTCTTTACGATCGTCATGCTGATATATTTCGCGGCAATGATCCTGTATTTCCTTTTCATTGCCGTGAAACGCGACCGGCTGGCAGAGATCGCCGTATGGCTGCAGGCCGCAGGGCTGATCCTGCACACAGCCGCGCTTATCTGCCGCGGGATCGGGGCGGGGCGGCTTCCGCTGACGAACCAGTACGAGTTCGCGACCTGTTTCGCATGGGGCCTGTGTCTTGTCAGCCTGCTTTTTGTGGTCCGTTTCCGCTTTCCGGTGCTCGGCGCCTTTGCCGCGCCGCTCATTTTCCTGGTGATCGGTTACGCAGCCATGCAGAGCAGGGAGGTGCATGAACTCATGCCTTCCTTAAGGAGCAACTGGCTGGGATTCCACGTCTCCACTGCGATCATCGCATACGGGTCCTTCGGAGTATCGTTCGTTCTGTCGGTCATTTTCCTCCTGCGCGACAAAATGAAGGCACAGGGCTTTATGGACCGGCATATCCCGGACCGTGAAATGCTGGACCTGATCAGCTACCGCAGCGTTTCCCTGGGTCTGCTGTTCCTGACCTTCACCATCCTGACAGGAGCCATCTGGGCGGAACGCGCCTGGGGCAGCTACTGGTCCTGGGATCCCAAGGAGACCTGGTCCCTCGTGACCTGGATCATCTACGCCGTCTATCTCCACCTCAGGATCCGCCGCAGCTGGGAAGGCCGCTCGGCAGCCGTTTTTGCGGCGATCGGCTTCATCTGTGTCCTGTTCACCTACATCGGCGTGAACACCTTCCTGCCCGGCATCCACAGCTACGTATAAGCTGCGGCATCTTCGGGTCAGACATAACAGATCTGTAAAGAGCGCACGATCTGCGGCCGTAATGACTGCGGACCTGTGCGCTCTTTCTTTTATCTGCAGGGAGATATCCTGCTTCAGTTCTTATGGGAAAATACCGGATGGAAGCCGCAGGTCCGGACTGAAGCAAAAAAGCGGGCGCCGCCGTCACGGAGAAATAAAGCGGAATACTGAGTAAAAAAGCATTTGACAGATGAAGAAAAGAGCGATAGAATAGACGAAATTATTGAAAAATCTTATGAAAGGTTATCAAGTCTATTGAAAATCAGCGCATTAAAGCAATTACATGAGAAAGTACGCCGAATGCGTCACTCCCGGGCAAGAAATACGGCTGGGGTGTTTGCCGTGCAGGCGGACCCTCATAAGGAGTGACAGATTCGGATCTGATTTGGACTTTTATACTGCAGCCATATGCCCGGGAGCTCAATGAAGCGGACCGGGTTCTTTTTATGGGAAAGAAACGGAAGCGCGGATGAATCAGTATACAGACACGGATGTGGAGATCATGAAGACAACGGAACAGAACGATATCGATACAAAAAGATTATTTCAGCTGGAGGACGGCATCGCAGAGACCGCGGAGCGGATCAGCACGGAGGTGTTCCGGCATCCCGAGCTCGGAGACAGCGAGTTTTACTGCAGTGCATTCCTTGCGGATGAGGCGGAAAAGGCCGGTTTCGAGGTCACCCGGGGATATCTGGGACTGCCTACGGCGTTCAGGGCTGACTTCGGCAATGCCGGCGGACCTACGGTCGCATTTCTGGCGGAGTACGATGCGCTCCCCGGCTACGGACCCGACGGTAAGGAGAACGGACACGCCTGCGGGCACAACTGGATCGCCGCCAGCACGTCACTTCAGACGTCCGGATCCACGGCGTGGTGCGGGACGGAGGCCATGCGCCCAATGTGGTACCGGATCACGGGAGCATGGAAGTCTACATCCGTGCCGGAAAGCTGGATTACCTGGAGGAAGTGATCGAAAAAGTCGCCAACTGCGCACGCGGCGCGGCGCTGATGACCGGCGCGAAGCTGACCATCACACGGGACGAGACCACGACCTGCGACGTACGGAATGATCCTGTCATCGCGGGGATCCTCGCGGAGCAGCTGGAAGCGCTGGGAGAAAAGCTCAAGGTCCCTTCCAGATCATCCACCGGCAGCACCGATATCGGGAATGTGACCTACGAAGTCCCGACGGCCTACGCCAATATGGGCGTTTCCGAATACAGCGGCGCCGGCACCCACGACGCGGCATTTCTGGATGTTGCGGACTCGCCCTTTGCTCACGGCAAGCTCCATATCGCGGCCAAGGCCATGGCGGCCACGGCGCTCAGGATCTTCCTGGATCCGGATCTGCAGGCGCAGATCCTGCGGCACTGAGGCAGAACGAACGATCAGGCACAGCATGCCGAAATACATCACAAAGTTTAACTAAACAGAAAAGTTCCCGGAATACCGGTGAATATCTCAAGGGGGTACATTATGAAAAACAGAAGAAAGCTTACGATCCTTACGGCAGTCGGGGAACAGCCCCGGCTGCTTTCCTGTTTCTGGAAAACTGCTAATCCCGGCATCGCCCACTTGTTTTTCCGGCTTTTCCCAAATGCAAAAATGCCAAAAAAACTGGAAAAATGGAACAAAAACGGCTTAAAAGTGTTAATCTAATAAAAGTGGACGGCAAGAAACGCGTTGAAAACACTCACTTTTCGGACTTTTGCCTTCCCCCAATCAGGGGGATGCCCAATTTATGCAACTCGATACCGAACCCAGAATTAGATGATTTTGCTAAGAATTTCTAAGTGCGGTATTTTTCAGCACAATGAGGCAAAATCCTAAGCGAAAGGTCGTGTGTTCGAATCACATCGGGGACGCCAGTAAATTCAGCGGATTTCCGTTAGCAGATCGGTATCGATATTAGCAAAACGGACATCCGCTTATTTGTTCTCAGGGACCTGATCCGACCGGAAGGCTGTTCCCGCCGGCTAATTCCATGAAATCAGAATACCCGCGGTCTCTGTACTGCTTATGATCCGGAGGTCAAAGATGTTCTTACTAAAGCTCCTTAGATCCTGATTTTTCATTCCCCCGTAAATGACACACTTTCTTAAAACTCCTGTGCTATGATAGGGGTGTGTCGGGGGATTAAGAGCTCGACAACTCGGGTTTTGCTGGAGGTGCGATGGTGAATAAAAGCTACGGGTGGCATCACCGTGTGCTGTTCATACTGGGGTTTCTTCTCCTTGCAGCTGTGACGGTTTATACCATCATAGTTTATGGAAAGATTGATTATGAAGTACCAACACATTTTAATGCCTTTGGTACGGCTGATGCATACGGCAGCAAATCGTCTCTAATTTTCCCTCTGATTATTGGATGGATTTTGTATGTGGGAATGACTGCTGTAGGGGCAACCTCCTCTGTATGGAACACTGGAGTGGAAGTCACAAGCAGGAACCGGGAGAAGGTATATTCCATTATCAGAACAATGCTCAGTATACTGACATTTGCAACTTCGGCGTTCTTTTCATGTATTGTATTTTATGCAGCGAAAGGCATGAATCTTCCGACAGTGGCACTTCCGATTTTCTTAATCGCCGTTTTTGGTACGATTATCATCAGTGTCATTCGATTGGTGAGAAATCGATAAATTCCCAGTTTGTCGTATTCTTAAATTAAATATGACTTTTATATAGCCGGCGGCTTACAAAGCTTCCGGCTATTTTGCTGCCCTTTTCCTGCAGGTGCACATGCGGGACAAGGGCATTTTTGTTTCCCGGGGTCTCTAAGCAGATCCCACTACCATCTCCCGGGGAAGTTCCCCGGCATCCAACAAGGAGGATTTATCTATGGCATTTTACAACAGAACAGTCGGTGTACTGCAGACTCTCGTCGTGGCACTCGGTGCCGGTCTTGGCATCTGGGGTGCGATCAACCTGCTGGAAGGGCGCACGACGTCCGGTGGACGTCGGCTTTGCGCCGACCGGAGCGGAGCGTAGACCGGCAACGATAACCCCGGCGCGAAGTCCCAGGGCATGAAGCAGCTGATGGCTGGCGGTGGTGTCGCCCTCATCGGCATTACCCTGGTACCGCTTCTTTCCGGTCTGTTCGGCTGATCGGTCGACCTTCCGGGAAGGGGATGCAGGCGTAAAAACCTGCATCTTTACATAGCCTGCGACATCCTTGCGATGCCGGTTGGCTTAAGTACAATGAAATCAGAATATCCACAGTCTCTGTACTGCTTATGATATGGAGGTCAAACAATATCTTTTCTCAAGCTTCTTATGAAAGTTCTCTTACTGCCGGTCATGCTGGTCCTTTTCGTGTTAAGAGTGCTGGTAAAGATCAGGATCGAACTCTCATCCATCGTCATTGGAGGACTGATGCTGATTGTTTTTGGCTGCATCATCTACGCCATCGTTCAGCAGATGTGGTCGTCGGCCTTTATCCTGATTGCTATGGAAGCCTGCATTATCATGGTCACGTTTGGAGCCGGCCTTCTTGAGGGACTCCTGCAGGTGCACATGCGGGGCAAGGGCTTTTTTGTTTCCCGGGATCCGTAAACAGGTCCCATTACCATGACAGCGGAGGACATCCTCCGCGTCGCGGACAGTAAACCAACCTACGAAGGAGGAACGAAAGAAATGCCTGAGAACGCAAGAGACAGTCAGGTGCCGGATTTCGTGCAGGAGGCGGAAGCCCAGATGGCGAAGGAAGCCCAGGCACCGAAGCGCGAAGAAGTAACCATCGAGTTCGGCAAGGGCCTGGCGGAGCCCTTTCAGTCGAAGGACGGCAGGGAATTCATGCGGATCATGATCCCGAACCAGGACCAGTCGGACAAGACGCCCTGGGCCAGCTTCGTGCTGCCGGCCAAAGCAGTCCACGAAAACCAGTACGGCAAAGGCCTGTGGGCCAAAATCCCGGCAGAGGGCACTACGATGGTGACAAAGCCGGTCCTGAAAGGCCAGGATGAACAGGGCAAGAACATCTGGGAGGATCAGAAGACCAAGGTCCCGAATAAGGAGCTGAAGGGTATGGTCGAGGCCTACAAGACCAGGGTGCCCCAGGAAAAGTCGGCCGAGCCCAGGGAATCGGCCAGGGAGAAGCTGGATGCCCTCATAAAGGACACGGCGGCAAAGCTCTCCCCGGAAAAGACCCCGAAGACAAAGTCCAAGTCCAAGAAGGGCCCGGAGCTGTGAGTCAAAGAGGCGGCGAAAGCTGCCTCGGTACATATAGTTATTGACATATGCCAATAATAGAACTATACTGGATGCAGTTTTTGACATATGCCAGAAAGGAGACGACATGCCGAGACCGAAAAGATGCAGACGTATCTGCGGATACCCGGATTACTGGAGCTTCTGCCCGGAAGGCGTGAACGCACCGGAGACCATTGCTTTCACGCTGGATGAATATGAGACCGTTCGCCTGATTGACTACCAGAAGATGACGCAGGAGGAATGTGCCACGCAGATGGGCGTATCCCGGGCAACTGTGACGAGTATTTATGAGAATGCCCGATATAAGCTTGCCGACGCCATGGTGAACGGGAGACGGATCCGCATTACCGGCGGGACTTATCGTATCGATGAAATACCGGCGTCAGCCGCTATCAATGAAAAAGGAGAGAATATCATGAGAATCGCAGTGACCTATGAGCAGGAAATGGTAGGACAGCATTTTGGGAGAACTGAGCAGTTCAAGATCTATGACGTGGAGAACGGCGAGATCAAAGCTTCTCAGGTTATTGATACCAACGGAACGGGACACGGAGCCCTAGCAGGATTCCTCCGCGCGGCAGAAGTGGAGACCCTGATCTGCGGCGGCATCGGCATGGGAGCCAGAAATGCACTTCAGGAGGTCGGTATCGAGCTTCTGCCCGGTGTCATGGGAAATGCTGACGAAGTTGTAAGAGACTACCTTGCCGGAAACCTGGCTTATGATCCTGACACAGCCTGCCATCATCATGACCATGAACACGGCGAAGGCCATGATTGTCATCACGGCCGTGGCTGCGGGGAACATGGCTGCCACGATTGATCGAACGGAGAAAACCTATGCCGATCCTTCTTGATCTTTTCCTGACCTTTGCGAAGGTCGGCCTCTTTACCTTTGGCGGCGGATATGCCATGATCGCCCTGATCGAGGATGCCTGCGTTTCGAAAAAAGCATGGATCACCCACGATGACATGATGAATGTCACGGTGATCGCAGAGTCGACGCCGGGACCTATCGCCATCAACTGCGCCACCTTTGTGGGATATAAACAGAAAGGACTTCCGGGGGCTACCGCGGCGACCCTCGGAATCGTGCTGCCTTCGTTTCTGATCATTTTCCTGATCTCAAGCTTTCTGGATAACTTTCTGGAAATCGCCTGGATCGCGAACGCCTTCAAGGGCATCCGTATCGCGGTGGGGCTCCTGATCCTGGATGCCGGATTGAAGATGGTAAAGAAGATGCCGAAAAAGAAGCTTCCCCGTACGATCATGATCTCCTCCTTTGTACTTATGCTGACAGTGAATGTGCTTTCCCTGCATCTTTCCACCATTGTGGTCATGCTGGCGGCGGGAATCGTGAGTCTTATGATCTTTATCGGAACGAAGCCTGCGGCACCCGGAAAAGGAGGAAGCGGACAATGATCTATTTTGACCTCCTTCTCGGGTTCTTAAAAGTCGGCTTCTTTGCCTTCGGCGGCGCCTATGGAGCAATTCCCCTGATCCGGGATGTGGTACTTTCCTACGGGTGGATGGATGAAGAGATGCTGGCCTATATGATCGCCGTCAGTGAGTCTACGCCAGGCCCAATCATGGTGAACCTGGCCACTTATGTCGGAAATACGCAGGCGGGCCTGCCGGGTGCAATTCTTGCGACACTGGCTGTTGTAATGCCTTCCTTTATCATTATCCTGCTGGTCATGGCCGTTCTGAAAGCCGCGCTGAAAAATCCGTATGTCCAGGCAGTTTTAAGAGGCCTGAAGCCCTGTATTATCGGGATTATTCTTGCAACGGGGCTCTATATGGTTCTGCATAACTGTCTGGGATCTGTCAGAAATGTACAGGCAGATGCAATGGCAGTTATTCTGACTGTTATCCTGGCTGCGGTTTACTTTATCCCGGCAAAAATGAAGAAGAAAGGCCTGTCGCCTATCATGCTCATCGGCATTTCCGCTGTGCTTGGCATGCTGGTATATGGATTTTGATTCTGCCGATAATTACTGAGAAAGTGAGTTAAGATTATGGGATTGATACAGCCCTGCTCTTTAGAGCATGTTGAAAGATATGGTGAGATATATGCAAAAGCCTTCTCCGGAGAGCCCTGGAACGATCCCTGGGATCCGGCGGACGCGGTGATCCATGTGAGGGAGCTGCTGGAATCAAAGCAGTCTTACGGTATGGAATATGTGGAGGATGGCAAAGTAGTCGGGTTTATCCTTGGTACATCCATGCTCTTCCATTACGGCAGGACCTTTGAGATCAATGATCTTGCCGTGGATCCGGCATATCAGCGCAGAGGCATCGCAAAGATGCTTTTGGAAAGGTGCCTTGCGGATATGAAGGCCAGGGGCATCGTCGGCGTCCATCTGATCACGGCAGGCGAAGGCATCCTCCCGGCGTTCTATGAAAAATATGGCTTCAAGAAGGAGAACGAGGTGATCCTGATGGGACTGGAAATGGATGAATGATTTCCCTTTCAGGGCAAATCGCATAAGGAGTATGAAGATGAAAGAAGAATGCCTGATCTGCAAAGCACCTCTGGAGTATTTGGAAAAAGATGAACTCATGGAGTGTGCTATCTGCCATAAGAAAGAAAACAGTAAGACAAGATGCATTCATGGCCATTATATTTGTAATGAGTGCCATACGGCAGGGATGGATTCGATAATAGGGCTGTGTCTCACAGAGACATCCAGGGATCCGGTTACTATCATCGAGAAAATGATGGCAATGCCTTTCTGCCATATGCACGGACCTGAACATCATGTGATGGTTGGGGCCGCGCTGCTGACCGCGTACAAGAATGCCGGCGGTGATATTGATCTTTCATCGGCCCTGACGGAAATGATGAATCGCGGCAAAAGCGTTCCCGGCGGGGCCTGCGGATTCTGGGGAGCCTGCGGAGCCGGCATCAGCACCGGTATGTTTATTTCCATCATTTCAGGATCCACTCCGCTTGGTCAGGAACCTTTTGCCCTTTCGCATAAGATGACGGCAAAATCACTCGGAAAGATCGGTGAGATCGGCGGTCCCAGATGCTGTAAAAGGGATTCCTATCTGTCAATCCTTTCTGCCATAGACTTTGTAAAAGAGAACTTTGGCGTAGAAATGGTAAAACCAGAGATCGTCTGCACTCATTCTTCTCAGAATAATCAATGTATTGGCAAACGATGTCCTTTCTCGAAAGCACATCATCACTGAGATGCATATGAATAAGACTCCTTACATAGCGTTCCTGGTTTCTTCAGGGACGCTATTTCTTTGCTCATTTTCAGAAAAGGAGGATGCACGAATGAAACTTGTCATTGCCGAGAAGCCCTCGGTTGCCCAGTCCCTGGCCCGTGTGATTGGTGCCACGAAGCGTCAGGACGGCTACCT
>Ga0310697_10005384_pt1 | contig 12373 bp, 12 predicted proteins | sample 172DNAGHGlowgp2_FD_203883 | JGI IMG/M metagenome (GOLD analysis project Ga0310697, IMG submission 203883) | Sheep rumen microbial communities from Palmerston North, Manawatu-Wanganui, New Zealand - 1728 DNA GHGlow gp2 (v2) (version 2) | ecosystem: Host-associated > Mammals > Digestive system >... | reverse complement strand
AAGTTTGTGGACATCGACCTTGGCATTGCGGCACAAAGCATGTTGCTGAAAGCCACCGAGATGGGCTTGAACGGCATCATGATTGGGGCGTTCAACAAGGCGAAGATTACGGAACACTTCGCGCTACCTTACGAGCCATTGCTGATGCTCGCCATCGGAAAGGGCGCGGAAAAAATCAAGCTGGAGCCTGTGGATGCGGGCGACAAATTGGCCTATTACCGCGACGAAAACGGTGTGCAGTTTGTGCCGAAGATCCGGTGGGAGCAGTTGGTTCTTTAATAGGATTGCCTAAAGGCAAGAAATCTTTCAAAAATCAATAATAAAATCATTCAAAGTCAGATTTTTGGGAGATTTTGAAATAAGATTTTCTTGTAATTTCTCGCGAAGCGATACAATAATATTTGCACTGTCATAGTGCATTTTTTTGAAAAATTTGCACTGTCATAGTGCATTTTTACTATCTTTGCCGCGTCAAAAAACTCAAGAAACGATGGAAACTCTGTATCAATTCATGGAAAAGCAACTCGACGCGACAGCGAGTCGGTTCGTGCGCTACAAGTACGATGCCATCCGATGGCAGAACAGAATGTTGGGACTTGTCGGGCCAAGAGGCGTAGGCAAAACGACCTTGTTTCTCCAACACATCAAGAAAAAGCATTCGCTTCGTGACACACTCTACGTCACGGCTGACCACCTGTATTTTTCGACGCACACCCTTTACGAAACCGCCGAGACCTTCAACAAAAACGGGGGCAGGTATTTGTTCATCGACGAGGTGCACAAATACAGCAATTGGTCGCAGGAACTTAAGTTGATGTACGACTCGTTTCCCGACCTACATGTTTATTTCACAGGTTCATCTGTCCTCGACATCGAAAAAGGCAAGGCCGACTTGAGCCGTCGCGCCCCAAAATATCTGATGCAAGGACTTTCGTTCAGGGAGTTTTTGGCCATTCGGCATCAGATTGACGTGCCTGTTTTCAGTTTGGACCAAATCTTGGCAAACGAGGCGCGTATCACGGGGATAAGCCATCCTTTAGTGTACTTCAAGGAATACCTGAAAGAGGGCTATTATCCTTTTGGCCAGGACGTTGACTTTGAGATGGAACTCAACCAAGTCATCACCCGAACCATCGAAATGGACATCCCGCAGTTTGCCAATATGAACATCGGCACAGCGAAAAAACTGAAGAAACTGATGGTCATCTTGGCTGGATTAGTACCCTACAAACCCAATATGAGCAGCCTCGGAAGCCAAATCCAAGCCAGCCGCAATAATGTTGAAGACTATCTGACCTTTATGGAAAAAGCCGGACTGTTGGCCCAACTGAAAGACGGCACGGGCGGATTGGGCGAACTCGGCAAGGTGGAAAAAGTCTATTTGGACAATACCAACCTTTTGTATGCCTTGGGCAACGGACAAGAAGACGCTGGCACTATCAGAGAGACTTTTTTCTTCAACCAAATGCGCGTGAATCATCAGGTTACATCATCACCCATTTCCGATTTCGAAATCCAGGAGAAGATGTTCGAAGTCGGTGGGAAAAGCAAGGGAAAGCGACAAATTACAGATGCGGCAGAAGGCTATATTGTGAAAGATGACATCGAATATGGCTATGGCAACGTGATTCCCATTTGGGCGTTTGGGCTGAATTATTAATAGGCTTGTAGGGCTGTCACACCGTGGCAGCCGCATTGGGTTTTCCCATCATGCGGCTGCCGTGGTACGACAGCCCTACAAAACCGGCAATTGTTTATTGCAATTTGAAAGTAATCGGCATCATGTAACTCACCCGAACAGGTTTTCCTTTCATCTTGCCGGGTTTCCATTTCGGCATGGCTTTGATGACACGAACAGATTCTTCATCACAACCGCCTCCAATGCCACGCATCACCTTCACTTCATTTACGCTTCCGTCTTTCTCGACAATGAAACTCACGAACACACGACCTGAGATTCCCTTTTCCTGAGCTTCACTAGGATAAACAACATTTTTGGACACATAGTCCATCAGGGCATCTTCTCCACCTGGGTATTGAGGCATTTCTTCAACGATTTGATAGACACCATTTTTGTCGGGTGTCATATCTGGTTTGTTTGCGTCTGCTTTTTGTGCAGGTTTAGGAGGCTGGCCATCCGATAACTTAAAGTTGATGGGCATCATGTAACTCACGCGGACTGGTTTGCCGTCTTGTTTTCCAGGCTTCCATTTCGACATGCCTTTAATCACACGGACTGCCTCTTCGTCGCAGCCACCACCAATACCACGCATCACTTTCACCTCATTGACACTGCCGTCTTTCTCGATAACGAAACTCACAAACACCCTACCTTGGATTTCCTTGTCTTTTGCCTCCTGAGGATATTTGACATTTTTGGCGACGTATTCCATCATGGCCTTTTCTCCACCTGGGTATTGAGGCATTTCGTCAACGATTTGATAAACAGTGTCTTCTTCGGATGTGGCTAAATCAACCAATTGTTCAAAAAGATGTACGGAGAGGGTGAACGGCTCGACGGTGTAGGTAGACGTATCGCCTTTTCTTTCCGTTTCCGTAATGAAGAAATTGTTTCGCTGGTTTCCATCAGCATCGTAAGAAGTGACAGTCAGTTTTTTGCAAGGTTCTCCTGAATCAGGTTGGAAACTATCCGAAGTCTCGAACTTGACATAGGAACCATCATCAGCATAAAAGACAGTATCTTTCAATTGCATGGGAGCACCATCGTCATCATAGATTTCGAACTGCCCCATTTCAATAGTGATGGGTTTGTCGACGGCTTGGTTGCTGAGCTTTGTCGAAGCATCTTGTGCCGTCACTTTTGTGTTGGCAATCAGTAGAATAGCCAGCACCGGCAATGTCGCCAAGAGCCTCCACCAGAGGCCCTTGGCCTTTTCATTCTTTGTAATCATCTTGATTCTTTTTTTGGTTAGGATTAAACTGAAGTTATTACCAATTCCGCTGAAATCGACAGCCGTGCACTGCTGCAAAATCAGCATCATATAGTTTCGTTTGTCAACGCCAGTGGCCACCACGTCGCGATCGGCCTGGTATTCGTGAAGGCTCTGCAACTCCTTCTTGTACAGATAGATGAAGGGATTGAACCATTGCAGAATCATCATCACCTCGGCGAAGAGGATATCCCACGAATGGTGGTGGGCAATGTGGCTCATCTCGTGCCGCATAATGTCGGGGTCTACGTTTTCGTTGGGGAAGAAAGCATAGCGGAAGAAGGAGAATGAGCCTTGTTCACGACCAGTAAACACTGCCGTGCAGCTGCTCATCTTACGCTTGGGCGAACGGATGATGAGCGCCACGAGTCTTCCCAACTTGAAGAGAAAAAGGAGTGTCATCACGCCGACACCTATTAGATAAATACCGACAATGACTTGCCACAGGCTGAAACGCGAAGGCGTGGTATTGGTGGTCACTGTCACTTCGGGCAACATAGGCTGACCGTCTGGCGTGACGATGACTTCGCTCAACATCATGCCGTTGAACATGTTTTGTTTCAAGGTCGCCATTTGCGGCACTTCCATACCTGAGAGCAGGCCCAACAGCGGCATGGCCAAGGCCAATAACATGCTCGTCAGCAGGAAGAAACGGTTGAATTTCAGTCGGTTGCTGTTGCGGAACAACAGGCGATACACCAACCAAAGCACCGCGATAGTGGCTGCGATGGGCAGCACGTGACCGATGATTAATTCTTGTGCGTTCATGGCTTATCTCCTTTCTGAGGCGATGGCCTCATCGATGGCTTTTCTCATTTCTTCCAGTTCCTCAACGCTGAAGTTCTCCTTTTTAGCAAAGGCCGAGACGAGGTCGAGATACGAATTGTTGAAGTAACGCTCCACCACGCTGCCGAGGTAGCGATGCGAATACTCATCCTTGCTGATGGCGGGACTGTAGCGATGCGCGCGACAGAAGGTCTCGTGTTTCACGAAGCCTTTATTTTCCAAAATCTTGATAATGGAAAGCACCGTGTTGTAGGCCGGCTTCGGCTCGGGGAAGGCCGTCATAATTTCGTTGGCGAAGCCCTGCCCAACGCTCCATAGCACCTGCATCACTTGTTCTTCGGCTTTGGTCAACTCTCTCATTGTTACTGAGTTGTCGTCAAGATTCAGTTTTTTTCTACCCATTTTTCTATCCTTTTTTGATGGTTCAACGCTGCAAATATACAGAATGTTTTGAATATACAACTACTTTTTTAGTTGTTTTATTGCATTTTTCGGCGAAAATTTATAATTATTTAAAATTCAATAAATTACATTTACCGTTTTACTGGCTTTTATGAGTTTCGTCTTTTCTTCATCAGATAAGTTGAAGTCGTTGTTGCGCAAGTTGATCATCTCCATGCCAGGTTTTTCAACGAGTTCCCAAGGGAAGCGTTCCATGAGGTTGTGCTCGCAGTCGAAGTCTTTCAGCGATTTCATTTTCGAGAGGTCAGGTATGTCCACCAAATGGTTGAAGCCGACTCCAAAGCGCTCAATTGAATCCATCTCGGCAACCCATTCGGGAATGAAGCGCAGTTCGTTATGGTGGATGTAGAAATATTTCAATCGCTTCAAGTTGCGTAAGTTGCCGGAGATTTTTTCAATCTTATTGAACGATAGGAATAGTTGCTGCAAACCATATAAATCACCTACAAAATCAGGGATTTCCGTGAGTTTGTTCTTGTAAAAGTCAAGATGTTTCAGGTTGTTGAAACCCGCCAAGACCTCCGGGATTTCCTCGAACTCGTTCTCGTAGAAAATGAGGCTTTTGACCTGATTCAGGCGGCTAAAGGATTTCGGGAGCGTATGCAGCTTGTTTTTGGCCAAATTGAGACTCTCGCACCGAAGTCGCCCGATGTTATTGGGTAGTTTTTCGATATTGTTGCCGCCAATGATGATTTGTTTCACCTTCGAGAGGTGACGGATGTCGGCCCGATTTAGTTTCAATTGGTTGAAATTCAACGTAATTTCTTCCAAACTGTCGAGTTGCATAATCCATCTTGGGATGTGACGGATTTGATTGCCTTCCATATTCAATGAGCGGAGATATTTGCACTTCTTGATGCTTTTCGGGATGCGGTCAAATTGGTTGTTAGAGAGGTTCAGTTGTTCGATATGATTACCTTCAGGGAAATCGATTTCGCGAATACCGCAGCGGCTGAGCTCAACGATTCTGAGGCTGTCTGAAGAAAACAGCGACTTGTCAACTCGTTCTGTTTCGTTGCCAGAAAACGCCATCAACCACACCTTGTTATATCTTGAAATATCAGGAAAGGAATCCAAAAAGGTCGAGCTAAGAACAATCGTTTCGACAGAATCGGGGTGTCTCGTTTCAAGTTCCTCAAAAAAGGCTTTTGCTGCCGCGTGACCGTTTTTACGTATTTCTTGCAATTGTTCTTCGCTGTAATAACTAAGATAAGAAGGCATTGCAACAGGCCGAGTTGAGCACGAAAATAGTATGCAACACAATGGTACACAAGTTAATAAACGAATTAAAGTTTTCATAAGAAGGAGTTTTACCATACAAAGGTACAAATTGTTTTGAACATACAACTACTTTTTTAGTTGTTTTATTGTATTTTTCGGCGGAAAATATTTAATTGGTTGATTTTCAACATTAATTATCATGGAATTTATCACGAATTTTTCATTAATGATTTATGGACATTCGTGGGATATTCATGGAAATTCGTGTTTTTGAACTCAAAATAGTTTTTTTTCGATTTTTTTTCTTCTATTTTCCCAAAATGTTGTATTTTTGCAGCCTCAAAACAAAGAAGCCACTTTAGCTCAGTTGGTAGAGCAACGCATTCGTAATGCGTAGGTCGTTGGTTCGAGTCCGACATGTGGCTCACATTGAAAGAGTTTCGGCGACGGAACTCTTTTTTGGTATTAGAACAATCGACATTATGAAAATCGCAGTGGTGGGAGCCACCGGACTGGTCGGCTCGAAGATGCTTCAAGTGCTTGACGAACAGAAAGTTCGTATCGATGAATTGATTGTGGCCGCCTCGGAACGCTCCGTGGGCAAGGAAATCGTTTTCCAAGGCAAGACCCATAAGGTGGTCAGTGTGGACGAGGCCATCGCCGCCCGTCCCGACATCGCCATCTTCTCGGCAGGGGCCTCGGCATCGCGGCAATATGCGCCGCGTTTTGCCGCGCAGGGCACCTTCGTCGTCGACAACAGCTCGGCCTGGCGCATGGAGAAAGACGTGCCTTTGGTCGTGCCTGAGATTAATGCAGACACGATTACGAAGGATACCCACATCATCGCCAACCCCAACTGCTCCACCATCCAGATGGTGATGGCCTTGGCACCGCTCCATAAGGCCTATGGCATCAAACGCATCGTTGTCAGCACCTACCAAAGCGTCTCGGGCAGCGGCCAGAAAGGCGTCAACCAACTCAAGTCTGAAAGGGCAGGGGAGACCTGCACGATGTGCTATCCCCACCCCATCGACTTGAACGTCCTGCCCCATATTGATGCTTTCCTCGACAATGGCTACACCAAGGAAGAGATGAAGATGGTGAACGAAACGCGCAAGATTCTCCGCGATGAGCATATTGCCGTCTCGCCGACCACGGTGCGTGTGCCTGTGTGGGGTGGCCACAGCGAGAGCGTTAACGTGGAGTTCGAGCGTCCCTACGACCTTGACGAGGCACGAAAGCTGATGGCTTCGATGCCCGGCGTGGTGGTGCAAGACGACCCGGCCAACAACATTTACCCGATGCCCCTCTATGCCGAAGGCAAGGACGAGGTCTTCGTAGGCCGCATCCGCCGCGACTTCTCGGTGGATAATGGCCTCAACTTCTGGTGCGTCAGCGACAACCTGCGCAAGGGTGCCGCTACCAATGCCGTTCAAATTGCTAAATATCTTATTGATACGAAATTAGTTAATGCAGAATGTAGAATGCAGAATGTAGAATAAAATTCTCCCAACTGCATTTTTAATTCAGCATTCTTAATTCATCATTCTGCATTCAAATATGAGAGTCTTCAGAAACATCATAGAAACCCGAAATATCCCCCACGCCGTGGTCACCATTGGCACTTTCGATGGTGTGCATTTGGGCCACCAAGCCATCTTCAACAAGATGAAAGCATTGGCGCAAAACGTTGGAGGACAAACCGTTGTGGTCACTTTCGAGCCTCATCCGCGTTGGGTACTCAACATCGACAGCTCCAACCTGCGTTTCCTGACCACACCTGAGGAAAAGCTCAAGAAATTTGAGGAGTTCGGCATCGACAACGTGGTCATCATCAACTTCACCAAGGAGTTTTCGCGCACGCCCTCCGAGGTCTTCATCAAGGACTACATCATCGATAACATCAAACCCGCTTACATCGTTGTCGGCTACGACCATCATTTCGGCAAGAACCGCATGGGCGACTTCGAGCTGCTCAACGATTTGAAAAAGAGATACAACTTCCAAGTGGAACGTGTCGCCGCTCAGGATATTGAGAACATCGCCATCAGTTCGACGAAGATACGCAACGCCTTGGCTGTGGGCAATATAGAGAGTGCCAACCGGCTGTTAGGCTACACCTACAGCGTCGCCGCCGAGGTCGTGGTGGGCAATAAAATCGGGCGCACGATGGGCTTCCCGACCGCCAACCTCGAGTTGCCGCGCGAGTATATGCTGCTTAACGGCGGCGTGTATGCCTGTTTGGTGGATTATGATGGCAAGGCCTACAAGGCCATGGCCAACATTGGGCACCGCCCCACCATCGGCGACCGCAGCGAAGACCAACCCATTATCGAAGTCAACCTGTTCGGTTTCGATGGCGACCTCTACGGCAAGCAAATCCGCGTCAGCTTCATCGACCGCATCCGCGACGAGGAGAAATTCGAGAGTTTGGACGAGCTGAAGGCACAGTTGGAACAAGATCGAGATAACGTTTATAAACTATTAGAAAACACAAAGTTATAATATAATCACAAAACATTCAAAACCCACAAAACCGTGATTATTGTGGCGGCCCGCAACCGCTTGCCGCCGAAAAGCCGTCGGTTGGCAGGTTTTTCACTACCCATCTTAATAGTTTTGACAGTTTTGTCGGTTTTGTGACGAAAAAAATGAAAATACTACTTTTGGTCATAGGGAAAACAGACGAGGACTACCTCATCACCGGCATCAAGAAATACGTGGGCCGCATCGGGCATTATTCCTCATTCGAAATGAAGGAAATCCCCGACCCACGCAACCGCAAGACCCTCAGTGAAGAACAACAAAAGAAAGCTGAAAGTTTCCTGATTCTGCAACAACTACAGCCTGGCGACCAAGTCATCCTATTGGACGAAAACGGCAAGCAGTTCACCTCGGTGGCCTTCGCCGAAAGCCTTGAAAAACAGATGGCGTCGGGTGCGAAACGCTTGGTTTTCATCATCGGTGGACCATACGGCTTCGCACAGGAAGTCTACGACCGAGCCAACGCCAAGATGTCGCTCTCGCCCATGACCTTCAGCCACCAAATGGTGCGGCTCATCTTCGTTGAGCAACTTTACCGCGCCTTCACCATTTTGAAGGGCGAACCTTATCATCATCAATAATAAAACAGACAAAAATCAGTTACATGAATATGAAAGCAATAAAACCATTTATCATCCTTTGCGTGGCGGCACTTTTCGCCACTTCGTGCAAGAAAGAGGCCGACATGACTCTGATACAGAAGACCGTTTTGGAAAACAGCGACATCCGACAGATTGAAGTCAGCGATGCCTGGCCGGTAACCATCGTTTCTGACAGCGTTACATACGTGGAATTAGCGTATTCCGCCTATCTTGAGCCGTATGTGAAGGCCCAGATGGAAGGCAACAAGCTCGAAATAGGATTCACGACTAATGTCTATCCCGTCATTAATTCGGAGTTTCGCGCCACCGTCCACACCTCGCACCTCGAAAAACTCGACCTCAACGATGCCGCCCAAGTGCAAAGCCATGGCGACTTTGCCGGACAACACATCGAAATTGAGCTAAGCGATGCCTCGAAATGCAACGGCCTCGTTTTCAGTGGCGAAAGTTGCATGATCAAGATGGAAGACGCCTCGCTGATGACAGGTTTCCAATTCGTTGGAACCGTCTGCAATGCCGAGTTGGACGACGCCTCGCAATTCAACGGCGAGATCCAATCTGCGGAGCAATTCGACATTGAACTGAAGAGTGCTTCGCGTTTCGTGAACAAAGGCGGCGAAACTGCCACAGCCAATATCAAGTTACACGATGCCAGCATCTTAAATATGGTTGAGACCCGCGTCGGCACCATGCACGTCGAACTCAACAGCGCTTCAGAAGCCACCGTGCAAGTCACTGATTTCGTGGACGGCACGTTGAAAGAGGCCTCCACCTTATACTATAAAGGCCATCCGCAACTGCAAGTCGACTGCGACGAAAGCTCAAGTGTGCATTCGATTTGATTTTGGCCTGATATTTGCAAGATTTGGTTGCCGTATGCTAAATCAATCTGAATTATTACTAATTTTGTCAAAAATTTGAACCAATGAAAAAAGTAGCCTTGTTATTCGTCGCCGTATTGTTTGCGACCGTCACTTTTGCCCAGTCCAACCTGCCCATTGACCCGAAGACCGAAAAAATCTGTTTCCGTAAGGTCATCAACACGGTAGGCTCTGAAGATGAGGTGTTTAACCGCATCTACAGCCAGTTCATGAACACCTATTACAAGAGTCCGTCGACCATTCTCAGCCAAAACGACGGGCGCACGATGAAAGGCAAACATCAGATGCAACTGGATAACGGCGACCCCGTGAAGTCGAAATGGCCCTGGATCACTTATCGTTTCACGATTGAGGTGCGCGAAGGCCGTGTGCGCTACACCCTTACCGACTTCCAGCAAAAGACCCTCTCGAACCATCCTTGCGAAGAATGGATGGATAAGGAAAATCCTGAATATCAGCCTATTTGGGATAGTTATCTGAACCAAATGGCCACTTTCGCCGAGGACTGGGGACAAAAGTTTGAGGAAAGCCTCGTTCCTGAAAAGGTCATCGAGGAAGAGGAATGGTAAAACTAAGGAAAAGCCCAAAGATACGCTCATCTTTCCGTGCATGTCATACCGAGCCTTCGGCGAGTGTATCTATGCACGGAAAGATTCGGTATGACATGGGCTTTTGAAAAACGAACCCAATGGCCACTCGCGAACGCATAAAGAAAGGCTTTTCGAAGCTCCTCAAGGAAGAGAAACTGAAGCTGATTGCCAATTATTTCGAGAATCCAGGCGAGTTCATCAGCCTGCTGAAGAGCTATTGGCATCCAGATTCGAGGCAACAGCAGCTTTTCGACGAGTTCAGCGAGAACACCATCACCAATTTCTTCATCCCCTACGGCATCTCGCCCAACGTCAGCATCAACGGGAAGGACTACATCGTCCCGATGGTCATAGAGGAAAGCTCGGTCGTCGCCGCAGCATCGGCGGCGGCCAAGTTTTGGGGCGAGCGTGGCGGCTTCCATGCCGAAGTCATCGACGTGCGCAAGGTCGGACAAGTGCATTTCGGCTGGAGCGGACCTAAGGAACAGCTATTTGCACTGTTTCCCGAAATCGAGAAACGCCTCCTGACCGACACCGATGCGATGACCGAAAAAATGCGCAAACGCGGCGGCGGCATCTTGCGGATGCAACTTATTGACTACAGCAACCAAATCCTTGATTATTACCAAATTCGCACGGAGTTCAACACGGGCGATGCGATGGGTGCCAACTTCATCAACTCCGTATTGGAGCAATTCGGCCACAGCCTGCAAGACTTCTTCGCCGAGCGAAACGACCTGCCAGAAGAGCTGCGCAAGGTGGAAATCATCATGACCATCCTCTCGAACAACACCCCCGACTGCCGCGTGAAGGTGTGGGTGGAATGCCCTGTGGAACAATTGGATGGCATCGACGAGCACCTCAGTGGAGCCGAATACGCCAAGAAATTCAAGAAAGCCGTCGACATCGCTCACATTGATGTAGACCGTGCCACCACGCACAACAAAGGCATCTACAACGGCATCGATGCGGTGGTTTTAGCCACGGGCAACGACTTCCGCGCCGTGGAAGCCGCAGGCCACACCTTCGCCTCGCGCAACGGACGCTACGAGAGCCTTTCGAGCGTCACGATTGAGAACGGCATCTTCCATTTCGAGCTGGAGGTGCCGATGGCCTTGGGCACCGTGGGCGGCCTGACCAGCCTGCACCCCTTGGCCAAGAAGACCTTGGAACTTTTGGGCAATCCCACCGCCCCCGAGCTGATGATGGTGGCCGCCACGATGGGCTTGGCCAACAACTTCAGCGCCGTGCGCTCGCTGACCACCAAAGGCATCCAAGCCGGCCACATGAAGATGCATTTGAACAATATCTTGAACCAACTGAATGCCAGCGAGGAAGAGAAGAAAAAAGCTCGGGAATACTTTAAGGACAAGACGGTTTCGTTTGCAGCAGTGGAACAGTTTTTAGACTCGCTCAGAAAATAGTTTTTTCTCACGCAGAATTATGGGAATCTTGGGAAACCTGCCGGACGATAATTTTGTATATATTTATAAATCAACATACTATGAATAATTACAAAAATGATAGTTTGAGCTACAAAGTAATAGGTTGTGCGATGGAAGTCTATAAAACCTTAGGCCCTGGCTTGTTGGAAAGTGTTTATCAGAAAGCTCTGATGAAAGAGTTGGAACTCAACAATATATATGCTGAAAGCGAGGTTTCGGTTGACATCGTTTACAAAGGCTGCAATGTTGGCGAAGGACTGAGAATTGACATATTGGTTGAGGATCAACTTATTATTGAAATAAAATCGGTGGAAGAGTTGCACCGCGTTCATTACAAACAACTTACATCTTATTTGAAACTTACAGGAAAGAAAGTGGGGCTACTTATCAATTTCAATGAGGCTGATTTGATGGATGGGATACATAGGATCGCTAACAAGTACTGATGATTCGCGTATTTTTTCACGCAGAACTATGGGAATCGTGAGAATACCTAACAATGCATCGCATTGTACTTCTCAAAATTCCCAAGATTCTGCGTGAGAAAAACAGCGTCGCTTTGCGCTTCACATAATTCACCGAATTCTGCGTGAGAAATAAATGATTTCACTATGATACAAAATCATGCAAACGGAAAATTCCTCCTGACAGGCGAATACCTCGTCCTGCGAGGCGCTTTGTCGTTGGCTTTGCCCCTGAAATTAGGGCAGACCTTGTCGGTAGAGACGGTGTGCACACCGTCTCTACAATGGGACGCCCACAAACCTGATGGACATTGGTTTTCTGTTTCCTTAGACCCTGAAAACCTCGAAATCATCCATTGCACCGACCAAAACAAAGCCAAAAAATTAGCCCAGATCTTGCAAGCCGTCAAAATCCTGAATCCCAATG
>Ga0310697_10005382_pt1 | contig 12376 bp, 8 predicted proteins | sample 172DNAGHGlowgp2_FD_203883 | JGI IMG/M metagenome (GOLD analysis project Ga0310697, IMG submission 203883) | Sheep rumen microbial communities from Palmerston North, Manawatu-Wanganui, New Zealand - 1728 DNA GHGlow gp2 (v2) (version 2) | ecosystem: Host-associated > Mammals > Digestive system >... | reverse complement strand
AGGTATTCCGCCTTGCCGTCCTGAATCAGGAGGGGCGGGTTGTGCCCGGCATTGCAAAAACGAACGACACCCGTTTCCAAATCCAAGATTCCCAAGAACATCGTGATAAACATCAGGTCGGAGTTGTTTTCACAGATGGCGTCGTTAAGGTCTGCCACGATGCGTTCCGGCAGGTCGTTATGGGCAGAGAGGACGCGAAAGAGGCTGTGCGCGATGGCCATCAACAGGGCAGCCGGCACACCTTTGCCAGAGACATCGCCGATGCAGAACAGCATTTTCCCGTCGCGGATGTAATAGTCGAAAAGGTCGCCGCCCACGAACTTGGCCGGGACCTGCAGACCGCTCACGTCAATGCTGCGGGCGGTATCGGTCAGGGGAGCGGACGGCAGCAGGGCGACCTGGATACCGCGGGCGATGGCCAGTTCATCCTCGATGCGCTGTTCCTTGATGCGCACCTCGTTGAGCTGCCACAGCGTTTTGAAGGAACGATAGGCTATGGAAAAAACCGCCGCCATACCGAGGAGGGCCAGCACCGCAAACACGAGAGTTGACCGGCGCAAATGGCTGTACATGTCGGAATCGGGAATGGAGAGGGTGAGCACGATGTTTTTCCCATCGATGGCTTCCGTAAAGGTGTGGCATTTACCTTTTTTCCGGTCGGCGGGGGGCGGCACAATGTCAACTCCCGATGTCGTGACCAAAGCGCAGTAACTGTGGGGATAGATTTTGATGCTGCCGATAATGGCCGCCAGGGTATCGATGGTGACATCCGCGCAAATTGCCCCCACGACATTCCCGGAGGTGTCATGAACAGGCAGCGCGTAGGTCATCAGATAGTGCTTTTTATCGACATTGTCGAAGTAGGGGTCGCACCAAGCCCCTTCTTCGTGGTTCAGTCCATTGATGAACCATTCCATTTTCGTGTAGTCGTGGTTTTCGCCACCCAATTGCATGGATGTCAACGTCCTGTCAACAGGCACGTATGCGGCTTCGAACCAACGCCCTTTCGAAGGATAATAGTATTCATTGAATGCAATGGCTGCGGATTGAATCAATTCGCTGGCCTCCACAGTGTTCTTGGCAATGGCGAACATGTCGTTGGGTTCGTCGATGGCATGTTCGGCCAACAATTGCATACCATCCACAATGGTTTCGATTTTTCCGAGGCGGGCCTTTATCATCCGCTCCGTGTTTTTCAGGGTGTATTGGGCACGTGCCTCCGCCGCCTTGCACGTGCCTTGGCGCACGTAGAAATAGTAGGACAGACTGACGGCGACAAGGATGAACACAGCGATGAGCACCTTGCCGAACTCTCGTTTCGCAAAATCGCCTTTCAGATTGTCGAATGTGGATTTGCCGGATTGGTGGTTCATCAGGACGAAATTTCAAGAACGAAATGGCAATAAACCAGAAATTATTTTTGGACACGCACCAGGGCAACACGGAAGCCGCTGTCTTCGTAGCGGGAGAGCATGCTGCCATGGTCACGGTAGGCGCACCGGTTGTATGGGGCCGCATAGTTCCAGCTTCCGCCGCGCAACACCCTGTAGGTAGCCTCCTGGCTGTTCATGGGGTCGTTCCATTCTTGGTTGTCCGCATAGTAAGTCTCGCTGAACCAGTCCTCGCACCATTCCCAGACGTTGCCGCTCATATCGAACAGTCCCAACTCGTTGGCCGACTTGCCACGGACCTCATGGGTGCGCTGGTTGCTGTTCGAGTAATACCACGCGACCGGAGCCGGGTTGTTGTTGCCGGCAAACAGGTTGCCAGAGGTTTTCTTCCCGCCCCGCGCCGCATACTCCCACTGCGCCTCGGAGGGCAGCGCAAAGCGGTAGCCCTGGGGCAGCTCGGCGGCGAAATACTTGTTCAGACGGGCGATGAAGCGATGACATTCCTGCCAGCTCACCCGCTCCACAGGGAGAAGGTTTCCCTTCCAATAGCTCGGATTGTTGTCACGCCCCATCACGGCCTTCCACAGTTCCTGGGTCACCTCTGTCTCCCCGATATAGAAATCCGACAGCGTTACGGTATGCGTCGGCAACTCCCCTGCCCAGCAACTGTCACCCTGTGCGCTAACACATCCCAGCGACATCTCCCCGCCGTGCACATACACCATCTTGAAGGAAATGTCCTTCAGCTTGAAAATCCGGTTTCCAGTCCCCTGCGTAGTAGGCTGCGCCGACAACGCACCGACACCCCATAACACTACGGACAGGATGCCCGCGAGAACCATTTTCCGAAAAATATTTAACATATTATTCATTGGCTTTGTCAAAACTTATGATAAAATACACCCTTGTTCCACACATCGCGATCATTTCCTCCCTCCCGATCTATGAAACGAACTGCAAAAATACAAAAAAAACGTTTCGCTAATAACTTTTGAGAAACATTTTGCAAGTTACTACTCGCTTAACTCCAGCCACTCCATCTCTTTCGTCTCAATCTGCCCCTTCACCTCTTCGTAGTCGCGGTACAGCTCGCCCGAGGCAACCGCATCGGCATTTTGTTCCGGAGCGGCCAACTGCGCCTCAATCTCCGCCAGCCGCTGCTGCAAGACGGCAAGTTCGTCCTCTAATTTCCGAAGCCGGTTTTTCTTTTTCCGATCGTCGGCCTCGCGCTGCTTTTTCTGCTCCCACTGCTCCTTATTAGAAGTCGTTTTCCCTTCACCTCGCGATGCCGCAACAGAGCCTCGACTTTGTAACTCATTGAGAGTCTCCATCTTGCGTTGAGCCAAAAAGTCATAGACATCGCCGGTAAACGCGTGCATCTGGTGGTTTTTGAACTCATAGACCTTGGAGGTGAGCCCCTGCAGGAAGTCGCGGTCGTGGGAGACCAGGATCAGACTGCCCTCATATTGCAGAAGTGCATTCTTGAGCACATCCTTGGAGGGCATATCGAGATGGTTCGTCGGCTCGTCGAGAATGAGCAGATTGAAGGGGGAGAGCAGCAGTTTGGCCAATGCAAGTCGGGCCTTTTCACCGCCGGAGAGCACCTTCACCTTCTTCTCGGTGTCCTCGGTGTCGAAAAGAAAGCTGCCGAGGATGGTGCGGATTTTGGGCCGGATGTCACCCACCGCCACATCGTCAATCGTCTCGAAAACCGTCTTTTCGGGGTTCAGGAGCTGCGCCTGGTTCTGGGCATAGTAGCCCACGACGACCTGGTATCCGAGCTGCAGTTCGCCGCTTTCGGGCGGCAGCGACCCTACAATGGCCTTCACCATGGTGGATTTGCCCTCCCCGTTACGCCCCACGAACGCCACGCGCTCGCCGCGTTCCAAGCGGAAATCCACTCCTCGCAATACACCCGGCTTCGTGTCATAACCGAGATCAAGACGCTTGCTCTCCACCACCACCAATCCCGAATGCGGTGCCGGCGGAAACCTGAAAGAGATGGAACTCTTGTCATATTCATCGACTTCCACCCTATCCATCTTCTCCAACATCTTGATACGGCTCTGCACCTGCCGCGCCTTGGTCGCCTTGTAGCGGAACCGTTCGATAAACCGCTCGATCTGCGCAATCTCCTTTTGCTGATTTTCGTATGCAGATTGCTGGTTCTCAATACGTTCCAATCGTTGTTCCACATATTGCGAATAGCTGCACTTATAATCCTGGATGGTCCCCAGCGTAATCTCCACGGTCCGGTTGGTCACCCTGTCGAGAAAAGCGCGGTCATGGGATACCAGGATCACACAGCCGTCATAATTGGCCAGATAGTCCTCTAACCACTGGATAGACTCGATGTCGAGATGGTTCGTCGGCTCATCAAGGAGAATGATTTCGGGCTTTTGCAGCAAAATCTTGGCAAGACACACCCGCATCTGCCATCCGTTACTGAACGACGACATCGGTTGGCTGAACTCCTCGCGCAGAAAACCCATGCCCGCCAAAACCTTCTCCGTCTCCGCCTCCATTGTATTGCCCCCAAGATGCTGATAACGGTCGGTAAGGTCGGAAAGTTGCTGGGTCAATTGTGCATATTGCTCTGATTCATAATCTGTTCGATCAGCGAGTTCATTCGATATCCGCTGCATTTTACGTTCCATGGCCTTGATTTCCTCGAAAGCGGAAACGGCCTCGTCCCACACAGTAAGCGTGGAGGTGCCGGCAAGTTCCTGCGGCAGGTAGCCGACCCGATGCCCCGAAGTGATGACCATCGTGCCCGAAGCCGGCTCTATGTCGCGGTGAATGATTTTCAACAGCGTCGATTTCCCCGCACCATTGTGCCCGACCAGCCCGATTCGGTCCTTGTCGCCAGCCGTGAATGAGACATCCTTGAAGAGGAAATCCCCCGTGAAGTTCACCGACAATTTGTTGATTTGGATCATTTTTGTGACAATTTGGAAAACAGTGACGAAATAGTTTCAGGTTTCAGTCTAAGTCTAAGTTCTAAGTCTAAGTTCTAAGTCTAAGTCTAAGTTCTAAACACCTCCATCGGATCTACTTTCTGGCTCTCAAGATAAGAGACCTTTCCGATATTGAGGAGCAAGCCGATAGCGCATCCCGAGACAAACAAGGAGGCACCGCCGCTACTGATGAACGGCAGAGTCTGTCCGGTGGTGGGCAGCAGCTCGCAGTTAACGCCAATGTGCACCAAAGCTTGGCACGTGAACCAAAATCCTATGCCAAAGGCCAGCAACCTGCCGAACGTGCCTGTCGCCTCCTTCGCTATTTTCCTTGCACGATAGAAGATGACCAGATAGGTCATCAGCACCAGCGTGCCCACGACAATGCCCGTCTCCTCAAACAGCGAGGCGAAGGCGTAGTCTGTTTCTTTTTCCGGCAGGCGGTTCTTGATGACCCCTTTGCCGGGGCCCGCAGGCTTGAAACCGGAACGCGCTATGGCCGACCTTGCCAAAATCATCTGATCGCCATAGCCGTTGCTGTTGTCTTTCGTAATATAGTACTCCCAGCGGTTGATGAAAGTTGCCATACGGCCGATATGCGCCTTTTTCTCATCGCTCAAATTCGCCACCACAATGACAGCCAGGAGCAGAATGGCGGAGACCACTCCGACCAAACCGGCGATGTCCCTTATCTTGAAGCCGCCCACGAAGAAAATCACAATGCCCGTAATGAAGAGGATGATGGCGGTGGACATGTTCAGCATGGCGATGGCACCGCAAAAACCAAGCAACAGGAGAAACAGGTAGCGGACGTTGGACGTGCTCAGCTCGCCATGGTTGCGATACTGGCGGGCGATGTAGTTGGTGATATAGAAGATTATCAGGAAACCAATGAAATAGAAGGTCTGCACATCACGGCCGAAGATGGTCACACCGCGCACGGCCTGCGACAGAAGCGTCATCACCAACAGCACGACAGCCACGATGAGGGCAACGGGCGCGACGACACCAAACTTGCGATAATCAACCTGGTAGATGGCGAACATGCCGACAAAGCCGAACAGCAGGTGCTTGAGATGTTGCAGCACCACACTGCCGCGCATGCTATAGACCATCACCACGGAAATGAGCGACAAGAAGACCACCAAAATGGGGATTATCTTGTCTGTTTTCCAGTGAAAACGCCCAAAGACGGAGGATTTCGGGACGGCAGGCTCTGCATTCATAGCCGACAAGGTTAAAGTTGCGCCACAGAAGCCTTGAACCGTTCACCACGTTCGCGATAGGTGACCTGGGCATTGCCGTGAATGCCTGGAGCATAAAGCACGACATCCCCCTTACGGCAAGAATAAAATGCATGGTTCACCGCATCGTCCATACTCATGGTCATCATCACAGGGACTCCGGTCTCCGCAATCTTCTGATAGACATCGATGTTATACACTCCTTGCAGCACAACCTCCTTCACATTACGCCGCACTTCGCCAAGGATGTCTTCCGTCACGAGATCCGGGTTGTCCATGTTCGTGATCCACACCGTCGGTTTTGTCATGGACTGCAACGAGTACCACACCGCATTGGCCGTGGTGGAGCGCGCATCGTCGATAAACTCCACGCCGACGAAACTCTTCACGTGCTCCAATTTGTGAGCGCTGCCTTCGAAATCGGAAAGGGATTCGGCAATGTTTTTCTGGCGCAGGCGGATAAGCTGCTCCGAAAGCGTACCCACGCGCGGATTATATGTCTCTCTGGCTTGTTCAAACAAGCGGAAACTGTTGGATTTTTTTGTTGGCATGATAGGTTAATGGGTTAGGGGTTAATGGGTTAGAGGGTTTATGGGTTAAGCGTTAATCATCTGATTTTCAGGGTGGCGATGGCCAGGACAGCGAGCAGCATACTGACAACGATGAAACGTTGCACGATTTTCGACTCATGCATCCCCTTTTTCTGGAAGTGGTGGTGCAAGGGGGACATCAGGAAGATGCGTCTTCCCTCGCCGTAGCGCTTCTTGGTGTATTTGAAATAGGAGACCTGCATGATCACGGAGAGGGACTGAGCCAAATAGACACCGCAAAGGATAGGTATGAGCAGTTCCTTGCGGATAATAATACAGGACACGGCCACTATGCCGCCGAGAGTGAGGCTGCCCGTGTCGCCCATGAACACTTGCGCCGGGTAGCAGTTCCACCAGTAGAAGCCAATGCACGCACCGATGACGGCGGAGATGAAAATCACCAGCTCTCCGATGTTAGGGATATACATAATATTCAGATAGTCAGCAAAAATCACATTGCCTGACACGTAAGCCAAGATGGCGATGCCCACGGCTACCGAGGCTGTGGTACCCGTGGCGAGACCGTCCAAGCCGTCGGTGAGATTCGCCCCGTTCGACACCGCCGCGATGATGAACACAATGATGGGAATAAAGAACAGGAACGACCATTTGCCGCTATCGTCGCCCATCCATCGGGTGAGCGCGGAATAGTCCATCTCGTGGTTCTTGACAAAGGGGATGGTCGTCTTGGAGGAGTGATGCGGTTCGTCAAACAATTTCGGCGTATGTGCACTCTCCTGGTTCTCCACCTGAAGCAGCTCGTTGGCCGTCACCTGCGCGACCTGCTGTTTCTGCACCTTCTTTTCACAAATCACGGCATCCGGATGGAAATACATGACCGACCCGACCACCAGGCCGAGCAAAATCTGCCCGATCAATTTCTTGCGCGGCGAAAGGCCCTCTTTGTTTTTCTTGAAAACTTTGATATAGTCATCGCAAAAGCCCAACAAGCCCAACCAAATGGTCGTGAAAATCATCAGAATCACATAGATGTTGCGCAATTCGCACACTAAAAGGACCGGTATGAGGATGGCTGCAATGATGATGAGCCCTCCCATCGTGGGCGTGCCGGCCTTCTCGCTCTGCCCAGCCAACCCCAAATCGCGGATACTCTCCCCTATCTGCTTCCTTTTCAAGTACTTGATAAAATATTTCCCGAAAAAAATGGAGATTATCAAAGCCAAAACGAACGCCGCGACAGACCGGAAGGATATATACTGGAAGACACCCGTGCCCGGGTACCGGTTCTCATGCATCCAAGAAAAAAGATAGTACAACATAACTCACTTATTTACTGAATATTGAGACAATTTTTAATTTCCTCCGTATCATCGAAATGGTGTTTCACGTGGTTGATTTCCTGATAATTCTCATGCCCTTTGCCGGCCAATAGGATCACCCCGGTCGGAGAGAGCATCATGCAGGCGGTTTTGATAGCCTCGCGGCGGTTCTCGATGACCACCACTTGGCGTGACTTGGATGTCGGAACCCCCTTCAGCATGTCGTCCAAAATGGCCATGGGGTTCTCAGTGCGAGGGTTGTCGGAGGTCAGCACTACCTTGGAGCTGTACTTGCAGGCTATCCCAGCCATTTCAGGGCGTTTCAGCGCATCGCGATCACCGCCGCAGCCCACCACTGTAATCACCTCGGCCTCTTTGCCCACAATGTCGCGGATAGTCTTCAGCACGTTCTCCAGGGCATCGGGCGTGTGGGCGTAATCGACAATGGCAGTGCCGCCATCCGCGCTGCGAAGCATCTGAAAACGGCCGGCAGCACTCTCCAAAAGACTCATGTTCGTCAACGCCACATCCTCGTCCATGCCCAAAAGCACCGCCGCGCCGTAGATAGCCAACAGATTGTAAGCGTTGAAACGGCCGCAAAGACGGAAAAAGACCTCCCGGTTGTTGATGCGCATGTGCAGCCCCGAGAAGGCGTTTTCCATAACCACACCCTTGAAGTCGGCACCAGTGCGTAAGCTGTAAGTATGAACGGTCGCTTTCGTATTCTGCACCATCACCTTGCCGTTCTTGTCATCCACATTGGTGAGGGCGAAAGCGGTCTTGGGCAATTTGTCGAAAAAGGATTTCTTGGCAGCAATATAGTTGGCGAACGTCTTGTGGAAGTCCAGATGGTCATGGGTGATATTGCTGAAAATACCGCCGGCAAAACGCAATCCGGAAACTCGATGCTGGCAGAGCGCGTGCGAACTCACCTCCATGAAGCAATATTCACAACCTTTCTCCACCATTTGCGCCAGCAAGCGATTGAGTTCCACCGCATCAGGTGTGGTATGAGTGGCCGGGATCTCCTCATCTCCAACCTTGTTGACAATCGTGGAGAGCAACCCGGCGCGATGGCCGGCCAGCATGAACAGACGGTGCAGGAGCGTCACCGTGGTGGTTTTTCCATTGGTACCGGTGATGCCAACGAGCTTGAGCTGACGGCTCGGATGCCCGTAGAAGGCATCTGCAATCAGTCCCAAAGCCACGGAGCTGTCAGCCACCTTGATGTAACAGACCTTCTCGTCGATGATTTCGGGCAGTTCTTCACACACCACGGCGCGGCATCCCTGCGCGATGGCCGAAGGGATGTACTTATGTCCATCGGTCTGCGTGCCGCGCTGCGCCACATACAGTTGCGTTGCGGTCGCCTCCTGCCCTGTCACCGCACGCGAGTCGAACAGGATTTCCGTGACATTCAGTCCCGGATCCCCTGTCAGCTCATACGAGCGCAAGGCCTTCAGCAATATATTCAATGGTTTCATTGTCTTTTGTGGGTTAATGGGTTAGGGGTTAATGGGTTAGGGATTAATGGGTTAGGGGTTAATGGGTTAGGTTAATGGGTTAGGGAGCGGTTCATTCGAGGTGTAGTTTTACGATTCCTGTCGAGTTGTCGAGTACTTGGCTTTTGACGCGTCCTTTGCCGAAGACACGGGGGTTATAGCCGGCACGGATAAGTTCGGTGACGGCATCGGAGGCAAGCATACCGCGCACATCGGGCATCTTCTGGAACTGTTTCAGCGGCAGCGCCACGGCCGTGACATGACGGTTGGTGTCCGTCGCATCCACACGCAGATAGGGTGCCGGCGTTTCGTATGTCACTGTATCGTAGCCCAAACCGTTCAATATCGTGTTGAAGAACGGCTTGCGGATCGGGGCGGTGCGCCCGAGCGGAGTGAAAGGAGAGTCGCTGGCCTTGCGGGTCGCGCTGTAGTTCGAGCTGTTCATGATGCTGCGGGCGATTTTCGCGAAGGCATCGGCCGCCACCGTGCTATGGTGGGGAACTCCGTAAATATAGATAATGACCGTATATTGCGGCTTGTCCATCGGGAAATAGCCGCAAAACGAGACCGCGTTGATGTCTTTCCGGTAGTCGCGGATGCTCTCGTCCCAGATGTCACGGGTTCCCGTTTTGCCGGCGAACATGCAATTTTCATCGCGGAACCGGCGCGCCGTTCCATGTTCGCCCCATACCACCTGTTCCAAATAGTAGCGAGCCTTGCGCACGGTGGAGGACGAGGCTATGGAATCCATAAGCACCTGTGGCTCAAATCGTTGAACTGTATCATACGTATTCGTGACATAACGCACGAACAGTGGCGCCATCATCTTGCCGTCATTCGCAATCGCATTATAATATACTAATGTACGAAGAATCGGGACGGTGAAGCCGGCGCCGAAGCAAGTGGCATAGTAAGTGTTGAAATCGTTGGTGCCATCCTTGATTCGGGCGGGCATAATGTCGCCCAACTGGGTGTGCAGCGTGTCCAGCAGTCCCATTTTTCTCAACTGCGCGAGATACTGCGGGAAGCCCCTCTTCCCGTAAGCCTCGAAAATCATGCTGGCCATGCCCACATTGGAGGAGCGCTGGAAAACCTCCACGGCGGGCACATTGACGGAAGCGTAGTCATAGTCCTTTTTCGTGTAATGCTTGATCTGCCCCGACTTGGTGGGATAGTCGAATGTATGGTTGTAAATCGGATAACGGCCGACCGTATCGTTCGGGGTCTTCTCAAGGTAAGCCAGCAAAGAGGCCAGTTTGAACGTGGAACCGGGCTCCACCTTGGCATTCAGGGCATACTCCATGCTTTCGGTGTAGTAGGAGGCATCGGCGGCAGCGCGGCGCAGGTTGGAAATCGCCTTGATCTCGCCCGTAGCCGTCTCCATCACGATGGCGCAGCCCCACTCGGCATTCAGTTCCGACAGCTTGCGTGACAGCTCGTTATGCACCGCATGTTGGATTTCCAACTTCAAGGTTGTGTGGATGTTGTAGCCGTCAATGGGGTCCAGACGGTCGCGCAGCGGCACTTTGGCGTGGTTGAGTTCGAGGTACTTCTTGCTGCCCTGCACACCGGCCAAAATGTCGTTCATGGAGTGCTCCAGCCCGAACTGCCGATCGATAGTCTCCACACCGAGCGTTCGCTTGGCCATCTCCCCGTAAGGGTTAATCCGAACATTGGCGGAAACATAATTGAGGTGCGGATGGAACACTACCTTGCGCACACTGTCGGGGCGGTGCTCCGCCACACTTCCCTGCCCTTCTTCATGCTTTTTGTCGCGCCGTTTCGCCCTTCTGCTCTTTTTGTCAGCCTCCACCGCTACATTCTTATACAGATAGGGACGATTCTTGATGAAGGAGGTATCAACACCCGTCACCCAGACCCGCTCATCCCACTCCTTCACAGGGAACAGCGTGGCATAGCGCTTTCTCTGTACATTCTTGGTGAAAAAATCGTAATAATAGTTTGCATCGTACCGGGGAAAACGATCCTTGAACTGCTGATGGAAGTCGTTGGCCAGCAACCGGAAGACACCGTCGAAAGCGTGAGGGTTCTTTCCCAACGTATCGGCGTACTCCTTGGCGAAACCCTTGCCGTCGAAGGCCACCTCAAAGACAGTGAAATTGGCCACCAGGACACGCCCGTGGTCGTCGTAAATCTCGCCCCTGACTGGCCGCAGGCTGTTTTCCCGGACATAACAGTAGGTGTCGCCCGCAACCTTGTCCTCCCAATCGGGCACGGTAGTGTCAACACATTTGTCGGATGTGCCCGATGCGACGGCGCTTTCGAAAACGGAGAGGTATAGGATTTTGGCAAAGCAGGCCACACCCACCAGCACCATCGCCAGATAGACGACGGTCATACGCCTCAACGTGGAGGGGTTAGCCTCTTGCTTTCCATTATTTTTCATGCTTGCTCTCCTTTCTTCTGAACCAACGGCGCTTCTCTTCCCGCTTGGGGGTCTCCTTCACCGTAAAGCAATGCTTCTCGTCCGTAATGTAGCCCTTGTCCTGCATCTTTTGGATGAGGATTTTGTTTTTCTCGTAAGGAATGAACTGGTTATTGGCCTTCAACTTGCTGATTTCTGCCTTGTAGGTATTCTCCAACTCATTGATTTTCTTCTGCTTGACTCGAATACGCTGTTCGCTGATTACCAACAGAGTGACCAGTACGATGACGAAGAAAAAATAAAGGTACCACGGGCGCATCTGCTTCCGGGCGAGTATCTCCCCTCCAAATATATTGGAGAAGAACTCGCCGAAGCGCGTCCGTTCCCGCTGTTGGCTGTTCTGGTTATGAGAGGTGGTTTCCATGGGTAGTGGGGATGATTCTTTCCGCGACACGCAGCTTGGCACTACGAGCACGGGGGTTAACATTAATTTCTTCAATATCAGGCTGTAATGCCTTTCTCGTAATAAGTTTGAACGGGGTTAACGGATTGCCGAAGAAGTCTTTCTCCACCACTCCGTCCAAATTGCCCGACCGCATGAAATTTTTCACCATGCGGTCTTCCAAGGAGTGATAGGAAATCACCACTATACGGCCGCCGGGCTTCAACGCGCCGACACTCTGTTCCAAAAGGGATTCCAACGCCGCCATCTCTTGGTTGACCTCGATTCGGATCGCCTGGAAAATTTTGGACAGCGTCTTGTTTTCCTTGCCGCGAAGCAATCCGGGCTCCAGCACTCCCACCAATTGACGGGTGGTGGCGATGGGCTGTTCTGCGCGAGCCTTCACGATGCGCCGGGCCAAAGCGCGGCCGTCGGATAATTCCCCGTAACGGTAGAAGATGTCGCTCAGCGACTTTTCATCATACTGATTTACAATATCTTGCGCCGAACTTCCCGTACGCGTGTTCATACGCATATCCAGCACGCCGTCCTCCCGGTACGAGAAACCGCGCTCCGGGGTGTCG
>Ga0310697_10005381_pt1 | contig 12376 bp, 3 predicted proteins | sample 172DNAGHGlowgp2_FD_203883 | JGI IMG/M metagenome (GOLD analysis project Ga0310697, IMG submission 203883) | Sheep rumen microbial communities from Palmerston North, Manawatu-Wanganui, New Zealand - 1728 DNA GHGlow gp2 (v2) (version 2) | ecosystem: Host-associated > Mammals > Digestive system >... | reverse complement strand
AAGTGACATAACAAATGCATCAATTATAGAAAAAGAATGTACATCCACATTACAAAGTCGTGAAACAGATATAAAAGGTCAGTATTTATGTGAAGTTGATGGGAATATTACTGATATAAAGCAAATTAAGGTAGGAACAGATTTTAAATTTGATACAGAAAATAATGTTACTTTAGTTGGTATTACTCCTTTGGCAAAGATGTATATAAATAATATTCAAGATATAGGAAATAAATTTGATAATTTTTTTAATTCAGATATATATATTTTAGATAATTGTAATTATTTAAAATATGGAAAACTTTTATTCAATATATCTGGAGTGATGAATATTAATCAACCTAATATTACAAATGATAATATTATTTTAATGATGAACTCGGATAGTGATACTGATACTGGTGATAAAACTCAAATTGAAGTAAATTGTAGTATAAAAAATAATATTGATAATAATTATACTTTAAATTGCAAATCAATTAAGAAAATAAAAGGAGATTTACAAGCTGCTATTTCTTTTGTTGGTCATAATCTTTTACTTCTTAAATTAGATGATAATTATAATAGTCATTTTGCCTTAGACGAAAATAGTAATTCTTTTGGAAGATTCTTTTTTAGGAATAATAAAGGAGGAATTAGTGCTGGGGCAATTGTTGCCATTATAATTGCTTGTGCTGTTGCTATTATTAGTATAATGGCTATTAGGAATTATAGAAAAAAAGCAAATAATAATAACAATATTATAACTGAATCATCTATTACTAAGCTTAATTGATATAAAGTTAATTCATATAAGATTTAATTATGGAATCTTTCTTATTGTTTAAATATTTAATTACATATTATTAAAATTAAAAAAACAAATTATTATAAACTTGAAGCTTTGATTAAGAATATTTTTGAGGATTGGGAAATAAAATATTCATCCTAATTTTTCGTTCATTTTTTTTATTAATTTAATTCTTAAAAAATTAATTAATTAAATAATAAATATTAATTTAAAATATTATTATTAAACTTAAATTAACTAATTTAATTTTTACATGGGGATTGGGGATTGGGGATTGGGCCCAATCCCCAATCCCCAATCCCCAATCCCCAATCCCCAATCCCCAATCCCCATATGATAATTTCATGATATTTTAAATTAATTATTTTTTTAAATATTTAAATAATTAATATCCTTATACAAAACATATATTTAAAAAAAAAAAAAATTTATTTCAAAAAAATGTTTAGAAAGCTCTTTTTTGATTTTCTTATATTATTACTACTGCAATCGACAGTCTCAAGCAGCTTCAAAAAACAAGAAATAAATCAAGCAAAAAACCATTTAAAACGAGATTTAGGACAAGGTAACTATATTGCGTTCAGAGTTCAAGATATAATAAGTTATATTAAAATGGAAATAGCTGGTATTTCATTTTGGTTTTTTAATAACTATAGAAAACAATCTGATATTTCTTGGCTTGTAGATAATACTGAGTGTAAAACTACTCAAACTACTACTTGTATGTTTTTTCCAGGTCCAGACATAAAAATATATTTTAAGAATCAGATGACATCTTTAGCTAATTATTTTAATAACGAAGTTGATTCTAACATGAAAAAAGCTTGCGCTTTCGATTTTTCTAACTTTGATTCATCAAGGGTTAATAATTACAATAATCTTTTTAATGGATGCGAAAATCTGAAATTTATTAATTTTACTGGATTACAATTAAATATCAATAATATAAACATGCAAAATATGTTTAAAGATACTACTTCTTTAAAATATTTATATTTGTTAGATATTCAATATAACTCTAATAATTTAAATAATTTTATTAATGACATAAAATCAAAAAATTTGGTTGTTTGCCAAGATCAAAATAAAAAAATTTTATCAGGTGATAATATTAGAAATCTTTGCTGCAATTATAGTTATCTAGACCCAATCAGAGATTGTTTTCCAACAAATTATACAATAAAAGTAAAATATCGTCAAAATGCAACTTATAATAATGACTTTGGAAACTCAGTTTATAGAAATAAAAATTATTTCTTACATTATCAAGGAAAAGATTATGGAAAAGGAGAAGCAATAACAATAGATACCAATGTAAATGAGACTTTAATTATATACTTTTCTGAACCTATTACAAGTCTTGCTCATTTTTTTAGTTCAACTGATGATGAAAATGTAAAAAAGATATATTCAATAGATTTTTCTGAACTGAATTCACCCAATATTGATAATATGGAAGCTTTATTTTATGGATGTACGTCCTTATCGGAATTAAATTTTTCATCTTTTAATACAAAAAAAGTAACTAATATGGGTTCGATGTTTTATGGATGTAGTTCTTTAGTTTCATTAAATTTATCTTCTTTTGATACAGAAAAAGTAACTAATATGAGTAAGATGTTTTATAATTGTAATTCTTTGATTGCTCTTATAATAACAAATTTTTATACTGAAAGTTTGAATTTATTAAGTGAAATATTTACTAATGTTAATAATTTAGCATATATAGATATATATAATATCAAAGCAAATAACGATTTTAAAAATCAATTAAATGGAATAAAAGATAAAGTAAATTTATTATTAGTTTGTCAAAAGGATACAATTATTACAAGTCCTGCTAAATCTATTTGTTGTAATATTGATACTGAAAGAAAGAGATGCAAATCAACTAATTATATAAATATATTTATGGAGAAGATACCACATATGAAAAAGGATTTATAAATGAATTTAGAAAGAATATCGAGTATATTAATACTGAAACATCAACATTTTTAAATACTGAGGCTTTAATTATAGAAAAAAATACTTCTATAGAATTAAATTTTCGTTCTGATGTGAAAGTATTGTCTCATCTTTTTGATATTAATTTTGATCCTTTATTAGAAAATATAATATCAATAGATTTTTCACATTTAATTATACCTTTTGACAAAAATACGAGCTTTTTATTTAATGGACTTAAATCAATAAGATCAATAGATTTATCGAATTCGGATTTATCTTCATTAGAAAATATGACATCGATGTTTGAGAATTGTACCTCTTTAGAAGAAATTAAATTTCCAACTAGTTTAGATAATTTAAATGATATAAGTTCATTATTTTCTGGATGTATTTCCTTAAAATCGGTAGATTTATCAGGTTTTAACACAACATCAGTAACAAATATGAATTCCTTATTTAAAGGATGTACTGGAATGCAATTTATTTACATTCCAAATTTTATCACATCTTCAGTAACTGATATGAGTTCAATGTTTTCAGGATGTACAAATTTAAAAATATTAAATATAGATAATTTCAACATGGAAAAGGTTGAATCAGCAGAAAATATATTTAACGAAATTAATAATTTAAAGTATATTAGTATAAATAACATAGAAAATGAAAATAAATATATTTCTAATAGCACTATAAAAGATATAAAGAAATTAACAGTTTGTCAAAAAGAAAATATTATAACAAACGAAGATGCATTATATATCTGTTGTTACTTTGACTATGATACAGAAAAATGTATAACTAATTTTATTGAAATTACCTTTAATGAAAAAGTTGATTATGAAAACGGCTTTGGAAGAGATGGTATTGATTTTTTAATTTATAAAACCTATGACAAAAAAAGTAATACTTATGAATTAAGTATAAATCCAAATGAAAAATTAACAATATATATTTCAAATTCTACTACAAGTTTAGAAAATTTTTTCAATTCAGATAATGACAAAAATGTTGATAAAATAAATTCAATAGATTTATCTTATTTAAATACGTCAGAAATAACAAATATAAATTCTTTATTTAAGGGATGCAAATCATTAAAGCAAATTGATTTAACTAATTTTAATACGTCATTAGTTACTAATATGAGTTATTTATTTTATGGTTGTGAGTCATTAGTAACAATTGATTTAACTAATTTTAATACGCCATTAGTTACTGATATGAGTTATTTATTTTATGGTTGTGAGTCATTAGTAACAATTGATTTAACCTATTTTAATACGTCATTAGTTACTGATATGAGTTATTTATTTTATGGCTGTGAGTCATTAGTAATAATTGATTTAACTTATTTTAATACATCATTAGTTACTAATATGAGTGATTTATTTAATGGTTGTAAATCTTTAAAAATATTAGAAATATCAAATTTTGATATGAGTAAAGTGGAATCAGCGAATAATATATTTCAAAATGATTATGAATTAAAGTATATTAATATATATAATATAATTGAGCCCGAAGAAAATTTAATTGGTAATAGTAATTTAAGTTCTATGGCTAGTGATTTAAAAGTATGTCAAAAAAATAATATAGTAAAAGATAAAACTAACATATGTTGTTATTACGATTTATCAAGTGGAGAATGCAAAAGTGATAATTATATAATAATTTATTATGGGGAAAATACAATATATAATTCTGGTTTTGAAAATAAAAATAGGAAAGATATATCTTTTATTAAGAATAATATCGATCATGAAAATACAATTGGGAAAAATGAATTATTGAGTATAAAAAAGGGAACAAGAATTGAAGTATATTTTTCATCAAATGCAGAAAGTTTAACTAAATTTTTTAGTAATACTGATGATAAAAATGTTGAAAAAATAATATTTATTGATTTATCTCATTTTAAAACATCTTCAGTAACAAAGATGAATTATATGTTCAATGGCTGTAGCTCTTTAATGTCGATTAATCTCATGAATTTTGATACCTCTTCAGTAACAATGATGAATTATATGTTCAATGGCTGTAGCTCTTTAATGTCGATTAATTTCATGAATTTTGATACCTCTTTAGTAATTGATATGAAATATATGTTTAATAATTGTAAATCATTAACATCAATAGATTTATCTTATTTTAATACAAATTCATTAATTGAAATGGATCATTTATTCGGTAATTGCATTTCTTTAGAAATAATTGATTTATCTTATTTTAATACATCTTTAGTTGAAAATATGAATTCCTTATTTTTTAAATGCTCTAAATTAAAAATTATTGATATATCAAATTTTGATATGAAAAAAGTCAAAACTGCTTCAAATATGTTTATGGGTGTTACAAATTTAAGATATATTAATTTATTTCATATTAATGATTCATATGAGCTCATTACTAATAGTGAATTAAAAAATATAAAAAATTTAACCGTTTGTCAAAAGGAAAAAATTTTATTAAATAATGATATAATTGAAAAATGTTGTTATTATGATATAGATAATGATCAATGTGGTTCCACAAATTTCATCCTTGTTTATTACAGTAGCAATGTTGAATATAAATATGGATACAGATATGAAATTGTTAATGATAATGATAATTTTAGACATGGTATAGAACATTTAATATATAAAGATCATAAAAATAAAATAAATTATACTGATTATATCAATGTATATAAAGGAGCTAAATTAGAAATATATTTTAATTCAACTGAAATTGATTTAGATTATTTTTTCAGTATTTTAAAAGATAATAATTCAATGTATTTAACTTCAATAGATTTATCATATTTTCATTCTACAGGAATAAAGTCTCTTAGTCATACATTTTCTGGATGCAAGGAATTAACTTCACTTGATGTATCAAATTTAAATACATCATTAGTAACTGATATGAAAAGTATGTTTAGTGATTGCTTTGAATTAAAATCACTTGATTTATCAAATTTTGATACAACTTTTGTAACTGACATGAGTGATATTTTTAGTTCATGTAAGAATTTAACTTCAATTGATTTATCATCTTTTAATACATCCTCTTTAAAAAATATGGAGAATATGTTTATGAATTGCTCCTCTTTAATATCACTTGATTTATCTTCTTTTGATACAAGCTCTGTAACAAATATAAATAAATTATTTTTCAATTGTAGTAAATTACAATATCTTGATATGTCAACTTTTAGTCTTAAAAGTGTAAGAAATTATAATGATGCATTTTCGAATTTGAAAGTTTTAAAATATTTTAATATATATTTTATTGAAAATCCTTATTCTATATTAACAGAAAGTGATTTAAATGCAATAAATGATTTAACGGTATGTCAAAAAGAACATATTATCACAAATGAAAACGCAAATTATGAATGTTGTTATTTTAATTTCATAACAAATAAATGCGAGTCTAAAAATTATATAACAATAAGATATAATAATAATGCTGAATATGATTCTGGCTTTATTAATGATTTCAGGCAAGATATAGAATTTATTACAAATACAAATCCTTTAAAGAAACTAAATAATAATGATAAATTAATTTTAAAAAAAGGGTCTAAATTAGATTTATATTTTTCATCTCCTCTTTCAAGTTTAGAAAAATTTTTCGATGCAGAAATTGATGCTAATATGAAAAGTGTAATATCTATTGATTTATCTCATTTTGATATGTCTTTAGTTACTAATATGAATTATTTATTCTCTAATTGTAAATCAGTTAAAACTATTTATTTACCTGAAGAAGATATTAAATTAAAGGAACAAATGATTCAAATATTTTATGAATGTAATTCTTTAGAATCTATTGATTTATATCATTTTGATACTTCTTCTGTTACTGATATGCAAAAATTATTTTATAATTGTAATTCTTTAAAAAATTTGTTTTTATCAAACTTTAATACTAAATCAACGACTAATATGAATGAAATATTTTATGGATGTACTTCATTAAATATTCTTGATATATCAAGTTTTAATATGGAAAAAGTCAAAGAAAGTAATAATATGTTCGAAGGAGTAAATAATTTATTATTCCTTAATATATATGATGTTCAAAATACCTATTCCAATATAACAGATAGTGCATTAAATACAATAAATAATTTAACAGTATGTCAAAAAGAAATCTTTATAACAAATAAAAATATATTTAATAAATGTTGTTTTATTGATACCGAAAAAAATGAGTGTGATTCAGATAATTTTATAATTATATTTTACAAAGAGGATTGCACTTATGAATTAGGCTTTAATGAAAACAAAAAAAGAAATGATATAAAATATATCATAAATGGAAATAAAAATGATAAAAAAAGTGGCAATGACAAATTAGTAATTAAATCAGGCAATAAAATAGAAATATATTATGAAAAACCAATAAAAAATTTAGAAAGTTATTTCAATATAAATTACGATTCTAATGCAGATAAAATAGAAAAGATTGATTTACTTAATTTTGATAGTTCTTTAGTAACAGATATGAGCTCAATGTTTTTAGGATGTAGTTCTTTAACATCAGTTGAGCTTTCTAATTTTGATACATCAAAAACAATAAAAATGAATCAAATGTTTTTCGGATGTAATTCTTTATCAATAATAGATTTATCTAATTTTAACACATCTTTAGTTACAGGTATGAATTATATGTTTTATGGATGCTATTCATTAAAATCGATAATAATAGCTGAATTAGATACATCATCAGTGATTAGTATGAATTCAATGTTTTCGGGTTGTTCTTCCTTGAAATCGCTTAATCTTTCAAGTTTTACAACTTCTTTAGTAACTAATATGAATTATATGTTCTATGAATTATCTTCTTTAGAAAAACTTTATATCACCAATTTTGATATGATAAAAACAGAATATGCTACAGATATATTTACTGGTGTAAATAAATTAAAATATATTGATTTATATAATGTTAAAAAAGAAAAAAAATATATTTCAGAAAGTGATTTAAGTAAAATTAATGAATTAACTGTTTGCCAAAAAAAAGATATTATTAAAGATAAAACTAACAAATGCGAAAATGAAGGCGCTGATGAAGGTACTTATAATTATATTATAATAGAATATGGAAAAGAAACTAATTATCCAAAGGGATTTATTTATAATAATGATGAAATTAATAATTATAGGAAAGATATTAATATCAGTTTTATTATAAAAGAAAAAGATCAAAGTAAATATGCTGTTGACGAAGAATTAAATATAAACTCTGGAACAAGAATTGAAATACACTTTTCAAATCCAGTAGAAACTTTAAAAGGCTTTTTTGATAGTAATAATGATAAAAATACTGAAAACATAGAAAACATAGATTTTTCTAATTTTGATTCATCCTTAATAACAGATATCAATTCCTTATTTAAAGGATGTACTTCTTTACAATCAATTAATATATCCAATTTTAATAATTCTTTATTAAAAGATATGAAAGAGCTTTTTGCCCAATGTATTTCTTTGAAAGTGGTTGATATGTCTGATTTAAATTTGAAAAATATTGAGCAATCTTCTTCTTTATTTTCTGATAATAATAATTTAAAATATATTATTTTAAATAATATTCAAAATTATGATGAAGCAAAATTTGATTTAACCCAAGAATTAAATAATACAGATAAATTAATTGTATGTCAAAATAATGATATAATTAAGAATGATAGTTATAATTATATATGCTGTAATTATAATATAGAAAAAGAAGAATGTGAATTTGATAATTCTATAGTTTTATCTTTCTATATTGAAACAGAATATCCTTATGGCTTTTTATACCAAGCAGATGGTGGAATTAACGAATATAGAAAAGATAATAACATCACAATTTATTTAAATAATAAAAAATATGGAGCAAATGATACATTAACTATAGATGAAAATTCAAAAATAATTTTAAAATTTGATTCAATTGCAACAGATTTAGCACATTTTTTCGATATTGATTATGATGATAATATGGAAAATATTATCTCAATAGATACTTCTCATTTAGATTTATCTTTAGTAACAAATATGAATCATATGTTTTTAGGTAGTAGTTTTTTAGAAAATGTGGATTTGTCAAATGGTAATGCATCTTTATTGACTGATATGAGTTTTATACTTAGCGGATGTTTACAACTAAAATCAGTTGATTTCACTAATTTTAAAACACCCTCGTTGATGAATATGAATTCGATGTTTTCTGGATGTGATGTTATTGAATCAATTGATGTGTCAAATTTTAATACTTCATTAGTTACAGATATAAATAGATTATTTTATGGATGCGCTTCATTAATATCTATTGATATGTCCAATTTTGACACATCATTAGTAACTGATATGAATTATATCTTTGGAGGATGCTCGTCTTTAAAAATTATTGATATATCTAATTTTAATTTTAAAAATATTCAATCAGCGGATAGCATGTTTAATGGAAATGATAATTTAGCTTATATTAATATATTTAATGTGGAAAGTTCCTACTCAGATATTATTAAAAATAATTTAAACAGTTTTAATACATTAACCGTATGCCAAAAAGAAAAAATTATTGTGGGAAATAATATAAATAGCGAATGCTGTTATTTTAATATGAAAAAGAACAATTGTGAAGAGAAAAATTATATTATTATAAAATATGGAAAAGATACTGAATACAATTCTGGATTTAAATTTGATACATATAATGGTAAAGAGAATGAATATAGAAAAGATATTGGGTTTATTATTTATAAAGATTATAATAATAAATTAAATGGAGAAGAAAAATTAATAATTTCCGCTAATACTAAATTAGAAATATATTTTTCATCTAATGAAATAAATATTCAAAGCTTCTTTAGTTCTAATTATGATAATAATGTGGAAAATATTATATCAATAGATTTATCTCATTTAGATACTTCTTCAATAACAGATATGGATTCATTATTTTTAGGATGTATTTCATTAGAATTAATTGATTTGAGTAATTTAAATTTATTAAATGCTAAAAATATGAATTCGATGTTTTTAGGATGTAATTCATTACAATCAATACTTTTCCCAAATGAAACTATTTCAAATATTGAAAAAATGAATTCAATGTTTTTAGAATGTAGTTCATTACATTCCATAAATTTATCAAAATTTGACACTTCTTCTTTAACTAATATGGGAAAAATGTTTTATAAATGTAATTCATTATCTTCTATTGATTTATCTGAATTTGATATATCTTTAGTGCAAGATATGAGTCAAATGTTTTATAAATGCGATTCTTTATTCTATCTTGATTTATCCAATTTCGATATGCTTAACACTAAATCATATGATAATATGATTTCAGTCAATAATAATATAAAATATTTAAATTTATATGAATTTAAAAATGATAAAACAATTGATGAAATTTTTAAGAAAAAAAAGGGTTTCTTCGTTTGTCAAAAAGAATTAATTATAACTAATCCAAAAGCTTTAAATTGCTGCGATTATAATTTCACAACCGATGATTGCAATTATGTTGTATCAAGTCTTCCTATATTGGATTCAACTTTGTTAGAAACAACAGAAAATGCATTAATTGATACTTCTTTTCTCAATGATAAGCCGACCACTCAATATAATGAAAATATAGATAGTTCAGAATTAGCCTCTACAGATGAGTTGATTTCTTCTTCAACTAATATTATTTCTACTCATATTGAAGAAGTAAAATCCACAGATCAAAAATCAGATACTATTTCGGTTTCTACTAATATAGAGGAACAAATTATTACTACTTCTTTAGTTAATAGTACAGAAAATGAAACAACAAATGAAGATGAAACAGAATCTATTATTTCTACTCATATTGAAGAAATAAAACCTACAAATAAAGATGAAGAAATAAAACCTATAAATAAAGATGAAGAAACTATTACTACTTCTTTAGTTAATACTACAGAAAATGAAACAACAAATGAAGATGAAACAGAATCTATTATTTCTACTCATATTGAAGAAGTTAAACCTACAGATAAAAAAACAGATACCATTTCGGTTTCTAATAATATAGAGGAACAAATTATTACTACTTCTTTAGTTAATACTATAGAAAATGAAGCAACAAACAAAGATGAAACAGAATCTATTATTTCTACTCATATTGAAGAAGTAAAACCTACAGATAAAAAATCAGATAATATTTCAGTTTATACTAATAAAGAGGAACAAATTATTACTACTTCTTTAGTTAATACTACAGAAAATGAAACATCAAATGAAGATGAAACAGAATCTATTATTTCTACTCATATTGAAGAAGTAAAACCTACAAATAAAGATGAAGAAATTATTACTACTTCTTTAGTTAATACTACAGAAAATGAAACAACAAATGAAGATGAAACAGAATCTATTATTTCTACTCATATTGAAGAAATAAAACCTACAAATAAAGAGGAACAAATTATTACTACTTCTTTAGTTAATACTACAGAAAATGAAACAACAAATGAAGATAAAGCAGAATCTATTATTTCTACTCATATTGAAGAAATAAAACCTACAAATAAAGATGAAGAAATTATTACTACTTCTTTAATTAATACTACAGAAAATGAAACAACAAATGAAGATAAAACAGAATCTATTACAACAACAATAGTTAGTATTACATCAAGTATTATTATTCCAAAGCCCAGCACACAAAAATTAATTTTATTAGGATTCGGCAATTTTAATAATGAAACATCTCGTTTTTCTTTTAATACTTATTTCATTTCAACAACAAATATAACTTATTCTAGAAATATGAATGTTAAATTAACCCTTATTCAAAGTGACATAACAAATGCATCAATTATAGAAAAAGAATGTACATCCACATTACAAAGTCGTGAAACAGATATAAAAGGTCAGTATTTATGTGAAGTTGATGGGAATATTACTGATATAAAGCAAATTAAGGTAGGAACAGATTTTAAATTTGATACAGAAAATAATGTTACTTTAGTTGGTATTACTCCTTTGGCAAAGATGTATATAAATAATATTCAAGATATAGGAAATAAATTTGATAATTTTTTTAATTCAGATATATATATTTTAGATAATTGTAATTATTTAAAATATGGAAAACTTTTATTCAATATATCTGGAGTGATGAATATTAATCAACCTAATATTACAAATGATAATATTATTTTAATGATGAACTCGGATAGTGATACTGATACTGGTGATAAAACTCAAATTGAAGTAAATTGTAGTATAAAAAATAATATTGATAATAATTATACTTTAAATTGCAAATCAATTAAGAAAATAAAAGGAGATTTACAAGCTGCTATTTCTTTTGTTGGTCATAATCTTTTACTTCTTAAATTAGATGATAATTATAATAGTCATTTTGCCTTAGACGAAAATAGTAATTCTTTTGGAAGATTCTTTTTTAGGAATAATAAAGGAGGAATTAGTGCTGGGGCAATTGTTGCCATTATAATTGCTTGTGCTGTTGCTATTATTAGTATAATGGCTATTTGGAATTATAGAAAAAAAGCAAATAATAATAACAATATTATAACTGAATCATCTATTACTAAGCTTAATTGATATAAAGTTAATTCATATAAGATTTAATTATGGAATCTTTCTTATTGTTTAAATA
>Ga0310697_10005379_pt1 | contig 12382 bp, 8 predicted proteins | sample 172DNAGHGlowgp2_FD_203883 | JGI IMG/M metagenome (GOLD analysis project Ga0310697, IMG submission 203883) | Sheep rumen microbial communities from Palmerston North, Manawatu-Wanganui, New Zealand - 1728 DNA GHGlow gp2 (v2) (version 2) | ecosystem: Host-associated > Mammals > Digestive system >... | reverse complement strand
TGTGGCCTTTGGCTCCCTTAAGGAGTGGTCCCGTAAAATCACCTAAGACTCTGATAAACATCGTCTATACTTGATATATTTTGTTTTTAAAACTCGGTCATTATACAGGGTGGGGGTGTAAACGTCAATAAAGAGCAGGTTGGTCTTCAAAGAAGTTCAGCAGTTCTCCAGTACTTCCCTGAAGACCCTGTTAAGACTGTCATAGTCCTTATTGTGGTCATCGGGCAGTTCGTCTGCTATCTTCTTCTGTTTTTGGATACCGGTCTTTATATAGTCAATGATCTCCGGAATATGAGGATTCATCTCCTTCTCCGTCGTTACTTTCTTGATCTCAAGGAGCCTGTCTATGGCAGTTCTCAGATCCGGATCTATCTCAAGCTTCAGAAGATCATCAAATAATACCGGTGGTTCCACGTGGAACTTTTCGATATATTCGGCAGCAAGGAGCGGGCGAAGTGCATAAAAGTATTTCTTGTATCTCACAGTATCACCCTGAAGATGGTCGAAAAACGTATTATTGGCAGTTCCGTAATAGTGATAGACAGCCGCTTTCACGGAGAAGTACTGCCCGGATACCTCCCTGATCTTCTGCCAATCTTCTGTCGTACGGTAAACAATAGGTGAACCGCTCCATTCATAGAGCGTGGCATTTCCCTTCGCGAACTGCTTCAAAGCCTTTTTGAGATCCCAGCCGTTAATGTCATAGACATCATCAAGCTGCCAGTCGATAGTGTCTTTGGGTTCGTCAATGGAAAGGTAATCTTCTTTCCGCCTGACATAGATAAAACGCACATCATAATCGCTGTCGGGTGATGCAAAACCCCAGGCGCGGCTTCCGGATTCAACCGCATGAAGGATGCGCACATTTTCCTTATCTTCGATCTCTTTAAGCTTGTTCTTTATCTCTTCCGTGATGTCTCTTATGTTAATTCTCCTGTAACCGTATATCTGTTGATCCGCTCCACAAACTTTTCCACTTTATCAAAGTCCGGATTATCGGGCAGTTTTGTCTTCGCAGCAGCCTCATCGAGTTTGCGCTCATATTCTTCGAGGATCTCATAAAAAGCCCTCGAAAATGTCCCGTCCTCCTGCATGAAGTCACCTCTCCGGATCGACAGAAGAAGCGGGAGATCATCAGTCCTGCGTGTTCTTATCTCACCTTTTTCGAGGATATCTACGGCCATCATGAAAAGTCTGATAAGATGCATTGCATGCTTGTTCAGGTGGTTGTCATCCTTCTTCTTGTTGCGCTGTCCGATCTTGTCGTAATCACGGATCACGTTCCGCATCGTGCCCCACATGTCCGTGTAATCGCGCAGCGGCATGTGCTTATAATCTGCATCAACAAATATCTCAGTATCAAGATCCGGATTCTCAGCCTTGTCGATGTAGATCCTTATGGTGCCTTTATCGCCGTATTCTTTCCTTCGGTTAAAATCGTCCAGTGCATTTCTGACCGAATTATAAATGTGTTTTTCACGGTCACTCTGCGGAAGCGTATCTCTTGCAATGGCATTCTGAAGCCGTCGGAGCTGTGTGTCGGCATATCCCCCGAACGTCTTGATGGCACGCTTTGACAGGAACAGTCTGCTGTTATCGATCAGTTCCTGACCTATAGCCGTCTTTATAAGATACTGATCCTCATCCAGTCCCAGCATCTCACAAGTATTCGGATTGCATTCAAGGAGCAGCCTTATAAGCTTATTAAACCCGTAGATGACGGTATCAGTCCTGTCATCCTCATACTGTTCAAACTCCGTAAGCCCCAGAAGGTCTGACGGCATCATAAGCGTGACTCCGCGGAAATCGATATCACTGCCGGAATTATTGGTCCCGTATGCATAACTTCCGCCAAGTCCCAACAGAATGATCCTGTCACCGAGCCTTTCATTCTGTCTCAGGAAATCATATTCACTTGAATTCATCAACGCTTTGAAATCCATATGTTTTATCCCCCGGGTCAACAACTGATCTTATTTTATACTGTCTTCCCGTAAGCGCAAATAAACGGGGACCCGGGCGGCATATCCGTTATCCGTAGAATGCTCCACGGCCTCCCATTGATGCTATATAAGCTTCTGACGCATCGTACATCTCGTCGTAATCGAAGCCGGTCTTGAGCTCTCCGTCATTGCCGATAACTGCGGTTTTGCCCCGGGAGTTTTTGACCGCATAGTACACTTTGGGAGAATCAAATTCATACTCTGCTATTTCCTCATATTCAGGTTTTATGATGATATTGAGATCCCCGTCTACAACGCCTTTTTTCCAACCGTCAGCCGTTTCACAGGAATAGATATACTGGTTTACGTAATTGCCTGAAAGCGTGCTTTGCATCTCTATAGAGCCCGGTATGTAATCCTTTACGGGCTTTTCATTGCTGTCCACGATGCCGAGCATGCTTTTGCCGTCTTCTTCTTTCTCAACGAAAAATCTGTCCTCATCTATGCAAACGATGCTGCTGTATTTCTCGCTTAAAACAAAATCCCCGTTATTGTCGATCAGACCCAATTTCCTGTCCCTGACCGTATAGTAATAGTGATCGACCTTATCAGTATCGAATTCGTTTATGGCATTGTAGACCAGCGGGAGCTTGAAATTCAGGTCTGCATCAACAAATCCGAACCTGTCTTCAACCTTAAGAACACCGCCGTCATATTTTGAAAGGAAACCGTACGTTCCGGGCACGTGAACATTATGTTTTTTCGGATCGAACCCCTTGTCAGCCTTCAGAATGCATCTGGCCTTATCAAGTCCCGGAAAGCACCCGGCAGGCTCCTTGTAACTTGTTGCCGTATCAAAGGTCAGCATCATTGTGTCTCCGGAAAGATCCACGTCAACACCATTTATCTTATCGAGGTGCTCGGTCGTACTCGGGCACTTGTAGATCATGAAGATATAATTCTCGCCATTGATATTCAGGAGCAGGTAATCCGAATCCTGCCAGATTATGAGATCGAAATAACCGAGATATTTCTCATGGTTTTTCAGTTCGCTGTAGACCGGTAAACCGGCATTTTCGCTCAGTGTCATCAGACTTAAGACCTGCTCCACCTTAGAAGCTTCTTCAGGATTTACGGTATTAAAAGGCTTGGTTTTACCGCATGAAGAAAACGCCAGGCACAGGATCAATGAGCTGATAATCACAGCGGCGGTCTTTCTCATTTTTGTGTCTCCCCCAAGGCTTAAACCGGATCCGTACTGTTCATTATCCGGCGGGTTTTTTAAGCGTGCTTCTTTTTCCTGACAGCGAGAACTGCAACAACGCATGCTGCCGCAGCAATTGCAGCGCCGATTCCGATGCAGAGGTTCCTCTCTGTTGTCTTATACTTCGAGATGGTAATGTCGAGCGTCACGATGTTGCTTGCCAGATCCGTCATAAAGCTGCCGTTGCACTGTTCGGAGAAGACCCGGATCTTATAGTTTCCGGGCATCAGATCTGCCGGAACATTAAGTGCGGTCACGCCTGAATCCGCTGCGTCAGCAGAAGTGTTGTCGACGATATTTCCGTAGTAAAGAATGTTGCCTTCAGTGTCTTCGATCATCGCCGAGACATATTCATTTGCGCCTGTAGAAGCGCCCTTGTATTCGAGTTTTACCGCGCCGTCTTTGAGGACCGTTTTTGAGCCTGAAACGGAAGCTTCGAAAACAGGCCTTGTATCGTCTTTTATGGTGAGCTTCCAATCGCTGCCGGAAAAAGATCCGACTTCTCTCATTGCATCCGCGCCGGGCACTCCTGAGGTCTTGCCGCCTTCAGCGGGCGATGTGAAAAGCACTTTTGAAGCATCAATATTCATCGCGGGACGCACAGCGAAAATGAAGTTATTAACGTTGCCTCCTCTAACGAAAACGTTGCCTTCATTAAAAACGTTCGCCGCATTTTTGGCGTCGCCCGGGGTCCTCAGCCACCACGCGCCCGCCATGTCGGCACCCGTTATGGCACGCTTGCTCTTGGTGTATTCGGTGTTAAGCGATACGCGCGTGCCACCCTTGTCCTTCCAGTCAGTGGGGAACCCCAGTTCCGGATCGATCACTTCATAAACGGATAAAAGATAAACCTTGTCATAGGTATCGGCACCTGCTTCAGAGCCCTTCGCGCCGTCCTCATTTACGACGAGGGCTTCAAGGACAGCGCCCTGCTCCTGCGTTGTGAATGCCTTATCAATGAATTTGCTGTTGAGCCACTTCCTCAGGGAACAATCTTCCCAGGTGACAGTTTCTGCAGCTGAATTATATGCGGCGCAATCAAGGTTCCGATCTGACACGACGAAAAGGTTGCCGTCGTTTGCGAGAACTCTCCACTTAACGGGCTCCTTGTTGCTGTCTGTCGCATCTTCACTCTTAACGGACTGCCAGTAATTTCCGAAATATATATTGCTTTCCATCGCACCGGAAATATGGGCCGTTCCGCTCCTGATCTCTTTGTCAGATTTATCATTTATTCCGGATTCCGCGCGTAGAGTTTTTTGGAATGCCGAAAACGGCAGTAATCCTGCCATCACGATTGTCGCCATACTCACAAAAACTTTGCGCAAATTCATGTCAGATCTCCCGCCTGTCAATGGACAAAAGAAGATATCGGCTGCCCCCATAATCAGCCTCTTTACGATATCATATTCTAACATAATTCTATCTTTATTCCCCTTCCGTACGCCAATATAAAAACATCCTTCAACTGGTTAATTTGCCGAAGGCTTCCCTTCACGAACGCCAATTAAAATGGCTTTTGCAACTAGTCATTCCCCTTCCGACCGACAATTTAAAAGCTTCTTTCAACTAGTTAATTTGCCGAAGGCTCCCCTTCACGAACGCCAATTAAAATGGCTTTTGCAACTAGTTATTTTCCATCCGATCGACATTTTAAAAGCTTCTTTCAACTAGTTAATTTGCCGAAGGCAAATTACTGTCCGTACGTTGAAAGAAGCTTTTAACATTGGCGCTCCAAGCAGGAATTGAACCCGCATCTGCGGTACCGGAAACCGCCATTCTATCCATTAGACTATTGGAGCAGATAAGTCTGTTTAACTCTGCGTATTATACATTATCACCGTCTGACTTGTCAGCAGGAGTCCTGTTCCCGTCAAGGATCCTCAGAAGTCCGATTATCTCTGTGACCGTTTTGTCCTGTTTGACCGATGAGGGCTTGAAGAGCATATATGGTACGGCGCCGGTGGCATTTATTGTTACGCGCGCACCGTAAAAATGATCACGCATAAGAGCACCCAAAGCCTGCATGTCGATCTGGAGGTTCGGATTAAGATAAAGCCTTACTCCCGCATTCTTGATTGATGCTTTCGTGAATCCCAGAGTGCCTGCAAGTGACCTCAAAAGAGAGATTCCGGAGAGAATGTATATCTCGGGCGGAGCATCACCGTAACGGTCGGTGACTTCATCCAGGAAATCTCCGTAAGATTCAAAATCCGATATGTCGCCGATGCGCCTGTAACAGGTCATTCTCGCTGCCTCATCCTGAATGTAGGAAGCGGGAATATAAGCATCGTAATCGACTTCAACAGTAAAGCCTTTCTCGCTGCTTTCGTTGTGACCGGTAATGACATCGGAATCAAGGACTTCATCCTTGCCGGATTTGAGAAGACGCACTTCCTCATCGAGCAGACGGCAGTAAAGCTCGTATCCTATTACATCCATCTGGCCATGCTGCTCGGCACCTAAAAGACTGCCGGCACCGCGCACTTCGAGATCTCTCATCGCGATCCTGACGCCGGAGCCGAGTTCCGTGAATTCACGCAGCGCATTGAGTCGTTTCGTTGCTTCCTCATTAAGAGGAGCATCGGGATCGTAAGTGATGTAAGCGTATGCCTGCCTGTCGGATCTTCCGACACGGCCTTTGATCTGATAGAGTTGCGAAAGGCCGAAGCGGTCGGCGTTTTCGACGATCAGGGTATTAACATTAGGCATGTCCACACCATTCTCGATTATCGTGGTGCAGACGAGGATATCGTACTTGCCTTCGATGAAGTCAGTGACAACTGCTTCAAGGCCGTTTTCCGGCATCTGTCCGTGCGCATAGGTGACCCTCACTCCCGGCATGCTTTTCGCTAAGAGATCAGCAACTTTATCGATGTCGGAAGTGCGGTTGTAAAGATAGAAGATCTGACCGCCCCTTGCGATCTCACGCATACAAGCCTGAATGATAATCTGCCCGTCATAACCCAATACATATGTCTGTACCGCGCGTCTGTTGAAAGGCGCTTCTTCAAGAGTCGAAATGTCACGGATCCCTGCCAGGGACATGTGAAGCGTTCTCGGAATAGGCGTTGCCGAAAGTGACAGGACATCGACATCAGTCTTCATTGACTTGATCTTTTCCTTGTGATTGACACCGAAGCGCTGCTCCTCATCAACGACAAGAAGGCCGAGTGAAGGCGGCTGAACATCGTTGGACAATACCCTGTGCGTACCGATTATGACATCGATCTTGCCGTTTTTAATATCGATCAGATTCTGCCTTATCTGCGCCTGCGGAACGAACCTTGAGAGCAGACAGACGTTTACGGGGAAGTCCTTTACCCTGCTCATGAAATTCTCATAATGCTGCTGCGCAAGGAGCGTGGTCGGGGCAAGCATTATAACCTGCCTGCCGTTCATGACTGCCTTGAACATCGCCCTGAAAGCAACTTCTGTCTTGCCGAATCCGACATCTCCGCAAAGAAGCCTGTCCATCGGTCTCTCCGACTCCATGTCGGCCTTTATCTCATGAACGGCTCTAAGCTGGTCATCCGTCTCAACGAACGGGAATTTATCTTCGAAGAGCTTTTGCTGTTCGTCATCGGGAGCGCACGCAAAACCTTTATTGACGCTCCTTGCGGCGTAGATCTTGAGAAGATCGTAAGCGACTTTCTTGATGGCTTCTTTTGCGCGCGATACGGTCTTTTTCCATTCATCGCCGCCGAGCCTTGAGAGCTTGGGATCCTTCTCTCCCGGACCGACATATTTCTGCAGGGAATCAAGATTCTCAGGCAGAATGTACAGCGTCTCGCCTTTTGCATAAGTGAGCTTGAGATAATCCTTCCTGATCTCGCCGACCTTCATGTTGATGAGGCCTTCGTAACGTCCGACGCCGTGCTTGTCATGGACAACATAATCGCCAGGACTGATCTCACTGAAGAACCGGATCCTGTTGCCGCCCTTTTTCTTTTCCGGGCGCTTCTGCTCTGCGCCGTAAAGCTCCTGCTCGCCGAGAACGGTGATACCGATCAACGGATATGTAAAACCTGCCGGCAGCGGCGCATCGATAATCTCCTTGAAGCAATCGTATTCGGCCAGGCGCTCTTTAAGCTGTTCGTAGCGCCTTCCGTGGTGCGCGACAAGATAAACATCATTATTCTTCTTAAGAAGCTCCGAGAGCTCAGCCGCGCGTCCTGAGAAATTGTCTGCAGGAAAGCCTGAAACCGTATGTGTGACACCGCCCGGCAGACCGTTGCCCGAAGACTGGAACATGGACAATGTAACAATGTTATCAAGCCCGTCCAGGGACTTCATGAGCTTAGATATGTTCACCATTGCTGACGGTGAGCATGTAGGCGCTATGCCTATCTCGAAAGAGTCACGGCAGCGCTGCGCGTACTCGCCTGCATATGCGTTCATCCTCGCGTCGAGATCGAGCATCTCATCCGCAAAGAAAACAACATCTTTTCCGTTCACGTAATCAATGACTGTCTGATAGTCATTAAGTATTATCCCAAGCCATCTGGCTATGCCTGAAGGCTCGATACCATTCCTGATCTTCTCCGCGTCTCCCGTAGCAGTCCTTGACAGGAGCTCGGCGGCACGCCGAACTTCTCTTGTAGCGGTATTCATTTTCGAGAGATCTGTCTGAACATGTTCCAGGATCATGCGGGCGATCCCGTCACGCTTATCTTCAGGAAAAGCATAGACCGCAGCCGGAACTGCGGCAGTCTCCTCAAGCTGACCTGTTGATCTCTGGGTCTCCCTGTCAAATGTCTTTATCTGGTCTATCTCTGTATCGAAAAAACTGACTCTCACCGGTTCCGTGTACGACGGTGAATATATATCGACAATATCTCCCCTTACGGAGAATTCACCCTTCTCCATTACCTGAGGAACGTTCTCGTACCCGTTAAGGACAAGCGCATCAACAAGCCTGTCTCTGTCAAATTCCTGACCGACCTTGAGCTTTATTATCCTTTTCGCGAAAACAGCCTTCGGCTCAAGCTTATTAAGCAGTGATCCGGCCGTTATAACAGCTGCCCCAAAACTGCCTGAAGCAAGCGCTGAGAGCGCCGCAGTACGGTTAAGCTCTAATTCCCTTGAAGAAGCCTCCGCACTTACCAGGGACAGCTCAGAGGGCATCAGAAGGGCTACCTGGCCGTCTGTAAATGCAGAACAGTATGATGCCGTCGCGCGTGCCCTTGCACTGTCAGGCTCAATGAATACGGCCTTCCTTCCGTTAAGGCGCGCCAGAGCCATCGCAACATAGACCTTCTGCTCAGCACAAAGCCCTGTGATATTGAGATGTTTTCCCGTCTCAAGACTTGAGGAAAAAGCAGCGGTGAGTTCTTTGTCGGATCTGATCCTTTCAAGAAGCTCTATAAGATCTTTATCCATTGGAGACCAGCTCCTCCACAGCCTCACACGCCTTTACGAAGGCATCGTTCATAAGGGGCCGTTCGTCCTGCGGAACTTCAGAAAGAACATAATTGACCAAATCCCAATGCTCAGGAACAGGACCTGTGCCGATCCTTACGCGGGGAAATTCCTCCGTACCCAAAAGCTGGATGCATGATCTCATTCCATTATGCGTGCCGGCACTTCCCTTGGGTCTTACCCTGATCGTGCCCTTTGCGATATCTATGTCGTCGTAGACCGTGATTATGTTCTTTGGCGGAACCTTGTAAAACCTGCTGATCTCAACAAGGCATTCTCCTGAGTTGTTCATATACGTGGTGGGCTTTATGATGATGACATCCTGACCTTTGATCTTACCCTTGCCCCAGAGGCCCTTGTACTTCTCTTTGCCCAGAAAGATGCCATGCTTATCTGCGAGCATATCCACAGCGAGATAGCCCATATTATGCCATGTGTATATATACTGTTTTCCCGGATTACCGAGCCCGGCTATTATCCACATCGTAAACCTTTTGCAGGATCAGACCTCAGAACGTCTGTCATCAAGTCTGATATAGTTCTCGCCTCTCAGACGGCTCTTGTCGGCAACCCAGTTATCTTTATTGAGCTGCTTTGATCTTCCGATACCGAGAGAGAGTGCAGGAACATCAGAAGTGATCGTGGAACCTGCAGCGATATAGCAGTCCTTGCCGAGAACAACGGAAGATACGATATTGGAGTTGCCTCCGATAAATACGTTATCCTCGATCGTGCAGCCGACCTTGTCCTGACCGTCGAAGTTACATGTAACCGTTCCGCATCCGAAGTTAACGTTGCGGCCGACCTTGGAGTCACCGATGTAAGTAAGGTGACGGGCTCTGGTGTATTCACCGATATCAGAACCCTTGACCTCAACATAAGCGCCAAGCGTAACGTGATCGTCGATCTTCGATTCAGGTCTGATATGAGTATAAGGTCCGATACGGCAGTCCTTGCCGACCGAGCTTGAAGAAATGATCGAGTTATCAACAACAGTACTGTCTCCGATATCAGAGCAGTCGATCCTCGTATTCTCACCGATAATGCAGTCCTCACCGATATTGGTGTTGCCGAGGAGCGTTGTGCCGGGAAGAAGGACAGTGTCCTGTCCGATCTCGACAGCATAATGGATCCATGTGGCGTTGGGATCCACGATCTCAACACCGTTCTTCATATGACGGTTAAGGATCCTGTGATTCATGATATCCCTTACCTGTGCGAGCTGGATCCTGTCATTGACTCCCCTTGTATCATCGAAATCACATACAACGGCACCTACGGTGTAGCCGTCATTGATCAGGATACCGATCGTGTCTGTAAGATAGTATTCCTTCTGAGCGTTATTGGCTCCGATACGTCCAAGAGCGGATATGAGCAAAGGAGTCTTAAAGACATACATTGAAGAGTTGATCTCCCTGACCTTAAGCTCTTCTTCCGTACAGTCCTTGTGCTCTACGATCTTGAGAACGTTGCCGTCGGCACCTCTTATTATCCTTCCGTAACCTGTAGGATCATCTGCCTCAGCCGTGATAAGGATAGCTGCACAGTTGGATGAAGCTGTCTCAAACGCATCCAGTGCCTTCTTGATGGTGTCTGCAGATACCATCGGACAGTCACCCGGGAGAACGATCGTAAGACCGTCTCTTCCTTCAAGGAACGGAGCTGCCTGCATAACGGCGTGACCTGTTCCTCTCTGTTCCTCCTGAAGCACATACGCGACATTCTCGCCCAGTACGCTTCTTATCTCTGCCTGTGCCTCACCTACGATATATACCTGATCCTGGCAGCCGGCCTCCTGAAGAGCATCAGCAACCCACTGGATGATCGGTTTGCCCGACACCTGGAACACGACCTTGGAGTGCTTCGACTTCATTCTCGTGCTTTTTCCTGCCGCCATAACAACCGCACAAATTTCCATATATTAAAACCTCTGAATTATTAATTTGGGATTACCACCGACATTATAGCAAATCTTTATTTCTAATTAAAATAAAAACCCTGCACTTTATGGGACAAAGTGCAGGGACTGAAAGTTCAGCTTTATATGTACGGAGAAGCCCGAAAACATTATTTCCGGAGATCCTCTCCCTATCAGAGACCCTCAACGGAAGCGATCGCCTCACGCATATTTGCCTCAGATTTCTTGAGGAGCTGGTATTCCTCGTCTGTAAGACGCATGTCGATGATCTTATCTACACCGTTTGCTCCGATAAGTGCGGGAACGTCCAGTGTTACGCCGGAAATGCCGTACTCGCCGTTGAGTCTGGTGGATACTGTTCTGATAGTATGCTCATCTTCAGTAATGCTCCTGAGAAGTGTTGCAGCACTTACTGCGATACCGTTGAATGTGGCACCCTTGAGCTTGATGATCTCTGCGCCGGAAGACTTTGTCTTCTGAGCGATCTCATCCTTTACATCCTGACCGAAAGGTACTCCGATCGCCTCAGCATACTCGTCGATGGACATACCGGCTACGTGTGTATGGCTCCATGCAGGGAACTGTGTCTCACCGTGCTCGCCGAGAATATATCCGTGTACGTTTCTGACATCTACTCCGAGCTTTCTGGAAATAAGGACTCTGAAACGTGCGGAGTCAAGGTTCGTGCCTGAACCGATTATAAGATTTGAAGGAAGTCCGGACCACTCTGCAACCTTATATGTAACGAGGTCGCAAGGGTTGGAGATGACCATGATGACACCCTTGTTATAGTACTCCATGATGCTGTCTGTAATAACATGAGCGAGCTTGACATTCTTCTTGGCAAGGTCAAGTCTTGTCTCGCCTTCTTTTCTGGGGATACCTGCCGTGATGATGATGCAGTCTGCATCCTTAACGTCAGAATAGTCGCCTGCGTGAATATACATATCGCCGATGAACGGAAGTCCGTGGCTGATATCAAGCGCCTCACCCAAAGCTTTCTCTTTATTGACATCAATGAGAACGAGCTCAGAGCAGAGCTGCTGCATTGCGATCGCAAAAGCGGTTGTAGATCCTACTGCGCCTGCGCCAATAATGGCGACTTTGGTTCCTTCTTGTTTATACATAACTCAACTTGCCCCCTTTTTGTGCAATACGAATAATAGCAAGAAAAAAACACCAAATAAAGTTGCAATTCGTTAGGATTTTTACCTAAAAAATGCTCTCACTTACCCTTTGGGAAGTGTAAATTGATAATTTGATAATCAAAGCATTTGCCCCTGATATATGGGCTTTATGCACCGTCCCGGTTCCTGAAATTGAACTGCCGGTACGGAATCAGGAAATTGATTACAGGCAATAAAAACGGCGCAGGACCGTTAAGTCCCACGCCGCAACAGATCTTTTCAATAGTCAGAGACTCAGATCTCCTGAGGGAGCTCCAATGTCCTTTCCTTATTGAGCTTTGCGCAAAGTTCAACAAACTTGTCCAAAGCAACGCCCTGAAGCTGCTTGTTGGAGCCTCTGACGTTAACGGAGACAGTATTCTCGGCAGCTTCCTTATCTCCTACAACGAGGATGTAAGGATCCTTCATCTGCTTGAATCTCTTGATCTTGTCTCTCATGTTGACGTCTGTAAGGTCAGATTCCACTCTTACGCCAACTTTTGTAAGCTCTTCAGCTACCTTCTGTGCATACTCGTTGTGCTCAGGTCTGATCGGTACTACGGCAACCTGATAAGGGTTGAGCCAGAACGGGAACGCACCCTTGAAGTGCTCTGTGATGATACCGATGAAACGCTCGAAAGAACCGAAGATCGCTCTGTGGATAACGATA
>Ga0310697_10005376_pt1 | contig 12391 bp, 13 predicted proteins | sample 172DNAGHGlowgp2_FD_203883 | JGI IMG/M metagenome (GOLD analysis project Ga0310697, IMG submission 203883) | Sheep rumen microbial communities from Palmerston North, Manawatu-Wanganui, New Zealand - 1728 DNA GHGlow gp2 (v2) (version 2) | ecosystem: Host-associated > Mammals > Digestive system >... | reverse complement strand
ATAGCAACATTCTTAATTGGTGTTGTAAACGGATTACAAAGACCATTAATGTGTACAAGTAGTAAATAATATGAAAGAAGAAGAACTAAGTAAAGTAAGAGGTGGAGCCATTAATACTTCATATCTAAATGTATTAATAAGAGGTTGTGTAACCTTATATGATTTAGGTAGAGCATTAGGTTCAGCAATAAAATATGCTGTAAAAGGCAAAAAATGCTCATAAAGAAGAGAAACACCTCTTCTTTTTAATTTTGGCTAAAATAAGGGATTTTTTGCTTGTCAAAAAAAATATGTAGTGTTATAATCATAAATAGTTATGAAGGGAGGGAAAAGTAATGACTAAAGTTGTAGTACAAAACGGTAACATTGATGCAGCTCTTAAAAAATTCAAAATTAAAGTTGCAAAAAGTGGAGTCCCTTCAAAGTTAAAAGAAAAGAAATGCTATGATAAGCCAGGTGTTAAAAGACGTAAGGCTAAAGAGGAAATGATTAGAAATTCTCGTAAACGTAGAAGAAATGATTAATAAGGAAGTGTAATTTATGGCATTAACTGATACAGTAATTAAAGATATGACAGCTGCAATGAAAGCTCAAGATAAATTCAATTTATCTGTGTTAAGAATGCTAAAAAGCGCTCTTCAAATGGAAAAGATAAGTAAAAAACATGATTTATCTGATGAAGAAGCAATAGCTGTCATTAAAAGACAAGTAAAACAAAGAAAAGACAGCATTGAAGAATATGCAAAATATGGTAAAGATGAAGAAGTAGCTAATCTTGAAAAAGAAATAGAATGCTTATCAAAATATTTACCAGCAGAATTATCAGAAGAAGAACTAAACAAAGCTTTAGATGAAATATTTGATGAATTAAAACCAGAATCTATGAAAGATATGGGTAAAGTTATCAAAGAAGCTGCTGCTCGTTTAGGAGCAAGTGCTGACATGTCTAAAGTAAGTGCTTTAGTAAAAGAAAGATTAAGTAAGTAATAAACTTACTTTTTTTATTTCAAAACATTTGACTAAATGTTAAATAAATAGTAAAATACTTTTAGATTTCTTATTGAAAGACGAGTAATATATTATGAAGATTACAGAGAGAAGCTAAAAAAAGGGTGGAAATGCTTTATTGGATGATATATGAAGAACAGCTTTCGTGAAAATAAGAACGCAATTAATGCGATATAATAAGATTAGAGAGTACCTAGGTAAAGTAAGGTGGCACCGCGCGTAAAGCGTCCTTACAATACTTGGGTCTTTTTTTATTATAAGGAGGAATATTATGATAACAAAACCAAAAGGAACTCATGATCTATATGGTGAAGAAGTAAAATATTGGCAATATGTTTCTAGAGTTGTAGATGAAGTAATGGATAGATACAACTATGGTTTCATTAGAACACCTATATTTGAAAGTACTGAATTATTCCACAGGGGAGTAGGAGATACTACAGATATAGTAAGTAAAGAAACATATGACTTTGTAGATCGTGGAGAAAGGAATATGACACTACGTCCAGAAGGTACTGCTGGAGTAGTTAGAAGTTTTATTGAAAACAAAATGTATGGAGATCCAACCCAACCAGTAAAACTTTACTATAATGGTACAATGTATCGCTATGAAAGACCACAATCAGGTAGAGATAGAGAACTAACTCAATTTGGGGTTGAAGTATTAGGGAGCTCTGATCCAGCAATTGATGCTGAAGTAATTAGTCTAGCTGTTAATATTTTCAAATTACTTGGCCTAAAAGGCGTAAAAGTAAAGATTAATAGTTTAGGTGATACAGAATCAAGAAATAATTATAGAGAAGCACTAATCAAGTATTTCAAACCACATATTAATGAATTATGTGAAGATTGCCAAGAAAGATTAGAAAAGAATCCTCTACGTATCTTAGATTGTAAAGTAGATTGTGATTCTGAAATACTTAAAAATGCTCCAGTAATGTTAGATTATCTAAATGAAGAATCAAAAAATAGATTTGAAGATGTTCAAAACTATTTAGATGTTTTAGATATCGAATATGAAGTAGACCCTAGAATCGTAAGAGGATTAGATTATTACTCACATACAGTATTCGAAATAGAAGCTACTGTTAAAGACTTTGGAGCAAATAATGTCTTAGCTGGTGGTGGAAGATACGATACTATGGTAAGTAACTTAGGTGGACCTGAAACACCAGGTATTGGATTTGCTTGCGGTTTAGGAAGATTAGTAATGGCTTTACAAAAAGAAGAAGTTAATCTACCAATAAATAATGAATTAGATGCCTTTATTCTATACTGTGCTGATACGGAAAAAGAATATGCTATGGCTCTAACTCAAGACTTAAGATTAAATGGCTTAAGAGTAGAAACAGAATATATGGGAAGAGCATTAAAAGGTCAATTTAAACAAGCAGACAGATTAAATGCAAAATTCTTAGTTATATTAAATGATGAAGATCTAGTAGGAGGCGAAATACAGGTTAAAGATAATCATACAAAAGAAACAACAATGGTTAAAGAAGCCGAAATTGATGATTATCTAGATATGAACTGTAGATAATATGGATTTAAAAGATTTATTTAAAAATATAAAAATAGGTGAAAAAGTAACTGTTCAAGGATGGATTAAGAATCATAGAAAACAAAAAGAATTTGGATTCATTGATTTCTCAGACGGAACAAGTTTTAAACATCTTCAAATTGTATATGATAATAATATAAATAATTTTGAAGATATTCAAAAAATGTTAGTAGGTTGTGCTATTGAAGTAGAAGGTGAAATAGTAGAATCACAAGGTAATCAAGATTTTGAATTAAAAGCAAATAAAGTAACTTTATTAGGTGATTGCCCAGCCGATTATCCTATTCAACCAAAAAGACATACAAGAGAGTTCTTAAGAGAAGTAGCATACTTAAGACCTAGAACTAATTTATTCCAAGCAGTATTTAGAATACGTAGTGTAGCTGCTCAAGCTATTCATAATTATTTCCAAAATAATAATTATGTTTATGTTCATACACCACTTATTACAACTGCTGATTGCGAAGGTTCAGATCAAATGTTTAAAATTACAACATTAGATATGGATAAAATTAAAGGACCTGTTGATTGGTCAAAAGACTTATTTGGTAAAAAAGCTTTTGTAACAGGTAGCGGTCAATTACATGGTGAAGCATTCGCTATGGCGTTTAAAAAGATTTATACATTTGGTCCAACATTTAGAACTGAAAATTCTAATACTAAGACACATGCCAATGAATTCTGGATGATCGAACCAGAAATAGCTTTCTGTGATTTAAACGGCTTAATGGATGTAGAAGAAGACATGCTTAAATACATAGTTAATTATGTCCTTGAAAACTGTGAAGATGAAATTAATTTCTGCGACCAGTTCGTAGAAAAAGGATTAAAAGAAAAATTAACAAAATTAGTAAATTCTAATTTTACAAGAATTACTCATAAAGAAGCTGTAGATATTTTAAAAGCTGCAGATGTTAAATGGGAATTTACTCCATCATATGAAGATGATATTGCAAAAGAACATGAAAAATATATTACTGAGCATTTCAATGGACCAGTATTTATTACTAACTGGCCTAAAGACATTAAAGCTTGGTATATGAAATTAAATGATGATAATAAAACTGTAGCTGCCGTTGACTTAGAAGTTCCTGGAGCAGGAGAGTTAATGGGCGGATCACAACGTGAAGAGAACTATGATAAATTAATGAAACGTTGTAAAGAATTAAACGTAGATACAGATACTGTAGATTGGTTCTGTAACTTAAGAAGATTTGGAGGTTGTTATCACGCTGGATTTGGTATGGGATTTGAACGTCTAGTGATTTACTTAACCGGAGTTGAAAACATTAGAGATGTAATTCCATTCCCAAGAACACCTGGCAATTGCGACTTCTAATATCTTCGTATATTAGAGAGGGTGTTTTAAATGAAAAAGAATATATATAGAACGCATCATTGTATAGATATTGATGCAAGTTTAATTGGAAAATCAGTTACTGTATCCGGATGGGTACAAAATATTAGAGATCATGGTGGAGTATTATTTTTAGATTTAAGAGATAACACTGAAGTATTACAAGTAGTTTCAAATGACGATTCAATATTTGCTCATTTAGCTAAAGAAACAGTTGTTAAAGTATCAGGTAAAATAAGGAAACGTAGTGAAGATACATACAATCCTAAACTAAAAACAGGAGAAGTTGAATTACTAGTTGATAGTTTAGAAGTACTAAGTGAATCATTACATGAATTACCATTTCAAATTCAAAGTAGTAAAGATTCATCAGAAGATACACGATTAAAATATCGTTACTTAGATATGCGTAATCAATCTGTTAAAGATAATATCACCTTAAGAAGTGAAGTATTACATTTCTTGAGAAACAAAATGCATGATCAAGGATTTACTGAAGTTCAAACTCCAATATTAACTGCCTCAAGTCCAGAAGGAGCTAGAGATTTTGTTGTTCCTTCTCGTAACTTCAAAGGTAAGTTCTATGCATTACCACAAGCACCTCAAATCTATAAAGAACTACTTATGGTAGGAGGTATTGAAAAATACTTCCAAATAGCACCATGTTTTAGAGATGAAGATGCTCGTGCTGATAGAACACTAGAATTCTATCAATTAGACTTAGAAATGAGTTATGTAACAGAAGATGAAGTACTTGAAGTAGGAGAAGATATATTCTTTGATGTATTTACAAAATTCAGTAATAAAACAGTAAGTCCTAAACCATTTAGAAGACTTACCTATAAAGAAGCAATGGATTCTTATGGAACAGATAAACCAGATTTAAGAAACCCATTGATAATTAAAGATGCAACTGATATATTAAAAGATACAACATTTACTCCATTTAAAAACTCAACTATTAAAGTAATAGTAGTTGATGATATTGGAGATAAATCAAATAGTTGGTTTAATGAAATAGTTGACTATGCAACAAGTATAGGAATGCCAGGAATAGGTTATTTAACATTAATGGAAGATGGGACCTTTAAAGGACCTATAGATAAATTCTTAAGTGATGAAGAAAGAAAATCATTAATAAAAGAATTTACTATGAAAACAAATAGTGTTATGTTCTTTATAGCTAATAAGATTCCTAAAATAGCTCAAAAATTTGCTGGTCAAATAAGAACAGAATTAGGTACTAAATTAGATTTAATTGATAAAGACAAATTAGAACTATGTATCATTAAAGACTTTCCTATGTTTGAATGGGACTATGAAAAAAGGAAATGGGAATTCTGTCATAACCCATTTAGCTTACCACATGGTGGTATAAAAGATTATGAAGAAAAAGAAATTGGTGATATCTTAGCATATCAATATGACTTTGTATGTAACGGTAACGAAATGGCATCAGGTGCTATTCGTAACCACGATTTAGAAAGTCTAGCTAAAGGATTTGAAGTAGTAGGATATTCAAGAGAAGAAGTCGAAGAAAGATTTAAATCAATCTTCACAGCCTTCAAATATGGATGCCCACCACATGGTGGTATGGCTCCTGGTATTGATAGAATACTAATGCTTATCAAAGATGAACCAAACCTAAGAGAAGTTCAAGCATTCCCAACAAGTGCATCTGGTCAAGATTTCATGATGGGTAGTCCATCAGACTTAACAAGACAACAATTAAAAGAGTTAGGAATTAAAATAGAGGTGAAAGAATGAGTAAATTTACAAAAGAAATGGTAGACGATTATGCAGACAAACTATTAATTGGTCTAACTCCTGAAGAAAACAAAATGGTATTAGATGAATTCGATATTATCGATAAAAATATTGATTTAATTAATGATATACAAGGCATAAGCGAAGTAGAGCCAATGACTCATTGTCTTGATGACTTTTATGCTGAGTTAAGAGAAGATGTTATTGAAGAATCAGTACCTATTGAGGATATACTAAGAAATAGTGATGATACAGAAGATAGAGAGATTGTTGTACCTCGTGTAGTAGGAGGTGAAGAATAATGGCATATATGGATAAAAGTATTGAAGAATTACATGAATTATTAAAAAGTGGCAAAGTAACTAGTGATGAATTAGTAAAAGAATCACTTGAAAAAAGTCATGAAATACAAGAAAAATGTAATGCTTTTGTTACAATTTTAGATGATGCTAAAGGTGGAGAAGTTACTGATAACTTGTTATCAGGTATTCCATATGGAGTTAAAGATAACTATTCTACAAAAGATATACTAAGTACTGGATCATCTAATACTTTAAAAGATTATGTACCATTCTTTAACGCTACATGTATTGATAAACTAAATGAAGCCGGTGCTATAAAAGTAAATAAAACTGCTATGGATGAATTTGGCATGGGTGGAACTGGTACAACAGGTCATACAGGAGTGCAAAAAAATCCATGGGATACAACTCGTATGTGCGCAGGATCTTCATCTGGCTCAGCAGCAGCCGTAGCTGCCGGAGTATATCCATATGCTACTGGTTCAGATACTGGAGATTCAATCCGTAAACCAGCTGCATATTGCGGTATAGTTGGTTATAAACCAACTTATGGTATGATATCTCGTTATGGCTTATTTCCATTTGCATCTAGCTTAGATACATTAGGTGTTTTAACACGTAATGTTAAAGATGCTGCTATCGTTGTAGATAATATGAAAGGAATAGATCCTAATGATATGACATCTTGGGATTCCAAAGATATTCATTTATATGACAGTATAGATGGAAAAGTAAAAGGTAAAAAATTATGTTACATAAAAGAAATAGTAGACAAATCTAAATATAAAGGAAAAGAATTACTAGAACATTTAGATAACTTCTATGAAGTAGTAGAAAAATGTCGTAAATTAGGCATGGAAGTAGACGAAGTATCAGTAGATGAAAAACTACTTAATGCCTTAGCATCAGTATATGTTGTTATATCATGTGCTGAAGCTACATCTAATATGAGTAACTTAACAGGTATTATCTTTGGACCACGTGGAGAAGGAGATAATTACATTGATATGATGAAAGATCATCGTACTAAAGGATTCAGTCCTTTAATTAAACGTAGATTTGTAATTGGTTCTTATGTATTACAAAAAGAAAACCAAGAAAGATATTTCCGTAATGCTCAGAGAGTAAGAAGATTACTAGTAGATAAATGGAAAGAAATATTTAAAGACTACGATGCAGTAATCTTACCAGTTGGTACAGGACCTGCTAAACACCTAGATGGCTCTTTAGATATTTTAGATGATAATACATCAGCATTAGAAGAACATCTACAAATTGGAAACTTTGGTGGATTCCCATCAATTACTATTCCAGATGGATTTGTATCTAACTTACCAGTTGGTGTTAATATAACAGGTAATTGCTATGATGATGCTAATGTATTAAACATTGCCTATGCCTTAGAAAGTGCAATGGATTATAAAAATCAAATTGCAAAGGAGGTTAAACATGACTAAGTATTTAGCTAAAATAGGATTAGAAATGCACTGTGAAATGAGTGAATCTAATTCCAAAGTATTTAGTGCTGCTAGAAATGAATATTGTGAAGTACCAAACAGTAATGTAAGACCTCTAGATATGGCATTCCCTGGAACATTACCGGTTTTAAATAAAGAATGTGTAAGATTATCATTAATGGCTAGTATGATTTTAAACTGTCGTCAACCAGAATATATGTATTTTGAAAGAAAAAATTATTACTATCCAGATATGCCTAAAAACTACCAAATAACTCAAAATCCTCCAGAGGATTGCGTTGGAATGGGTGGATATGTAGATGTAGAAAAAAATGATGGTTCAGTCTTTAGAGTAGGTATTGATAATATCCACTTAGAAGAAGATGCAGCATCACTTGATCACTTCTATGCTACATCAAACATTGATTACAATAGAGCAGGTGTACCACTTTTAGAATTAGTTACTAAACCTGATATTCATAGCGCTGAAGAAGCAGTTGCTTTCCTTGAACATATGCGTTCTGTTTATCAATATGCAGGTATATCAGAAGCAGATTCTAAAAAAGGTCAAATAAGATGTGATGTTAACGTATCAATTATGGATGCATCACTAGACGAAAATGATCCAAATAACTGGGGAACAAAAGTAGAAGTTAAAAACGTTAACTCATTTGGTGGCGTAAGAGATGCTATTAACTATGAAATAGAAAGACAAACTGAAGCCAAAGAAAACGGTACATACGATACAGTAATTGAACAAGAAACAAGAAGATGGGATGAAGACTCACAAACTACTATTCATATGAGAAGTAAAGTAGATGCAATCGACTATAAATACTTTGTAGAGCCAAACATTCCTCGTATTAAACTAGATCCAAAATGGTTAGAAGAAATAAGAAAATCTATACCAGAATTAGCTATGGATCGTAAGAAAAAATACATTGATAAATTTAATCTAAGTAATTATGATGCAGGTGTCTTAGTTAAAGAAAAAAATGTATCTGATTACTTTGAAAAATGTGTTGAATTAGGAATCGATCCTAAAGTATCTTCTAATTGGGTTACAGTAAATATTGTTGGAGAATTAAATAAAGAAGGTATATCTATTGATGAATTCTATATTACTCCAGAGATGTTAAAACAAATTATTGATGGAATAAATAGTGGTATGCTATCTTCAAAACAAGCTAAAGAAGTATTTACTAAAGCCATTGAAGAGAAAAAAGAACCAAAGAACTTTATTTCTAAAGATAATGCCCAAATTAGTGATGAAGGAGAATTAACTTCATTAATAGTAAAAATTCTTGATGAAAGTCCAACTCAAATAGAACAATACAAGGGTGGAAGAGATAACCTATTTGATTACTTCGTAGGTCAAGTAATGAAAAACACTAGAGGTAAAGCTAACCCTGTAATGACTAAAGAGATATTACATAAAGAATTAGACAAGAGATAATCTTGTCTTTTTTTATATTTTTATTTAAAAATAATAAAAATTATGTTAATATTAAATAGTAGAATAGAAGAGGTGTCGGATATGTTTGGTAAAATAAAGTTTATAGCCGAAAACGTAGCCCATGTTGAAAACATTGCATCAGCAGAAGAAATGGGAGACTTAATGAATACACACGTTGTATTTGAGGCTCAAGATCAAGCAATACTAGGAGAAGTAGAAGAAGTTAATGCCGAAGTTATTAAAATAAGATTCTTAGGTGAATTCCATAACGGGAAATATATATCAGGTGTTATTCGAAAACCAGTTATGGGTAGTACTGTTAGAATGATTAATAACGAAGAATTAATGGCTATAGTTGGAGTATATGATGAAACAACATTCAAAATAGGACAAAGTTCTATTTATAAAGGATATGAAGTATGTGCAGATATCAATAACTTATTTGCTAATCATATGGCCGTATTTGGTAATACTGGTTCAGGAAAATCATGTGGTGTAGCAAGACTTGTTCAAAACATTTTCTCTAATCCAAAATTAGTTTCATATAATGCTAATATCTTTATTTTCGATGCCTATGGTGAGTATAAAACAGCATTTAATAGATTAGGAGATTTAAATCCAAATTATAGTTATAAATTTATAACTACAAATATTCAAGAATCAACTGATTATGAATTAAAGATTCCATTCCATTTATTAAATTTAGATGACTTAACTATCATGTTACAAGCAGATAAACATAGTCAAATACCTATTTTGGAAAGATCATTAAAACTAACTAGAATTTTTAGTAAAGATGATGAAGTTGCTGAAAAATATAAAAACCACTTAATTGCTAAAGCATTAATAGCAGTATTATATAGTAATCAAATTACAGCTAATAAAAAGAATGATATCTTTAAAATATTAGAAGTTTGTCACACAAAAGACTTTGATTTTGGAAGTGTAATTCAAGGTTTAGGTTATACAAGAACATTATCAGAATGCTTCGAAATCGATAGTAATGGTAACTTTGGTGAATCAGTTCTTATTACAGATTACATCTTAAAACATATAGATGAAGACATGGAAATGGTAGAAGAACCACAAAATGCTTTCTATACAATGAGAGATTTTGCAAACGCTATGGAATTTACTCTTATTTCTGAAGGATTCCAAGATAATGAACAATTATATGATGATTCAATGCTATTAAAAGTTAGATTAAACTCTATTATTAATAGTAAGATTGCTCCAATCTATAAGAGCGATAGTTATATATCAATGGAATCATATATTGCATCATTAGTTGCAATTGGTAATAAAAAAGCTCAAGTTATTAATATTAACTTAGAAGATATAGATGATACTCAAGCTAAGATTATCGTTAAAATAATGGCTAGAATATTCTTTGATTTTGCTAAGAGTAGAAAACAAAGAGCATCTATTCCATTCCATCTATTCCTTGAAGAGGCCCATAGATACGTAATGAAAGATGCCGATGTATACTTAATTGGTTATAACATTTTCGATCGTATAGCTAAAGAAGGTCGTAAATATGGTGTACTTTTAAATATTATTTCTCAAAGACCAGTTGAAATATCTGAAACAGTTATTGCTCAGTGTTCAAACTTCTTAATATTTAAAATGACACACCCTAAAGATATTGAATATATTAGAACAATGTTACCTAACATCTCAGCAGATGTTATTGAAAAACAAAAAATCTTACAACCAGGAAACTGTGTAGGATTTGGTGGAGCATTTAAACTACCAATGGTTATTAAGATGCAAATGCCTGATCCAGCACCAAACTCTAACTCTTGTGATGTAAATAATTGTTGGAAAATTCAAGGTAACTTTGGAGCAAACTCAAATGGTGGACAACAAACACCACCAAGTACTCCACAAGGTGGAGCTGGGGCTGGTCCTAAAATTCAATTACCTCCAGAATTAATGGTTAAAAACGCTGGAGCTGTACCAATAGCAAATGCCGCAGCTTCAAATCCTCAAGTTACAAATGTAGCTGGAGCTCAATAAGAATGAAGTGTAAAGAAAGTGAATAGTACTAGTACTATTCCTTTTTTAGTGGTATAATTTAATTACACAAGGTAAAATGTTTACTTTTCATAAAAACCCAGTAAGTGATTATAAGGGAATCTAATTAACTTGTGGTGTTGAAGACCTTGCCCTTTTTTAAAGGGAGACGATTTATCGTCATGTAGGGATCCTAAAACAAGTTATGTGATGCCCACCTGTACATAGCAGGTTTTTTATCACTGGTAGACATCCCTTGTGTTTTTTTATGAGGTGATTATATGTTAGAAAGAATGGAATTAATCTTGGATAAAGAATTAATAGAAAAATTTTCAAATAGTAATATTCTTCTTGTAGGAGTAGGTGGAGTAGGAGGAGCATGTCTAGAAGCACTAGTTAGATTAGGTTTAAAAAATATTACGATAATAGATAATGATACATTCCAAGAATCTAATCTAAATAGACAAATTCTTTCTAATATTAATAACATAGATAAAAGTAAAGCAAAAGAAGCTGTTTTAAGAGCAAAAAGTATAAATCCTAGTATTTGTGCGAATTATATGGAAATGTTTCTAGAAACGTCTAATATTGATGAAATTAACTATAAAGAATATGATTTTATAATTGATTGCTGTGATACAGTAACAACTAAGTTACTTTTAATAAAAAAAGCTCTAGAAAACAACACTAAAATTATTTCATCTATGGGAACAGGAAATAGATTTGATCCTACTAAGTTAGAAATAACAAATATTTGGAAAACAAATAATGATCCATTAGCTAAAATAATGCGTAAATTATTAAGAGATAATAATATAAAAAATAAAATTCCAGTAGTTACATCTACAGAAATTCCTAAAAAAATACAAAGTAGAACACCAGGTTCATGTAGTTTAGTACCAAATGTAGCAGGTTTTTATATCGCATATTATGTTTTTAATGATATAATAAATACAGGGAAGTGATTCTATGGAACAAAATGAAGAACTAGAAAAAGTGGAAAAAATAATAGAAGATAGTCCTATTAATAATCCAGATTTAACATTTTGTGAAAATACAACTTATCTAGAATTATTACTAGCTAATGCCAAAGATGAAGAAGAAGCCCAAGCTATTAAAGAAACTATAAATGACTATTTAGATATAACAGAAGAAGATCCAGAAGATGATGAAGAATAATGTACGACATTATTCTTTTTAAATATTTAAATGATCTTATTACTTATAAGATAGGAGTGTTATAAATGGCAAAAATACTAAGCGAACAAGAAATAGAATCAATGCAATCAAGCGTTAAAGATTTAGCAAGTAGTATTTTAGATGAATTAGGAATTGGTGATCAACCAACAGGTTCAGATGCAGGAACAATTCAGTAACTAGTAGTTACGTTAGCCACACTTCAAATTAATAAAAAAACAAACCATTTGGTTTGTTTTTTATTTCTTATTAATTAAGAATTCAGCAAGT